>Ga0208828_1000099_pt1 | contig 38615 bp, 30 predicted proteins | sample Kivu_160m_FD_185487 | JGI IMG/M metagenome (GOLD analysis project Ga0208828, IMG submission 185487) | Freshwater microbial communities from Lake Kivu, Western Province, Rwanda to study Microbial Dark Matter (Phase II) - Kivu_160m (SPAdes)... | ecosystem: Environmental > Aquatic > Freshwater >... | reverse complement strand
AAGGTGTTCTTTACAAAAAATCCGAAAATATTACAAACGAATGCTCAACAGAAATTGACGGAATTAAATTTACAATAGATTTGCTGAAAGGGCAAAAGACCGGTTTTTATCTCGACCAATCGGAAAATAGAAAAATACTAAGGAAATATGTTAACCAAAATTCACGTGTCCTCGATTTGTTTTGCAATGACGGGGGATTTTCCTTAAATGCAAAATATGCCGGTGCCGAAGTGTGTACTGGTATTGATTCTTCCGAACAATGTATAAATACAGCAAGGAAAAATATCAAATTAAACAACCTTTCCGGAATAGAATACATTAAATATGATGTATTTTCTTATATTAAAAATAAAATGCAGGAAAATTATTTCGATTTAATTGTTATTGACCCGCCTTCTTTTACAAAATCAAGAAAGTCTGTAAATAATGCAGTGCAGGGTTATCTCGAACTGAATTCTACATGTTTTAAAAACATACAAAATAACAGTATTATATTTACTTTCAGCTGCTCACACTATATAGATGAAAAATTATTCAAAGATATTATAGTAAAAAGCTCGAAAAAAGTAAAAAAACAAATCAGAATACTCGAATATCTGGGAAACTCTCCTGACCATACTATCTTACCATCAATGCATGAAACTAAATATTTGAAAGGTTTTGTTTTATATATTATATAAACGTTATCCGTTTATTTGAATTTCTGCTGTACCGGGAAAAAATTATAAATAGATTGTATTTAAAGTAATTATTATATTTACATAAACCTTTGGATGAAGAAAAATTAAATATTGCCAAAAATAATTGTTTTAAAAAGGTATTGATGTTTTCATTTTTACCTGCAATATTCATTATCTTCTTTATTATCAGTCTTTTTGAAGACGGTTTGTACAGTGAGATAAAGAAAATTAATTATAGAAAAGACAAAGGTTTTCGTGAATATATATCAAACAGGAATTTTACAAAGAGTTTTTTGCTATTAACCGGTAAAACCGGCGATAAAATCAAAGATACAATATATACCGACAAAGATAACTGGCTTGAATTAAGAATAGACCAGCAGATGCTTTATATGCACAGCAGAAACGATAGAACTAGGAAGTTTCCAGTTTCGACAGGGAATAAGCATTTAAGTAAATCAGTAGAATCAAAACCGGGTTTATTTGCGATATTTTATAAAAATCGTCATCATATTTCTACTCAATTTAATGCCGCAGATATGTATTATTTTATGGCATTTAATATGGGTATCGGATTCCATTCATTAAACGGTACAGGATATTACGGAAGTTTAGGTGTAGCACCTTCTTCTCACGGCTGTATAAGAATGAGGCATGAAGACGTTGAGAAAGTATTTAACGATTGTCCGGAAGGAACATTAGTTTTGGCACATAACGGACATACATTAAGAACTGTTTCATTCGCACCCGAAAGTTTCGAAGACACTGCCAGATATGACAAAGAAGAATATAAGCAAATGATTGCCGAGAATCTTCAGAATATTCTCGAGGGTAAGTACTACATCACAGAAAGAAAATTTTTCGTTATCGACCCAAAAATTATACCAAAATCGGGCATTTACATAGGTTATGACAGGAAACTGCCGGAAAGACAGAAAAAGCCGTATGTATATTACAGGTTTTTGCTGGAAAGTGATATATTGACAGAAAGGAATCCGATAAATATATCAGTTCAGTCAGAATCAGAACAAAATCAGGAAAACGAAGACATCACATTATCCGATGACCAAAAATCCAATGAAGATGCGAACACATACCGTAAGGAAATAATAAAAAAATATTATGACAATCCAATCGGGATATTACCGTATTACGGACCCGGCAGATAAAAGTAAAAATATTTTAGTGTAATTTTTAAATAATTTTATTTATATTTGATACGCTATATATCAGGAACAAATTAAGAAATATAGAGTTAAAAAAGTAGAAGTAAAAAAAATAAGGAGGCAGTAAGAAGATGACTGCAACAAATAATACAAACACAGGAGCATACATGGAGCCGGTAAACGTAAATATGAAGTACGGGGCTCCGGATTTAAAGAAGAAATACAACAAATATGTAGGTATCGGATTGATAATAGCCCTGATAATACACGTAACATTAATTACTGCATACGGTATCAGCATATTAATCGAGCAAAAAGCCAAAGAACGAGAACAATTCTCAAGAATTGTAGAATTTAAGGAGCTTGATACACCGCCATCGGCTAACGAAGAAGAAAATTTAAATCAGATGGATGTACAGGTACCTCAGGATCAGATAGCCTCCATTCGTGATTTAGGTGCTTTAATACCCGAACCCGTAGCAAGGGAAAAAGCAGATACTACAACAATCAAAGCTTTAAAAGACCTTGAAAACCTTGACGAAAGCAAGCAGGTTGGAAAAGAAAATAAAGAGGGCAGAGACCTTGAGTTAGGAGAAAGAATCCCTGAAAAAATAGAACAAAAAGTTCAGGAAGAAACCAAGATAGAAAAAAAGACAGTCGAGAAGACAAAGGTATATCAAACATTCGAGGTTGAACAAGCACCTGTAGCAGTAAATTTAGGCGAAGTAAGAGCTTCAATGAGGTATCCTGAAATTGCCCGTTCCTCAAATATAGAAGGTAAAGTTACGGTAAAAGTACTGGTAAGTGCAAGCGGCTCTGTTGAAAGTGTGGGGGGAATCAGCGGACCTGAAGTGTTTTATAACGAAGTAAGAGATAAAGTTATGAATCTGCAGTTTACCCCGGCAAAACAAAATGGAGTTCCAGTAAAATGCTGGGTAAGTGTTCCGTTCAGTTTTACATTGAAGAAGCAACAGTTTAAGAAGGACGAAGACAAAGAAAAAGAATAACTGTAAAAGATTATTATCATTAGTTTATATTCATCAATAGATAATAATAGTCATTATAAAAAGGCTGTTATTATCTATTGTTTTTATTAAAAGAAAAAACAAAAAAATTGAACGCAAATTTAATAATCAGTATTGTTACAATAATATTTTCATTGGTTGTTGGTGTCTTATTGATTACCGGATACTTTGGAGGTTATATGGGAAACCAGATGAGAATAATTTTCGGAATAATATTAATATTATACGGGTTTTACAGATTAATTTCAATCTTTTATAAACAGAAACAGGCAAAGTTAGAAAAAGAAAGAGAAAAAATCAAAGAAGCAAAAGACAAATTGATGAATAAATGAATAAGCAATTACTAATATCACTATTCATAATTTTGGGTTTACTTCAATCTACCAGCTGCGATTTTCAGAAAATAAAATCAGAAGCAACAACGGGAGAACTGTTCATTGTTGCAGATGATATTGTCGAACCGCTTGTAATAGCTTTAAACAATGAATTTGTCAGATTAAATACAGAAGCAAGCATTAAATCGGAATTTACACCTACGAAGAATGCCATTGCAGACATAATTAACGGTAAAACTAAAAATATAATAATTCCGAGAGATTTTATTGAAGAAGAGAATGAATATGCAAAACAAAACGGCTTAACTCTGACCAAGTATCCTGTAGCAATAGACGGAATCGGATTTATCGTAAATCCCAAAAATCCTGCAGAGAGACTAACATCGGAGGACCTAAAAAACATTTTAAGCGGAAAATATAAAAAATGGACAGATATAAAGACACAGGATGAAAAGCAAAATGACAGAATTTTAAAAGAAATGAAAGGGAGTGAAAATAACATCAAAATATTCATACATCGTCCGAATTCTTATTTATATGAATATGTAAAAGATTCTGTTTTACTTGGTGAAAATTACACAAATACCTCAAAAATTTGCTCAACAAGTGTACAAATGCTTGAGGAAGTAAGGACCTACAGAAACTCTATAGGAATATCAAATTTGAGCTGGTTATCTGCAGGAGACTACGATAAACTGGACACAACAGTAAAAACTTTAAGAATTTACAAAAATAATCCTCCTACTGGGGAGAGAATTTTTGCGGAATTACACCAGGGCTTAATCAGTAATCAAACTTATCCGTATAGAATAGTAATTAATTATTACACAACAGAATTAGGATTAAATATATCAACCGGTTACATCACGTTTTTAAGGAACAAGGACGGTCAGACAATAGTATTAAAAGAAGGACTGGTTCCTGTAACACAGATAATAAGATATATACAGCTGAATTAATAAGAAAAAAAATAACAATAACTTTAAAACTTAAAAAAATGTCACACAAAAAAATTAAATACGCGTTTACAGCCCTGATTATACTCTTAATGTTAAGTATTAATCTACACGGACAGGATAATTTAGAAAAAGGCATTAATGCGGCAAAAAGGGGAGATTATCTTAACGCATTGAATTTCTTAAAGGATGCTGTAAAATCCAGCAAAGATTACGAAGCAAATTATTATTATGGACTTGCTTTATTCAAAACAGGCTCTTTAAAAGAAGCAATAAAACATATCGAAATTGCAATTAAAGACGAAGATGAAGAAGCACCGGCATATAAAACTTTGGGCGACATATATCAGCAGATGAAAGAATATGATAAAGCAAATAAATTTTACGATAAAGCATTAAAAGTTGACCCGCAAAACATAGATGCAATGGTTGCAAAGGGCAGAAATCTGATAAATGAAGGAAAGATAAAGGATGCGGAAATAATACTAACAAAAGCCACAACAGTAAGTAAAGAAAATCCGCTGGTATATATCGGATTAGGTGATTTATATATGATGGGAAACATAAATAAACTTGCAATCGAAAATTACAATAAAGCTTTAAAACTGAAGCCGAATTCGCCTGAAGCATACTATGGATTGGGAAAAGTTTATTTCAACCAGAAAAAATATGTGGAAGCATTGGAAAATTACAAAAAATCAACACAAGTAGATGCAAATTTTGCGGAAGGATATTTTGAAACCGGAAGAATATATTACTGGATAGATGATTATGAATCTGCAGCAAAATCGTTTCAGAAATATTCAGAATTGATGCCCGGTTCGACTGAAGGAAATACATATTATGCGAAAACTTTATACGCAATGAAAAAATATGATGAAGCAATTACATTATTGGAAGAAGTACTCAAGATAAACCCGACTTCAATTACGGCAAATAAATTTTTAGCATATATTTATGTTGAAAAAAACGATAAGGAAAAAGCACGGGAATACATCGAAAAAGTACCCGAAAAGGAACTGGATGATGAAGATTTAGTAAAATTTGCAAAATTTTATGCAGCAACAGACAATTTAGAAAAAGCAATAAGTTATTTTGACAAAGCAATTGCAATGGACAGTGCAAATCACAAGTTGTATTTTGAATACGGAAAAACTTTATTGTTAAACAGTAAATTCGAAGATGCAATATTAAATTTCAACAAATCACTGGAATTCAAAAGCGATCAGCTCGATGCTTTCGTAGCAAAAGGAATTGCACAATACTATATGAAAAAATATGAAGATGCGGTGATTTCGTTTAAAGAAGCAATAAAACAAAATGATAAATATGCACAATCATATTTATATTTAGCAAGATGTTATGTTTTCCTGAATAACAGGGAAGAAGCATTAAAGATATACGAGCAGATATTGACAATGGACCCTTCAAATCAAGATATTATTAACGAAGCAAAAAGCGACCTCGAAAAAATTAAAATTAATAATTAACAAACCGCGAAATGGAAAAACTAATAAACTACGCAAAAGATAATAAAGAAAATTTTCTATCTGACCTTGTAGAGATACTTAAAATAGCTTCTGTCAGCAATAATCCGGATTTTCAGAAAGACATGAACGAATGTGCAAAATGGATTGAAAATAAATTCAATGAAATCGGCTTAAATAATATTAAAATTTATGAAACAGAAGGACATCCGATAGTTTACGGAGACTGGTTAAAAGCAGGTGCTGATAAACCAACGATATTAATCTACGGACATTACGACGTACAACCTACAGATCCGATTGAGTTGTGGGAAACACCACCTTTTGAACCAACAATACGAAATAATAAAATATACGCAAGAGGGGCAAATGACGACAAAGGACAGATAATGATTCATATCAAATCCATCGAAACATATATGAAGACAGTCGGGAAATTACCGATTAATATTAAATTTATACTCGAAGGAGAAGAAGAAATAGGGAGTAAACATCTGGGGAAATTCATTAAGGAACATTATGATTTACTTAAATGCGATTATATAGTTATATCAGATACTTCTATGTACGATGAAAATATGCCGTCTATATGTTACGGGTTGCGTGGTATAACGTATATGCAGATCGATATAACAGGACCCGTAAATGATTTACATTCCGGTTCATACGGCGGAGGAGTTGATAACCCGGTTAATGTATTAGCAACAATAATATCAAAATTAAAAAATGAAAAAGGGAAAATTCTGATAGACGGATTTTACGACGATGTGATTCCGATATCAGAAAAAGAGCACAAAGAATTCAACCGCCTTCCGTTTAATGAGGGTAAGTTTAAACAGGAATTAAAAATCAGTGAGTTATACGGTGAAGAAAGTTATACAATGGTAGAAAGGATGACATCACGACCTACATTAGATTGCAACGGAATATGGGGCGGATATCAGGGTGATGGAACAAAAACAATAATCCCTTCGAAAGCCGGAGTAAAAATATCCATGAGATTGGTACCGGAACAAGATCCTGATAATATAGCAAAATTATTCACGGATTATGTAAAAAAAATCTCTCCAAACACAGTAAAAGTAGAAGTCTCAGCATTACACGGAGGAAAACCATATTCCGCAAGTCTTGACTCTCCGGCAATAAAAGCAGCAATAGTATCATTAAAAAAAGCATACGGAGTAGAGCCGGTATATACTAAAGAAGGTGGTTCGATTCCGATAGTAAATACATTCAAAGAAATATTAGGAGCAGACACGTTGCTACTTGGTTTTGCATTGCCAAACGAAAATGCACACGGACCAAATGAATCGTTTGATTTAAATAATTACTACAAAGGTATAAATACAGTACTATATTTTATAAACGAATTATCAAAATAATAAATTATGGCAAAAGTAAAAATAACCAGAAAACAACAGAAACCTCAGTATATCAACTTAGCATTAGAAAAAATTAATTTTATACTAATAGGAACGGGAATAATATTTATTGTTTTAGGGTACATTTTCATGTCAGAAAAATCTGTCAGCGGTTTTTTACCGACAACACTGGCTCCGATTTTACTTGTTTTAGGATATTGTGTAATTATTCCTGTAGGAATACTATATAAGAAAAAATCAGCATCTGTAAAGGCAGAAACTGAAAAGTCCAAAACAATCGTTACTGAAAAACAATCCAATATCAAAATAACGTCTAACATTAAGACAAAATAAACTTTTTGTAAATAAAATTGTTTTAAAGAAACAGAAGGGAATGCAAAGGTTTCGACGGGTTGAAAGATGTTTAAAGCAGCATATAGTGTTCTCAGCAATCACTTAAAAAAGGTTGAAAAAAATTAGTTGCCAACAACTACGCAATGGCTGCCTAATTAAGTCAGCCCGTTTTTTTGCAGGTTCATTCCTGCCGAACAGCAATTAAACGTAAGCCAGGCGGGATAGTTTTTGAATTTGCCTTTGGCTCAAAAATGAAAATTTTTAAAGGCTGGTATTAATTCGTTTGTCAGTTTAACGAATTAATATGAGATAATTAATCTGACTAAATATGTAGAAGCTTTAATGGTCTTCTTCCCGGACCCGGGTTCGATTCCCGGCATTTCCACAAATCAATACACAAATGTCCTATCCTCTGACAATTAAAAACCCACCCGAAATTAAGAAAATTCTTTGTATAAAACCAAGGGGTATAGGTGACGCTCTGTTATCCACAATAATAATTCCTAATCTAATAAATTATTTCAAAAACGCAAAAATACATTATTTAACCGAACCTTATGTAAAACCTATAATAGAAAAAGTATACGGCATAGAAAAAGTCATAGATATAAGAAAAAATGAACTTTCGATAATAACAGCTAAAAAATTAAAAAAAGAAAATTATGATATAATATTTGACCTATGGTGCAATCCGAAAACCGCACAAATTACATATTTTACGGGTGCAAAATACAGGGTTGGGTATTCATATAAAGGTAGAAAATATGCATATAATATAACAGGAACATCAGGAAGAGGTGAAGGGCATACTGCCGAACATAATCTGGAATTACTAAAAGCATCAAATGTACCTGTAATTTCAAAAGAAATAAGATTGAATATAGACTTCGATAATACGGTTAAAGCAGCAGATTTTATCGAAAAATACAAAATACAAGAAGAAAAAATAACTTCAATAATACCGTCCGGAGGCTGGAATTCTAAAAGATGTGTTCCGTCAAAATGGGCAGAAATTTGTAAAATATTACTCGACAATTATCAAACAAAAATTATTTTACTGTGGGGTAACGATGATGTCGAAGACAAAAATGAAATAGAAAAATTATTAAGCGGAAAAGTAATTTATACTGCTCCGGAAACTGATATACTGGAACTTGCTGGTTTTATAAGTAAATCAAGTCTTGTCATTGCAAATGACTCAGGTCCTATGCATATATCAGCAGCCTTAGGTATTCCTACGATTGGAATTTTCGGTCCGACAGACCCGGAAAAATTTAGGCCCTACATACATAAATCAGGTTATTTGTTTCTCAAAGAACTGCACTGCATTATTTGCAATAAACTGGAATGTCCTTATAATCATGAATGTATGACACACCTACCTTTAAATAATTTAACTGAAATTGTTGACGAAATAAGCCGACTCAAAAGAGTGAGCTGATGAATTCATCGAGGTTTTCCGAATAGTGTTTTGCAGTATATTTTTCTTTAATATCATTATATGCATTATTTCGGAAACTGTTTATTTTATCTCTGTCATTTGATAAATCCATTATGGCATTTTTCAGTGTTTCGGAATTTTTCAAACTGAACAGAAGACCGTTTTTTTCGTTTACGATAAATTCATTAACACCAGGTATATCCGAAGCAATTATCGGTACACGGGAAGCAGCAGATTCGAGCATAGTAAGAGGAAATCCTTCAGACCTTGAAGGGAGAAGAAATATATCCATAGCTTTATAGTGTTCCCATATATTTTCCACGTAATCCCCGAAAATTAATCTCTGTTTGTTAACCCCGAACTCCAACGCATAATTTATAACCTCATTTTGCAAATTAACCGGAATACCAACAGAGTATAAAATAAAACTTTCATTTAAATCAGCAAGTGATTTAAATAGAATATCAAATCCTTTTCTCAATTTATGAAACCAGGAAGAAGTTCCCAATATTATTTTATTGCTGTCAACATTTAATTGTTTCTTTATAATATCCCCTGTAATTGAGTCAATATTATCCGGTATTTCGATACCGTAATGTATGACTTTTATTTTATTTTTTTTTATCCCGAGTTTTTCCAAACTCCTTGCTACTCCATAACTGCAAGCAACTGAGTATTCAAAATATTTATTATAAATCAATGCTCCGATTATCGGTATTGTCTTACTCTCATTATGTCTGTAAGCTATATTAATGAAAGATTGTTTATATTTTTTTTTTAGTTTAACTGCTGTTTTTCGTTCCAGAGAGTGATTGGAAATTACAACATCAGGTTTGTATGAAAGGTAAAGTATTTCTAATGAATTGAAGAGCTCATTTTCATTAACTTCCGAATCTAATTCTACAAAATCGAGGTCTGATATCTTTGCTCTTTGTGAAGTCAGTGATTTTTTAGTACAGATAAATTTTACCGGATATCCTGAATTTTGTAATAATACTGATGCCAGGAGAGCCATTTTAGCACTTCCTGCGTATCCTTCGCCAAAGCATATCTGAAGAATTTTCGGTTTCACTTTTTATATTTTTTTTGCATATCGCTCATTCTATCCCAGAAACTTTTTTTTGCTTCCTTTATAGTTCTCGGGCGGGTTGTTTGCGTTGTCATTTTTGCGGCTTCCGGTAATTCAGGCAGCGGCTTTTTAATTTTTGTCTGGTAATATTGCTGGGCGATAGAAAGCAGATTAAACATAAAGTAATATAAATTTAATCCCGAAGGCAGCGTATAGAAAAGGAGGGTAAACATTATCGGCATCATATAAGTAAGCATCTTTTGCTTTGGGTCAACAGTTGTCATCTTTTGCTGAATAAACATTGTGATACCCATTAGTGTTGCCAATCCCGCTATCTGGTCAATACCGAACAATGGAATTTTAAAAGGTAATGTAAATATGACATCAGGAACAGATAAATCCTTAATCCACCAGATAAAAGGCTGTTGTCGTAACTCAATAGTACTGCTAAAAACTCTGAATAAAGCATATAATATCGGCAGCTGAATCAACATCGGTAAACAGCCACCTGCAGGATTAATTTTTTCTTTTCTGTAGAGTTCCATTATGGCTTGATTTTGTTTTGATGGATCATCCTTATATTTTTCTCTGATTTCAGTCATTTTCGGATTAAGCTGACCCATTTTCTTCATCGATTCCATCTGCTTTTTCATCAAAGGATTAAGAAGAATTTTCATTGCGATTGCAAACACAATAATTACCAATCCATAGTTTGGAATAAAACTATGCAGAAAATAAAAGAAAGGCAGAATTACATAGATAGCAATTGGTCTGACTATAAAATCAAGCGGAAAACGCATAGTCTTTTCCAGATCCATATTATAAGAACTTAAAATCTTGTAATCCATAGGAGCCAGTAAAATCTTGAAATCTGCAGTATCTATTTTATCATTTCTGATGTCCATTTTAAGGGCTATGGAGTAATTTTCCTTAAAGCCCTTATCAGGTAATAAGATTTTATTACCTTCCAAATAAGCACCGTCGGATTTTCTGCTAAACGGTATCAAAAATACACCAAAGTATTTGTTTCTGGAAGAAACATAATCGGTTGTGCCGTTAATGTCTTTTTTTTCTCCAAAATAAGATTTTGCAGTATCGTTAGGAGTGGTTACGTCAAAATCGAGAAACTCAGTACCACTGTATGCATAAGCTTCGGAATAATTGCTTTCGTCGTCACTGCGGTATTCAGTGAGGTTCAGTGAAGAACTCCATAACACCTGATATTTATTATCATTTATAAATTTATTTGAATTTTGTAAAGAATACAACACATCAAATTCATATGAATCTGGTATAAAAGAATAAGTAATTGTAATTTTTTGTGTGCTGTCTTCTGATAAAATCAATTCATATCTTAATTTAAAATCTTTATCAGTCAAAATATCAACCGTATCTTCGGGATTATAATTACAATTAAAATACAAATCTCTTGTATCTATCAGTTTACCGTCTTTGGAAGTAAAAAGAAGGGAGAGTTCTTTTTTCTTCTTCCAGTCCACAAGCTGAACAGGTTCACCGTTCCATTGTTTAAATTCCACCGGATAAAACCTCATCATTGCCGCACCGTAATTCGTAAATTGAAGATTAGACAACCCGTTTTTAATGAATATATTTTTTTCCGGAAATTTATCAGAATCATTCAGTTTATAAGAATATTTATAGAAAACGGAACCTAAGGTGTTCTTCAGATAATTATCTGCTGAATCGGTTGCGGCTGATGATATTGTATCTCTTTTTACTTTTTCAGTTATTTTTACAGTATCTTTTTCGACAGATTTTTTAACAGTATCAGTTAATTTAAATATAGAATCAGATAAATATTGTTGTCTTTTCTGTTCTTCGAGTTTTTTCTGCTGTACCTGAGAAGAGTAAATCAGCCACCCAACGAGAATTATACCGATAATAACGAATGCTAAAACAGATCTTTTATCCATAATGTAGTTGTTAAATTATTAAGGGACAGGGTCAAAACCTCCTTTATTAAAAGGATTACATTTAATAATTCTTTTAAATGTAAGATATGTACCTTTGAAAAAGCCGTATTTTTTATAAGACTCAATACCATATTCAGAACACGAAGGAAAAAATCTACAAGAACTCGGCAAATAAGGTGATATTGTTAATTTATACATTTTAATAAAAAATATGGGGATTTCACGAAGCATTATTTACATAGTTAAAGACTTTACGAAGTAATATTTTCATATCGTTATTTATTTCTTCGAACACGTGAATTTTTTTTTGAGAAATTGCATAAAAACCTGCACACGGCATAATTATCAGATTCAAATTCATATTTAATATTTTTTTTAATATCATGTTTCTATTTAGTCTGTATGTTTCTCTTAGTAACCTTTTAATTCTGTTTCTTGTCACAGCTTTTTTAATTTTTTTACTCGATACAACAAAGCCCACCTTAAAATTTATTGAGTGTGGGCTTTCTGATTTTTTTCCCCGTGCTGAATCAAAATTAACGTAAGCAGCAAGCAATTCTGATTTTATACAATGAGAATTTTCAAAAATATCCGAAAACTTCCGAAATCCTTTAATGATTTCCGATTTGCTAAGTTTATTTTCGTAAAGAACATCATTAATACTCATTTATTATTTTACTTTTTTCTCGTAAATTCATCACTTACAGTCAATCTTTTTCTTCCTTTTTTTCTTCTGTTCGCCAAAACTTTTCTGCCGTTTTTTGAAGACATCCTTTCACGAAATCCGTGTTTATTTTTTCTTTTCCTGTTACTCGGTTGATAAGTTCTTTTCATTATTCAAAATTAATTTTTAGCAAGTAAAATACTCAAATTACTAAATAATAACAAGTTAATAAATCATCTCTTTAACTCATTTTTCAGCCCTGATTTTCTTTGTTGTTTGTTTTTATAATATAGCAGAAACAAACCCATTATTATTATTATTATTGATATAATCTGAGCTTGTGTAATACCCAAAGTATATTGTTCAGACATTTTTGTAATATCAAAAATTCTCGGATTATTTCTGAAAAATTCTATTATAAATCTTGACGTACCGATTAAAATAAGATACATATAAAATAACTGTCCGTAATACTTAATATGTTTTCTTTTTCTCCACAAAACAAGAAATATAATAACGGAAAAAAGCAGTTCAAAAAGAGGAGTAGGCAATGCAAGTTGTGGAGGTGTTGTAGGATAGATACCTTTACTGTAATCGCATCCGAGAAATTCAAGTGAAGTATTATTAACAATAATACCATAACAACCATCACCGGACAGATGGCATCCGATTCTTGCAACACCGTATCCCAGTGCAGCAGCCGGGGAGAGTAAATCGAACATATGTAATATAGAAATCTTTTTTATCTTACAGTAAATATATATCAATATAATAGCAAGAATCAATCCACCGTAAAACGTTAATCCGGATGGTGAAAAAAGAACATCTTTTGACAAAAGAGATTTAAAAGGGAGGCCTCTACCGAAATTCCATTCTTCTATTATATAAAAAATCTTTCCACCGATTAATCCACCGATAGCGCCGAGAAAAGTAATTACAATTCCATGCGTTTCGTCAATCTTAACCCTTTTTAACTCTCTGGAAAGTATATATGTACCAACGAGGAATGCCAAACCAAGCATTAATCCGTAGCTATGAACGGTCAGCGGTCCGATTTTAAAAAGTTCAGGATACATAATTTATACAATAATTAATTTAATAAAACGCTTCGGGCTCTGGCTGATTAATTTAATATTTTTAGGATTAATTTTAATTCTGAATATATTTTTATTTGCTCTCTTCTTGGTAAGGACAATAATATATTCCGAATTCTTAAAATTTAAAAGTTTATATTGATATGCTGCAAAACCGGATTTTGAAAGCGAAAGAATGGGAGCTGATAATCCTTCAATATTAAAATGAATCTCATTTTTATCGGCAAGGATTTTTTCTTTTACATTTATTTTATAAATAAAAAATTCGAATACTTTTACTGTACGGAAATCGAAAAGTAAATAGTATTTTTTTAAGACAGAATCGAATTCTCTGCTTAAATGTAATTCATATTCAAAATCGAGTTTATCCGGTCTTACCTGTTTTGTTCTCATTAATTAAAAAGTTATTAATATTATTTATGTTAATTTCAGTTTGATTACCGTCTGACATTTTTTTCATTAAAATCTTCCCGGAATCAAGTTCGTTATTTCCTATTACAGCTGTATATGCAGCGTTAATTTTATTTGCTTCTTTCATTTGAGATTTAATACTTCTGTTCAAATAATCCATTTCACATTTAAATCCTGATTTTCTCAACTCGTAAATAAGATTCAGAGCAAAAACACTTGCTTTATTACCTGAAGTAACTATATATAAAATGCATTTATTTTCTTCGGGAATACAATACTCATATTTTTCCATCAATGAAAAAAATCTTTCAAATCCGCAGGCAAATCCTATTGCGGGGGTCGGTTTTCCTCCAAGTTGTTTTGTCAGTAAATCATATCGTCCTCCGCCGAAAATGGCATCCTGAGCACCAAGTTCATCGGATACAATTTCGAAAGTCGTCGATGTATAATAATCCAGACCCCTCACAAGGAAATAATCGATTTCATAACTGATACCTAAACCGGATAAAAGACTTTGTACTTGTTCAAAATTCTTTATCGTACTTTGTTCAAGATAATCATAAAGGCGAGGTGCGTTTTCTATAATTTTTCTGTCTTCCGGCATTTTAGAATCAAGTATTCTCAGAGGATTTTTTTGTAATCTTTTTTTGCTGTCTTCGCTTAAATCGTTTTTAAATTTATTTAAATAGTTAAAAAGTTTTTCTAAGTATTTTTTTCTTTCGTCAGGTGTCCCGATATTGTTTAACTTTATCTTATAATTCCTGATCTGGAATTCCGATAAAATAAAAGCCGCCAGAACAATCATTTCTGCATCAATAAAAGGCTCAGAGCTGCCTATTGCTTCAGCACCAAACTGCGAAAACTCCCTAAATCTTCCTGCCTGCGGTCTTTCGTATCTGTACATGTTTGAAATATAATACAGTTTAATCAACGGGGATTGATTATATAAACCATTTTCCAGATAAGCTCTTATTACAGGGGCAGTCATTTCAGGTTTCAGAGAATATTCACTATTGTTAAATGTAAACATTTCTTTTGATACAATATCCGTATTTTCTCCTATACTTCTCTTAAAAAGTGAAGTATATTCGAATGTCGGAGTTCTGATTTCCCTATAATTGAATAAATCAAATATTTCTCTGATTTTACTCTCTGCATAGACCCTGCTGAAAGCTTTTTCAGGCAATAAATCATATGTTCCTTTTGGTTTTTGTATAATCATAATATTCAATAAATTTTAAAAATACTTAACCTTAAGATTAATTTAAAGTTGAAAAAATACCTTTTTTTTGAGTTTAGAATGAATTTATTAACATATATATTGATAAAATATAACTTGTTTTTTAATAAAAAATTATAAAATTATGGATAAGAATGTTTTAAGAGAAAATTTTTACGACAGGCATATCGGACCTGACGATAATGACATTAAAAAGATGCTTGATGTAATAGGCGTATCATCTTTACAAGAATTGATTGAACAAACAATACCAAAGGATATTTTTTTGAAAAAAAGATTAAATTTAGGAATGGGATTAAGTGAAAACGATTTTCTACAATATATAAGAGATATAGCATCAAAAAACAAAATTTTCAAAACATATATAGGTATGGGATATCATCCGGTTATCACACCTCCGGCAATAATAAGAAACATTTTAGAAAATCCGGGATGGTACACACAATATACCCCATACCAGGCTGAGATTTCACAGGGCAGATTAGAAGCACTGATAAATTTCCAAACTTTAGTTTCGGATATGACAGGTATGAAAATTGCAAATGCTTCATTACTTGATGAAGGTACCTCTGCAGCAGAAGCAATGACAATGTGTCATAATCTCAGAAAAGGAAACAAGTTAAAATCAGAAAAAATTTTTATATCAGATGAATGTTTTCCGCAGACAATCGATGTTATAAGAACCAGAGCTGTACCAACTGGCATTGAAGTAGAAACAGGTAATGTTCACAACACAGTATTAAAAGAAGATATTTTTGCAATACTGGTACAATATCCGACTTCCGACGGAGAAATCGTCGATTATCAGGAACTATTCGAACAGGCAAAATCAAAAAGTATTTTTATTATTACAGCAGCAGATTTGTTATCTCTGGCATTGCTTAAACCGCCGGGAGAAACGGGAGCAGATGTTGTTATCGGTTCAACTCAGCGATTCGGTGTACCAATGAGTTTTGGCGGACCGCACGCAGCATATTTCGCTACGAGAGATGAATACAAAAGACATTTACCGGGAAGAATTATAGGTGTATCAATTGATGCTCAGGGAAATACCGCATATCGTATGGCATTGCAGACCAGGGAACAGCATATAAGGCGTGAAAAAGCTACAAGTAATATTTGTACGGCACAGGTATTACTTGCCATCATCGCAGGAATGTATGCAGTTTATCACGGAGCAGAAGGAATAAAAAAGATTGCACAAAGAATAAAATGTTCGACCGAGATACTGAATAAAAAATTAAAATCTGCCGGTTACAATCAGTTGAATAAAGAATTTTTTGACACTTTAAAAATTAAAATTGACACAAAGGAAAAAATAAATGAAATCAGGAATAAAGCAGAATTGAAATATGTAAACTTCAGATACGGAAAAAATTTTATAGGAATATCACTTAATGAAACAACCAAAGCAGAAGACATATCAGAAATTTTATCTATTTTTACAGACAAAATTTATCCGGCACAGGACATCGAAAATGAAATCATGACATGTAAGTGCACTATTAAGGAAAAACTAAAAAGAACGTCTGCTTATTTACAACATCCGGTTTTCAAAAAATACCGTTCAGAAACAGATTTATTGAGATATCTTAAGAGTCTTGAAAATAAAGATTTATCTTTAACCGGTTCAATGATTCCACTGGGTTCATGTACAATGAAATTAAACGCAGCTGCCGAGATGATGGGCATTACTTATCCCGAATTTACCGAAATACATCCTTTTGCACCTGTAGACCAGGTAAGAGGATATATGGAAATAATTGAAAAATTAGAGAAGGATTTATCGGAGATAACAGGTTTTTCCGGTGTTTCCTTACAACCAAATTCCGGCGCTCAAGGTGAGTTTACTGGCTTAATGGTAATCAGACAATATCATATAAGCCGAGGCGATAAACAAAGAAATGTTGTCCTTATACCTTCATCCGCACATGGAACAAATCCTGCAAGTGCTGTAATGGCAGGTATGGAAGTGTCTGTTGTAAACTGTGATGAAAAAGGAAACATAGACATCGATGACTTGAAAAAGAAGTCACAGGAAAAAAAAGAAAAACTGGCAGCACTAATGGTTACATATCCGTCTACACACGGCGTTTTTGAAGAGAACATAAAAGAAATAATAGAAACTGTGCACAATTGCGGAGGACAGGTTTATATGGACGGAGCAAATATGAATGCACAGGTTGGATTGACAAGTCCATTTGAAATAGGAGCTGACGTATGTCATTTAAATCTACATAAAACATTTGCAATACCTCACGGTGGAGGAGGTCCCGGGGTAGGACCGATAGCAGTAGCAAAACATCTGGTAAAATTCCTACCCGGTCATCCTGTTATTAACATTGGTACAGAAGAATCAATAACAGCAGTATCTTCCGCTCCATTCGGCAGTGCCGGAGTAATTTTAATATCTCTTAGTTATATCATGATGATGGGAGAAGAAGGTTTGAGAAAAGCTACTGAAACAGCAATATTAAATGCAAATTATATCAAGAGCCGTTTAGAAAAATATTATAAAGTTTTGTATACAGGTGAAAAGGGAAGAGTAGCACATGAATTGATTTTCGATATGAGGGATTTCAAACATTCTACCAACATAGAAGTAGTAGATATTGCAAAAAGATTAATGGATTACGGCTTTCATGCTCCGACAGTATCCTTTCCGGTACCAGGAACATTAATGGTGGAACCGACAGAAAGCGAACCTTTGAAGGAACTTGACAGATTTTGTGAAGCAATGATATCTATAAGAAAAGAAATAGAAGAAATTGAAACCGGCAAAGCAGATAAGAATAATAATATCTTAAAAAACTCACCTCATACAGCTATTGTAGTTTGTTCAGATGAATGGAATTATCCATATTCAAGAATGAAAGCCGCTTATCCCGCAGAGGGACTGAAAAGTATAAAATTCTGGCCAAGCGTTTCCAGAATCAATGATGCATACGGAGATAGGAATCTGATATGTACATGTCCTGATACTTCTGACTTCAACAAATGATATATTACAGATATATATACATATTACATACAGATACTTAAAGTATTTTATAGAATTTACAATGCACGTTAGTTTAAAACTAAAAATAATATTTTCAGCTATAATTTTCTTGTTTCCTTTTCTAATATACTTATATACATTATCTCCTGATGTGACATTTATCGATTCAGGAGAGCTTGCGACAGCTTGTCTGGTCCTTGGAACAGCACATCCTACAGGTTATCCGTTTTTTACCGTACTGGGAAAAATTTTCTCTTTTTTACCAGTAGGAGAATACATATACCGTTTAAATTTAATGGCTGCAATAACAACATCCTGCTCGCTTGTTGTATTTTTCTTTCTTTTGATATATTTATTTGAATATTTATATTTAACAAGTCAGAAAGATAAAAGCAAGACCAACATTTCTGCCACATTAATTTATCTGAGTTCTTTTACTGCAACATTAACGCTTGCATTCTCGAAAACATTTTGGAGTATTTCGAATTCGATAGAGGTCTATTCATTACATATACTTTTAATTACATTGATAATTTTTACTTTTCTCAGGGCGGGTTTGAGAACTGACAAAAGGAAAGAAGTATTTTACATCTTATTTGCATATTTTCTGGGTCTCAGTTTTGCTAACCACATGTCTACATTATTTTTAAGTTTAGGTTTAATTTATTTTTATTTTGCGATAAACGGATTTAATGAAGTCACATTTAAAAGGTTGTTAATATTAATTATACCCTTTTTAGCAGGTTTGTCTTTTTATATATATCTTCCTATAAGAGGAGATAATCCTATAATAAATTGGGGAAATCCCGTGACACTGGAAAACTTTTACAGGCATGTCACAGGTAAACAATTCAGTGTCTGGATGTTCAGTTCATTCGAAATCACAAAAAAGCAGTTTAATTACTTTATATCGGCATATCCGAAAGAGTTTTTATATTTCCCCCTAATTCTGTCAGTGTTAGGACTTTTTGAATTATTTTCAAGAAACAAAAAAATTGCATTTTTTTTAATAATATTATTCATATTCAACATTTTATATGCGATTAACTATGATATATACGATATAGATACATATTTTTTACTTACATATATAGTAAACAGCATATGGATAGGTTTCGGAATAATTTTCATTTTCGGCAGATTAAAAATAAATTCCAAGATATCATATATAATGTTGTTAATTCCTCTGATATTGTTGTTTTTTAATTTCGATAAAAACAACGAGCGGGAAAACTTTTATGTTCGAGATTATACAAACAATGTATTTAATTCCGCCAGACCTTACTCATTGATAATTTCAACTCAATGGGATTTTTTTGTCTCTGCGTCTTTATATTACCAAAACATTAAAAACGTAAGACCGGATGTGATAGTAATAGATAAAGAGCTTTTGAGGAAGAGCTGGTACCTTAAACATGTAGAAGAATATTATCCAGTAATATATAACAGAAGCAGAAATGAATTCGAAACATTCAAAACTGAATTAATCAAATTTGAAAAATACACAGATAAATATACAAAACCCGTAACAAATTCCGATTTTGTTGAGCTTAAAAAAATCCAAGAAGCATTTAAAAATCTATTAAACAGCTTTGTATACAAAAACCAGGATTTAAATATATATGTAACAAGCGAGATAGAATTTCCTGAGATGCAAACACAAGTATCGGAAAAATTTGCACTTGATTATTTCAGAGTACCTGAGGGAGTTTTAATAAGACTCACAAACATTCCCGTTTTTGATTCTTTATATACACCGCCTGAATACAGTTTCCAAATCACTCATGCTACAGATTACCACAGGAAATTTATAATGGAACAATACTATTTATCATATATGAACAGGGCAAATTATTTAATGAATTACTTAAAGTTAGACGAAGCAGAGAACTATATAAACAAGGGATTACCACTTATATCACCCGATTCAAAAAACGATGACAGAAAAAAGATGGCTGATAATCTTTTAAAGAAATTAAGAGAATTAAGAGAATTACAAAGAAAGAATCAATAAAATAGACTGATATATAAAGAATGTCAATAAAAAATTCAACATTATTAATTGCTGCATTATTAACATTATTGATATTTTTCACTACCAGGGCAAAAGGGGAAAATCTTTCTGACACTACTATAAAAAACGTAAAAAGGATTGTGGGGAAAATAATTGTTGTCGGTAATGAAATAACGGATGAAGATATAATAACCAGGGAATTAGAGACAAAGACAGGAGACAGCTTAGATTTATCAATATTACAGGAAGATTTAAACAGATTAGCAAATCTGCAATTATTTCAGAAAATAGAAATTTTTCCGGGAGAGAGAAGTAAAGATACAATAGATATCATAATTAGTGTTGTTGAAAGTTTTTACATACTTCCCATTCCACAGGCAGGGTTTCAAGGCGGTAACTTAAAAAGGTTTTGGGCAGGATTGAACACAAAATGGCGAAATTTCGCTGGAAGAAACATAACATTAGGTCTAAATTTCGGAATAGGATTTGAACCATTTGTATCTTTTTCCTACACAAATCCATGGATAGGGAAGAACCTGCATTTATTTACATCGCTGGATGTGAGTTATTCAAAAAAAGTCAATAAAAGTATATCCACATCAAACATAGAACAAACACAAATTAACAAAGATGACCTTGCCGAATTTGATTTAAACAATTATGCGGGAAGTTTAACGATTGGAAAATTTTTCGGAAGATATATATCAATAGCAGAATCTTTTGCATATAATGTAATTACTACATCAAGTCATATGCCCGGTTCAACAATATCGACAACAGGAAAAGACAGATACGCAACGCTTGAAACTACATTTAATTTTGACAACAGGGATATTATATCATATTCAACTCACGGAACGTATTTAAACGGAAAATATATAAAATACGGAATATTTAACAAGGACATAAACTTCAACAGAATAAGAGTAGATGCCAGAAAATTTATTCCGATAAAATTAGCCAGAAATTACAGTGTTATTTTGTGTTCAAGATTGTATTCCTCACTTGCATTCGGAGGAAATATTCCGAACTATTTATTTGAAAACTTCGGATTCAGCAAAGTACTGCGCGGCTGGGACGATTACGTGATAGACGGAGAAAATTTATTTGGCAATTTTAATGAAATCAGAATTCCGGTTATAAAACCATTCATCATTGAAGGAAAAGACCACGTTGTTATTAAGAAACTGCCGTTATTAAAAGATATTGTTTACAGATACGGATTATATTTGACATTATTCTATGACGTCGGAGGTGTCTGGAATAAAACTGACAATATAAAGTATACAAGATTTAAAAGCGGTTACGGAATCGGACTGAATTTACTGCTGCCGATGGATTTTATTTTCAGAATAGACATGGCATTCAGACATGTAGAATCAAAATATAAGACCAATTTTGTATATTCCTTAGAAGCATCTTTTTAAAAAAAGTATGGAATATTACTACACGCATAAATCAAATATAAAAGATGATGAATTAATCATCGATGAAATAGAATATGAACATTTATCAAAAGTGTTGAGGAAGAAATCAGGTGACAGAATCACTGTAACAGACGGCGAACTCGGGATATTCGAATGCATAATAAAATCATTTACAAATAAAAAGATTTATTGTATAATTATAAAAAAAAAACATGATTTATACGAACCGCAGATTAATATAACATTATTTTTATCACTGCTTAAAAATCAGGACAGATTTGAATTTGCAGTGGAAAAAGCAGTAGAAATAGGAGTAAAAAGGATTTTTGCGATTAGTACGGCTCATACTATAAAATCCGGTATACTATCAAATGAGAAAATGAAAAGAATAGAAAAAATTATTATCAGAGCGATGGGTCAGTCGATGAGATGTTTTCTTCCTTCTTTTTACAACACTGTTTCGCTCAATAATATAAATAAAATAACAAGAGATTACGATTATAAGATTGTGATGTATGAACATTCAGATATTAAAAATAGATTTGATTATTTTAAACAAAATTCTAATATTGCTTTACTGATAGGACCGGAAGGCGGATTTTCTGAAAAGGAAATTACATATTTAATCGATACAGGATGGGCTACGTTTTCATTAGGCAATAGAAAGTTAAGATCTGAAACTGCTGCAATAATCTCCTTGTTTGAAATAATAAACAGAATTATTAAATAAAATAAAATATCATGAAAAACAAAATTTTAATTTTAATCTTATTAATTACCGTTTTAATACTACCCGTAAAATCGAATGCACAATTTGACAAGATAATACTGCAATTCGGGATAGGAATAGCACAACCTATGGGGGATATGAAAGGTACGTTTTATGAATATAAAATTCTGCCGGAAAAACCGGGTTTGGGAGAACTAATTTTTGTGAATAAAGATTTAATTACTCAGAATTACGGAGCAAAGACAGGTCTGGATTTTAATGGAAATATAAAAATTAATTTCGATAAATACGGCATTGTAAGGGGAGTAGGTTACATTTCGTTTACATCATTTAACACTTTCGAAGCGTCGCAAAATGCTAATATGGGATTATTATACAGAAATCCATCGACCCTGCTGGTTGATACTACATTTACAGGAATTTCTTTATCTTACACATTCCGTAATTTCGGATTGGGTTTTGGACTTGAAATTGCTCCGACTTCATTTACGAATTTTGCTACGCCGTTTTTCGGTGCAAATTTTGCAATTAACATACTCGGCGGAGAACTGTCAAGAGCCGAAGGGAGAGACACAAATAAAATTACTTTCGGTTCTGAATTAAGATTAGGAGTAAATTTCAATGCCGGATTAGAATTCAAGGTTTCAAAACAAATAGGAATAGTAGCTGGAGTAAAATATGAACTTGCAAATTTGCTTCTTAAGTCAAGCGGTAGGAGTTTAAGCGACAGGCTTGAATGGGGGAAAACAAACGCTCCTATAAATGACGACGGCGGAACAATCTGGTCAAGCCTTCCTAATATTTTAGGGGATGCAATACCGAGTCAATATTCAAGCAGGGCAAAAAATATCAATTGGCTGACATTTTACCTTGGACTTAACTGGCATATACCGACTTCAAAAGATAAATATGAACCGGTAAAAAAGTACAGGAAATTTTAAAAAAAGATTAAATAAATTATTATAATTATTATTCCGCTGACAGTAATCAGGGCATAATCTTGAACAATTCCGGATTGAATTCTTCTCCAATCTTCACCTGATTTCTTAATAAAATCAGCCAATCCATTAATAAACCCATCAATAATTTTTATGTCAAAAATTTTCCATAATAATTTATCAGAAATAAAATATAACGGGTTTACTATTATCTTATCATAAATTTCATCAACGTAAAATTTATTTTCAACAATTTTTGCAAAACCTCTGGATGCTTTAAATTTTTTAACAGCAGAAAACTTTTTATATGAATATGTTATCGAAATTAGTGCAACTACAACAGACACTATCAGCAATATAATTTCCAGTGATACCTCGGGTTTATTTACTTGTGAATACATCATTAAAGCAGTTTCGGTTTTATCAAACACCACAGACAAAAATCTTTCCAGAAAATTGGGTAGATGTGTTATATGCGGCAATCCAATAAAGCCACCGATTACCGATAGTCCGCACAGAATCAATAAAGGTATCGTCATAGATTTGGGGGACTCATGCGGATGAATATTTGCAGCATATCTCGGTTCTCCGTAAAAAGTCAGTGTAACAAGCCGAAACATATAGAAAGCCGTAAGAAAGGCAATCCCGAGTAAAACAATATAAAAAATTAACCCACTGTTTAAAAAAGTTTTAAATAAAATTTCATCTTTGCTCCAGAATCCGGCAAGAGGAGGAATTCCGGAAATTGCTAGAGCCCCAATTAAGAATGTATAATATGTAATTTTCATCTTATCTTTCAACGCACCCATATTTCTGATATCCTGTTCATCAGACATAGCATGAATAACTGAACCGCTGCCCAAGAACAAAAGTGCTTTAAAGAACGCATGCGTAATCAGATGAAAAATTGCAAGCCAATAAGTAAAAGTACCCAATGCAACAAACATAAAACCGAGTTGTGATATAGTAGAATAAGCAAGAATTTTTTTAATATCATTTTGTTTAGCTGCAATTACAGCGGCAATTAAGGCAGTAAAGATACCTATTATCAAAACAATATTTGTTGTGATAGGGGAGTATACATATAAGAGTGAACATCTTGCAATCAAATATACTCCTGCGGTTACCATAGTTGCGGCATGAATAAGTGCAGATACAGGAGTAGGACCAGCCATTGCATCCGGAAGCCAGACAAAAAGGGGAATCTGTGCAGATTTTCCCGTTGCACCGAGAAATAAAAGTAAAGATACAGCAACCAGAAGTCCGCTGTTGAATTCAAATGATACCGGAATAGCAGCAAGAAATTGAGAAATATTCAATGTACCGAAATTTAAAAAAATAAGAAACATTGCAATCATAAAGCCAAAATCACCAATTCTGTTAACAATAAAAGCTTTTTTTGCTGCATCTCCGGTGAATTTTTTTTCGTACCAAAATCCAATGAGTAAATATGAACATAAGCCAACGCCTTCCCAACCTAAAAACAACAGTAAAAAATTATCGGCAAGAACAAGAATTAACATAGAAAGGATAAAGAGATTCATATACGCAAAAAATCTCGAAAACATCGAATCATTGTGCATATAACCAATGGAATACCAGTGAATTAAAAAACCGACACCGGTAACAACCAAAACCATACATAAAGAAAGGGGATCTATTAAAAAGGAAAATTGAATATTAAAAAAACCGGCTGCTATCCAATTCAATAAATTAAGTGTGATAAAACGGGAGTGAGGTTCCAGTGAATATAAATATATCAAAAAATAAACTGTAATCAAAAAAGGAATTAAAACAACAGCAGAAGAAAATATTCCGATAAATTTTTCCGATTTGATTCTTTTTCCAAAAAATAAATTAACAATAAAACCTAACAGAGGAAAAATTAAAACAAAAATAAAAAATTTATCCATTAGTAAAATATCACCATTTTAAAATATTAATTTCATCGATATTAATCGATTCTTTATTCCTGTATATTGATATTATTATAGCAAGTCCAACTGCAGCTTCTGCAGCTGCAACAGTCATTATAAAAAACACGAATATTTGACCGTAATAATTCGAAAAAAAAGATGAAAATGTAATTAAAGATAAATTTACTGAATTAAGCATCAGTTCAATGCACATAAATATTACTATTGCATTTCTGCGAACAAGAACACCAATTACTCCAATCGAAAAAAGAACTGCGGAAAGAATTAAAAAATATTGAATATCAATCATATTTCAAATATATAATAAAATAAAATAATAATATATAATAATAAAATAAATGAATAAATAGAAATATAATACAATAACAAATTCAATAGGGAATTAAATACAAGCTTACAGAAAGAAATAAACAGCAGATACTACATAACATAACTTTACATAATATATATTATATAACACTTTAATGCTTATTTTTGCCTTTAGATAATTAATTTGATTGGTTAATTTTATTATAAAATGAAGCTATTAGATAAATATATTCTTAAAAATTTCATTCAGAATTTCCTTTTTGGCATATTTTGTTTCTTAATTATATTTGTTATTGTTGATTTATTTGAAAATCTGGATAGATTTATTGACAAGAATGTTCCTGTAAAAATTATAATAGATTATTATATTTTTTTTATTCCTGAAATTTTAAAATTAATAACTCCGGTCGGCATGCTGATTGCCTCCTTATTTACTATCAGCAGGTTTGTAAATTTTTCCGAATTTACAGCCATGAAATCAGCAGGTATAAGTTTATTCAGATATTTAATGCCAATACTTATATTTGGAATATTTATAACAGTTTTATCAATTTATTTTAACGGTTGGATTGTTCCAAAAACAAACACTGATAAGTTCATAATTGAAAGAAATTATCTTGACAAAAATAAGATTTTATCAAATATTAACAATCTTAATTTACAGGATGCTTCGAATAAAATCATAACAATCGGTACAGTTGGAGAAAACGGTAAATTATGTAACAACATTTCCATACAGATATTTAACGATTCAAATTTAACACAAATGACATCAAGGTTTGATGCAAGACAGATGATATGGGATACTGTCAAAAAAGAATGGATTTTAAAAGACTATTTCAAACGGTTATTTTCGGATAATAATCTTGAAAATTTGCAATTTATAAAGGAAAACAGAGTTTCTGACATAACGGAAATAATAAAGTTAAATGTTGAACCGGATATTATTATAAAGAAGAATATGAAACCGGAAGAACTAAACCTATCTGATTTTAAAGCTTTTATTGAAAATATGGAAAAAAGCGGAATAGATGTTTCGAAGGCAAAAGTTGATTATTATTCAACAATTTCATTTCCTTTTGCAAATCTGATAACAATAATATTCGGAGTATCTGTTTCGACAAACAGAAGAAGAAGCGGAGCTGCAATACAGTTCGGAATGGCTGTTTTAGTTAGTTTTATATATCTTGGATTTGTTAAAATTTCACAAGTGTTTGGTTACAACGGAAGTATTCCCCCACTATTGACAGCATGGATAGCAAATATTGTATTTTTAATAATATCTGTTAATAATTTTATCAAATTTCACAGAATTTAGTATTAAAGTAATACTTTACATTAATATATATAATATAACTTAATTTATATTAAATATATTAATTTACCTTATCTTTAGATTTATCAATTGGTAACTGAAATCCGAATCCTCCGTCCGGCTGTTGAGTTATTATAATAGAGCCAAATTGTTTCTCGAATTTCTCAATATTATCCTTCAATGCATTTAGAAACATTTTACAGTGCTGCGGAGTCATAATGATTCTTGAATGAATTTTAGCTTTAGGAACACCGGGAAATATTCTTGTAAAATCTATTATAAATTCTGCGTTAGAATGTGAAATGATTGCAAAATTAGAATATGAACCTTCAGCTTCTTTATCACCGAGTTCAATATTAATTTGTTGTTGAATTGGGTTGTCTGGCATAATTTTTAAATAATTTTATATTTTTACTAAAATAAATTATTGAATATAAAAATTCAATTCTACAATTAATTTAATATTATAAAAAACGAATAAATTAAAGTTTATAATATCTTGAATAAAAAATCAAGTTTATTTAATTTTAAATAAAAAAATATGAGTTTATTAGTAATTGGTTCATTAGCGCTTGACACTATAGAGACACCTCATGGAAAGAGAGAATACACTTTAGGAGGTTCAGCGACATTCATATCAGTCTCCGCAAGTTATTTTACAAAAGACATTCGCTTAGTAGGAGTTGTCGGGTACGACTTCCCGCAATCAGAAATAGAATTTTTTAATTCCCGTAATATTGATACATCGGGATTAGAGATTTTAAAAGATAAAAAGACTTTTCACTGGCACGGTGTATATCATAAAGATATGAATACACGAGATTCAATTACAACCGAATTAAATGCCTTCGAGACTTTTAATCCAGAAATAACAGACAAATTCAGAAGTTCAGATTATGTATGTCTGGGAAATGTTGATCCGATAATACAAAAAAGAGTTATAAAACAGTTAAAGAATCCGGAATTAGTAATGATTGACACGATGAATTTCTGGATAGAAGGAAAACCTGCTGAAGTAAAAGAGACATTAAGTTTAGTTGATGTAATAATGATAAACGATTCAGAAGCCAGGCTAATAAGCGGAGAATACAATCTGATTTACTCTGCAAAAAAAATTATGGAATTAGGTCCTAAAATTCTGATAATAAAGAAGGGTGAACATGGTGCACTACTTTTTACTGAAAACACAACTTTCACAGTACCGGCATATCCGCTTGAAAAAGTATATGATCCGACCGGAGCAGGAGACAGTTTTGCGGGAGGTTTTATGGGATGGATAGATAAGACAAAGGATATATCAGATTCTAATTTAAAAACCGCTATGGTATACGGAAGCGTTATGGCATCATTAGCCGTACAGGAATTTTCACTGGAAGGGATAAAGAATCTTGAGGATAAAACAATCAAAAAAAGATTTGAGGATTTCAGATATTTAACTAATTTCTGACAACAATGGCTTTAACAAGTACAGAAAGTATTATTATTAAGGGATTAAAGTTTAGAGAATCCAGTAAAATTATTACACTTTACTCAAGAGATTTCGGAAAATTCAGTGCAATAATTAAAGGTTCCAGAAGCCATAAATCCCCTTTCAGCTCTTCTGTAGATACAATGAATCACGTTAATTTATTTTTTAATAAGAAAGAAAATCGTGACCTTCAAATAATAAATAAGGTTGAATGTATTGAACATTATACCGGAATAAAGCAAAGTCTCGAAAAATTGGAAATTTCATACAAAGTTTTATCATTAATCAACAAAGTAACATATGAATATTTAAAAAACATCGAAATTTTCAATATTTTAAAAGAAACAATGAATCTGCTTAATGAGAGTTCAAAAAATTTGGATTTAATTTTTTTAAAATTTCAGTATTTGATAATGAAACATTCCGGTATCGAGCCAAGTATAATAAAAGAAAGCAACGATATTGTCGGAGAAAACAAAAATAAAGAAACTTTTTACAGTGAAAATTCATTATATATTAACAGAAAGGAAAATAAATTACTGTATTCACTATTAGATAAAAGCGATTTAGAAATTATAAAATACGAAATTAAGACTGTGAATGAACTTGAAAAAAAACTGTACAGAATTATTTCTAACACTTTAAATTATCCAGAATATACATTTATTAATAAAAACATAAGTATTACATAAACAGATACCATTTATAAAAAAGGAGGCAAATATGTCTAAAAAGTCAATCATTGCAAGTGCAATTTTACTAATAGTATCTATTACATTTGCTGTAATTTTGATTGCAAGTTTCAACGGAAAAAGGTTACTTGTAGCACAGACACAACAGATTAATTTTAAAACAACTCCGCCTGTAAGCAATCTAAGCAACGATGCAAAAGGTATCAATGATACATTTGTTGAAATATCAAAAGCAGTAACTCCATCTGTTGTTTACATAGAAGTAACTGGTGAGAAGAAATCCACCAAAAATGAAAATGAAAGAAAAAACTTTGAGTTCTTTTTCGGACCGGATTTCAAATTTTTCGACGATATTCCTCAACAGGGTTCAGGTTCCGGAGTTATTATCAGCGAAGATGGTTATATTATCACAAATAATCATGTTGTTAAAGGGGCTGCGGACAAGGGAATCAGAGTAGTGTTGACAGATAAACGGGAATTCACGGCAAAATTAGTGGGAACAGACTCAAATACCGATGTTGCAGTAATCAAAATAGATGCTGATAATCTGACAGTAGCCTCTATCGGTAATTCCGATGAGGTTCAGGTCGGTCAGCTCGTTTTGGCAATCGGAAATCCGTTAGGATTAAATAATACTGTAACCAGCGGAATTGTTTCAGCGCTTGGCAGAAATATAAATATCAGCAATGACAGCTACGCCATAAATAATTTTATACAAACAGATGCAGCAATTAATCCGGGAAACAGCGGAGGTGCACTGGTGGATATAAACGGATTAGTAATCGGAATAAATGCAGCAATAAAATCGAATACCGGTTATTATCAGGGATACGGCTTTGCCATTCCGATAAATCTCGTTAAAACCGTAGCAAACGATTTAATAAAATACGGAAAGATAGAAAGAGGATATATCGGTGTTTCAATAAAAGATGTGGACAGCAAAGAAGCTAAAGGACTGGGTTTGGACAAAGCAAAAGGAGTTCTGATACAAAATATAATTGAAGGCGGTGCCGGTGATGAAGCGGGTTTGCAAACGGGTGACGTAATTTTATCAGTAAACGGTAAAGAAGTTAATGCCGCCAATGAATTGCAAACTATAATCGGTTCAAAAAAGCCCGGAGATGAAGTAACACTGAAGATATTCAGAGACGGTAATACATTTGATAAAACCGTAAAACTTAAAGCAAGAACTGAAAATAATATTGCGGAATTTTCACCCCGCGGAGAAGATATCAAGGAAAAATCGATACAAAAAAATTTCGATAATATTGGTTTAACTGTAACCGATTTAACAAACTCGATGAAAAAAGAGTTAAATATAGAAAACGGAGTCTATGTAAAAGAAGTGAAGATGTTATCAGAAGCATACAAGAGAGGATTCAGAGAGGGTTTGGTAATTATGGAAGCGGATAAAGAAAAAATAGACAATGTATCCCAGTTAAACGAAATACTGGAAAACAAAAAACCCGGAGACATAGTGGTTTTTAAAATTATAATTCCACAAACAAAAGATATCAGATTAATAGCAGTAGAAATATTATAAATAAATAAAAAACAGGCACTTTTTATACAAAAATAAAAAGTGCCTTAAGAATAAAAAAATCTCTTGCAATAAACAATAATTTTTAATAATTTTGAACATATGGCTAGCAGGATTGTAAATACCATAATTGTTTTGGTGTTTCTTATTGGCAGTATAGCAACTGCTGCCAATAATAAGCACTTCTACAACGGGGAAATAAATGATCCTTTCAAATCGAATACAACGATTAATGAGGATTATGAATTATATCAGAATTTCCCTAATCCATTCAATCCGGTCACAAAAATATCTTACAAGATTAACAAGGAAGGTACTGTTTCATTAAAGGTATATAATCTTGTTGGTCAACTTGTCAGAGTACTGGTCGAGGAATATCAAACACAGGGAACATACGAGACATATTTTGATGCAAATGATTTAACAGCCGGAGTTTATTTATATAAACTTCAGATAAATGATTATGTTTCGGTAAAAAGGATGACTCTGATAAAGTAAACTTATCTGATTTTTTACAAAATAGAACAAAGTGTAATGAAAGCAATTTTTCTTATTTTATTAGTGTGTATATTATTTTTTAATCCGTTAAACAGCAACGCTCAAAAAGAAATAATAGACGATTTCAGTAAAAAAGAGATGCCCGGATGGGTCTGGGGCGGGCTGGGAATGAAATATTCACACGAACAGGACAACAGAGAAAACGGATACTGCGAAATATTTACAACTAACACTATCAAGGGTTCGAATTATTTAGGAACAGTAGCAAAATACTCCCCTATCCTTTTTACCGCAGGAAATTATATAGTATTTATGATAAAAGGTGTGTCGAATGACGCACTTTTAAGAATTCAAATTTTATATGACGTTGATAATAACAATAAATACAACGAAGATGAAGACATAATGTTAACGACGAAACCCATTTCATTAAATTTTAACGGCTGGAAAGAAATTAAAATAAAACTTGATGAAGAGAATTTTTCGCTAATATCCAAGTATAATGACGATTTTTCAGTAACCGATGAAGAATGTTTGGCACTGCAATTTGCGTTTGAATCCGGAAAAGATTATAAAGAATCGAAATTTGAAAGCGGATTGGCACTAATATCAGAAGTGGTCAACAAAGATTACCTTTCAGATTACAAAACAGAAAGAGAAAGTGATTCAAACACTAACACAAAATCCTATTTCAATTCCAAGAATTATCCAAATCCTTTTAATCCAACAACGACCATAAGTTACACTCTCGATGAACAATCTTATGTAACAGTGACTGTATATGACAGGTTAGGCAGAGAAGTTAAGACAATAGTAAATGAAAGCCAGTCACAAGGTACACATACGGTCGAGTTTAACGCTTCAAATCTTCCAAGCGGAATATATTTTTACCGCATTAAAGCAGGAGATAAAATTGAAGTTCGAAAAATGATTTACACAAAATAAAAAAAAGACTCGCTACTTGCAATAAAAAAGCCCGCTGTCAAGCGGGCTTTTTTTTATATATTAAATTACAATAATTTTACTTGATTAAAATCATTTTCTTAATATCCACAAAATCATTAGATTCTAATCTGTAATAATAAACACCACTGCTAAGGTTAGATGCATCGAAATCTACGATGTAATTTCCTGCATTTTTAATCTCATTAACAAGCAATACTACTTCCCTACCAAGAATATCATATACTTTCAAAGATACAAATCCTTGTTTTGGAAGTGCAAAATTAATCTTGGTTACAGGATTGAAAGGATTAGGATAGTTTTGTGATAAGGAATATGTTGTTGGAATTTCGTTATTATTATTTGTAACATTACTTGGATTTCCGATAGTAATCTTCAAATTTGCTCTGTAAGTTCTCGAATAAGCGGTCGTAATCGAACAACCGGAAATACTCGAAGAATATCCGACATACATAAATCCTGTCATTGAAGTGGCATTTACAGTCGAAGAAGTACCTGAAGATGCATTATCAAAGCAAATTTCAATTAACAGATTTGATGTTCCATTCCAGTAAAAAGTTTGATTCAACGGAATATCCTGCCACCCTGTTGCAGGAACCGTATAAGTTCCCGTATAAACTGTTGTCCATCCGGAGTTTGCAAAGCCTGAAATTGTCGAAGCGGAAGTGTTTTGCATTTTGACTGTAAATCCGTTTAATACAGTGGCACTTCTCGAGATGACATTAAATCCTATATGAGTTATATGAGATGGAGTCAATCCTGCAGCTGTAAGTTCTGCTGCAGTATAAAGCATATTTGTTCTCGAATCCGAATAAGTTGAATAGAATGGATGACTTGAAGAAGTAGTCCCTGTGCCAACAGTAAATATGTTTTGTCCTATAGTTACATTAAAAGTATCGACACAAGTCGGTCTTAAATCACAAAACATATTAAAGAAAAATTGAGCAGAATGTCCTGCAGGTGTATTTGTCGCTGAAGTGGCACTGTATTGTCTAATTACCGAACTGCCTCCATTAATAGTTCCGTAAACTATACTATCAGTATTGAGCGTAACATAGGCACTATTTTTTAAGAGTTTTCCAATCCCATTAATTAGATTAGAGGAACCTGTATTCTTGAATTCAATTCTTAACATTACCGTCTCGCCAATATCCCATCTTCCGTTGTTATTTCCTGCAGAATCATTTATTGTTACGGAGCCTAAATCCATAACAGGAGCGTGTGCCTGTATACCGAATGTGCTTGTCCATACATTTGTTCCGTCGCTTGCCCAGTAATTAAATGTTACCATTCTGTTATCCGGAATTAATGGTGATACAGTATAGGTAAATGCATCGTTAATTGTTTTAGTTGCACCTGCATTTACAGTTCCGAAGTTTTCAGTGGAGTCTGTAACTGTAATATACGGGTCTGCTGATGTAACTTTGACATTAACATCTGTAGCAGTTATCGAACCAACGTTTTTAACCCTGAAATTCAATTTATTTATTTCCCCGTAATCCATTAAACCATTTCCATTACCAAGCGGAGGTGTATCGTTTATTCCAACCGAATCTTTTACTACATAAGGACCTGTGTTTGGAATAACCTGAACATCAGCATTATAACGGTATTTATCCTGCTTCGTCGCTACTACCTTAATTATTTGCGGAGGTATCTGTGTTCCAGGAATATTGATTGTTAATGTTGTTCCTGAGCTTGTTCCTGTCCCGAGTATTGTTGTATCTATTGTTAAAGCAATAAATGTACCTGAATCCGCTGTTACATCAAATGTTGTTACACCGGTTGAAATTGTTGAAGCATGAGTTACACTTAGATTTGTAGGTACGTTAGCATATACATTCAAGAATGCATCACTGTGATGATGGAATAAATGATAAGTTACTTCTTTATTACTTGTATTATATGGCCAGCTTGAAGCATAAAGGAAATACTTACCTGCAGCATTTCCAAATGCCGGTTTGAAGTCTCTTGAAGCCGGTGTTGAACCATAATCAGGCATAAAATCAGGCCAGAAATTATCCATCATTCCCCAAACATATGTATCGTTTACAAACGAATAAGAAACTTCTGAAGCAGCAATTAAACCTAATGCTCCGGCATTTTGTCCGTTATATTTATAACGGTGGAACTTTTCTGCAAAACATTCTGTAGAATTATTGTATTTACCCGTTAAACAATTAATAGAGAAAATATAAGATAAAAGTCCCACATTTGTCAATTGGTCAATATTGGTACTTGTAAAAGCAGGCTCGCCCCATCCAGTAACCGAACCATGGTCTCTATGTTGCAGAGCAAAGGCACCATTGTTTAATGCAGAAACAACCATTGCTGCTGTACCGCCACTCCAGCCGCCAAGTGAATCGGGTGTCAAAGGTATGTAATATCTGCCTGCAGGTCCGAAATAATCTACAACCATTTGAGTGTTTTGATTGGTTGACCAAACAGTGCTAGGAGTTCCTGAATATATAGCATTAATTCTTGTCGGGAGTTTACCCATTTTTTTCTTCCAGAAACCGCCTACAGTTTCGGAACAAATCTGGAACCATCTTTCTGTCTGCCAGCCAAGGGCTGTGATCGGCTTGTAATAAAAATTTGCATCCGTCGGCGGATTCTTCTCGTAGTCTATAAACTTCGTTATCATTGTCTGTAATTGCGTTGCATCCTGTGCAGTCATTCTTGCCATTACAATATCAGGTAATTGATTGTTATCAATGTCTCCAAGAATATTATCGGATACACAATAACTGTTATAAATCGGTGATGTAACTGAATTATTCGCATCAGGTGGATTATAATCACCAAGCATCAATACAGCAACAGGTTTTATTCCCCAGTTGTTCCATGCATTTGTGAGAAACGTCTTTATCAGTGTTGCATTATTTCCACCGATTTGAGTCAGTGTAAATATTCCGGTTGTTATTCCCTGAGCTATTCTGAAATTCCTTATAGAATCAGCCCATTGTAAAAATATCGGAACATTCGGGCAGATAATTACATATTCATAACCGTATAAATTATCCTTCTGCCACTTTACGTTTCTTAACCCGTAGTCTACTCTCGGAAGAGATGCACTGTTTAAAAATGCATCTTCGAGTATCGGGTCGAACCATCTGCTCCTGTATGCATCATTCCCAATATGACCGTTACCGCCTACAAAATTTACTTCGATTTTTAAATCCCTGTATACTGTAAGCTCTTTGGTTTGCGGATTATATTGAAACGGTGTTACTCCGAGAGTTACAAAATCAACTTCTCTTACTTTCGAAGGTTCAGATAACATTACAGGATTTTCGGGATAATTCGAACTCTTCGAATATACTTCGGAGTTCTTTCTATACTGCAACGGTCCCACTTCTGTATCTTTGGGAATTCTCGGTGCCGGTGCTATCAATACATCTTTTATTACTTCCGTCCGCTGTGCAATTATCCTGTAAGTCGCTTTTGCACCCTGGGGAATTGCTATCATTCGTCCGGTACCCGGTAAATCCGGATATCCTTCATTATTCGGAAGAAATACCCCTGGAAGCTTTACCGATTTCATCGTAACTCCGTCTATGTTCACATCTTCAAAACTGAAATTCTGAATTGAATAATTTAATTCAATTCCTGTCATACCCTGTCTTAAAAGATTAAAGCCGGCGGGTCCCCAGCTGTCTTTGTAATTATATGTCTGGGAACTTACATTCCCAATTGAAATTATTAATACTACCATCAGTGATATTAATAACTTCATCGTCAATGAGGAAAGTTTATTTTTTTCCATATACTTAATAAATTTTATTTTAAAAATCCGTTTGTTATATAAATTTAATATATATTTTTAAATAAAAATATAATAAAATAAATAATATTTATTTAATAAAAAAAGCCCGCTATAAAGACGGGCTTTTCTTAAAATGTTTATATTTAAATTTACTTGATAAGTACCATTTTCTTGATATCGGTGAAATCGGCTGATTCAAGTTTGTAATAGTAAACACCGCTTGCAAGATGTGAAGCATTGAAATCCAAAACATAGTTACCGGGTGATTTCACTTCGTTGACAAGATTTGCCACTTCCCTTCCGAGAATGTCGAATACTTTCAGTGATACAAATCCCTGTTTCGGAATAGCAAAATTAATCTTTGTTACAGGGTTGAAAGGATTTGGATAATTTTGAGACAATGAATATGTTGTCGGAATTTCATTGGCATTAGTAATTGCATTAGGTGCACCAATTGTAATTTTTAGATTTGGTCTATACGTAATAGTATTTATTGTAGTTTGTGTGCAACCGTCACCTGAAGATAAATCCGCATATTTTCCAACACACATACTCGACATACTTGTTGCATTAACGGTAGTATTCGATGTATATGATGCGTTGTTAAAACAGATTTCAATCAACAAATTACTAGTGCCATTCCAATAAAATGTATTTATTAAATTTACATCCTGCCAACCTGTTCCTGGAACCGTATAATCCAGTTCGCGAACAGTTGTAAAACCACTTGTTACAAATGCAGTTAGTGATGTTGCACTTGTATTCTGCATTCTGATTTTAAATCCTTGCATTGTTTGAGAACTTGCACTAATCACATCAAATCCAATATGTGTAATATGAGAAGCGGATAATCCTGATGCTGTTAATTCTGAAGCAGTATATAACATTTGAGTTCTTGCGTCCATATAGTAAGTGTAATATGGGTACCCGGAGGATGTCGTTCCATTTCCGATTGTAAACACATTTTGACCAATAACCACTGCGAATGTATCAACAACTGGATTAATCAAGTTTGCGTACATAGTAAAGAAAAACTGTGCAGCATGTCCGACAGGAGTACTGACCTGTGATGTTGCACTGAATTGTTTTATTACTGAACTACCGGCATTAATATCGCCGTAAACAACACTATCAGTATTGAGTGTTACATAGCTGCTGTTCTTAACGAGTTTTCCTTTACCGCTCAATAAATTCGAAGTTCCGATATTTTTAAATTCAACGCGAAGCATTACTGTTTCACCCGGATCCCATCTTCCGTTGTTATTTGCTGCAGAATCATTAATTGTTACAGAACCCATATCTATAATAGGAGCGTGCGCCTGTATACCGAAAGTACTTGTCCATACATTCGTTCCGTCACTTGCCCAGTAATTAAATGTTACCATTCTGTTATCCGGTATCAACGGGGATACTGTATATGTAAATGCATCATTGATAAGCTTCGTAGCCCCTGCGTTTATTGTACCGTAATTTTCTGTAGAGTCTGTAATGGTTACATAAGGATCTGCTGATGTTACTTTAACGTTAACATTTGAAGCATTTACAGAACCAACGTTTTTAACTCTGAAGTTTAATTTATTCGTCTCGCCGTAATCCATCAATCCGTTCCCGTTTCCAAGAGGTACTGCATCATTAATTCCGACTGAATCTTTCACGACATAAGGACCGGTATTTGGAATCACCTGTACATCCGCCATATATCTGTATTTATCCTGCTTAGTAGCAACAACTTTCATAATTTGTGGAGGAATTTGTGTTCCGGGAATGTTTATACTTAAAGTTGTTCCGGTACTTGTTCCGGTACCTAATATTGTTGTGTCAATTGATAAGGCAATAAATGTACCTGAGTCTGCAGTCACGTCAAATGTTGTTACACCGGTTGAAATTGTTGAAGCATGCGTTACACTTAAATTTGTAGGTACGTTAGCATATACATTCAAGAATGCATCACTATGGTGATGGAACAGGTGATATGTAACTTCTTTATTACTTGTATTATATGGCCAGCTTGAAGCATAAAGGAAATACTTACCTGCAGCATTTCCAAATGCCGGTTTGAAGTCTCTTGAAGCCGGTGTTGAACCATAATCCGGCATAAACTGGGGCCAGAAATTATCCATCATTCCCCAAACATAAGTATCATTTACAAACGAATAAGAAACTTCTGAAGCAGCAATTATACCTAATGCTCCGGCATTCTGACCGCTGTATTTATATCTGTGGAATTTCTCTGCAAAACATTCACTTGTCCAGTTATATTTCCCGGTTAAGCAATTAATCGAAAATATAAATGATAATTTTCCGACATTTGTTAGCTGGTCAATATTAGAATTTGTAAATGCAGGTTCGCCCCATCCATTTTCTCCACCGTGGTCTCTGTGCTGTAACGCAAATGCTCCGTTATTCAACGCAGTTACTACCATTGCAGCAGTTCCACCGCTCCAGCCGCCGAGTGAATCCGGTGTCGCGGGAATATAATACCTTCCTGCAGGTCCGAAATATGCTAGAACAGTTGCTGTGTTTGTGGCAGTTGACCATGTTGTTGTGGGACTACCGCTGTAAATTGCATTTATTCTTGTCGGAAGTTTTCCCATTTTCTTTTTCCAGAAACCGCCTACAGTTTCGGAACAAATCTGGAACCATCTTTCTGTCTGCCAGCCAAGGGCTGTGATTGGCTTGTAATAAAAATTTGCATCCGTCGGCGGATTCTTCTCGTAGTCTATAAACTTCGTTATCATTGTCTGTAATTGCGTTGCATCCTGTGCAGTCATTCTTGCCATTACAATATCAGGTAATTGAT
>Ga0208828_1000098_pt1 | contig 38623 bp, 24 predicted proteins | sample Kivu_160m_FD_185487 | JGI IMG/M metagenome (GOLD analysis project Ga0208828, IMG submission 185487) | Freshwater microbial communities from Lake Kivu, Western Province, Rwanda to study Microbial Dark Matter (Phase II) - Kivu_160m (SPAdes)... | ecosystem: Environmental > Aquatic > Freshwater >... | reverse complement strand
GCCGCCGATGACGACATCTCCATCGTAGAAGACCACGGCCTGGCCGGGCGTCACAGCCCGCTGCGCTTTCTCGAATTCGACCAAGACCCGCGTTCGATCAAGGGGAGAGATCAACGCCGGCGCCTCATCATGCTTGTATCGGATCCTCGCCCGCGTCCATTTCGGCGCATCGAGAGTCTCGACCGAGATCCAATTTACGGCCGTCGCCTCGAGACGGCGCCTGGTGAGAGCCTCCCTCTCGTCCGCGACCACCGTATTCCGCTCGGGATCGATGGCCACGACGTAGAGAGGCCGGGGGGCGGCGATCCGCATCCCCTTTCTCTGTCCGATGGTGAAATGAACGATCCCGCCGTGCTCGCCGATCGTCCTGCCTTCAAGGTCGACGATCGGCCCCGGACGAAAGGCGGCCGGGACCCTGTTCCTCAAAAAAGCGGGATAGTCGTCGTCCGGGATGAAACACACCTCCTGGCTCTCCGGCTTGTCGGCGACGGGCAGACCGTACCGGCGGGCGAGCTTGCGGATCTCCGCTTTGGTCCGGCCGCCGACGGGAAAAAGCGCCCGCGACAAGTCATCCTGGGTCAACGCATAAAGAAAATAGGATTGGTCCTTGCCGGCGTCGGTCCCCTTCTTCAACAGACGGCGGCCGGTTGCCGGATCGAGATCGATACGGGCGTAGTGCCCGGTCGCGACGAAGGCCGCGCCCAGCCGACGGGCCCGTTCGAACAGCAGGCCGAACTTGATGAACTGATTGCAGCGGATGCAGGGATTCGGGGTCCGTCCGCGGCCGTACTCGCGGCAGAAATCCTGGATCACGTTCTGTTCGAATTCGCGGCGGAGATCGACGATATAATGCGGAATCCCGAGCGCCGCCGCCACCCGGTTGGCATCTTCCCGGGCTTTCCAGCCGCAGCAGCTCCTGAGGTGCTCGGACGTGCAGTCTTCCTCGGGGAGGGCAAAGAGGTTCATCGTCAATCCGATGACGTCGAAGCCCTCGTCCTTGAGGAGGGCCGCGGCGACGGAGGAGTCCACGCCGCCGCTCATGGCCGCAGCGACTATGCCGTTCGTTCGGGCTTTTTTATCCATCAAATCCTGTCTGTTCCATAGGCTCGCAAGCCCCTCATTTTAACACGCTTTTCGGGGAAGAAGAAGCCGGACCCGGCCGTCGGACGGTTTCGGGGACATGATTCCCTGTCCCCGCTTCATGATAAGAAATGCTCCACTCGAGGCCGCTTTGGAAACGGGGACAGGGTATCGTGTCCCCCTTGTCCAGGAAACCGTTCGACGGCCGGAGGCCGGGAGGCCGATTGCCACGCCTATCGATTTATGTTAAACTTTATAGGATTCGTTTCCAAAGGAGATCCATATGTCGGGACATTCGAAATGGGCATCCATTAAGCATAAAAAAGCCGCCGCGGACTCGAAACGCGGCAAGGTCTTCACCAAGATCATCCGCGAGATCGCCGTCGCCGCCCGCAACGCCGGGGGCGACCCCGACATGAATCCGCGCCTGCGCAAGGCCATCCAGGACGCCAAGAACGTCAACATGCCGGCCGACAACATCAAGCGGGCCATTCAAAAGGGCACCGGCCAGCTCGAAGGCTCCCAATACGAAGAAGTCGTCTACGAAGGCTACGGCCCGGGCGGCGTGGCCATTTACATCACCGCCCTCTCGGACAACAAGAACCGGACGGTTTCCGAGATCCGCCACATCTTCACCAAGAACGGCGGCCAGATCGGCACGCAGGGCTGCGTCGCGTTCCGCTTCAAGCGCGGCGGATATATCGACATCGACAAGGACAAGGCGGAAGAAGACAAGCTGATGGAGATTGCCCTGTCGGCCGGAGCCGAGGACATCAGGGACGACGGCGACACCTGGGAAATCGTGACGACGCCCGAAAAATACGAGGCCGTCCTCGAAGCGGTCAAAACGGCCGGCATCGAAGTCGCGGACGCCAACGTAGGCCATATCCCGCAGGACTATACGAAGGTCGAAGGCAAGCAGGCCCAGCAGGCCCTCAAGCTCGTCGAAGAGCTCGAGGACCACGACGACGTCCAGACCGTGGCCGCCAACTTCGATATCGACGCGAAAGACATCGCCGAATACGAGAACGCCTGACGCGGCGGTAGCCGATGCGGGTTCTCGGGATCGACCCCAGCAGTCAAGCCACGGGTTACGGCCTCATCGAATACCTCGACGACCGCTATCGGGTCGTCGCTTACGGCACCGTCAAACCTTCGCGCAAGGCTTCCCTCGCGCACAAGCTCCTCGAGATCAAAGACGGCGTGGACAAGCTGATCGAGGAGTACGCGCCTGAAGAGGTTGCGATCGAGAATCCGTTTTACGCTCAGAACGTCAAAACGGCCCTCACCCTGGGCCAGGTCCGCGGCGCGATCCTCGTCGCCGTGGCCGGGTCCGGCCGGCCGCTCTTCGAATATTCTCCCCTCGAGATCAAGAAAGCGGTGACGGGCTATGGCCAGGCCGAGAAAAGCCAGATCGGGGTCATGATCAGAACCCTGCTTAAAATCGAGGATGCGGGCATGGAAGAAGACGCCGCCGACGCTTTGGCCTGCGCCTTCTGCCACCTCAACACGAGGCTGTTCCAAAAAGCCGTCGAAGAATCGAAGATCTAAGGGCGCTCGCGCCTTTTCGTCTCGCGCAAAACTCTCGTGATACTCCCGGCTACAGCTTGGCCTTTATGCCGTCCAGCGCTTTCTGGGGGGACATCGCCCCGAACTGGAATTCGAACTCCTCGCCCGTTTTCAGCTTGATGAGGAGAGCTTTCTGGAAGAGGGATTTCTTGACCATCGAGGCATCCGCGATCTCGCTGAAGGGGATGGCGACGTGGTCGGTGATCTTTTCGAACGGCGGAAGGCGGTGCCTGAAGAAGTAAGCGGCCGAGATGGATGCCGCCGCATTCTTCTCGAGCGACATGCCCGCCTGGAAGCGAACATAGCGGTTGGTCACGAAGACCTTCCCCGTGATTTTCGCCGAGTTGGGAGTCGGGTCGCCCACGAAAACCGACCAGGACCCGACCGCCTCTTCGCCTTGCTCCAGCCAGGATTCAGCCATCATTCCCTCCTTCGGGCGGCGGTTGCCCGCCCCATGAAATTGAAACGGAGAGGGAATCCCCGCGGAACCCGCCCCGCTCAATCCGTCAGTGTTCGAACTTTATGTTCGCAATCCTTACTTGAGGGCGGCCATGGCCTCCTGATACTTCGTCTGCGCTTCCTGGACTTTCGGGTCCGAGGCATAGGCCATCATCTTTTCCATGCCGCTCATCATCTTGCCCATGACGGCGTTGACCCGGTCCATCAGCGGCTTCAACTCGGCGGGGGGATTCTGGAGGTCTTTCAGCTCGGGGTACTTCTGGTCGATCGCCTTCATCTTGGGGGCCAGATCGTTGGTCACCTTCGTCAAGGCGGTGAGCGCGGTCACGACGTCGTCGGCGCTCTTGACATTGTCCAGCGCGGTGACGAACGCTTCGTTGCCGGCGACATACTTTTCCATGACGTCTTTGACGTCGGCGTACTTGCCGCCGCCGCCCTTGCAGGCCGTGAGGCCGAACACGAATAAAACGATGGTCGCGAACAAAACGAATCTCTTCATGATCTCTCCTCCTCCTGATGGGTTCAAGATACACCCATGCTTATCACAGAAAAAGAGGCTTTTCAAGCGAAATATCGGACGAAAAAAAATGATATCAGGAACCAGCGCGACAGGCGCTGATCAGGCCCCGCATCTGCATTCAGGCGAAATCGGGCTTCAAAAAGACTTTTCGCTGCTTTATAATACGCGCTCCGCGACGCGTAAGCTCGCGGCCATTCGTCCAAGGAGCATCGAGGCGTCCGATGTGGCTCATCAACCGAATCCTACCGACCATACCCCTCATCGTGTATGCCGGCGTTCGCCTCTGGATGCTCCCGACGAAAAAGCTCGGGAAGGTCCTCGCGACGGTTTTCTACGTCCTTCTGATCCTGGCGTTTCCGGCGGCCGAAACGATCTCGCACCGGGGAGGAACGCCCTGGGAGCGGGTGGCGATGGACATCGGCTATTATGCCCTGCCGGTGCTTCTCTATCTCGTCCTGACGATCCTCCTGACCGACCTCGTCATCGGGCTCCTCCGCCTGACGAAAGTTCTCTCCAAGCAGACCGTCGGCGCGCCCCGTTTCCGGCGATTCCGGCTTGGATTCGTCGTCCTCGTCCCGCTCGCGTTCGTTCTCTTCGGGATCTGGAATTTCCATCATCTCCGGGTCAAGGAATACAGCATTGAGATCCCCCGCCGCTCATCGTCCTTGACCCGGTTGAGGATCGTCTTCGCCTCGGATTTTCATCTCGGGGCCCAGACGGCCTCCGATTTCATGGATCGATTCGTTAGCCTGGTCGACGTCCAAACCCCCGACCTTATCCTGATCGGAGGCGATGTCCTCGAAGGCGACCGGCGGGACGAGATGCTCGACCATTTCGAAGCCCAATTCCGCCGGCTTAAATCGAGATACGGTGTATTCGCCGTTCCAGGCAACCACGAGGGCTTCGGCGGCAACCGGGACGATTTCTTCCGCCGGGCCGGCATGACCCTCCTGCGGGACGCGGTGGAACGGGTGGACGGCGCGTTTTATATCGCCGGCCGGAACGACGCCGGCCGCTCCCGGGGCCCGGGCCGGAAAGCGATCGCCGCCCTATTGGAGGGCCTGCCGGACGATTTGCCCCTTATCCTGATCGATCACCGCCCCACCGACCTCGACAACGTCAGCCGGACGCGGACGGACATCCAATTCTCCGGCCATACCCATCACGGCCAGCTCTTCCCCGTCAATATCATCACCAACCGCGAGTACGAATTGAGCTGGGGCTATCTCAAAAAGCGCGATGCCCATTTCTTCGTAACGAGCGGCATCCAGCTCTGGGGCCCGCGCGTCCGCACCGTCGGCCACTCGGAAATCCTTGTCGTCGATGCCACGTTCGAATAATAGTGATCATCCCAGACACATGCCGGCACACAGCATGTGTCTGCTTTGATTTTAACGTCCGTTTATTCTAAAATGGCGCCAAGATGATCGCCTACCTCAAGGGAACGATTCACCAGAAACTCCCCCATCAGGTCATCGTCGACATCGACGGCGTGGGCTATTGCGCCTCGATCCCCCTGACGACCTATTTCAAGCTGGACGAAGTCGGCGAGCCGGTCGAACTGCTCATCCACACCCACCTCTCGGACAACGCCTTGACGCTTTTCGGCTTCATGACCGCCGACGAAAAGGACCTCTTCCTCAAGCTCATCAGTGTTTCGGGCATCGGCCCGAAGCTGGCCATGAACGTCCTCTCCGGGATGAACGCCGCCGACCTCGTCGACGCGATCCAGAAAAGCGACATCGGCCGTATTTCGACGATCCCCGGGATCGGGAAGAAAACGGCCCTGCGGATCGCCATGGAGCTCCAGGACAAACTGGAGAAGAAGGAAAAGCTGCTGGGCGTCAAGAGGACGCAGGAACAGGAGGACCTCGTTTCGGCCCTCCTCAACCTCGGCTTCCGCCGGAAAGAGGTCGAGAGCATCGTCGACGCCGTCCTCCGCTCGCACAAGGAGGAAAAACCGGAATTCGAAAAACTGCTCCGGGAATGCCTGGGAAAACTGGCCAAGGTTTGACGGTTCGGATAATGGAAAAAAGCTCTTCGCGAGGATCCCAGGGTGAGATGACATGAAGATCAAAGACGTGCCGGCTGTACTAACCCCCGTCCGGACCAAGGAGGACCTGCTTTTCGAGGACAGCCTCCGGCCGCGCACCTTCGAGGAATTCATCGGCCAGGACAGCATCAAGTCCAACCTCAAGGTGTTCATCGAAGCGGCCCGCAAGCGCGACGAGCACCTCGACCATGTCCTCCTCTATGGCCCGCCGGGGCTCGGCAAGACCAGCCTGGCCTACCTCATCGCCAAGGAGATGGGCGTCGGGATCAAGCCCACGGCCGGCCCGGTCATCGAGCGGACGGGAGACCTCTCGGCCATCCTCTCCAACCTCCAGTCGAAGGAGATCCTCTTCATCGACGAGATTCACCGCCTCCATCCTTCGGTCGAGGAGATCCTCTATTCGGCCATGGAGGATTTCCACCTCGACATCGTCATCGGCCAGGGACCGAGCGCCCGAAGCCATAAATTGAGGCTGAAGAAGTTCACCCTGATCGGGGCGACGACGCGCGCCGGCCGGATCACCGCTCCCCTGCGGGGCCGGTTCGGCATCATCCACCGCCTCGATTACTACAAAGACGCGGACATCAAGAAGGTCATTCTCCGCGCCGCGGACATCCTCAAGGTCAAGATCGACGAGGATGGGGCGGAGGAGATCGCCCTCCGCAGCCGCGGCACGCCGCGCGTGGCCAACCGGCTGCTGCGGCGGGTGCGCGATTTCGTCGACGTCAAGGGCAAGGGCGTAATCACGGCCAAGGAAGCCCACGAGGCCCTCGATAGGATGGAAGTCGATTCGGTCGGCTTGGACGATGTCGACCGCAAGGTCCTGCTGACCATCATCGAGAATTTCGGCGGCGGACCGGTGGGGATCGGGACGATCGCGGCCGCCATCGATGAGGAAAAGGACACCATCGAATCCATCTATGAGCCGTTCCTCATGCGCATCGGATTCCTGGAGCGGACGATCCGCGGCCGGAAGCTGACCGCCAAGGCCTACGCCCACCTCGGATTCTCTCCTCCGGCGAAGGACCGGGCTCACGCTTCGGCCCAGAAGAAGCTCTTCAAAGACTAGTGCTCGTCTCCGACTTCGACTACGACCTCCCGCCCGAGCTCATCGCCCAGCATCCCCTCGCCCGCCGCGACGACTCGCGGATGATGGTCGTCGAGAGGAAGGACGGGAAAATCTCCCATGCGCAATTCAAGGATTTTCCCCGCTTCCTCGGCCGGGACGACGTCGTCGTCCTCAACAACGTCAAGGTCATCCCGGCCAAGGTCTGGGGAAAGCGCCAATCGGTGTCCGTCGAATTCTTATTCATCAAGGAGATGACGCCCGGGACATGGGACGTCCTATGCAAGCCGGCCCGGCGCGTCCGCTTTGGGGATCGCATCGTCTTCCCCGGCGGGCTGGAGGCTGAGGTGATAGGGTCTGGAGAGGAAGGCCGAAGGACGCTCGCCTTCGCCGCCGTCGATGTCCTCGGACGCCTTCAGGAGATCGGCTTCGCCCCTCTCCCTCCCTATATCAAGCGCGGGAAGGAGGACCTCAAGGACCGGTTCGAGGACCTGAAACGCTATCAAACGGTTTTCGCGGCCAAGGAGGGCGCCATCGCCGCGCCCACGGCCGGCCTCCATTTCACGCCGGCCGTCCTCGAAGAGATCCGGAATCGCGGTGTGCGCCTCCTCGACATCACTCTCGAAGTGGGGCCGGCGACGTTCCAGCCGATGCGAGCCGAGCGCCTCGAGGACCACAGGATGCTCGAGGAAACCTATGAAATCACGCCCGCGGCCGCCGCGGAGATCGATCGGGCAAAGCGGGAATCGCGGCCCGTCCTGGCCGTCGGGACGACGGTCGTCCGAACTCTCGAAAGCGCCGCCAAGCTGAGCCCCGCCCATCCAGGAACATCGCCGGGCAGTAAATCCTCCCCCCCTTTTCTAAAGGGGCGCGAGGGGGAATTATCGAAAAATCCTCCGTCCACGATTCAACCGGGACGCGGAGCGACGTTCCTCTTCATCCATCCCGGCTTCGAGTTCAAGGTCGTCGACCGTTTGCTGACGAATTTCCACCTGCCGAAATCGACCCTGCTCATGCTGGTCTCCGCCTTCGCCGGCCGCGACCTCATCCTTCGCGCCTACCGGGAAGCGGTCTGCGCGAAATACCGCTTCTTCTCCTACGGCGACTGCATGTTGATCCTTTAAAATTGACATCCATCATCCGCCGAGCATACAATTCAATCAATCTTGGGAAGAGGATGTTGAAGCCCATGGGGGACGAATCTCGGCCGTCGGGCGATGCCATCCCCCATATCCAGGATCACGAGGATCCCAGACCGAGCAATCTCCATTCTAGACCGAGAAGGAGAGGGACGATGACGATGAACGCACATCCAGCCATAAAGAAATTCTCTTTTATGCTGGGAGCCATGATCCTAGCCTGGTCTACCCTATCGCCGGCCTTCCCTTCGCCCTCTCCCCAGGCGGACGCGCTCGCCCAGCAGGCCGCCAGGCAAAAGGTCCTCGACTATCAGAAGCTATTCAACGCCGAGAACATCAAAGCCCTGAAAGCGCAGCAGGGGCTGACGGACGCCCAGATCGACGTCCTGAAAAAGGTCAAAGCCCTGGAGCTCTCCAATGACTACTACGCCCGGCTGCTCCTCAAATCGGACGAGTTCAAAGAGCTGGGCAAACAATACTTCCAGACCTGGTTTCGGGAGGGGGACGGCCTCATCCATCGCGTCCTCGGCAAAGCCAAGGGCAAGCTGAGCGGACTGCCTCCGGCCGTCCTCGACCAGATCAAGCTCATCCAGAGGCAGGAGAGCCGCGAAGCCATGAAAGCGCCCATGGATTTCGACGTCGGGCTTCTTTCAGAAAACAAAGACGAGGCGCAAAAAATCCTCAAGGCTCTCGGCGGTCCGGGGGGAGTCGATAATTTCCACGAGCAGCTCGAAGAGGCCCTCAAAAATGCCTACATGGAGCTCTACAAGGAGCTCGGCGGCACGTCCTCGCTGATTCCCGATCGCGCCTTCTTCACGGCGACGACCGCCTTCCATCCCGAAGCCTATCTGGATGCCGCCGTGCTTCGAAAGGGCGTCGCGGGCCGGGACCTTATCCAGCAGACCGTCGACGTCTCCAAGTTCAAGGTCGCCGCCATGCAAAAAAAGGTCCAGGCCGGCACCCTGACCATCGAAGAGGCGATGACCGAAGCGGCCCGCGGAACGGCCAAAGACCTCGACCAGGTTGAAAAGGTTTTTGCCGAGATCGAGAGGATTACCGGTGTCAAGCCCGCCTGGACCGCTGAACAGGAGGCCATCGTCTCCATCTTCAGGCAGGTCCGGGATTCGACCATCGATATCGTAACGGCCAACGCCCGGATCCGCCAGATCACTGGGAACCGGATGGGGATCTTCGAAGCCTGCGGCCATCTGATGGACCAGATGGAAGCGGCTTGGAGGCTGCGCAAGGTCACGCCCCAAGAGCGCCTCCTCGCCCTTCTTTCATCATATCTCAAGAACGAGGACGATTATACGAAGGCCGTGCGGTCTCTTCTCGAGGGGCGGCCCCAAGATCTCCCCGACGACGCCAAGCGCATCATCGCCGAGCTGGAGAACGTGGCTAAGATGAGGATCGTCAGCGTACGGGGCGGGTCGGCCGCGTCGTTCCTGCAGGACATCGCCAAGGAATATCCGAATCTCCTGCTCTCATCTAAGCCAGGCGACGACACCCTGGTGAAGTTCATCGAGGCGATCGAGTCCGGTTCGACGGCCGAAGACCTGGCGGCGATCTTCGGTTCGGCGAAAACAGAGGAATTCCGAAAGCTCAACGAGCTCATACGGCCCGAAATCAAGGCCAAGATCCGGGCCCGGGGCGCCAACAACAAGTTCCTGGTCTGGGAGCTCGACCAAAAAGGAAGAACGCTGTTCGGAGATCCGGCTGGAGGGACGCTGGCGGCGGATGCGTTCATCGGCGTAGCAATGGGGCTCGTCCAGACAGCAGCCATTCTGGACCAGAATCTCAGTCCGGGGCAGGAACAACATGAGATCCTGAACGCCTGGGGAACTTCGCTTCCCATCATCGGGGACATCGCCCAGGGACTGATCGAGGGCGGCGAATTCGCCTACGGCGGAGGCACGGACAAGCTTTTCAAATCGGCCGCCTGGATCGCCATCGGCCTGTCGGGATTCTATCCGCAGGCGCAAGCGGCCGCGCTGATCGCCGGCCTGGGCTTGATGGCCTATGAGGCCTCGGGGATCGTCTTCGACGTCCGGAAGGACAAGCAGCTGATCGACGCCTGGATCGCCTCCGGCGATTGGGACACGGCGCAAGGAAAGCTGAAGTCCCTCCTGGACGAGAGGGGCGGGAGCCACGCTCTGTCTTTTCAGGCGCTTCTAGACGGCGGGGATGTCGGATACAAGAGCGGGCTCGCCGGGACGACGATCCGCGACTCACTGTATCTCTATGCCGAGAGGAACGGCCTCGACAAGCTCGAGAAGCTCCAATCGTACCTTCGGGCCCTGAGCGCGCTCTATCCCTCATTCGACTTCAAAAAGACCCTCCGGGAACCGCAGAGGACGGGGAGGGTGCTCTTCGGCGCGGAGGTTCGGGCCGCGGGAGGGAATCCGACGAAGAGCTTGGAAATGGTCATGTTCGTCGACGCCAAGAAGATCGTCGACGCCGAAATGGCCCGCGCCCTCCAGACGTTCCTCGAACAGGTGGAGGGCGAATACCAGGCCCGCAATACCGTCGGCGAGGCGGCAGAGATCTACGCCCAGCTGCGGGCCCTGGGACAGAGGCTGGGATTGCCTCTCTACGAGAACGTCAACACGATCTTCACCAGCTTCAGCACGTTCGTCACGGAGAGCCTCAAATCGCCCTTCGTCCGCGAGAGCATTCCCCGCCGAAGGGTCCAACTGGCCCAGAGATACCTGAACGGGTATCTCGAAATCGAGAAGTCGCTTCAGGCGATCCGGGGGATCTTCGACCAGGCCGGTGTGCCTGCCCCGAGCTTCAAGCTCAGCGGATTCGAGGAGATCGACGGACCGAGGATCAAGGACCTGGAAACGGCCTATATCAACCGCGCTTTACGCGAAACCGGTCAGGACGTCCAAGCCATCCACAGGGAGGCGGCCGGGGACGCCAAATACGTCTTCAATCCCAACCAGCCTCACCCCTGCGACGCGGAGCTCCATAAGACTCTGGCCAATATCATGGTCCGGATCGTCGACAGCGAAGACCAGCGGCTCGTCCTCGAACAATGGACCGGTAAGAAATCGGCGGCCGAAAAAAGCCGCGACGACTCCCTGCGAAAAGCCCAAGCGGCCATCGGCGCGAACAAGGGACTGCCGGCGGAAATCTTGGAGTCCGTTTCCACGAACTACGAAGCCGCCTATGCCTGGGCCAATATGAAATGGGAGGGATCGCAAGTCTATCAAGAAGCCATCGCCGTCCAGAAGGCGCGGCTCGAGAGATTGAACAAGGAATACGAGGCGGCCAAGACGAAAGGCCGGCAGCAGATGGCGGCCTGTCTGGCGTCGATGCCCGATGGGGCGATCCAGCTGTCGAACGCCAATCCCAAGGAAGGCGAATCGCTGACCGCCAAAGCCGTCCTCAAGAAAGGCCAGATCCCGAACGGCGCCCGCTGGCAGTGGCAGGCCGCCGGCGGGATCCAGCTGAAGGGGAGCGCGGGAGAAGAGGTCGGCCTCGTCGCCCGCCAGAACGGCACGGTGACGGCGATTCTCGTCCAGAACGAGAAGATCCTCCTCCAGCTTCAGGCTGCCGTATCCGTGAAGCCGGCGACAAAGCCGGACGAAAAGACGAGGCCGGACGAGAAGGAGAAACCGGAAGTCCCGACCAAGGAGAAGCCTCCGGCCGAAAAGCCGCCCGCGGAAAAGCCCGAAGAGAAACAGCCCGGCACGAAGACGCCTCCCGGCACCTCCCGACCGTCGGAATTAAGCATCATAGCTCCGGCCGAGGTCTTTTCCGGAGAGCGGTTTACCCTCTCCGTCCAGATCCCCCCCGACATCGCCGATAGAGTGGGCTCCTACGAATGGTTCGGCGAAGGACGACAGAAGCCCGTCAGTCAATCAGGTGCGGCGGCGGTATTCGACGCCGTCACCGGGGGGGACACGATGGTGATCTACGTCATCGTCCACTCCAAAGATCCGGGACCCTTCAACGGAATCGGCTCCGGAAAAACTTCCGTCCATTTCAAGAAACCGGATATTTCGGTCGTCTCAGACTGGGAAAAATCCCGGGACGGCGCTTCATTTACGCGCCGTTACGTCAGGCAGACAGTGCCTGGCGATGAAAAACGTTCGGGGGGATACTACATCGTAACCGGACATTGGAGTTTCTATTTCAAAGGAGTGACGTCGGAAAAAGGAATGGCCTCAGGAGGAGAAGCCCTGACCTTGGGAGATTATCAAGGATCCATGTCCGCACAGTTCGAAAACAAAGATGATTCGGGATACATGCGTTACAAGGGCAAAGCCGAAGCCGAGCTCAATCATGGATCCAGCTATGTCCAGGTCAGCGGCGAAATGGAAGGCCAGGCGTTCGGAGACGACAGCGAGGTGAGAAAGGCGCTCCTCAAAGAATCTCAGCTGGCCTATCAGGAGATGCTGGCCGGAATCCGCAGTCTGAAAATCAAATACCACGAGCAAGGGATGACGGGCGGGGGTGAGCTGGCCGTCGAACTCGAGCCGGAAAAGACGAAAATGGCGCCCGGCGAAATCGTTCGAATCCAAGCGAACGCAAGGGGGGGAAATCCCCCCTACGCCTATGCCTGGAGCGGCAATGTCGGGGCCGGCCAGAATAAGTCCGAAGTCCTCTTTTCCGCTCGCGAGCCGGGAGATTATAAGCTTTCCGTAACCGTCACCGACGGCAAGGGAAAAACGGCGACCCACAGCGTGACGCTGACCACGTCCAACCTGGCTGCCGAGATCACTATGAGTCCGGTAAACAAGACGATCGTCGTGGGAGAGAAGCGCTCATTCTCGGCTACGGTCATGGCCGGTGCGGAAAAGGCCTCCGGGACCTTCGATTACCTTTGGCAGCCGCATCCCGAGGTGGCCTTCCAGCCCTTCGAGAAATCCGCGACGACCACGGCCCAATTCAAGCGGACCGGTCCGGTCAAGGTCTGGGTACAGGTCTTCGAGACGCGCGAAGGCGTCAAGGCGACCGTCGCCGAATCCGAACAGATCGAGCTCGAGGTCGTCAATCCCAAGTTCACTGTTTCCGTCGAACCCAAAGATCCCTACGTGGGCCAAGAAGTGAAGCTCAAGGTCGCCTCGGAGCCGGCCTTCACGGCGCCGCTGTGGGATTACTGGTGGGAGATCTCCGGGAACACTATGAGCCAGGGACCGATTGCGCAGAATCGCGAGTACACCTACATCCCCAAAGACCTCAAGCCGATCACTGTGACCGTCCACGGCAAGGCCAAGGAGGACGGGGCCGATCTGGGTCAGGCAAACGCGACCGTACAAGCCAAGCCCTATGAGGTAACGATCAGCGAGGCCAGCCGGCTCGGGCCGGCTCCGCGCATCTGGAGCGAGCAGGCGAAAGGCCTCGTCGAAGTGCCGCGGGCCATCGGAACGTTCCAAGATTTCCAAGTTAAGGCGGCCATAACTCCTCAGCCGGCCAACGCATCGCTCCGCTATGCCTGGACAGTCGATCCCGAAGGTTGTTCTCTCATGAGCCCCGCCGGCCAGGAAACCCGTGGCAACGCCAGCCGGGGCGGAACCTATAATCTCGCCGTTACGATCCGCGACGGCAACGGTATTTTCCTGGGCTCGGGCACGAGCAGCGTCACGGTCGTCGAGCCGGCGGCCGAACCCAAAAAGACCGAGCCCGCCAAGCCGGTCTCCAAGACGGCGGAGGCCCTGGCAAAGCTCAAAGAAGCCAGCGCATTGGCCGCCGACGGAAAGCTGGATGAGGCCATCGCGATCGCGGAGCAGGCCGCGGCGATGGACCCCGCGAGCAAGCCGATCTCGAGCTTTCTCTCCCAGCTCAAAGCGACGAAAACGCAATTCGCGGGTCTTCTGGACAACGCGCGCTCTTTGGGCGAAAAGGGGCAGGTCGACGAGGCCTCAGCTGCGCTGGCCAAGGCCAAAGAGCTCGTTCCCGGGTCTCCGCTCGTGGCGGCGGCCGAGGCTCAACTGGCGGGCTTGAAGCAGAAGGCGGCCGAAGCGGCCAAGTCCGGGGCGGCCGGCAAGCAGGCGGCCACTCAGGCGGCGACCGAGCATCTCACCAAAGCGGTTGACCTGGCCAATGCGGGCAAGCTGGACGAAGCCGCCGCCGAGGTCGCCGAAGCCAAGAAGATCGATCCCGCCAACTCACGCATCCCTGAGTTCGAGCGCTGGATCTCTCAGCTCCGCCAGCAGAGGGATAAGGCCAACGCCGCCGCCGAAGCGAAAAAAGCCGCGGCCGCCAATCAACAGGCGGCCACCCAGGCAGCGATTCAGCACCTCAACAACGCCCTCGAGCTGGGCAAGGCGGGAAAGATCGACGAAGCCGCCGCCGAGGTCGCCGAGGCTAAGAAGAACGATCCCTCCTATTCGAAGATCCCGGAGTTTGAGCGGTGGATCGCCCAACTTCGCCAGCAGCGGGACAAGGCCAATGCCGCCGCCGAAGCGAAAAAAACCGCAGCCGCCAATCAACAGGCTGCCACCCAGGCGGCGATTCAGCATCTCAACAACGCCCTCGAGCTGGGCAAGGCGGGAAAGATCGACGAAGCCGCGGCCGAGGTCGCCGAGGCCAAGAAGGACGATCCCTCCCATTCGAAGATCCCGGAGTTCGAGCGATGGATCAATCAGCTCAAGCAACAACGGGAAGCCGCTAATACCGCCGCCGAAGCGAAAAAAGCCGCCGCCGCCAATCAACAGGCGGCCACCCAGGCGGCGACTCAACATCTCAACAATGCCCTCGAGCTGGGCAAGGCGGGCAAGATCGACCAGGCCGCGGCCGAGGTCGCCGAGGCCAAAAGGGACGACCCGTCCCATTCGAAGATCCCTGAGTTCGAACGCTGGATCTCACAGCTCCGCCAACAGCGGGACGCGGCCAACGCCGCTGCCGAATCCAAAAAGGCCGAGGCAGCCAAGCAGCAAGCGGATCGGGAACAGGCCCAAAGGGACGCGGCACGGAACCAGGAAGCTCAACGTGCGGCGGAAGCCGAACGGGCCCGGCAGGCGGAGGAACAGCGCCGGAAAGAGGAGGCGCAGAGAAAACAAGCGGAGGCTTCCCTGGCCGGAACGTCCTGGCAGGGCGAGATCAACTTTACTTTTCCGGAAGGAGATCGAGTGGCTTGGCCTCTGTCGATGGCCATCCAAAGCGACAATTCCATATCCGGTCAGGTGACAATGGTCTTTCCGGGGGAGACAGAAACCCCAAAAGTCGATTGCCAAGGATCCTATAATCCGGAGAATCGTAACTTCAGCCTGAGCTTCAGCATTTCCGTCGAGGGCGTCAATATCCGGGGGAGGCTCTCGGGAGCGGCGAAATCATCGAATTCGGCGGAAGGAACAGCCATCCTGAATGGCAGCGGTTTTGGCGAGGCGGAAATCAAGGGAACGTGGCGCCTATCGCGAAGATAGACTCGACCTCCGAAGGAGTGAAAAGGATGAAAAGGCTTATCCCGCGCTCCGACCGCATTTCTGTAGCTTGGACCATTCTCGTATTTTCAGCACTGATCACGGCGGCGGTTTCGCTTGATGCCCGCCCGCTAATCGTATCTGAAGGCCATCAGGCAAATTTCGATGCGCTCGTCAAGCAGGGGGATGCTTTCGTCAAATCGCACCAATACGATGAGGCGATCGCCGTTTTCACCAAGGCGATCGAACTGAATCCAAAAAACGGCGCCATATTTGTGAAGCGGGGATGGGCGAAATACTACAAAAACGATTACGAAGGGGCGCTTTTTGACGCCGGGAAAAGCATCCTTCTTGACCCCCTAGATCACCTCGCCTATGACCTCAAAGCGGTGAGCCTGAGTACTCTCGAACGCTATGACGAAAGCCTCGAGACCTACGATACCGTCCTCTCGCTCGATCCCCAGTACTACGTCGGCTACTTCGATCGGGCCGGACTCAAGGCGAAAAAACAAGATTACGCCGGCGCCATCGCGGATATGACCAAGGCCATCGAACTGAACCCCAACGAACCTGATGCCTTCGGCTTTCGGGGACGATTTAAGTGGTATTTGAAGGACACCGCCGGGGCCGTCGCCGATACGTGCCGGGCTTTAGAGCTTAATCCGAAGGACCCCGTCTGGCTATTGGAACGGGGCTTCATGCTCATGAAAACCGGCGATCCTGCCGCCGCCCGCAAAGACATCAATAAAGTGCTCGAGATCGAGCCCGGCAACCAGAAAGCGCTCGATTTACTGAAGCAACTCGAACCGACGGCCGCGGCGAACGGCCCCGCGCCGGCGGCCTCGAAGCCGGCCGCGGCGCCGGCCGTCCGTGTCGAAAGCTCCATGATTCAGCCCAAATTGATCAAACACGTCGAACCGGAATATCCGGCGGTCGCACAGACCGCCCGAGTGGAGGGGATCGTCATCCTCGAAGCGACGATCGACAAGACGGGACAAGTCGTCGAGACGAAAATCCTGCGGTCCATCCCCTTACTTGACGATGCGGCCGTTGCGGCCGTCAAGCAATGGCGCTACGAGCCCTATATGCTCAACGGGGCGCCGGTCAAGTTCATAACGACCGTGACCGTAAGATTTTCGCTTAAGTGGCCTTAATATTTCGCCAGGAATTGATTGATCTGTTCGGCCGACGTCCGGAAGGCCTTCTCTTCATCCGGCCAGACGCTCAGCGGCAGGATCTCGGTGATGCCTTGATGGCTGAGCAGGATGGGAACCCCGATCACCGAACGGATGCCGAGGAACTCCCCCTCGACCTTGGCCTGGGAGGCCGTCATGACTTCCGTGCCCATGGAGATCGTCTCGACGAGTCGCAGGACGATCTCGGACGTACCGACCCGCGTCTTGGCGCCGGTGAGGTGGGCGATGAAAGGTTCGACGAGCACCCGCAGGTCGGGCGGCAGGTGCTGGACCTTGTCGAGGGCTTCGCCGGCCTTATTGGCCACAATCAGGTCCTTGGCCATCTTCATGGCTTCGCCCGCCGGGACGCGGTTCCTGTGCCGGACCTCCTCGAGCTTGGCCCTCCCCGCCTCGTTGTCGAAGCCGTAAACTCCGACCGTGCTCCAGAGCGGAACCATGCCCGCCCCGTGCTGGCCGACCACCAGGCCCCGCACGCGTTGGCGCCGGACGCCGAGATCCTCGGCGATCTCCCGCCGGAAGCGGATGGTGTCCAAGAACGATCCCATTCCGATGACCCGCTTGCGATCGATGTATTGGGTGAAGATATGGACGGCGAGTTCGACCGGATTGCTGACGACTATGACGATCTGCTCGCTGTGGCCGTTCTTGGCGATCGCCTTTGCATAATCCCGGAACACGGGAGCGTTGGCGGCGGCCAAGCTGTCCCGGTCCTTCAGGTTATGGGGGTCGGTCGGGATGGTCTCGCCCGCGCAAAAGATGACCAGGTCGCCCCGGACGCCTTCCGGGTCGAGGGCGATCTCCAGGCGCGGGCTGATCTCGGCGTGGGCGTCCTGGATGTCGGACATCATGCCGTAGAGAAAGCTCGAGCTCCGGCCCTCCGACCGGCCCACGAGCTGGAGGGTCGCCTCGTGGTCCATGGCCCGCATTTCGACGAGTTTTGTGACGATCTCGCGGCCGATATCGCCGCTCGCGCCGACGACGGAAATGTTCATGGTTCTCTCATTTCATCCGCTTGCGATCTTTTAAATTCGGTGCCAGACAACTCAATCACTTATTTCCCTCTCGAATAATTCGGTGATTGAGTTGTCTGGCACCGAATTCAGGCCGTGATGATCCCGAGCGGCGGGTTGGTCTTCCACTTCCCCCTTGTGAAATCGGGGATCTCGACCGGAGCGCCTTTCTTCGTCACTGAGGCGCAGCTCGCCCCGACGATGGCGCTCCAAGCGGCCGCGTCATACACGTCCTGGTCGAGGGGCTCGCCTTTCCGGAGCGACTGAATCAAGCGATAGTCCTCGATGTAATCCATGCCGCCGTGGCCGCGGCCTTCGCCCTTCGAGGCGATCGCCTTCCAGAGCGGATGCTCAAACTCCGCGGCGAACGTCTCGAAATCGTCCCACTGGTGGGGCTTCGCCGCTTTCCCTTCGATATAGATCCGGTCCGGCCACTTGTGGGCGATCCCCTTCGTCCCCTGGACCAGGTTTATCCGGTTATAGGGGCGGGGCAGGTTCGTGTCGTGGATGAGGATGATCGTCTTCCCCAGCTTCGTTTTGATCAAACTGGTGTTGACGTCGCCCAGGACGTATTTTTCCGCGGCCTGAGGCGAGTCCGGCCCGAATTTATCGACGGCGTACTCATGGAGGCCGCGGATCGGGCTGCTCATCGAGACGAGATAATCGAAGGCGTCGCCCCGATTGATGTTCAGGCACTGGGCGACAGGGCCCAATCCGTGCGTCGGGTAGAGGTTGCCGTTGAGCTTCTGCGACCAGGCTCTCCGCCACAGCCCTTCCCCTTCCTTGCTGAATTTGACGTCGCGGAGGTCGTGCAGGTAGCCCGCCTCGGCGTGGAGGACCTCTCCGAGCAGACCCTTGCGGACGAGATGGAGGGTCATGAGCTCGATCCGGTCGTAGCAGCAGTTCTCCATCATCTGGCAGTGCTTGCCCCGCTTTTCGGCCGTCTCGACGAGCTTCCAGCAGTCTTCGAGGCTCATCGCCGCCGGGACTTCGGTCGCCGCGTGCTTTCCGTTCTCCATGGCGGCGACGCAGACCGGGACATGCCACTCCCAGGGCGTCGCGGTCATGACCAGGTCCAGGTCCTCCTTTTCGCACATCCGCTTGAAGTCCGTGGGCCCGTTCGAGTAGCCCGTCGGCCGCGGCTGCCCCGCCTTCTCGACCCAGCCCTGGACCCGCTCGACCTTGGCCGGGACGATATCGCAGACGGCTTTGACCTGGACGCCGTCGATGTTCAGGTAATTCTGGACATGGGCCGAACCCATGCCCCCGACGCCGACGAAGCCCACTTTCACGACGTCGATCGGTTTGGCCGCGAACTGGCTCCGGGCCTCGCCCTTAGATTGTCCTTCGGCCGCCTTCGGCAAGCCGATGCCCGCGAGCGCGGTGCCGATGCCGGCCACGGCGCCTGCCTTTAGAAAATCCCGGCGGCTTGGATTCTTGATATCGTCGCTCATCGTCCCTCCATGTTCGAGATTGAAATCATCCTTAAAGTATGTCGGCGGCCGGAAAAAATCAATGACTTTGTGTAGGCTGCCCGTCCCTTGACAAAATCCGCGAAGCCGGATATTGATGGGATAGCGCAAAAGCAAGGACTCACCATGAAAAAAATGCTCGTGCTCGTTCTGGCTGCCGGCCTCATCGGACTCGTCCTGTCCCCGGCCGCCTGCAAGAAAAAAGAGGAGGCGCCGACCCTCGAAGAGCTCGAGCAGGCTAAGCTCGAGGCGGAGCAGGCCGCTGAAGAGGCCGCCGCGGCCGCCGAGGCGGAAGCGAAGCTCAAACCGCCCCCGCCCAAGATCAACGACGACATCTATGTCGAGATCACGGCCCGCGCGGTGCTGACGCGCGAGAAATACAAGGACGACATGCCCCAGGCCGAAAAAGAGGTCGAGGCCGTTTACGAGAAGTTCGGATTGACCTTCGCCGAATACAAAGAGTTCGAAAAGACGCTGACGCCCAAGAAGCAGGGGGAGCTGCAGAGGAAGGTCAACGACTTCATGCAGAAGATCCTGCACGAATACCGATAGCCTCAGAGGGGGACACAGGATTGTGTCCCCGGAGGGAGAAACCATGGCCGCCCAAAGAACCCTGCCGCAATTGTTCGAGGACAGCGCCGCGCGCTATCCGAAGAACGTCCTCATATGGGAAAAGCGCAAAGACCGCTATGAGCCTCTGACCTATGAGGCGATGCGGATCCGGGTCCACCGCTTTGCCGCCGGGCTCCTCGGCCTGGGCGTCCAGAAGGGCGACAGGATCGCCCTGATCGCGGAAGGGCGGAACGACTGGGTGATGAGCGAGCTGGGAATCCTTTTCACGGGGGCGATCGACGTCCCCGTTTCGGTCAAGATCGAGGAGCTCAACGACCTCAAATTCCGCCTGGCCCATTCCGGCTGCCGGATGGCCGTCGTATCGCAGAGCCAGGCGGCCAAGCTCCGCAAGGTCAAGGGCGACCTGGCCGAGCTCGAAAAGGTGATCGTCCTGGACGAGCTTCCGGCCTACGACAAGGACGAGATCCCGGCGGCGGCCCTCCTGGCCGCGGGCGAGGACTTTCTGTCCGGCCGGCGGCCGGAGCTCGAGTCGCGCTGGCGGTCCATTCTGGAAAGCGATTACGCCAACATCTGCTACACCTCCGGAACGACGGCCGATCCCAAGGGGATCATCCTGACCCACCGGAACTACACGGCCAACATCGAGCAGTCGATGGGCCTGGTCGAATGCCGGGAGGACTGGTGCAGCCTTCTCATCCTCCCCTGGGACCACGCCTTCGCCCACACCTGCGGCGTCTATACGCTCATGAAGCTCGGGGCGAGCATGGCCTCGGTCCAGGCGGGAAAAACAGCTCTCGAAACCTTGAAAAACGTCCCCGTGAATATCAAGGAGACGCGGCCGCACCTCCTCCTCAGCGTCCCCGCCCTGGCCAAGAGCTTCCGCAAGAATATCGAGAAGGGCGTGCGCGACAAGGGGCCCAAGGTCGAAGCCCTTTTCGAGAAGGCCCTCGCCCTGGCCTACGCCTACAACGCCGACGGCTGGAACCGCGGCCAAGGGCTGAAGAACAAAATGAAAAAGCCGCTCCTCGCCGTCTACGACCGGATTCTCTTCAAGAAGATCCGGGCCAATTTCGGGGGCCGGCTGAGATTTTTCGTCGGCGGCGGAGCCCTTCTCGACATCGAGCTCCAGCGCTTTTTCTATGCCATCGGCATCCCTATGTTCCAGGGCTACGGCCTGACCGAGGCCGCGCCCGTCATCTCTTCGAACTCGACGAAAGCCCATAAGCTCGGCTCCTCGGGCCCGATTGCGCCCGGCCTCGACATCGAAATCCGCAGCGCCGACGGGCGATCCCTGCCCGCCGGCGAGCAGGGCGAGATTACCGTCCGCGGGGAGAATGTCATGGCCGGGTATTGGAAAAACGAGAAAGCGACCCGCGAGGTGCTTCGCGACGGCTGGTTGGCCACCGGCGACATCGGCTACCTGGACGCGGACGGCTACCTCTACGTCCTGGGCCGGATGAAAAGCCTCCTCATCGCCAACGACGGCGAAAAATTCAGTCCGGAGGTCATCGAGGAGGCGGTGGCCGAGAACTCTCCCCTCATCGAGCAGCTCATGCTCTACAACAACCAGTCCCCGTACACCGTCGCCCTCCTTGTCCCCAACAAAGAAGCGGTCAAGGGCCGTCTCAAACAGCAGGGGCTGACCTGTGCCACCGAGGACGGCCGTGTCGCCGCCCTCAAGCTCCTGGAGGGCGAGATCGCCGCCTACCGCGAGGGCGGGCCCTACGCCGGGATGTTCCCGGCGCGGTGGCTTCCTTCGGCCGTCGCCGTCCTCGGCGAGGCCTTCACCGAGCAGAACCAGATGATGAATTCAACGATGAAGATCGTCCGGGGCAAGATCGCGGAATTCTACAAGAACCGCCTCGAGGCGCTCTTCACTCCGGAATCGAAGGATATCGTCAATCCCCAGAACTTGACCATCGTCGGACGCTTCGAATGACGCGGGCCCGGCGGCTCCGACGTAGAGCATTGAAGGCCGACGCCGAAATTGATAGACTAGGGCCATGAAACCCGACCGGGCCATGCAGGAGAAGCTCGAGGACATCCTCTATCCCAGCACGGAGGCCAAATCCTTCCGGATCACCGTCGTCTTTGGATACAAGATGGGGCCGGCCTACGAGAAAGCCGTAGCCCTGGCCAAGAGGAACCCGACCTACAGAGAGGAAGGCGAGGGGGAATGGGTCCGCCACTCCGCGGTCTACATGCCGGCCGATGTTGAAGACCTCTTCGAGCTCTTCAACCTCGTCAACGACTGGGAAACGACCGAAGTGCTGGTCAACCACAAACGAATCCCCTACGGCCACCAGCTGTGGCTGCCCTTGATGTGGTTCTACCGGATCAAGTAAGGGCGCTCGCTCACTCTCTGATCTTCAATGCCCTCATCTTGTTGAAGAGCGTCTTGCGGCTGATGCCCAGCGCCTCGGCCGCGGCGTTCCGGCGGCCGCCGGCCTCCCGGAGGGCTTTCTCGATCAAAGCGCGCTCGGCTTCCTCTGCCGCAACCTGCGCCGCACGTTTGAGCGAATCGCCTGCCGCCGGAGCGTTCGCCGCCGAATCCGAGGACGCCTCGAAGGCCTGACCCAGAATCCTCGGCGGCAGGTTGTCCGCATCGAGGGCCGCGTCGTCGCAGAGGACCATCGCTTCGTAGATGACGTTCTCCAGCTCTCGGACATTGCCCGGCCAGGCATAGCGGCTGAAAATGGCCAAGGCTTCGGTCGAGCAGCCCCGGACGTTCCTCTTCAGTTCGGCCCCATATTTCTTCAGGAAATGCTCGCAGAGCAGGGGGATGTCCTCGATCCTCTCCCGTAGCGGAGGCAGCTGGAGCGATAGGACGGCCAGCCGGAAATAGAGGTCTTCCCTGAAGTTTCCCTTGCGAATCTCCTCGTCGAGCTTCTTGTTCGTCGCCGCGATTACCCGGACGTCCACCGGGATGGTCTTCGTTGCGCCGACCTTGACGATCTCGCGCTCTCCGAGAGCGCGCAGGAGCTTGACCTGAGCTTCCTGGGAGAGGTCGCCGATCTCGTCGAGGAAGATCGTACCCCGATGAGCGAGCTCGAATTTCCCCGTCGTCTCGGTTTTCGCGTCAGTGAACGCGCCCTTGATGTGGCCGAAGAACTCGGATTCGATCAGATCCTTGGGGATCGCCCCGCAGTTCACGACGACGAACGGCCCGTCCTTCCGCGGGCCGGCGAAATGGATGGCTCGGGCGACCAGTTCCTTGCCGGTGCCGCTTTCTCCCGTGATCAAGACCGTGCCGTCGACGCGGGCGACCTTGTGCATCAGCTGGAAGACCGAATTCATCCGGCCGCTCGTCCCGACGATATTGGCGAAACTGTAGCGGGCCGTCAGCTCGGTCCTGAGCTCCTCGACCTCGGCCTCGAGCTTTCGGACTTCCAGGGCGCGCGAGATCATGAGGAGGAGCTCGTCGTTGTTCACGGGCTTTTCGAGGTAGGCGTACGCCCCCAGCTTCGTCGCTTCGACCGCGCTCCTGATGGTCCCGAAGGCCGTGATGATGATGATCTGGCATTTCGGACGGAGTTCGCGAAGCCTGGCCAGGACCTCCAGACCCGTCAGGTCGGGAAGGTTCATGTCGAGGAGGACGAGGTCGGGCTGGAACCTCCTGACCTTGTCCAGGCCGTCCTCGCCGCTCGCCGCGGTTTCCGTGAGATAGCCGCGCTCTTGGAGGAGCAGAGTGAAGATGTCGCGGATGGCCTTTTCGTCGTCGAGGACGAGCACTTTGAATTTCATGGGAACCTCATCGATCGCGGTCAATAGAGCGGCAGGGAGATCAGGATCGTCGTTCCCTGGCCCGCCTTGCTCTTCACTTCGATCTCGCCCTGGTGCGATTTGACGATATTGTAGCAGATCGAAAGGCCCAGCCCGGTTCCTCCTTTTTTCGTCGTGAAGAACGGGTCGAAGATCCGGTCGAGATTCTCCTCCGGAATGCCTTCTCCGGAGTCCGTGACGGTGATGAGAGCTTTTCGCTCGTCCTTCGTCCGCGCTTCGACGCTCATCTTCCCGCCGCCGGGCATGGCCTGAATCGCGTTGAGGAAGACGTTGAGGAAGAGCTGCTTGAGCTGGCCCCGGTCCGCCCGAATGAGTAGAGGGGCCGGGGGCAAAGTCTTATAAACAACGACCATGCTCTTCTTGGCTTGAATCGAGACGAGATCCAAGCTCTCCTCGATCGTCTCCCGCAGGTCGTGGCGCTCCTTGGAGATCTCCGAAGGGCGGGAAAAAGCGAGCAGGGCGGAGACGATGCCGTCGATGCGGTCCGTCTCCCGGAGGGCCGTCGCCAGCAGCGTGCGCGTCGTTTCGTCGGCGCTCTTGGATTCGAGATATTGGAGCGAGGAGCGAATCGCGGTCAGGGGATTGCGGATCTCGTGGGCCGCTCCCGCCGCCAGCTCGCCGACCGTCGCCAGCTTATCCACGCGGGACATCCGCCGCAGGCGCTGCCGCTGCTCCTTGAAGAGGAGAGCGTTCTCCAAAGCGATGCCGGCTTGGGGCAGGAGCGAAGAGATGAACGTGACCTCGAGCTTCGTGAACGGCGTGCGGTCTGGTTTGGATCCCACGAGCAGGATCCCGATCAGCCGGTTCATCGAGATCAGGGGAAAGCACATCTCGACGCCGCCCGCCTCGAGGATCTCGGTTTCCCGGCCCGTCAGGTACTCGCGAACGCCAGACCGCCGCGAAAGGTCCAATTGCGTCTCATTGACCTTGAGCCATTTGACCAGGTGCGAGCCGCGGGGGAAGGAGATCGACCGGGCCTCCTCCTCGGGCGCGTTGGCGGAGGCGGCATAGACGAACCTCCCGATATCCGCGTCATGGACGAGCAGGATGAGCTTCGGTTGAGGCACGACCTCGCGGATCTTGCCCAGGAAGTTGCGGGCGATATGGTCGGCGTCTTCGATGAGGTTGACGCTGCCCTCGAACTCCTTGAAGACAAGCAGAGGAAAAGCGTCGGATTTCTTCGTCCGGCGAAAGATGCCCATGGTCCCGAAGGCCATTATACGGGGGTCGTATCTCCACTTTCCACTTTTTTGTGAGTATCTCCCCTTTTTCGCAGACACATACTTACTCTTGGTATGTGTCTGCGGAAATCGGGATTAGCGGACGTCGTATCGCACGAACAGAATGAAGCTCGCGAAAAAGACCAGGCAGCCCATGACGACGAGGATGATCAAATAGAGCAAGGCCGGTTTGAGGCGGCCGGATAAGGACATGGGCTGTTCCGTGAATTGGGGAACGGTTTCGAAATCCGCGGCGAGGCGGGTCGTCGAAACATCCTCGTTGGGGTTGAGCCAATGCGGACTCTTGGGATCCTTCGCGTCAAGGGCGGTGAAGTATTCCTGGAACTGGGTTTGGTAGACGTGGATGTCATCCCAAGCCTTCCGAAAGCGCTGGTAGCCTCCTCCGACGGCCGCGTCGACAAGAAAGCCAAAGGCCGCCACGGGAGAAATCGATATCAATTGCCGCGTTTTCTCGAACTGGCGGAACATGACCCGATAATAGTCGTCCCGGATCGCCTTTTCGGCCGCGAGGCGCTTGCGCTGGAGATCGGCCCGCAACTCATGCTGGGGGAGAAAGGGATTGCCGGAGTTCATCATCCAGCTCCCGGGCGGGGCGCCCTTATTGAGATCTTCGAAAGCCACGTTGACTCGCTTTTGGACCGACTCGGCTTTTTCGATCGGATAGAGGTTCTTGGCAATGAACGCGCTCGAGTTGGGAATGACCACGGCAAAGAGGATCCATGCGGACAAGGCCAGGAGGAGGCTGACGTTGGAATTCCGGGCTATAACCGAGCACAGCAATCCGAAAGCGGCCATGACGGCCGTCAGCAGGCCGGCGACCGCGAGATAGGCGGCGGTTTCTCCGGCCAAGCCGGCGCTCCAGGAAACCGATCCCGCCAAGAGGACGATGAGCAGGCTGACGAGGGCTCCGGGGACGAGGATCAACAGGACCGAGAGGATAGCGCTCACATACTTCCCGAAGAGCAGCGTTCCGCGCGACACGGAATTGGATAATGCCTGGGCCAGCGTCCGCGACTCCTTCTCGCCGGAGACGGCATCGAACGTGAACAAGAACGTCACGAAGCTGATGATGAGCGCCGCGATGAACATCCAGTTGAGCTCGTCGTACCGAGGCAGAAAAGGATTCGAGCTGCCGCTCTTGTTCTGGAAGCCGAACACGTTCCAGGCGCTGTACCTCAGAGCGTTGGGGAGAAATCTCTCCTTGGCGTCGGCGATGAAGGCGTTGTCGCGGGGCCTCAGATCAAAATATCGCGGCGTGACGGCCAGCCTCGTCGCGCTCTGGCTGGCGTCGTTCTGCATTGCCTTCACCGCCAAGCCGCGGGTCTCGCGGTATTTCTCCATGGCCGAGGCGTGGCTGCGGACAAAGGACAGGCTGTGGGCGACGAAGACGGCCAGGACGAGGACAAGCGACAGCATGAACCGCAGGCTGTAGAGATTGTGGAGGATTTCGCGTTTGAGGACGGTCTTGAACACGTCTCACCTCACGTCGTAGCGGATGAAGGCGACACAGGCCAGCGCGAACAGGGCCAGGCTTTCGAAGAGGATCAGCCCCAACCGAAGGATCGAACCCTCCAAGGCGCCGAACACGGATACGGCTCGGCCGGAGAAGCGGGGCATATCGTCCGCGTTCAGGGTGGGGAATCCATCCGGAGAATCGTTCGGAAGCTTCACGGTGTTCAAGATCTGGAACCGGGCCCGAAAATCCGCCTGCTTCCCGGCCCAGTCGTCGTATTCCCTCATGTTCTTGAATTTTCCTCCCGACCGGGCTTCAATGAGCTGGTCGGCGGCGCGGAAGGCGGAGGGCGGGGTCGGCGTGATATAGGCGTACGAAGCAAAAATATTCTTGCCCTGCAAATACCGGACGAACGTCTCGCGATACCGCCGGACGTCGTCCATCCGAGCCTGATAGGTCGCCCTGTCCGTTCCGCACAGCGCCGAAGCGACGATGCGGAAGATCCCGGCCGGAGACGTCATAGCCAAGAGATCGGCCGCCCGCGCCTGACGGTCCAGGCTGTCGAGATACGCCCTCTGCGGCCCCCACTTCTTATCGGCATTGTCCAGGCGCATAGGCTCGGCTGCCTCCGTCCGCAGCCGGAACCATTCGAAGTAGGAAGCGGAAAGGCCATAAAGCTCGCGGTACCCGTCTTCGGCGGAGTTCGAATACCAGCTCATCTGCCAGTCCGGCCGCGGAAGGCTTTTCTCGACTGCGGCAATGCGTTCGAGGGTCGCTTTGTCGAAATCGTTCAGGACCCGGTCGAGGTTGTCCCGGGATTGGATCCCGACAAAGCTTTCGGCGAAGTACGAGGACAGGTTGGGCACGATGAAAACGAGCAGGACCCACAGGAACAGGCAGAGAACGAGGCTGGTGACAGAGGTTTTCGTCCGCGAGGAGACGAGAAGGCCGATGAAGACGAACACCGCCAGATAGACAAGGGCGGCCAGGGCCAGGGCGGCCAGCCTCCCCCACTCCCGCCCCGTAAACGATAGATCGCCGGAAAGCATGATGACAAAGCTCCCGAGGAGAAAGCAAAAGACGAGGATGGGCAGCAGGGTCAGCAGGATTCCCGCGATCTTCCCGGCGAGAATGCGCGAACGGCTCACGGTATTGGCAATCTGAAGCCGCAGCGTCCCGTTTTCCTTTTCACCCGTCAGCGCGTCAAAGCTGAAAAGGAGGGCCAAGAGAGCGAAGATGATGGCCACGATTTCGACGAAATCGATCGAGAAGAAGGAAGCAAGGAAGGGATTGTCTCGCGTCGCCGCCACCCCTTCGGCCAGGAGCGGCATTTCTCCGAGCCGCGTCCTGACTTTGTTCCCGACCTGGGCGCTGATCCCCTTGCCGAAGATGCCGAGCGGCTCCGGGGCGAAGATGATCTGGGGTCGAAGCGCCGAATAAACCCGGATCTCCTTCAGGCTTTTTTCCGCCGCGTCCAGGTCGAGCCGGTAGCGCACCATCTGATCGCGATAATCGTCGACATTGATCAGGATGCTGAACGGAATCAGGACAAGGCAAAGCAAAAATCCGATGACGAAGCGGGCCGAGACGAGGTTGTTCAGGAACTCTTTTTTGGCGATATGAAAAATCATAACCTCGTCTCCTCGGCGAAACGGCGAAACGAATATCGCGACCGCTTAGCCTAATGCAAACTCCATGCCATAAGAGCATAGGGAGAAAAAGACAATCCGGCCTGAAAAATCGGGTAATGGCTTACCCGGTCCAGGTAAGCGCTTTCCCCAAAAAGCAAAGGTCATCCGGGGGAATGTATCTGCACTTTCCATTCTATTGAAAGCACCGGCAGAAGGATCTCGGACCTGTTATATGGCAGAAAATGAGTGGAACAAGTTGATTTGATCCCGACCTTCGACGCTTTGGCATGAAATCCGCATTAGAGGAGAGTCGAAATGCAGTCTGTCACGCATGGAGAACGACCATGATTAAGCAACGACGGATACGGACCGCGCCGCTCCTGGCCGCGCTGGGGCTTCTCGTCCTGCCTGCCCTGCCGGCCTCCCAGGAAAAATCCCAGCTCAGCCTCAAGCTGGATGAATGCATCGTCCAGGCCGTCAAGCGCAACCTGGGCGTCGCCGTCCAGGTTTACAGCCGGGACTTGGCCGACCTCTCGGTCTCGCGAAGCAAGGAGAAATTCCTTCCCGCGCTGGGATTCGATTTCGGGAACCAGGACCAGAACTCGGCGTCCTATTCCTGGATCGACGCGTCCGACCAGGTGACGACGAGCTATCGCAACTACGGCGGCTCGCTGAGCCAGGCCGTCCCCTTCGGCGGCACCGCCTCCGTGTCACTGACGGGCTATCGGAACCAGACCAACGCCCGCTTCCAGACGATCAACCCCCGCTTCGGAAACACGCTGTCTTTCTCGTTCAGCCAGCCCTTGCTCAAGGATTTCGGCTGGGCGGTCAGCCGCAAGGACATCCTCATCGCCCGCAATAACCTCAGCGTCGCCGAGAACGACCTGAAGACGACCCTTCTGAGCACGGTCTATTCGGTCGAGCAAACGTATTGGCAGCTGGTCCTCAGCATCGAGTCGCTCAAGGTCCGCCGGCAGTCCCTGAAGCTCGCCGAGGACCTCTTCGACCAGAACCAGAAGAAAGTGAAGATCGGGACGCTGGCCCCCAAAGAGATTCTGACCGTCCAGTCGGACGTCGCGTCGCGCAAGGCGGACATCCTCCAGGCCCAGTCCCAAGTGAAAGACTATTCGGACTCCTTGCGGGCCCTGATCAACAGCCTGGACCCGGCGAGCCCGGCCGAGATCGCTCCGGCCGACCTCCCCCCCTTCGAAAAATACGCGATCGGCGTCGACGAAGCGTTCGCCCAAGCTCTGGCCAACCGGCCCGACCTGAAGTCTTCAGCTCTCGGGATCCGCAACCGCGAGCTGGACTATACCTACGCGAAAAACCAGCTCCTCCCCCAGCTCAACCTCTCGGCGAATTATTGGAGCCCCGGCATCGGGGGCGACCAAATCCTGTATCTCGACAACAATCCCCTGACCGGCGTCATGGTCGGGAAGATCCCCGGCGGGTCCAACATGGCCATGCGCGACGCCCTCCGCTTCAAATACAACAACTGGTCCGTGGCCCTCTCGTTGGATGTCCCCCTGAACTCGGTCTTCTCCCGGGCGGCCGCGGCCCAGGCGAAGGCGACGCTCGACCAGGAAACGGCCCGGATGAAGAATACGGAACAACAGGCCTACCTCGAGGTCCGCACGGCCGTCCGGGCCGTCGAGACCAACTACGAGCGAGTCAACGCCTACAAGATCGCCCGGGAGCTCGCCGAGGAAAAGCTGGCCGCCGAACAATCCAAGCTCGAAGCGGGCTTGACCACGACGTTCGTCGTCCTCTCCTATCAGAGGGACCTGGCCAACGCCAGGCTCATGGAGCTCAGCGCCCTCATCGACCACACGCTCTCGATCGCCCGTCTGGAAAAAGCGATGGGCACGAGCCTCGAGAAAAAGAACATCAAACTCATCGACGCCATGGAGGAAAGATCATGAAGAGACACGTCATCGCCGTCCTCGTTCTCCTGGCCTTCGCGGGAGGACTCGCTCCGCTCGCGGCCCAGGAACAATCCCAGACCATGAAGCTCCTGACGCTCAAAAAAGCCCAGCTGCAGCTCGAGAAGACCAAGGGCGATTTCGAGCGCTCCCTCAAGCTCAAGGAGCAGGGGCTGACGTCCGAGCAGGAATTCGCCCTGATCCAGACCGCCTACCTCCAGGCCCAGGTCGATTACCAGCAAGCCCTAATCAACTTCATGGGCAGCGAGGCCCGCATCTCGGTCGCCAGCGCCGTGAAGTTTCAGGACCAGGGCGGGAAGAAATTCGTTCGGGTGACGCTCCGCTATTCGTCCAAGGAGCTCAAGGAGCTGGCCAAGCTCAACATCAGCGCCGAGGACCTGTTCCCGCTCGACTTCATGAAAGAGATCAAGGATGTCTCGGTCTCGCTCAAGTCGGAGGGCAAGATCATCTCCGATCCCTACGAGAAAACGATTGCCTCCCTGCCCCTCGAAACGCAGCAGGACGCGACCTTCCAGCTCCTCAAGGACGTCGAGAACCTCGATATCAACGTCTTCTACTCGGGCAAGAACGAGAGCACGGCCGTCTTCCTCCAGAAGGGCGTGAGCGCCAATATCGTCACCATCAACTCGGCCCAGTTCTCCCAGGAAGCCGACCTCGAGAGCACCGCGACGTACGACCTGTCTCTCGAGAAGTTCTCGGGCGAGGCCAACGTTTTTAAGCTCGAGATCGCTAACCTCCCTCACCAGATCAATTACGAATTCAGCGATCCCTCGACCCAAGCCCGCCTGTCCCAGATCAAGTTCACCGAGGGCGTCACCAGCATGAAGCTCTCCCTCAAGCTCTATCTGCCCAAGAATGCCGACGCCCAGGTCCTCATCGACAAGCCCCTCGAGTTCTACGCCCTGGCCCTCGACCTCGACCAGGCCGCCGCGCTCCAGGCCCTCCTGGCCAAGAAGCCGGCCATCGGGCCTCAGGACATCCAAAGCCTCAAGGCGGGAAGCGTCAAGCTAGAGCTCATCCCGAGGGGCGTGGGCAAGATCGAAGTCCAGGCCGTCAACCTCTACCACGAGATCAAGGTCGGCGATTCGGTGTCGATGGAGGTCCGGGTGAAGAACGCCGGGACGCGGAAGCTGAACAACATCCGGATCGTCACCGACCTCCCGCTGAACTGGCGCTCCGAGATCCAGCCCGACCTGATTGCCTCCCTCGAGCAGGGCAAGGACGAGGTCGTCACGCTGAAATTCGTGCCGCCGGCGGACGTCGCGGTCGGCGACTATGAGCCCAAGATCAAGACCGAGTGCAGCGCCGACAACCGCAAGGTGGAATCCGAGGACAAGATCGTCCGCGTTCACGTCGCCTCGAAGACGAACGTCCTCGGCATCAGCCTCCTGGTGCTGCTGCTCGTCGGATTGCTGGTCGGGATCGTCGTCTTCGGCATCAAGCTGACACGGCGATAAGAGAGTGGGGACATGTTCCGAATTCTCTTGAATTCGGTACGTGTCCCCGATTTCGAAGCGATATAGATTCAAAGGAGCCCGCGATGTCGAAACAAACCGTCATCCTCAAAGCCGATGATCTCTCCAAGCGATACGAGGACGGGGTGCTCGCTCTGGACCATTTGAACCTGGACGTCAAGGCCGGAGAGGTCTACTGTCTGCTCGGCGCGAACGGCGCGGGCAAGACAACGACGATCAACCTCTTCCTGAACTTCATCCCACCCACCACGGGAACGTGCTTTATCAACGGCATCGACGTCACCAAGGATCCGCTCGATGCTAAAAAATACGTCGCCTTCGTCTCCGAGAACGTCATGCTCTACGGCAATTTCACCGCCCGCCAGAACCTCGAGTTCTTCGCCAAGCTCGGCGGAAAGGCGAACCTGGGCAAGGACGCCTATTACCACGTCATGCGCCGCGTGTCGCTTCAGGAAAAGGCCTTCGAGCAGCGGGTCAAGACCTTTTCCAAGGGGATGCGCCAGAAGCTCGGCATCTCGATCGCCATCATCAAGGACGCTCCGGCCATTCTTCTCGACGAGCCGACCTCGGGCCTCGATCCCAAGGCGGCCGAAGAGTTCCTGGAGATCCTCGCCGAGCTCAAGAGCGAAGGAAAGGCCATCCTCATGTCCACCCACGACATCTTCCGGGCCAAGGAGATCGGCGACCGGGTCGGGATCATGAAGGAAGGCCGGCTGGTGCTCGAAAGGACGCGCGAGGAATTGCAGTTCGAGGACCTGGTCAAGATCTACATCGACTACATGAAATCGGAGCCGCTCTCGGCCTGAGGAGGAAGGAATGCCCGGCCGTCCATCCGGCGCGTTTCGGACCATGGTCCGCAAGGAGATCATGGCCAACCTGGTCAGCTACAAGTTCTTCATCGTCATCCTCCTCACCTCGGTCCTCATCTTCACCAGCCTGTTCGTCATGGCCCGCGATTACAAAAGCCGCCTGGCCGACTACCAGCTCATCCGGCCCAAGCCGGGCGAGCCGATTGCCGTCTTAGCGCCGAATCCCCTCTCCATATTCGCCAAGGGATTGGACGAGGCCATGACCCGGTCCTTCGAGGTCAATGCGCTCGGCATCGAAGTCCGGGCGGGCCAGCAGTCGGGCAACGCCATCTTCGCCTTTTTCCCGGCCCCCGATTTTGTCTATGTCGTGAAGGTCGTCCTGTCGCTCGTCGCCCTCCTCCTCGGCTTCGACCTTGTCAGCCGGGAGAAGGAGACCGGCGTCCTGCGCCTCATGCTCTCCAATCCGGTCTCGCGCGGGACGGTCCTGGCCGGGAAATGGCTCGGGAACTACCTCAGCCTGGCCGTTCCCTTCGTCCTGGTAACCCTGCTCGGCTTCGCCGTGATGGGCTTGGATCCCCAGATCGAATTCGGCTTGGGCGGCGCTCTGCGGGCCCTCCTTTTACTGTCAGTGACGCTACTCTACATCGCTCTGTTCTTGAGCCTGGGCCTGCTCGTCTCGACCCTGACCAAAAAAGCCGCGTCATCGCTCATCGTCTTGTTGCTCGTCTGGGCCGTGGCCGTCTTCGTTCTTCCCAACCTCGGGACGCTCCTGGCGCGGCAGATGGTCGATGTTCCTTCGGTCAAGGCCCTGAGCGAGAAGCGCCAGCAGATCTGGACGCGCGAAGTGCTGCTGGCCATCACGGAGGGGCGAGGCAAGGGCGCCCCCGTCTGGGATGCCGCGCGCAAAGCGCATTTCGATGCCGTCAACAGCGAATTCGACAAGCTCGAGGCCGATTACCGGATGAAGTTCGACAAGCTCGTCCGTCTGTCGAAGAACATCAATCGCATCTCGCCCGCGGCGAGCTTCGTCTATGCCGCGACCGAGATGGCCGGAACCGGGATTTCGGAGGAGGGCTTTCTCAAAGATAGCGTCGTCCGTTATAAAAACATCGTGCTCAAGGAAATGGACCGAGGGGAGAAGATCCACGCCGCTTTCGCGTATCGATACCGATCGGTCGGGCAGGTCCTGGCCCAGGGAGGCTTGTTCGACCTGGCCTGGCTGGCGGTCTTCGCGATCGCTTTCTTCGCCTTCGCGCACACAGCCTTCGTCCGCTACGACGTGCGTTAGGGGGATCCGGATGTTGAGCGCTCTGATCAAAAAGGAAATTCGAGCGAATGTCTTTTCCTTCCGCTTCGCAGCGGTGGCGGCCCTGGTCCTGATCGTCGTCCCCGTCGCGGTCCTCGTCCTGGCCAACGACGCCGTGAGAAAGGTCGATGAGTTCTCGATGAGGCGGTCCGAGATCGAGAACTACTTGAAGTCCTACGCCCATTTCAACCGTCTCCGGAACGTTGTTCAACCGGCGCAACCGCCGCTCCCCTCCTACGCCTTGGTCCGCGGCATCTCTTCGGACGTCAACATCGAGGAGTTCGACGACGACCCCCTGCCGGTCATGTTCCCCTTGATCGACCTGACCTTCATCGTCGCCATCCTCCTCAGCTTGGCCGCCCTCGTCTTCTCCTACGACGCGGTCTGCGGCGAGAAGGAGGACGGCACGCTCAAGCTCATGCTGTCCAACGGCCTGCCGCGGGCGAAAATCCTCTTCGGCAAGGTCGTCGGCGGGACGCTCACTCTGCTGGCGCCTTTCCTTGTGGCCCTTATCCTGGGGCAGATCATCATCCTTCTCACGCCCCGCCTGGCCTGGAGCGGGGCGGACTGGGCGGCCCTGGGGCTTCTGTTTGTGGGCGCGGCGCTCTACGTGTCTTTCTTCTTCGTTCTGGGCCTGTTCATCTCCGCCCTCCATCACTCCTCGTCAGCTTCGATCATGACTTCGCTCTGCGCCTGGGTCGTCTTCGTCCTGGTCCTGCCCAATTTGAGCCCGTACCTGGCCTCGCTCGTATCTCCCGCGCCGTCGCGGATCAAGGTGGGCCGCGAGACGGCCCGCCTGACCGATGTGGACCGCGACGAATTGGGTCAGAAGCTGGTGAAGGAACGCCTGCGGGAATTCTACAAGAAATATCCGGCCCTGACCAAGAACTCGTTCGGAGCCGAGGCGAAAGCCCGGGCGGAGAAGGATCCGGCGTTCAAGGAAGCGCTAGAAGCCCGGACCAAGGAAGTCCAGGCCGCCTGGGACGAGGCCAACCGCGTCCAGAGCGCGAAGGCGAATGTCCTGCGGGACGACCTCGCCCGCAAGGAAGAAGCCCAATCGAAGCTCGCAAAAACGTTCTCCATGGCCTCGCCGGCCGCGGATTTCTCGTACCTCGCTGCCGACCTCACCTCCACGGGGCTGAGGAACCGGAAGCATTTCGCAGAGCTGGCCAGACTCTGGGACAGGGCTTACTGGGATTATGTCCGGGCCAAGACAGCGGCCCTGGTGAAGAAAGATCCGCTCACGGATTGGTGGAACTCGCCGGTCGACGTCGGCGACATGCCGCGCTTCGAATACAAGGAAGAATCGGCCGGCGCCCGGATCGCCGGGTCGCTTCCGGGGCTCGGCCTCCTGGCCGGCTTCGGCCTGCTGGCTTTCGCCGCCGCGTTTGCCGCGTTCGTCAAATACGACGTCCGGTAATAATTCCGGTGAAAACCAATCCGCCCTTTAGGCGATGAAACAAATTTTTACGATGTTGGATTGCATTGTCATCATTTTGCGCCGCCAGCCTTCTGTCTGTATATTTCTTCAACTTGTTTAGCGCAGGTGTCAGGATTTTTCAGGATGACCCGCCCCCAGTAGATCAGAACGGTCCACCCGCGGCCTTGGATGAAATTGCGTTTCTGTGCGTCGAGCTCAAGGATTTCGCGATTGCCGTGGATGGCAAAGCCGTCGCAGTATACGGCGAGCTTTGCGTCCGGCCAGGCGAAATCGGGAACCGTAACCAGGCGATCGCGATCGTCTTTGATCTCGAAGTCGCGTAATCCCGGTGGCAGGCCTTCTATTCGCTCGAGAGCGCGGCGAAGCGGTTCCTCGATCTCGCCTTTAGGATATCGGCGCACGGATTCCTCGAAGCCGTCCTGCCGCATTTTAATCATCTCCAAAATCTTTTTTAAACCGGCACCGTTTTGGCCTTCCTGGGCTTGGACGGGCTCCTGTTCGGAGAGGATGACCAGCAAGTCTCGAACAGCATCTTTATCGAAAAACGCATGCCAGCGCTGATTGCCATAGCGCTTTAAGCATAGATAACAGGCTTTCCGGCAGGAATGCCCGAAGAGCCGCCCCATTGCGGCTTCAGCCACTTTTGGCAAGCGGTTCGCCATTTCTTCAAGATATCCGGCGCCTCCCGGCACAGTCTCGTAGAAAACGATCTGATCCGAGACGGCCGCCTTGGGACATTTTCTTACGAACGTGAATATTTCTCCGGATTCTAGCTCGAGCAGGCTTTCCGCTCCGCTTAACAAGGCTTCTGCCAAGGTGACCAACGTCGGAGAAAACGCGGACCGGCCGATCGTCTGGACGTCTGCTCTCGATGGAATATTCAAAATCAAGCAATCCGTTTCAAACTTGTAGGCGAGGACGAGCGAAGCCGGTTCTCCTGAGCAGAAACGCTTATGATGAGCCCTCCATTCCTCGACAAGCTTCTTCTTTTTCGGATCATCGGGATTGTGGACCAAATGCCTTCCGCATTCCGGGCAAAGCCAAAAGCGATTGCCACGGCCCGTTTTATTTTCAAGCCGCCCCCAGTTGGTAATAAGAACTTCCGCCTGCTTCAGATGTTCAACCGGAGTAAGTTGATATGGGTGAAGCAGGCTTTTCTCGGCGGATTCCGCAAGCAAGGACTCTCGCCTTTCTTGGCTTTCTTTTTGTCGTGATTCCTCATCGGAGCCGATTTTCAGGTTGTCCTCAGCCTCGAAAGCATCGACGAAAATGACGTCGGTTGCGCCCGGGAGCGGCTCCCGGCATCTTGGGCAATGGTTTCTGCCGGATTCAACTACCTCGTCGCATTCATCGCAGAAATGAAAAGCCTGGAGCCGGCCGCTAGCTTCCGCGTCGCTCCGGCCCGGGCCTCCAACCGGAATTCCTGGACCTCCCGGAAAAAGAACGCGAATAGATTTCAGCTTATGCCCGTTGGCATAAACGAAATTCCCTGGGGCGAATTCCTCAAGGGCGATCGCCGAAGCCCTAAGTAGAGTTGGAGTATCGGAAACACCGGGATCGAGACTGAATGTGTCGACAGGAAATTGGTAAGCCGGCAACAGACCCTTAGTTGATAAATAATTAAGCGTGTAAGCTCGTTCAGGATCTTGTGTAATTTCGTAGTAAGCCCGTTTGCGGGCCGCCGCTTTCTTGTCGTCCTGACGGGGCGATCCGATCGTCGCGTAATCTTTGTACTCCCGGTCAAGTTGAGATACTCTCTGCCACCAACTCTCGAATACCTGAGTCAGATCTTCTTTGAGTCCATCGACGACATCGCTTGCATCAGATTCGCCGAAACCGACCGCTCTGCCTTCGAATCGATCGCGGTCGAACAGCTCGGCCGCAATCGCGATCAGATCGGCCCGGCGGCGTCCGATCTCCGCGAACAACCCGTCCACGGATTCGGCTTTCCATTTCGTCGGCACACGGAGGTCATCAAGGAGGTCTCCCATTCGACCCGGCAACTGCGATTCAAGACATTCCAGAATGTAAGATCGGAGGTGTCGACGGACGACCTTGGGATTATCCAACCTCAAGCGGGGTGGGTCAAATCGCCCAGCCACAAGCCATTCAGGACCTTCAAACGCATGACGGTCGTGCGCGCCTCCGGCGCAGAACGTGCTCGCGAACCCGATGCGTAAGCGGCGGCCGGCCCGCCCGACGCGCTGGGCGTAATTAGCGGGCTTGGGAGGGGCGTTTCTGAGAACAACCGTTAGTAGCGGCCCGATATCGACGCCCAGCTCGAGTGTTGGTGTGCAGATAAGGACGTCCAGCCGCCCTTCCTTGAATTCTGTCTCCCGCTTGGCCCGGTCTTCACCCGAAATCTGGCCGCTGTGCTCCGCAACGGCGAGTCTGCGAGGGGATCGCTCAAGATAAGATCTAACATAATAATTATCTTCGTCTCGAGCCGACGGAACCAGACGGCCGTTCACGCACTTTGGAGTCGGGCACGTCGGCAGGTCATAAGGACGCCACGTTTGGCACGCATTACATCTGAAACCATGTTTCGGAAAATGGAAATGGATCACACGAGGACTTATCTGTAAGGGACGTATCCCCGGAGTGCGTTCCTTCGCGGGAATAGGGAAATCCGGGATATGGACCAAGATCCCCAGTTCTTCAAGAAGTGGGATTATCGCCCTCAGGAAAATCTCGGCTTGTTCTCTGCCGCCGGCAATTCGAGCCACAATCTTCTGCGGAGCGGTCAATTGTCCGGACCTCGCGTTCTCTTGAACGAATCCAACCAGGCGCCCTGACTTGCGGATATGATCGGGCCTGTCAAAGGCAAAAGCCCGTGGGTGTCGATCTCTTTCGGCAAAACGAATGCTGTAAGGCTCGGACTCAAGCTCGCGATAGCGGCGCTTTCTGTTGGGATCGACGTATTCCTGAAAGAAATCATAGGCCACGGCTCGGCTTTTTCTCATGACGTCGAGGACAGCTCGAACGAGGCTCGCTGCGGTCGAACCATCGAGTTGGAGTTTTTGAGCGGCGCCTAATAACCTCTTATCTTCGCAAAGCTCATCGAGAAATTCATAATCTACGGCCGCGATGCCGAGATTTTCAAGCGAAGCACGCTGCCGGCTATAACGGGTGAATTCATTAGCGGACTCATATTTCAGGGCAAATAACCAATTTTCTTTTTCAGGGAGGGTCGGTCTCCTGGGAATGATCGCCAGATTTTGATATGAATCGAAAAGCCTCTGAGGAAGCTCATCCAGATAGACGCCCCGGTCACCCGAGGTTCTGACCTCCTGGGCGATACTATGACGAAGGGCTACGGCCCGGTGTTTATCGGCCGTATAACCGGCTTGATGAGCGGCGTCCTGGCGATTATCGGCAAAGACCAATAGCTTCCTGTCATTTCCCTCCAATTCGTCCATGTGGTGAGTCGTCAGGACGGAAACGGAGGAAGCCGTTCCAGTTCGAAGGGGAGTGACGATATCGCCGCGGGTATAAGTATCGCCGCATGCGGGACACGTGTTGAGTTTCCCCCGATGCATGAGCATAGGGATTGATGGTTTGTTGCAGACCGCACACGAGGCGCCTTCTTCTAAAATCCGACCGCAACCCAGGCAAAAGCCGATTCTATCCAGCTTAGCTTCCGCTTCTTCCTTGCGCCTAGCACTACTTTGTGTACGAGTCTCTTCCTGACCTTCTTCTCTTTCCGTCTCTCCTTCATCGCCGACGGCCTTATCGGGGAGCTCACGGATTTCATGGGTCAAAAAGGCCGTGTTTTCGTCGCTGAAGAAATCGCCCGTCCCGACGGGCATGTCATCGCCTTCGCGACCGAAGCGGACTTTGACGAAGTCCTGACCGCACGTCCGGCACAAGGCCGCCGGCCTCGCTACAGAATCGCATCGGCCGCAAATCGCTCCTCCCTGAGGCACAAGCGACCTACATGCAGGGTTCGTACACAGGGAGACGTCATAGACGCCATGAAAAAACGTATGAAGTTTGGGTCGAAGGCGGGGCGGATGCTTCTCATCTCCGATACT
>Ga0208828_1000095_pt1 | contig 38930 bp, 29 predicted proteins | sample Kivu_160m_FD_185487 | JGI IMG/M metagenome (GOLD analysis project Ga0208828, IMG submission 185487) | Freshwater microbial communities from Lake Kivu, Western Province, Rwanda to study Microbial Dark Matter (Phase II) - Kivu_160m (SPAdes)... | ecosystem: Environmental > Aquatic > Freshwater >... | reverse complement strand
GATCTTCTCCATCCGGTAAGCCGTTCCGAAGGGGGTTTTGACCGTTACCAGGGAAGAGCCGTAAAGGTAGGTCCCGATGGCCTGGTTGCCGACAAGACCATATCCGATACGGATTTTCAGGTTGTCCAGGTTTTTGAACCGGTCCATGAATTTCTCCTCGCTGATGCGCCATGCCACGGATCCGGATGGGAACCAGCCCCATTTGTTGTTGGGGCCGAATTTTGAGGATCCGTCGGCGCGAAGGGTGAAGGTGGCCAGGTACCGGTCGGAGTAGACGTAATTGAATCGCCCGAAATAGGAAGCCAGCGAGGAAGCGTCTTTCCAGCCGTTGGTACTGGAGGTTGCATCGTCGCCCTGGCTCAGAACCTGAATGTCGTTGGAGGTGAAATTCTTTTTGGTGATCTGCACCCCTTCCCAATCGGAGCGCTGGGCTTCAGTACCGACCATAGCGGTCAGTTTGTGATCGGTTCCGAAACTGTAGTTATAGGTGAAATAGTTTTTCCAGATCCAGAAGAAATTCTTTTCCACCCGCTGGCGGAGCTGGTTTTCGGTATTTTCCAGTATTCCCCATTTATAGGTGGGTTGAAAAGCCTTGTTCAGGCCGTTGTTATTGTCGATGCCGAACTCGGAACGGAAGGTGAGGTTTTTAATGATATTGGCATCGGCATACACATTGGCCATGATCCTTTCACGGTCAAAGGTATTGTTGCGCTGGAGGGCTTCGGCAACCGGGTTATAGCTTGCCGCATAGGGATTTTCAGGGCCGGCATAGCTTCCGTCCAGGTCCCTCACTGGCACGTCGGGTTGCATCATCAAAGCCTGCATGATGACCCCGTCGCCACCGTCATTCAAGGTTATGTCCTCATGGGTCTTGGCATAGGACAGGTTGCCTCCGACCTTCAGCCAGTCACTCAGACGGCTGTCAAGGTTCATGCGGGTGGTGAAACGGTTGAATGATGAACCGATAACGATACCGTTCTGGTCAAACCATCCGCCGCTTATGGCATAGGAGGTTTTATCCGTTCCCCCGGTCACAGAGAGCTGGTGGCTCTGCATCCCGGCCGTGCGGAAAACTTCATCCTGCCAGTCGGTTCCGGGCCCCAGCAGGGTTGGATCCAGGTAACGCTCGTTGGGAGTCATATCCAGGTCTTCAGCCAGGGTCAGCTGATAGTCCGCGTATTCGGGCAGGCTCATCATTTCCAGTTTTTTTGGCAGCATCTGAAGGGCATAGTAGGTGTTATAGGTCACCTTGGTTTCGCCTGCCGTGCCATGCTTGGTAGTGATCAGGACCACGCCGTTGGCGGCGCGGGATCCGTAGATGGCAGTTGCGGACGCGTCTTTTAATACTTCAATGCTGACAATGTCAGCCGGGTTGATGGTCGATAACGGGTTCACCCGGTTCTGGCCGTTGGCACCGCCCATCCAGTCAAAACCGGCAATCGTCTGGCCATCACCCTGGAACGGGATGGCATCAATCACATACAAGGGTTCGCTTGAGCCGGTGATCGAGCTGGATCCACGGATCCTCATCGAAGCGGCACCGCCAGGCTGACCGGAGTTCTGGGTTACCTGGACCCCGGCCACCCTTCCCTGAAGGGCCTGGTCAATGTTGGTGGTGATGGTGCTTCTCAGCTTCTCAGCTGAAACATTGGACACGGCACCGGTCAGGTCACTTCGCCTGGCAGTGCCGTAGCCGACTACCACCACTTCGTCGAGCCCAACCAGATCAGGCTTCAGGATCACATTGATCACATTGGAGGATCCTACGGGAATTTCCTGTGAGATCTTCCCTATGAATCTGAACTGCAGAATGGCTCCCGACTGCGGAACGGCAATGGAGTAGGCCCCGTTCGCGTTGGTCGTTGTACCTCTGCCGGTTCCTTTCAACAGGACCGTCACCCCCGGAATCGGATTTCCATCTTCGCTGGAGGTAACCTTACCTGTTATCGCGCGCTCCTGGGCCCAGGTTGAGACCCCGAAAATCAACGCGATGACAAACAGCAAAAGTTTTCTCATAGAAATTAGCTTTAGTAACGAGTTATGTTTGTTAAGCAATTTTTTCTTCAGGTCAGGCGAGTGTTAGCTGCTCCATTTTTCTCTCCCAAAGAGTGTATAAAGTACACTAACAACAAGTAAAGTTATTGAGAGGGTTTTTAAAAAACAAGCAAAACATTAAAAAAAAATAGTTTGCATTTTCTTGCCCGTTATGCACCAAATATCTATAATTTTGTCCTGAGACCTAAATAGTGTAAAAAATACACGAACTTGATGAATACCGATTTCAATGATCATATATCGGTCGACTGTGTCATCCTGGGCTACGATCTGAAAAGCCTGAAAGTCCTGCTTCTTGAGCGGCATTTGCATTCTCCGGACGGGAAGGAGCTTGTTTTCAAGGACCTGACCCTTCCGGGGAACCATATACGCAACCATGAGGATCTTGAAACAGCCGCACAGCGTATCTTGCTTGAACTGACCGGGTTGAACGACATTTACCTGGAGCAGTTTGCGGTATTCAGCGACCCTGCCCGCCTGGAAAATCCAAAGGACCAGCAATGGCTGTCCGCTATCGGCAAGGATCCCTCGACACGCGTCATCACGATTGGTTATTTTTCCCTTATTCCCCTGGAAAAATATTATCTCCGCCAGAACGGCAACGACAAGCTGCCCGACTGGTACGGCAAGAATCCCCGCTGGCACAAGCTGGACCATATCGGCAGCATGGCTTTCGACCATGCCCGGATCCTGGAGGAAGCCCTGCGCTACCTCAGGGAAAAGATCATGCTGAAACCGGTCATCTTTGAACTCCTGCCCGAAAAATTCACTGCTTCCCAGATACAGAACCTGTATGAAGCCATCCTGGGAAAAAAGCTGGATAAGCGAAATTTCAGGAAAAAGCTCGCCAACCTTGAGTTCGTCGTTTCGCTGAATGAGAAACAGGTCGGTGTTGCCCATAAACCGGCACGGTATTACATGTTCAGCCGGGATGTTTTTGAAAGGAAGCGCAAGGAGAAGTTTACACTGATAACCTGATCCGAGATGAAAAGCTGGGGAATTGCCTGGATAACCGGTTGCTGTCTGTATATTCTGGCTACAGGCTGCAGCCACCTGGAGAAAGGGAGGAATGCCATGAATGACAAAACATTCATAATGGAAAACGAAAAGGAGATCACCCGTATCATCAGGGGCCTCTCGCTGGAAGAGAAAGTCTCCCTTTTGCACGGCAACGGGAAGTTTACCTCAGCCGGGCTGGCTCAGCTGGGCCTGCCGGAAGTCCATTATACCGACGGGCCGCTGGGAATCCGCGAAGAGATATCACGCGATTCCTGGAATCCGGCCGGGTGGAATACCGACTCGGCCACTTTTTTCCCTGCCGGCACCGCCCTGGCGGCTACCTGGAATCCGTCGCTGGCGGCGCGGTACGGTACGGCCATCGGAATGGAAGCCAGGGCCCGGAACAAGGACATTCTCCTGGCTCCTGCCATCAACATCATCCGCACACCTCTCTGCGGCAGGAATTATGAGTATTTCTCTGAAGACCCGTTGCTGATCTCCCGGATGGTGGTGCCTTACGTACAAGCCGTCCAGGATCAGGATGTGGCTGCCTGCGTGAAACACTTTGCGGTCAATAATCAGGAAACCAACCGGGGTTCCATTGACGTCACCGCTTCGGAACGGGCTCTTCGTGAGATTTACCTTCCTGGTTTCAAGGCTGCGGTGACTGAAGGCAAATGCCGGTCGGTGATGGGAGCCTATAACCGGTTCAGGGGGGATTTTCTGTGCGAAAATGAATACTTCCTTACAAGAATCCTGAAGGGTGAATGGGATTTCAAAGGTTCGGTCATCAGCGACTGGGGCGCCGTTCACAGCACCATCCGTTCAGCTCTGGCCGGGCTTGACGTTGAGATGGGGACTGAAGCACCTTTCAGCGCTTATTATTTTGCCGACAGCCTGCTGGCCGCCGTGAAAAGAGGCGACCTGCAGGAGAAGGTCGTTGACGGGATGGTTCGGAGGCACCTTCGTGTGCTGATGGGAATCAAGGCCGGCAAGCCGGAGAGAAAAACGGGCGCCATCAACACCGCAGAAATCCGGAAAGTGGCCTACGATGTAGCTTCGGAAGCCATTGTGCTGCTCAGGAACAGCCGGGATATCCTTCCTTTGGATCCCTCGGGATTACGCTCCCTGGCCATCATCGGAGCCAACGCTAAGGCGACTTTTGCCAACGGCGGCTTCGGTGCCGGAGTGAAGGCTCAAAATGAGGTAACTGTCTTTCAGGGCTTGAAAAACCGGCTGGGCGACAGTGTACAATTGAAATATGCCCAGGGATATAGGGAAAAATATCATCCCGGCGATGATCCGGCCCGGTTCTTCGGCCTGCAACCGGTGACGGAGGCCGATCCCGTGCTGGTTGCTGAAGCTATTGCTACCGCGGCTTCCTGCGATGCGGCAGTGGTTGTCATGGGGACCTCCAGGAGGTTTGACACCGAAGGGGACGACCGGCACGACATGCTGCTTCCTTTCGGGCAGGAACAATTGGTGAACGCCGTCACCCGGGCCAATCCCAAAACCGTCGTAGTCATTATTGCCGGGGGACCGTTTGACCTGCGTGGAATTATTGACCAGACAGGTGCCCTTCTCTGGACCTGGTTCGGGGGATCGGAGCATGGGAATGCCGTGGCGGATGTCATCCTGGGACGTGTAAATCCATCCGGAAAACTCCCCTACACCATACCGGCAAAACTGGAAGATTCGCCGGCCCATGCCCTTCATGCTTTCCCGGGTGATTCGGCCAGCGTTGAATATCTGGAAGATATACTGGTGGGTTACCGGTGGTTCGACACCCGCGGTATCGAGCCGATGTACCCGTTTGGCCATGGTTTATCCTATACCTCTTTCGATTATACCGGTTGCCTGACGGATCAATCGGGCTATGCACGGGGCGATACCATTAAACTGTCCTGCACCGTCAGGAATACCGGTGGACGGGAAGGCTCTGAGGTGATCGAGGTTTATGTTATGGCTCCTCAATCGGTCGCCAACCGGCCCGCGCAGGAACTTAAAGGTTTTACCAAAGTCAACCTGAGGCCGGGGGAAGAAAAAACAGTGGAGATTCCAATTTGTATAAACGATCTGTCCTGTTTTGATGAGAGCCAAAATGAATGGAAACTCCACCCGGGAGAGTATACCCTCCGGATCGGGGCTTCATCGAGGGATATCAGGAGAACGGTGCAGGTGGTGGTTAAGTGACTCGTGACTCGTGATTCGTGACTCGTGATTCGTGACTCGTGATTCGTGAGTCCATATGTTCCCTTTTCGGTCAGTTGTCCGGCGTGAAGCGCAAATTGTCGATCAGTCTCACGTCTCCAGCCTGAACGGCCGTGAAGCACCGGGCCATTCCCGTTTGTTCCCGGCTGTGAACCGGCTGCAACGTGCTTTCGAAGGCAATCTCAACGTATTCGGTGACGAGCAGGCCGGTTGAGTCAATCCGGTTGCGGATCTGTTCCTTTAGCAAACCGGGAGGTTTATGCGCATATTCCTGTCTTGCTTCGCGCAGGGCTTGGTAAATGACCGGGGCTGCTTTCCGGTGACCGGCTGTCAGCCTGACATTCCTTGAGCTCATGGCCAGCCCGTCAGGCTCCCGGATGATCGCACAGGGAATGATCTCGACCGGAAGTTTCTCGATTTCCATGAGTTTCCGGATCACTGTCATTTGCTGAAAATCTTTCTCACCGAAATAAGCCCTTCCCGGCCTGACAATCCGGAACAGGCGGTCGACCACAATGCCAACCCCGTTGAAATGCCCCGGCCGGAAGCGACCTTCCATCACCTGGCCCAGATTTCCGAAATCATATACACGGTTCACGGGTGTGGGGTACATCTCCTCGACAGCCGGGATGAAAACGAAATCATCAGGGCGCAGCACCGATGCCAGCTTGCCAAGATCTTCATCCAGGGTCCTGGGATACTGTTCCAGGTCGCACGGGTTATTAAACTGGATCGGATTGACGAAAATACTGACCCCCGCCAGCCGGTTCTCCTCTACCGACTTTCTGACCAGTGACAGATGCCCCTCATGGAGGGCTCCCATGGTAGGAACAAATCCCGGGCCTTCAAGGCCTTGCGTCAGGGATCCAATGTGTTCCCGCGCTCCGGAGATGGTTTTAAGAATTTTCATCGTCTGGAGATGAATCTGAACCGGTGCTAAAATAGGCAATCAGGTGTTCATAACCCGCCGGAATTGTTAATAAGTTGAGAGTTACACTTATTTTTAGTACTTTTGCATTCACAACGGAAAAATCCGATAGGATGAAAAAGCCCAGGGTTCTTTACATCTCCCAGGAAATTACGCCCTACCTGCCTGAATCTGAAATGGCCATGATCAGCCGCCACCTTCCTCAGGGTATTCAGGAGCGCGGACGGGAAATCCGAACCTTTATGCCTCGTTTTGGCTTGGTCAATGAACGCCGGAACCAGTTGCACGAAGTCATTCGCCTTTCAGGCATGAATCTGATAATCAATGATACAGATCATCCCCTGATCATAAAAGTAGCCTCCATTCAGGCAGCCCGAATGCAAGTCTATTTCATTGACAACGACGATTATTTCCAGCGGAAAGCCACCATGACCGACGACAACGGAGTGGGTTTTCCCGATAACGACGAACGTGCCATCTTTTTTGCCCGCGGGGTCCTTGAAACGGTCAGGAAACTGCGCTGGACCCCCGACCTGGTCCATTGCCACGGCTGGTTCACCTCGATCATTCCGCTGTACATCAAAAAGGTCTTTTATGATGACCCCTTGTTCGGCCACACCAAAGTGGTCTGTTCCCTATATCAGGATGGTTTTAAATCCACTCTGAACCAATCGTTTAAAGAAAAGTTGATGATGCCTGGCATTAAACCGGAGGATGTCGACGTTATATCAGTGCCTGATTTTGTTCATATCAGCCAGATGGCAGTCAGTAATTCAGATGCTGTCATTCTGGGCAGCCGGACGATTGATGCGGAGATTGACCGGTTCCTGAAAAAATCAGGCAAGCCGGTTCTGGAATATCAGGATCCTGATAATTATATCGAGGCATATTCTGATTTTTACCAGGACGTTTTGGGGGTTTGATTTAATATTGACACTGTCAGATGACTAAAATGAAGTTTGGCAAGGCCGCCTGCGGAATTCTGGCCGGTGGCTTTTTTTTGGCACTGTTTACCTCATGCAACAACAGCGAGGAAGTAGGGCTGGATTTTATTACGCCCGGTGAGCGGTTTCATTATGTCGTTGATTCCTCGGCCGTGATCACCGCAACCACCCTCCGCCAGGATTCCCTGACCTCTGAGAAACGATCCGCCTCCTTGCTGGGATGCATGAATGATCCCGTTTTCGGACGGTCAACCGCCCATCTCCTGTCGCAATTCAGGCTGTCGTCCAATGACGTGGAATTCGGCGAGGCCGCCGTTATCGATTCAACCGTCCTGCTCATGAAATACCTTTCCTGGTATGGAGATACCACTACCCGGCAGGATATCCGTATTTATGAGCTGACCCAGGATCTTTATGTTGATTCCACCTATTACTCCAACCTGGATATCAGCGGGTTTTATGACCCGGCTTCCCCCATCGGAATATTCTCCTATCAGCCGCTTCCCGGGCAGGATTCGGTTCTCATCCGGCTGTCCGACAGTTTTGGCCAGAAAATCCTGGATGCCGATACTTCCTACCTGACCGACAATACCACCTGGCTGACCTTTTTCAAGGGGCTTTTTATCCAGGCCCTTCCGGTCGAACAGGGCGGTTCGGTCATCTCCTACAATTTTACCGGGGGAGGATCAAGATTCACCCTCTATTACCACAATGCCGACAGCGATTCCCTTTCCTATGAGGTGATCATCAACAGCAACTGTACCTGGATCAACCTGTTCGAACACGATTATTCAGCTTCGTCGCTGCCAGGTCTGATCAACGATTCCCTCTACGCGCATCCTGAGGTTTTCCTGCACGGAATGTCGGGTACCCGCGCCCACGTGAAGCTGGAACTCCCGGATGAGATCCTTTCCCTGGCGGAATCGGGTGTTGCCATCAATAAGGCGGAACTCGTATTCTCCATCGCCGATGATCCTACCGCAGGCTTTTTTGCCCGGCCTCTTTCCCTGCGCGTGTTCAATGCCAGGCCTGACGGGACCAATCAGTTCATTGACGATCTTTCGGTGGGAGAAGATTATTACGGCGGAACCTTTGATAAAACGGCCGGAACTTACAGTTTCAATATCGGCCGCCATCTTCAGACGCTGGTGCATCCGGATACCGCCCAGCGGGTGGACAACAACGGGTTGTTCCTGGTGCTCTCGGAGGAGCGGACCAGCGCCGCCCGGCTGCTCCTGAAGAACGGCCCGGAAGGAATGAGATTGAGAATTACCTATACCCCTCTGCATTAGTTTGATATTCATTTCGTTCTTTTGCAGATTGATCGGGAACCCATTAATTTAGCGGATCCAAAACCTGATCTGCCTATCTGTTATGTGCGGAATAGTTGGATATATCGGCTCGAAGCAGGCCTATCCGATCTTAATCAACGGGCTGAAGAGACTCGAATACCGGGGTTATGACTCGGCCGGGATAGCCCTGGTTGACGGTGGCTTTAATATCCAGAAGTGCAAGGGCAGGGTTGCTGATCTTGAGAAGATAGGACTCTCAAAACCCAAATCGGGAACTGCCGGCATGGGGCATACGCGCTGGGCCACTCACGGAGAGCCCAATGAGGTCAATGCCCATCCGCAGGTTTCCTGCCATGGACATTTCACCCTCGTGCATAACGGGATAATCGAAAATTATGCTTCCGTCAAACTGCACCTCAAATCACGGGGAGTCCGGTTCAGCAGCGAAACCGATACCGAAGTCCTCGTCAACCTGATCGAGCACCTCTATCTTGAGGGGGACCTTTCGGCCGAACTGGCTATCCTGATGGCCCTGCACAAGGTCGAGGGTGCCTATGGCATCGTGGTGGCCTGCGCGGAAGAACCTGACAAGCTGTTTGCCGCGCGCAAGGGCAGCCCGCTGGTAATCGGCGTGGGCCAGGGAGAATATTTCCTGGCCTCGGACGCCACCCCGCTGGTCGAACATACCCAGAACGTCATTTACATGAATGATGAGGATTTCGCGATTATCAGCCGCGACCAGCTTCTCCTTCGGAACCTGCGCAACGTGCCCCAGAAGCCGGAAATCCGGGAACTCGACCTTTCGATCGGGGAGATCGACAAGGAAGGTTACCCGCATTTCATGCTCAAGGAGATATTCGAGCAGCCCCGTTCCATTCAGGATACGTTCAGGGGAAGGGTGCTTCCCGACCGGTCGGGCATTCAGCTGGGCGGCCTGCTCGAGGTGCTTCCCAAACTTTACGCTGCCAAAAGGATCATTATCACGGCCTGTGGAACCTCCTGGCACGCAGGGCTGGTCGGGGAATATTTTTTTGAGGAGCTGGCCAGGGTGCCCGTGGAGGTCGAATACAGTTCGGAATTCCGGTACCGGAACCCGATTCTCCATCCGGATGATATCATTCTGGCCATCAGCCAGAGCGGTGAAACGGCTGACACCCTCGCTGCCGTCAGGCTGGCAAAGGAACGGGGAGGAACGGTCCTGGGTATCTGCAATGTTGTGGGATCTTCCATCGCAAGGGAAACGCATGCCGGTGTTTATACCCATGCCGGGCCTGAAATAGGTGTCGCCAGCACCAAAGCTTTCACTGCCCAGGTCACGGTGCTGATCATGATGGCCCTGATCACCGGAAGGAACAACGGCACCCTCAGTCAGGAAAGATATGAGGAGCTGATCTCCGAACTGATCGAAATACCCCAGAAACTCCGGAAAACCCTGGAAAAAGATCCCTTGATCCATGAACTGGCCGATAAATACCAGCTTTCAACCAATGCCATATACCTGGGAAGGGGAGTCTTTTTCCCGGTAGCCCTGGAGGGGGCTCTTAAGCTCAAGGAAATCAGTTATATCCATGCCGAAGGCTATCCGGCTGCGGAAATGAAGCACGGGCCGATTGCCCTGATCGACGAAAACATGCCGGTTGTCGTCGTAGCCGCCCGCGATCAGACCCTGGACAAGGTGGTGAGCAATGTGCAGGAGATCAAGGCCCGCCGCGGGAAAGTCATTGCCATTGTTTCGGAAGGGGACCGGGAGATCTCCCGCCTGGCTGATCATGTGATAGAGATTCCGGATTCGCTGCCGGCCTTTTCGGTCTTACTGTCAGTGGTCCCGCTCCAGTTGCTCGCCTATCATATTGCCGTTTTGAGAGGATGCGACGTGGATCAGCCGCGTAACCTTGCTAAATCCGTCACTGTTGAATAACCTGATATGAAAAGCAATGATTTTCGACCGCTGACCCAATCGGAGATCGGGAACCTGGAAATGCAGGGATGCCAGGCAGATGATTGGGGCAATGTCCAGGTCAGGCCCGGATTCGATTCCCTCAGGATCAAAGGAGTCAGGTTCTATGGACCGGTCAGGCTCGGTGCCTTTCATGGAATGGTCGACTTCCCCGGTGGTTTGAAGCTGCCCGCCTCCATCAGCAATGCAACCCTCTACAATTGCACAGTCGGGGACGACGCTTATATCAATGGACCCTGCGAGATGATAGCCAATTATCACATTGGCGACAACGTGATCATTACCCATGTCGACCGGCTGGTTTATGAAGCTCCAACCCGGTTTGGGAACGGATGCCGGATTTCAGTGCTGAATGAGGCAGGGGGCCGGGAAGTGCCGATGTTTGACCGCCTGTCGGCCCACCTGGCCTATATCCTCGCTCTGTACCGCCACCGGCCGTCCGTGATCGAAAGGCTCACCCGGATGATCGATGATCATGCCGATGGCTGTGATCACGGTTACGGAACCATCGGCGACGGGGCCATCCTGTCATATACCCATATTATCAGGAATGTGAGGATCGGTGAATCGGCAGTGATTGACGGAGCCAACATCTTGGAAGAGGGCAGCATCAATTCCTGCCCGGCTGATCCGGTCCGCATTGGCACGGGGGTCAGCGCCCGAAACTTCATTGTCTCATCGGGTTCCATTGTCAGCGATTACGTGTTCCTCGATAAATGTTTTGTGGGTCAGGGTGTTGAACTGGGTAAGCAGTATTCTGCAGAGAACTCCCTGTTTTTTGCCAACTGTGCCGGTTTTCATGGCGAAGCCTGCTCAATCTTTGCGGGGCCTTACACGGTCACGCACCATAAATCCACCCTCCTGATCGCTGCTTATTTTTCCTTCCTGAATGCGGGATCGGGCTCCAACCAGAGCAACCACATGTATAAGCTCGGACCGATCCATCAGGGGATCGTCGAGCGGGGCTCCAAGACTACGAGCGATTCCTATCTGCTCTGGCCCAGCAAGGTGGGTCCCTTTACCCTGGTCATGGGCCGGCATTACAAAAATTCGGATACCTCAGACCTGCCTTTTTCCTACCTGGTCGAAAGCAACGACGAGAGCATCCTCTCACCGGCCATCAACCTCCGTTCGGTCGGAACAGTCCGGGATGCCCAGAAATGGCCGAAACGCGACCGCAGAAAAGACCCCGACCAGCTCGATAAGATCAACTATAATCTATTGAGCCCCTTTACGATACAAAAAATGTGGAAAGGCCGGGAGATTCTCAGGAACCTTCAGAAAACCTCCGGCATAAAATCCGATTTTTATACCTACGAAAACACGAAAATACCCAGGAATGCACTCGAGAGGGGCATCAACCTGTATACCACCGGAATCCTGAAATTCCTGGGCAATTCAGTGATATCCAGGATCGAAAAAGGGGATTGCTCAACCCCTGACCGGCTGCATGAGTTATTTCAGCCGACCTCCCGCTACGGGACGGGGAAATGGGTTGACATGGCCGGGTTGTTCGCACCACAGGAACTGACGGAAAACCTCCTCGACCGCATAGAATCGGGTGAGGTCACCACGCTTCCGGAAATTGAAGATGAGTTCAGCAGGTGGCATTCTGCCTATTACGAGATGGAGTGGACATGGGCCAAACAGCTGGTTGAAAAGGAGTTTGGCTTCCCGCTCGAAACCATCACGCCCGGGCAGGTCATCCAAATCGTGGAGGCCTGGAAAAAGGCCGTGGTGTCCCTTGACGAAATGCTTTACGAGGATGCCCGTAAAGAGTTCCGGACAGCAGCCCAGACCAGCTTCGGTATTGACGGGGAGGAACCGGAACGAAACGGTGATTTTAGCCAGGTCCGCGGCGAATTTGAGAACAATCCTGCAGTCATGGCCATCCGCGAGCATATCAGGAAAAAAACGGAGCTGGGTGACGGGATCATATCAAGGCTCGTGACTCGTGACTCGTGACTCGTGGCTCGTGGCTCGTGACTCGTGGCTCGTGATTCGTGATTCGTGGCTCGTGGCTCGAAAGTCCCCAGACTGAAGTCTGGGGTTATACATACATGACTTTTTCCTTTTTCCTTTTTCCTTTTTCCTTTCCTTTTGCCTTTTGCCTTCTGCCTTCTGCCTTACCTTCTCCGGTACTGCTGTTCATAATAATCCTGGTATTTCCCTGAGGTCACGCGGTTCATCCACTCTTCGTGTGCCAGGTACCATTTGACGGTTTTCTCGAGTCCTTCGGAGAACTGCAGGGAGGGTACCCAGCCCAGCTCTTTCCTGATCTTGGACGCATCGATGGCATAGCGCAGGTCGTGGCCTGCACGGTCCTTTACATAAGTGATCAGGGAAGCTGAAGTACCGGATTCCCGGCCCAGGAGGCGGTCCATGATCTCACACAAGGCACGGATCAGGTCGATATTCCTCCATTCATTATGGCCTCCGATATTGTAGGTCTCGCCGTTGACGCCTTTATGGAACACCAGGTCAATGGCCCGGGCGTGATCCTCCACATAGAGCCAGTCGCGCACATTCTCTCCCTTACCGTAAACCGGGATCGGTTTCATGTTCCTGATATTATGAATGGCCAGGGGAATCAGTTTCTCGGGAAACTGGTTGGGTCCGTAATTATTGGAACAATTGGAAAGGACGACAGGCAAGCCGTAGGTATGACCGTAAGCCCTGACGAGGTGGTCGGAACTGGCTTTGGAGGCCGAATAGGGGCTCCTGGGGTCATAGGGCGTGCTTTCCAGGAATAACCCGCCGGCTCCGAGGGAACCGTAAACCTCATCGGTTGAAATATGATAGAACCGCTTGCCTGTAAAATCATCGCCCCAGGCTTTCCTGGCCGCATTCAGCAGGTTGACGGTGCCGACGATATTGGTTGTGACGAAAGCCATCGGATCAGCGATCGACCGGTCAACATGGCTTTCGGCAGCCAGGTGGCAAACGCCGTTCACACCTTGTTTGATGAAAAGCTGTTCCATGGCATCCGTATCGCGGATGTCAGCCCGGACAAACCGGTAGTTCGGCGCCTTCTCGATGTCAGTCAGGTTCTCGAGGTTTCCTGCATAGGTCAGGTTATCGAGATTGATAATCTGATAATCAGGATATTTGTTTATAAACAACCTGACCACATGCGAACCAATGAATCCGGCGCCGCCGGTAATTAAAATGACCTTCTTCACGGCCTGGCGATTTATGTGATTCCCCTGAGGTGTTTTTCCCAATTCCAGGCTGACAGCAGGGTTTCACCCAGCGAACGTTCAGCCTTCCATCCGAGCACTTCATTTGCTTTGGTGGTGTCAGCCCAAACCTGTTCAATGTCACCCGGGCGGCGTCCGACGATCTTATGGTTGACTTTGACACCGGTGACCTGTTCAAATGTATTCACCACTTCCAGGACCGATGAACCTTTCCCGGTTCCCAGGTTGAAATACTCCAGGGCCGACTGGTTTTGCCCGGCAACCAGTCTTGAGATGGCCTTCACATGGGCTATTGCAAGATCCACCACGTTAATGTAATCCCTGATGGCCGAGCCATCGGGTGTATTATAATCATCTCCGAATATTCTCAGTTCTTTCCTGATACCGGCAGCCGTCTGTGTAACGAAAGGTACCAGGTTATTGGGTATTCCCATGGGCAGCTCGCCGATCAGGGCCGACGGATGGGCCCCTATCGGATTAAAGTATCGCAGCGAGATGGCACGGATTCCCGGCATGGCCCTGATTCCGTCACGCAGGATCTCTTCGCTGATCTGCTTGGTGTTGCCGTAAGGTGATTCGGCCGGAAGGATGGGGGCATCCTCAGTGACGGGCAATTTTTTCGGCTGTCCGTAAACCGTGCAGCTTGAGGAAAAGACCAGTGACGGCACCTGGAAACTTTCCATGCATTCCAGCAGGTTGATCAGGGAAACCAGGTTGTTATGGTAATACATCGTCGGCTTTTCAACCGACTCGCCGACGGCCTTGTAAGCTGCAAAATGGATGATTGCCCGGAGCCTGGGATTTTGCCGGAAGAATAGTTCCAGCCTCGCCTTGTCGCACAGGTCGAACTGCTCAAACCGGGGGCGGACCCCGGTAATCTTTTCGATTCCATCGAGGCAATCGGTTGTCGAATTGGCCAGGTTATCAATGATCACCACATCGAAACCGGCACCGGTCAGTTCGACGGCAGTATGTGAACCGATATAACCCGTTCCGCCGGTGACAAGGATCAGCTCTTTCATGGTACCAGTTTTTGTATCCTTCCGCTTTCCAGTTTATACTGTTCACCGCTCTCAGGGCAGGTTGCCAGTCCGGCTTCGTCGAACCGGAGACGGTGCCCGTATTCGCTCATCCAGCCCAGCTGGCGGGCGGGATTACCCACTACCAGGGCATAGGGAGGCACATCCCTGGTTACCACGGCCCCCGCTCCGATAAAGCAGAATTCACCCAGGGTAACGCCGCAGACAATGGTGGAGTTGGCACCGATGGTGGCTCCCTTTTTGACCAGGGTGGATTCATACATTCCACGCCTGTTTACGCGGCTCCGCGGATTGGTCACATTGGTGAAAACCATAGAAGGGCCCAGGAACACATCATCTTCGCAAATCACGCCGGTATAGATCGAGACATTATTCTGGACCTTCACATTGTTGCCAAGGACTACATCGGGAGAAACCACGACATTCTGACCCAAATTACAGTTCTCACCGATGCGGCAACCGCTCATAATATGGGTGAAGTGCCAGATTTTCGTCCCGGGCCCGATGCTGGAACCCTGATCAATGACTGCCGTTTCGTGGGCATAATAACCCTTATCGCTCATTATCAAGTATTTTCAACAAAGTATCACAAATATACGCCAATTCCTCCGGCTTCATTTCGGTATGGATGGGAAGGGACAGGACCGTCCGGCAGAGTTGCTCCGTGACCGGAAAATCTCCTTCGTGGTAGCCGGCAAAAGTGAAAGCTTTCTGAAGGCTCAGGGGAACCGGATAATAGATCATGGAAGGGATGCCGGCTTCGCCGAGCTTTTCCTTCACCCGGTTGCGGTCACCCTTTTCAATCACCAGGGTGTACTGGTGGAAAACATGGGATCCCTGTTTTTGCCGTGCCGGTATACGGATACCTGCAAACCCTGCCAGATGTGAGTCATAGTATCCGGCAGCGTTTTTTCTTCTGGCGATGAAATCATCCAGGTTCCTCAGGTTTACACGGAGAATGGCCGCCTGGATCGTGTCAAGCCGGGAGTTCACTCCGATCAGGTCGTGGTAGTATTTGATTTTCGCTCCATGGTTCACGATCATCCGGATCTTTTCGGCCAGGGCCGGATCGGATGTCATTAAAGCCCCGCCGTCGCCATAACAGCCCAGGGGCTTGGTCGGAAAGAATGAGGTGGTTCCGATATGTCCCAGGGTGCCCGATCTTTTACCGGAGCCATCGGCACCATGGTACCAGGAACCCAGCGACTGGGCATTGTCTTCAATGACAAACAGGTCATGTTCCCGCGCTATCTGGAGGATCTCATCCATGGGGGCCGGTTGCCCGAAGAGATGGACAGGGAGAATGGCGCGGGTTTTAGGACTGATGGATTTACGGACTTGATCGGGATCAATATTAAAGGTGAAAGGATTGACGTCGACCAGAACTGGTTTAAGCTTCAGAAGTACCAGAACCTCCACTGTAGCGATGAACGAAAAGTTGGTGGTGATCACTTCGTCACCCGGTTCCAGCGGAAGTGCCATCAACGCCACCTGGAGGGCGTCCGTGCCATTGGCGCAGGGTATTACATGCGGTACGTCGAGATAGCTGGCCAGTTCGCTTCCAAAAGCCTTGACATCCGGCCCGTTAATGAAAGCCGAATTGTCCAAAGCCTGAAGGATGGCCTTGTCGATTTCGGTTTTCAACCGGTGGTACTGGGAACGGAGGTCCACCATTTCAATCTTTTTCATGCGTTTCCGGTGTTAAGGTGGTAGCGAAAATAGTAAAAATTAATGTTGCCAGGTCCGGGCTGGCGGAACAGACCAATTAGTAATAACTTTGCTTGTCATGGATTCATTGTCCGTCATAACGGTTTTAAAGGAATTGCTTTGTAAGGGGAAAGCTGTGGTTGTCCCGGGCCTGGGAATTTTTGAAACCCGGTATCATCCTGCCCAGATCAGGAGTGAAAGCGGCTATCTGCTGCCACCGTCCGGCAGGATGGTATTAAGCCAGGAAAAGCAGCCTGATGACGGTTTTCTTGAACAGGAGATCATCGAACGCCTGGGATGCTCCCCGGAGGAGGCAAAAGAGCGCCTGGGAAATTTCACGGCAATGGTTGTAGGTCAGCTTTCGAGGCAGGAACCCGTTTACCTTGAAGGTATCGGAACTATCAGCTCCGATCCTCAAGGCAACCTGAGTTTTACCCCTGCAGCCGGTTTGTCTTTTCTGCCGGACGCCTTCGGGCTGGTCCCGTTCAGGGTCGGTGAGGCCAAACCGGTGAATCGCTAGGTTACTTCACGGCCGATCCGTTGCCTATGGATTGTTCCGGGGAGACGAAGATCAACCGGCCGGCAGCATCTTCGGCCAGCAGGATCATCCCTTTGGATTCAATGCCCTTGATCACCCTGGGTTCAAGATTGGCCAGCAGGGTTACCTGCTTGCCCGGAAGCGATTCGGGCTCAAAATGTTCTGCTATGCCCGAGACCACGGTACGGATGTCGATTCCCGTATCGACCTTCAGCTTCATCAGTTTCTGGGTTTTCGGCACCCTTTCCGCTTCGAGGATCGTCGCCACCCGGATGTCCATTCCCGAAAAATCATCATAGGATATTGCGGATTTGGCCGGAGGCAGCCCGGCAGCTTTGGCCTCATTGGCTTTCTTGGTTTTGAGCAGCTTGTCGACCTGGAATTCAACCTGTGAATCCTCGATCTTTTCAAAAAGAAGGGACGGCTGACCGAGCTCATGCCCCGGAGCGATCAACGCCTGATCGCCGATTGCCCGCCAGTCCAGGTCATCCAGGTTAAGCCAGTTCCTGACTTTCCTCATGCTGAAAGGCAGGAAGGGATCCAGAAGGATAGCCAGGTTTGCCGTGATCTGAAGACTGATGTTCAGGATGGTTGCCACGCGCGAAGCATCGGTTTTGATCAGTTTCCAGGGTTCCGTCTCGGCCAGGTATTTGTTCCCGAGACGGGCCAGGCCCATGGCTTCATTCAGGGCTTCACGGATCCGGAAGGCTTCCAGGCTCTGTTCGACGCGGGTTTTTATGCCGGGGATCTCGCTGATCGTGCTTATGTCATAATCACTCGGGATACCGGGATCGGGGCATTTCCCATCGAAATATTTCTGCGTGAGGACCAGCGTGCGGTTGACGAAATTACCGAGCACGGCAACCAGTTCATTGTTGTTGCGGGTTTGAAAATCCTTCCAGGTGAAATCATTGTCCTTGGCTTCCGGAGCGTTGGCAGTCAGAACATAGCGAAGGACATCCTGCTTGCCGGGAAACTCGTCGAGATATTCATGCAGCCAGACGGCCCAGTTGCGGGAGGTGGAGATCTTGTCGTTTTCGAGATTCAGGAATTCATTGGCCGGAACATTGTCAGGCAGGATATATTCACCGTGTGCCTTGAGCATGACGGGGAAAATGATGCAATGAAAGACAATGTTGTCCTTTCCGATGAAATGGATCAGCCGGCTCTCATCCGATTTCCAGTATTTCTCCCAATCGGGAGTCAGTTCCCGTGTGGCCGATATATAACCGATCGGGGCATCGAACCAGACATAAAGGACTTTGCCTTCGGCACCCTCCACCGGGACCGGAACTCCCCAGCTGAGATCCCTGGATACGGCCCGGGGCTTGAGTCCCTGGTCGAGCCAGGATTTGCACTGGCCGTATACGTTTGACCGCCATTCCCGGTGATCTTCCAGGATCCACTTCCGGAGCCAGGCTTCATGCTGGTCCAGAGGCAGGTACCAATGATTCGTCTCTTTTAATACAGGGGAATTGCCGCTCAGGACTGAGCGGGGATTCTTCAGTTCCATCGGGCTGAGGGAAGTGCCGCATTTCTCGCACTGGTCACCGTAGGCCTGTTCGTTTCCGCAATAAGGGCAGGTCCCAGTGATATACCGGTCGGCCAGGAACTGCTGATGCTCTTCATCGAAAAACTGCTCGCTCGTTTTTTCAACGAAATTACCCTGGCCGTACATCTTTTTAAAGAATCCGCTGGCAGTTTCATGATGAATCGCTGCCGAAGTCCGGTGGTAAATATCAAAGGCAATCCCGAACCGTTCAAATGAGTCCCTGATCATTCCATGATACTTGTCTACCACGTCCTGCGGTGTAATTCCTTCCGATTTGGCTTTCAGGGTGATGGGAACGCCATGTTCATCGGACCCGCAGATAAACAACACATCTTTTCCATTCTTGCGCAGGAATCGCGTATAAATATCAGCGGGAACATAGACTCCGGCCAGGTGTCCGATGTGAACCGGCCCGTTGGCATAGGGCAGCGCGGCAGTAACCAGGTAACGTTTGTAGTCAGGCATGGAAGGATTGACGATTGACAGTTGGCAAATAATGCGTCACGCATCATGCGTCACGCTTCATGATTTATCACAGGCAAATTTAGTAAGAAAATGGAATCAACTCAGGATTTGGGCCGGGCGGGAGAACAATTGGCCGCCGAGGAACTCAGGAAGAAAGGGTATGTGATCATCGAGACCAATTGGCGTTTCGGACATAAGGAGATTGATCTCATTGCCCGCGACAAGAATGACCTGGTTATCGTGGAGGTCAAGACGCGGACCGCTCCGGTGCGTGAATTTCCGGAACAGGCCGTCAACCGGAGCAAACAGCGTTTCCTTATCACTGCCGCCAACGGTTATGTCCGTTACAAGCATATTCCCCTGGAGGTAAGGTTCGATGTGGTTTATGTGATCTATGAAAAAGGCATCCCGGGCATCAGGCACATCCGGAATGCTTTCTATCCTACTCTTTGAACAGCCATTTATTCAGGACATCCTGCAGTTCATCCGAACGGAAAGGTTTGGAAATATAATCATCCATGCCCGCGGCAAGGCAAACCTCCCTGTCGCCTTTCATGGCATTGGCAGTCATCGCAATGATCGGCACATGACGGCCGGATCCTGAATGTTCCTCATCCGCCCGGATCCTGCGTGTCGCTTCAAGCCCGTCCAGGACAGGCATCTGGACGTCCATGAAGATCAATGCATAAGGTTTCTGCCCATATCGCCCGAGAGCTTCTTCGCCGTTCCCGGCCACATCAACCTGGCAGCCCAGTTTCTGGAGGTGCAGCACGGCGATCCTCTGATTGATCATGTTGTCTTCCACCAGGAGGATCCCGGCAGGTTTCCCGGCAAGCGGTTGTCCATCGGTTTCCTGGATTTCGGGCACTGATACGAGGCCGTTTTGAGGACTCTCCGGTTCAGGTTTCCGGATGGCCTTCAGAAGGGCTTCCCGCAGGTCAGCGACTCTGACAGGCTTATTCAGGTATCCTGAAAAACCCATCTTGTATATTTCCTGGGACTTGATCACATCTGCAATAGACGATAGCATGATGATCCGGGTGTTCTTGATCCGGTCATCGCTGAAAACGCTACGGGCGAAGGTTATCCCGTCCATGCCCGGCATCTGGCAGTCAACCAGGACAGCATCAAACTCAGCGGGAGTTCCGGCAGTTTCAAGCAGGCGCTTCAAGCCGGCCTCGGCATGCAGGGTCTCTTCGGACGGGCACTTCCAGAATTCCAGGTATTTTCTGAATATCTGGAGATTGGTTTCATTATCGTCAATGACCAGGATTCGCAGGCCCTTCAATTCACCGGTATCTTCCGAAGCTATTTCGGGAGTGGCCGGGTCTTTTCTGAACCGGGCGGAGAACCAGAAGGTGGATCCCTTGCCAGGATTGCTCTCGACGTCAATGGTGCCATTCATCAATTCAACCAGCCTCTTGCTGATCACGAGGCCCAGGCCGGATCCTCCAAACCTGCGGGTAATGGATGCGTCGACCTGGGAAAAGGACTGAAACAGTTTCTCTTTTTTCTCCTGATCGATGCCGATGCCTGTGTCGCTGACTTTAAACACGAACCTCAAGTGGTTTTTTGTCTGGTCGATCAGGCTGCAGGAGATCACTATTTCTCCTTTTTCCGTGAACTTGATGGCATTATTGACCAGGTTCAGGAGCACCTGCTTCAAACGCACGGGATCCCCAACCACGGAGAGCGGCAAGTGGCTGTCCAGGTCGGTTATCAGGGACAGTTTTTTTTTGCTGGCCTTCAGGGCTTCCTCTTCGGCCACATCTTCCATGACCTTGGTGATGCTGAACGACACATGCTCCAATTCCAGCTTGTTGGCTTCTATTTTTGAGAAATCGAGAATATCATTGATGATGGTCAGAAGCGAATTGGCCGAAGTGTCAACGATGGAGAGGTACTCTTTTTGTTCCGGGGTGAGGTCGGATTTCAGGAGGATTTCCGTCATGCCGATAATCCCGTTCATCGGGGTGCGTATTTCGTGCGACATGTTGGCCAGGAAGTGGCTCTTTGCCTGGCTGGCGGCCTCGGCCTGTTCCTTTGCCTTGAGCAGGTCGATGGTCCTTTCCTGGATCCGGGATTCCAGATCGTGCCGCAGATCAAGCAATTCCACCGTGACCTGGTTCAGGTTGTCCGTTGATGCTCTCATCTCGGCAAAATCAATGGTGGAGTACAGGTACCCTTTATCTTCCTGCACCAACTGACTGGACGAGCTGTGAATTTCATGAAGATAAAAGTCGACTTCCAGGTAATGGAGATAAACCAGGACTCCCATCAGTATGGAGGAAAGACCGGTAAAAACCAGGATCGGGGCGATGTGGTCATAATTGGACCTGACGTACATCGCCGTCAGGATGACAGTGACGGCCGTCATCAGGACGAGAAAGAAAAACGACAAATTCATCGAAAAGGCTTTGGGCTGGCTTACCGTCAGTTTCCTGGCTTTCAGCTCTTCGTGGATAAAAGCCCTGACCGGACTGGCCAGGAAATCGGTCAACAAGAAGGTATAAAGGGTATAAATGGCCATAGCCAAAAGTGCGCCTGCGATCAGGTACAAGGTTCCTGCCAGATGGCTTGTCGAAGCAAAGGCATAAATGGTCAGGACCAATCCGACAAACGTGGCATAGATCAGTCCGTAAAATGTGTTTTCCCTCGGGAATTTGAAATAGGCTGCGGCAAACCTGGAAAAAGATTCATCATCCAACTCTTTTATGGAAGAGGAATCCAGACCGTTATTCAGGACTCGGTTCATAATCCTGGGAATCCGCGTGATGCCGGGGAAACCCATGCGGTTAAGCAGTCCAAAATGAACGAAGTGAAGTATGGTGGTAAAGCCCGTGGTGATCCCGGCTATCCAGATGCCGGTTTTAACAATCTCGGGGGGGAAATGGTGAAAGCTGGTCACCAGCATTACCGCATATACAACGGAAAACCAGGACCCGGGAACAGTAAGAAGGCTGACGGCAAATCCAAAAGAGAAGGCTTTTGCAACGCGCGAAAGGATCCGGGCCAGAACGAAATATACCACCGGGTATTTCCGATATTCCTGAAAGACCATTTTTTTTGTTTCTTCACCAAAGCTAACAATTAAAGAGTGAATAGTGCCGGTGGCCTGTGGTCCGTTAACCCCCATGCTCCTGCGCCCGTGCTCCTTTTAACCTTCTGCCGTCATCAGGTTGCACCCTCTGACATCGCTCTGGTCCAGCCTGCCGAGCACTTCAAAGGATCCATCCTCGTTGAGTTTCCCGAGATCGCCCGTCTGAATGAAGGCGCAGGAGTCACGGTTGGCCAGGTCGATGATGTCGATCCCCCCCGTTTTGCCAGCAGGCAGATGCCGGAAGGGATTATACGGATCCCGTATAAATATGCGCATCCAGGGGGGAGCCTCAAAAATCCCGTGTGCCAGGGACCAGGCCTGGGACAGGAGTTCAGTCATTCCATATTCCGAACCGATGGCCGGGACCTCAAAGGCTTTCTGAAGGATCTCATGGAGCTCTGCGCGGATGACCTCTTTCCGGCGGCCTTTCATGCCGCCGGTTTCAATGATCCGGGTGTTCCGGAGCTTCATCGGGAACCGTTCAGCGAAATCCATGAGTGCATAGGAGACGCCCATCAGGATGGTTTTTTGCCCTGACGATTCCAGCCCTTCCAGGGTGCCGGACAGCTTTTGGAGATCATCAAGGTAAAAGCCGCTTCCCGGATGCCCGGTCAGCCTGATCAGCCGGTCGGCCATATAGACCAGGGAAGAGTTCCGCTGCAGCAGGTAGGAGGGCAGCAGGGCCAGGAAACAGTATGAGGCCGGATCCCCGAAGAATCTTTTGAAACAACGGGTGAAGCTTTCCTCGTAAAGCTTTTCGTCAAGGATGTAATGAAGACTGGCCTGGTGACCCGTGGTCCCAGACGACCGGAAAACCAGTGTTTCCTTGCCCGGCCCCGTCACTACCCGGTGCGTCTTGAAGGATTCCACCGGCAGGAAAGGGATCTGGTCGGGTGAACTGACCTCCTCCGGGTCACACCCGATCAGGCGGATATATTCGGCGTAAACCGGATTTTTCCTGGCCTGGTAACGGAACAGGTCCAGGGTAGTAGAGTTGTCAACTTTTAAAAAGTTGACAACTCTAATATCCCCTGATGGCTTTGATTCCCGGAAGAACCTGTCCTTCAATGTATTCAAGCAATGCCCCTCCGCCGGTTGATACGTAGGAAACCTTGTCTGCCATATTGAACTGGTTGATGGCGGCAACCGAGTCGCCTCCACCTACCAGGGAAAAGGCGCCTTTTGAGGTGGCCCGGGCGATGGCTTTGGCAATTTCCACCGTTCCTTTCTGGAATTTAGGCATCTCAAAAACACCCATCGGGCCGTTCCAGAGAATCGTCGCTGATTTTTCGATCACTTCGGAGAATTTCAGGATGGTTTTTTCGCCGATGTCAAGGCCCATCCATCCGTCGGGCACTTGGTCCGCCGGGGAGGTGCCGGTGTTTGCCTCGTTGTCGAACTTGTCGGCATTGATGCCGTCGATCGGCAGGTAGAGATTGACCTTCTGTGCCTTCGCTTTGGCCAGGACTTTCCCGGCGGTTTCAAGGAGATCTTCTTCCACCAGTGAATTGCCCACTTTCCCTCCCATGGCTTTGATGAAGGTATAGGTCATGCCTCCCCCGATGATCAGGTTATCGACCTTGTCCAGGAGGTTCTCGATGATGGTGATCTTGGTTGACACCTTGGCTCCGCCCAGGATGGCGGTAAATGGTTTTGACGGGTGCTGCATCACCTTGTCGATGCTGCTCACCTCGTTTTCCATTATGTATCCGAAGAGGGATTTTCCCGGAAAGTAGTCGGCGATGATGGTCGTTGACGCGTGAGCCCTGTGGGCCGTGCCAAAGGCGTCATTGACATAGACGTCGGCCAGGGCGGACAGCTTCCGGGCAAATTCAGGATCTCCCTTTTCCTCGTCTTTGTAAAACCGCAGGTTCTCGAGCAGGAGCACTTCGCCCGGTTTCAGCGCTTGGGCCATTGACCGGGCTTCCTCCCCGATACAGTCAGGTGCGAATTTCACGTCGATCCCCAGATTCTGCCTGAGGTCAGGAACCAGGTGACTAAGACTGTATTTATGTTCGGGACCCTCTTTCGGCCGCCCCAGGTGGGACATCAGGATGACAGAACCGCCATCGCCCAGGATCTTTTTGATCGTCGGTATGGCTGCCCGGATCCGGGTATCATCGGTAATCTGAAAATTGCTGTTGAGAGGGACGTTGAAATCAACCCTGATTATCGCCCTCTTGCCGGAAAAGTTGAAATTATTCATTGTTTCCATGGTAGAAAGGTTTTTGCTTCGTCAAAACGAGTCGGGCAAAGTTAAAAAATGTTGGCTATTTTTGGCCTTGTGCAATTCAGCGACATACCCGGGCAGTTTGAAGTAAAAAAACGTCTGATACAGTCTGTTCAGGCCAACCGGGTCAGTCATGCCCTTCTGTTTACAGGATCAGCGGGTTCAGGCCATTATGCCCTGGCCCTGGCGTTTGCGCAGTATATCCAGTGCATGAATCCCGGTCAGGAGGACTCATGCGGCACCTGCCCCTCCTGCCACCAGGCTGCCGGCCTGGTCCATCCTGATATTCATTTTGTCTTTCCGGTGGCACGTACCTCCTCGGCGGCCGGTGAACCGGTGAGCGATGACTTTATTGAGGATTGGAGAAATTACCTGTCGGGAAACCTGTACCCTGTGCTGGGAGAATGGTATGCCGCCATGGAAATAGAGAACAAGCAGGCCGGGATATTCAAAAAGGAAGCCGAGGAAATACTCAGGAAATTGTCATTCAAGTCTTACCAGTCGGATTACAAGGCCGTGCTTTTCTGGTTGCCCGAGAAGATGAATACCTCAACCGCAAACAAGCTCCTGAAGGTCATCGAGGAACCTGCCGACCATACCGTTTTTCTTTTTGTTTCGGAAAATCCTGACGCCATCCTGCCTACCATACTCTCGAGGACCCAGCGGATCAAGGTGCCGCGCCTGGAGCTCCGGGACCTGCAGGAAAAGCTCAGGATCGATTTTCCCGGGCAGGGACCGGCACTGGAATCCATCGCAGCCCGCTCCCAGGGCGATTATGTCGTGGCCCGTGACAGGATCCGCCTTGGCGAGGCCAATCAGGCTGACCGCGAGCGGTTCATTCGCATGATGAGAATATCTTACGGATTGAAAATGAGTGAGATCGTTCAATGGGTTGATGAGTTGACGGATCTGGGCCGTGAACGGCAGAAGCTCTACCTGACCTATTGTTTGGAAATGCTGCGGGAAAATTTCCTGGTCAACCTGGGTTTGAGTGAGTTGGTTTTTTTCGATCCCGGGGAAGCAGAATTTGCCGCCAGGTTCAGCAAATTCATTCATCCGGGGAACATCAACGCCCTGCTGAATGAGTTCAGCCTTTCGATGGCGCAGATCAGCATGAACGCGAATTCCAAAATCCTGTTCACCGACCTGTGCCTGCAGATCCACCGCCTTTTGCAGGTCCCGCCGGCTTCCTGACCGGATCCCGGGGATTCATTTTACCGCCGATTCATTATCTTTGCATCCATGGATAAAATACAGGACGCGATATTATTCAGGGGATGCCCCTGCCTGGATACCGAATCGGAAGGAAAGACCTGCGAAAACCAGAACAGCTGCACCAAGCTGAGCGTTTTCGACTGGCTTCGGGATATACCTCAAAACGTCTCGGAATTTGACCTGGTGGAAGTGAGGTTCAAGAATACCCGCAAGGGCTATTATCAAAACGTCAACAGCCTGAATATCAAACCCGGAGAAATGGTTGCCGTGGAGGCTTCCCCGGGTCACGATATTGGGATGGTTTCGCTCACCGGTCCGCTGGTCATGAACCAGCTGAGGAAATACCGGATTGATCCCGCCGAATACGAATTCCGTAAAGTCTATCGCAAAGCCAAGCAGGTCGATCTCGACAAGTGGAAGGAAGCCATTGCCCTTGAGCATAATACCATGCTTCGATCCAGGAAGATCGCCCAGAAGCTGAACCTCGACATGAAGATCGGGGACGTGGAATACCAGGGCGACAAGACCAAGGCCATTTTCTATTATATCGCCGATGACCGGGTCGATTTCCGGGAGCTGATCAAGGTGATGGCGGATGAGTTCCGGATCCGTATCGAAATGAGGCAGATCGGGGCTCGGCAGGAAGCCGGACGGATCGGCGGGATCGGTTCCTGCGGCCGTGAGCTCTGCTGTTCCACCTGGATCACCAACTTCGTCACGGTAACCACAACCGTCGCCCGCAACCAGGAACTCTCGTTCAATCCCCAGAAACTGGCCGGCCAGTGCGGCAAGCTGAAATGCTGCCTGAACTATGAGGTGGATGCCTATCTGGATGCACAGAAGGATTTCCCTTCAGCCGAGATTGTTCTTGAAACCATGGAAGGGAAAGCTTATCACCAGAAGACCGATATTTTCAAACGCACCATGTGGTACTCCTTTGATTCCCATGCATCTACAAACCTGGTCCCGGTGACGGTCGACAGGGTGAGGGAAATCATCAGGCAGAACCGCATGGGAGTCATCGTTGAAAAGTTGCTGGAGTCAGACGGGGGCAGGCCTGCTGAGGAGATCGGTTACATGAACGCCGCCGGGCAGGAGAGCCTGACCCGCTTTGACAAGAAAAAAGTGAACGACCGGAGAGTGCGTTTCCGACCGAAATCCAGGAACGGTAACAAACAATGAACTTGAAGTGCATAATGCGGATGTTGATCCCGGGAATGCTGGCATTAACATCCTGCGGACCGGACACCCTCTACGTGAAAAACATTCCCATCGACCGTGCCGGGTGGCCGGCTGATCAGTTCATCACCTTCCAGGTCCCTGTCGAGGACCTGGCGGGCGTTTACATGATTTATCTGCAGGTAAGAAATGACGGCCGGTACGAGAATTCCAACCTTTGGCTTTTTGTAACCACCCATTCCCCGACCGGTGCAACCCTCCGGGATACCATCGAATGCCGCCTGTCCGACGAGGAAGGAAGGTGGCTGGGCAGGGGCTCGGGTGGCCGTTACAGCCTTGAAATTCCTTACCGGTACAGGGTCCGCTTTCCCGAGAAGGGTACGTACCTTTTTGAGATTGAGCATGGCATGCGGACCCGGTTGCTGCAGCATGTCACCGACCTGGGACTCCGGATCGAAAAAGCCGGTTGAGGTGAGCAGGATCAGTAAAATCAGGCGTTTCAATGAAATGCGGACTTTCCCGCATGTTTTTGAACCGGATGGCAGGGACATCCTGATCCACGACTATTTCATGAAGGGTGGCTGGAACAGGGATTTTTTCCGGAACGACCGACCGGTAGTCCTGGAACTGGGATGCGGGAAAGGGGAATATACCGTCCAGCTTGCCCGGAAAATACCCGGACGGAATTATATCGGGATCGATATCAAGGGTGCCAGGATATGGAAAGGTGCCAGGGAAGCACTGGACCTGCAATTGGCCAATGTAGCCTTCCTCCGTACCCGGTGTGAATTCCTTCACCGGGTGTTTGCACCCGGCGAGGTGGAGGAGATCTGGGTGACCTTTCCCGACCCGCAACCCCATAAACCCAGGAAAAGACTGACTTCCGGCAGGTTCCTCACGCTTTATACCCGGTTCCTGAAACCGGGCGGGACCATCCATCTTAAGACAGACAGCAGGATACTGTTCCAATATACGGTTGAAACACTCAGCCTGAACGGGATACGGCCCGAAATCATGGTTCATGACCTGTACGGCCCGGGGCAGCCTGATGACATTTTGTCCATCAAAACCTATTATGAAGCCGGGTTCCTCTCGGATGCGAAACCCATCAGTTACCTTCGCTTCCGCCTTCCGGGAGGGATCATCCTGGCTGACCCGGTCATCAGAAAACCTGCCTTATGAGTGAAAACGGATTCTTCGACAGTGTTTACCAGGTTGTCCGCGCCATCCCTTCCGGCCGGGTTACCAGCTACGGAGCAATTGCCCGCTACCTGGGCTCTCCCCAGTCAGCACGAATGGTGGGCTGGGCCCTCAACAAATCTTTTTCGGGCGGCGAATTTATCCCGGCCCACCGGGTGGTCAACCGGAACGGGCTCTTAACGGGACGACACTATTTTGGTGGTTCCGATACCATGAAACAGCTCCTGGAAAGCGAGGGCATTTTGGTTGAGGATGACCAGATAATTGATTACCCATCTGTTTTTTGGGATCCGGTGAAAGAAATGGGCGACGCAGATGTTCCCTTTCCCGGGAATGATTAATTTTGGCGTTTATTTAAATTAAATAAAAATAGATGGCAGTAACCGCTACGGCAGTATTAGAGGCTCTCAGAAAGGTCATAAATCCGGATAACGAGAAAGACATAATCAGTCTCAATTGGGTCAGGGACCTGGCCATAGACGGTGATAGAATCAGCTTTTCATTGGTGTTCCCGAAGTCGGGCAATCCTTTTGCCGGCTCGATCAGGAAGAATTGCCAGCAGGTTTTGGCTGCCCGTTTCGGACAATCTGTCAAAACCGATATATCGGTCCGGGCCGACCAGGTTGTCCACAAGGAAAGGCCCATGCCTGAAGTGAAGAACATCGTTGCGATCGCTTCCGGTAAAGGCGGTGTGGGAAAATCAACGATTGCCGTGAACCTGGCTGTATCGCTTGCCCGGCTGGGTTATTCGGTCGGCCTGATCGACGCCGATGTTTACGGTCCTTCCATCCCGAAAATGTTCGATCTGGAATCGGCCAAACCGGTGCTCAAGCCGGTTGAAGGGAAAGACCGCATCGTGCCGGTGGAAAAACACGGGGTGAAAATGCTCTCCATCGGTTTCTTTGTCGATGGGAAGGATGCTCTGGTCTGGCGAGGTCCGATGGCAACCAGCGCCCTCAAGCAGTTGATCCATGACGGTTACTGGGGCAACCTGGATTATCTGTTGATCGACTTGCCTCCCGGAACAGGTGATATCCATCTTACCCTCGTGCAAACCCTTCCGGTCACGGGAGTGATCATCGTCTCCACGCCTCAGCCGGTCGCGCTGGCGGATGCGGTAAAAGGCATCAGCATGTTCACCGGAAAATCCGTTGCAGTCCCGGTGCTGGGTCTGGTTGAAAACATGGCCTGGTTCACTCCCGAGGAATTGCCGGAGAACCGGTACTATATTTTTGGCAAGGAGGGGTGCAAAAAGCTGGCCGCGGACATGAATATCCCGCTGCTGGGGCAGATACCGCTGATCCAGGGCATTCGGGAAGGAGGCGATAGCGGTTTACCTGTGGCGGTTGATTCACAATCCCTTACGGGTCAGACGTTTATGGATCTGGCAAGGGAGACCATACGGCAGGTGGAAATACGGAATGCCTCGGCCAATCCAACGCAAATAGTCAGGATTAACAAATAAACTCATTATTACTCATGGTGAACGCAGAGATCAAAGAAAGAATCAAAGATGTGCTCGAGCAGCTCAGGCCTTATCTTCAGGCAGACGGAGGAGACTTGGCCCTTCAGGAAATAACCGATGACCTTGTGGTCAAAATCAAACTGACGGGAGCCTGCGGAAGTTGCCCGATGCGCACGATGACATTGAAAGCCGGGGTTGAAAATACGTTGAAGAAACAGGTGCCCGAAGTAAAATCGGTTGAAGCGGTTTAAAGTTCGCCGTTCTTGATCATATTGTAGATCTTCGACTTTCCGATATCCAGTTTCTTGGCTACCAGGACGACATTGTTATTGTTCTTGTCGAGGTAATGCCGGATAATCCTGGTTTCATATTCCTTCAGGGTCATGTCCTGCGAGAACAGGTCGATCCCGCTGTTGGTCGGGCTGAACAGGATATCCTCCTCCCCAATGATCCGCTGGTTTGACATCACCGCGGCGAGCTCGATTATGGCTTTCAGTTCCCGTACGTTTCCCGGGAAGTGATAGGAAAGAAGCTTGCTTCGGGCCTGTGCCGTGAACTCCTTGGCAGGCAAGTTGTTTTCACGGCAGAACTCCCGGAGGAAATGGTTGGCCAGGATGATGATGTCATTTTCGCGTTCCGACAGGGGCGGAAGAACGATCGGCAGTCCCAGCAACCGGTAATACAGATCCTCCCGGAATCTCCCTTTCCTGACTTCTTCCTGAAGGTCTTTATTGGTGGCGGTAATGATGCGGACATCCACCTTGATGACGGAACTGCCACCGACGCGGGTAATTTCCCGTTCCTGGATCGCCCGCAGGATTTTGACCTGCAAGTCGATGTCCATCTCGGCGATCTCATCGAAAAATATGGTGCCGCCGTTGGCTTCCTCAAATTTCCCAATGTTCCGTGTAAAAGCACCGGTAAAGGCTCCCTTCTCGTGCCCGAAAAGCTCACTTTCCAGCAGTTCCCGGGGAATTGCGCCCATGTTCACCGCCACAAACGGTCTGTCTTTCCGGGAAGAATTGAAATGGATGGTTCTGGCGACCATTTCCTTGCCTGTCCCGGTTTCGCCCCGGATCGAAACGGTCATGTTCTGGACCCCGATGGCTTTTTCGATCAACAGGTATACCTTTTTCAAGGCTTTGCTCTCGCCGATCAGGGCATTGGAAAAATCATATTTTTCACTGATCTGGGTCCGGAGTTGCCTGACTTCCTTCTTTAACCGGTCGGTTGTCTGGATGTTGTGAATGGTATTCAACAGTCTTTCACGGATGTTCTCATCCTTGACGATATAATCATATGCACCGTCCTTTAATAAATTGATTGCCGTAGAAACATCCTCCTGCCCGGAAATGATGATGACGGGAATATTGGGATTGTAATTCCTGATCTTCTCCAGGATGACATCCCCGTTGATATCCGGGAGGCTGTAATCAAGGGTCACAATATCCGGATTATCGCCGAGCTTGTCGAGGAAGGAACGGCCATCAAAAAAGGACTCGACCTCAAAATCAGGGTTGAGGTGCAAGTGATGGTCGATCAGTTTGTTGTAAAATTTATCGTCTTCTACTACAAAGATTCGCATTATTCCTCCTGCAAGCAGGTTCTTCTTCTTCAGGTAAAGGTCAACCTCGAAAATACTAATATTTTGCAATGGTTGGGTTTTTCTCCCGGTATAAAATAATTTTGTTGACTGTTAGTTAATACTAGGTATTGATCAATCGAGAGCCGGACAGTGAAAAAGTTCTTCCGCCTTATATTGCCTGTATTGCTCCTGTTGGCCGCTGGTTCCTGCACTACGAAGAAGAACACGGTGGTGACCAGGAATTACCATAACCTGACGGCTCATTACAACATTTATTTCAATGCCAATGAGCTCTACACGCAGGGTCTCAAGAAGGTCCAGTCCTCCTACAAGGATGATTTCAACGCCCTGCTTCCCCTCTATACTTTCAGCACCAAGGAAGGAGCCCGAATGGTCCTTTCCGACATGGACAAATCGATAAAAAAATGCTCCAAGGTTATCGGGACTCACTCGATCAAGGCAAAGCCCAAGCTTAAAAAAGGCAACCGCTCGGAAAAGGAAAAGGCTTTTTACCGGAAGAATGAGTATGTCAAATGGATTGATGATGCTTTTCTGCTGATGGGCAAGGCCTATTTCTATAAGCACGATTTTTATCCCGCCATTGAGAATTTTGAATACCTGATCCGCCAATTTCCGGATGACGGACTGGCGGATGAAGCAAGCCTCTGGTTGGCACGCACCAACCTTGAACTGAAACGTTATCCCGAAGCCCAGCAGGTCCTTAACCGGCTTCAGGGAACTCCCGGATTTTCCAAAAAGCTCCGTCCTGAGCTGAACGCCACCTATTCCGACTGGCATGTACGTCAGGGAGATCTTGAATCGGCGATACCTTTCCTTGAATCAGCCATAACGGATTATCCCGACAGGGGCCAGCAGACCCGGCTGTCTTACGTGCTGGCACAGCTTTATGAAAAGGTTGACAATCCGGGCAAGGCTGCTGAATGGTATGAGAAGGTGGATGAGATGAATCCTTCCTACGACATGGCCTTCAATGCGCGGATTAACCGGGCCAGGCTTTATCAGGGCGGAGAAGAAGCTGCGGCGGGCATCCGCAAGGAGTTGACCAAAATGCTGAACGATGAGAAAAACGCCGACTACCTGGACCAGGTTTATTTTGCCCTGGCCGAGCTTGACATGAAAGACGGAAAGGAGGAGGATGCTATCAGGAACTACAAATTGTCGGTTCAGTCGAATACCTCGAACGAAACCCAGAAGGCAGTATCCTACCTGGCCTTGGCCAGGTATTACTACGGCAAGGACAATTTCATACCTGCGGGCGCCTATTATGACAGCAGCAACCAGTCCTTGCCCGAAACCTACCAGGATTACGCCACCTTGGTCGCCTTTGGCGAAGATGTGAGCACCCTGGCGCAAAACCTCATCATTGCCCGGCGGGAGGACAGCCTTCAGGAACTGGCCAAATTACCGGAGGAAGAAAGGAATAAAATAATCGACCAGAAAGTAGAGGAAACGGTCAAGAAGATCGAAGCGGCCAAAGCAGCTGAAGAGGAAGAGCGGATGAACAGGCAGGGCGGCAGCCGGATGAACCAGAATGCTTTCGGATCATCAGGCGGCTCCATGCGAAGCTCATCACAGCGAAGGCAGACCACTTCCGTCCCCGGGCTGGAATCAGGCGAATTCGGCGCACCGGTCGGCGGATCATCCGACATTTCCAGTGTCAGCAGCTGGTATTTCTACAACCCGTCGGCAGCCAGCTATGGGATGTCGGAATTCATCAAGCTCTGGGGCAGGCGGACCTTGGAGGACAACTGGAGAAGATCCAACAAGAAGGTCATTTCCGAAGCCGGAGACCTGACCTCAGAAGGAGAGACCGGAGAAGTCTCGACACCTGCGGCCGGAACCAAGGCCAATACCTTCCAGCCAACCCAACGGGAATATTACCTGGTTGACATTCCCCTCAACGACACCCTCCTGAAAGAGTCCAACGAGAGGATAGCCCAGGCACTGTTCAATGCCGGGAAAATATTCAAGGACGACCTGAAACGGCCCAACGAGGCCATTCAGTATTTCGTCTGGCTGACCAGCCGCTTCCCCGAGGATGAACGGCTCCTGTTCACTTACTACAATCTTTACCAGATCTACGGTGAGCTTAAGCTGGAAGCCGAAATAGAAAAATACAAAGAGCTGATCCTGAATAAGTTTCCAGACAGCCGGTCAGCCAAAATTATCAGCAATCCCAATTATCTCAAGGAACTGGAAGAAGCTCGCGCACAGGTGATTGACTTTTATGTTCAAACCTATGGGGATTACAAGGAAGGCCGGTTTGAACAGGTCGTGGACAACTGCACCAAAGCCGATACCGCCTTTGCGCTGAACCCGATCCGGGACAAGTTCGGACTCCTCAGGATCATGGCATACGCCAAAACCAACCCATCCGATACCGCCGGCCTGGTCAAGTCGATCAACGACCTGGTGTTCAAGTACCCGGATAGTGATGTGGCCGATCCGGCGAAAAACCTGCTGAGCTACATTCAGAAAGGTCCTTCCAGCGCTATCGGTAAAACCGGACGGAAATTCAACCTGGGACCGGTCAACGCAGATGCGTCCGGCGATGCCGATGTGGCTTATGTCCCGGACGATCCTTCCACCCATTTCTATGCAGTCGTCGTTTCAGGCAATACGGTGGATGTCGGCAAGCTCAAGTTCAGGATATCCAATTTCAATGTCGAAAAATACGATGAGGAGTTTTTTGAGGTGGCTTCCTCCCTGTTAGACGGGGATCTCCAGGTTATAACCGTCAAGAATTTCACCAACAAGAAAGTTGCCATGGACTATTTTGATGCGATCGTGGCCGACCCGGCTGTTTTCGCCGACTTAAAGGAAACCGATTATCGTCATTTCATGATCACGAAGGATAATTACACCCGGTTTTACAAGAACAAGAACGTGGGTCCCTATCTCCAGTTTTTTACCGACCATTACCTGAAAGAATAAAACCCCGGCTATGTCCAAGACCGTTTCCATTCTTTGGGCTGATGATGAAATCGACCTGCTGAGGCCTCATATCCTCCTGCTCGAGGGGAAAGGTTTTGAAGTGGTTACGGCCAATAACGGGGAGGATGCGATCGAACAGGTCAATGAGAGGGATTTTGACCTGATCTTCCTGGATGAGAACATGCCGGGCCTTACCGGATTGCAGGTGCTGACAAGAGTCAAGGCCATCCGGCCGAACATACCGGTGATCATGATCACCAAGAGCGAAGAGGAGGATATCATGGATGAGGCTCTCGGGTCCAGGATCGCTGATTATCTCATCAAGCCGGTGAACCCCAAACAGGTCATCCTGACCATCAAGAAGTTCGTGGATTCAAAAAGGCTGGTCAGTGAAAAAACCACGTCCGCCTACCAGACGGAATTCGGCAAGATCGGAAATCAGATCAGCGAAAGCCTGAGCTGGCAGGATTGGATCCAGCTCTACAGGAAACTCGTTTATTGGGAACTGGAGCTTAAAGGTACCGGCGAAACCCCGATGGACGAAGTTTTCCGGATGCAGAAAACGGAAGCGAACCAGGGCTTTGCCCGGTTCATAAAGAAAAATTATGCCGGATGGTTTTCCCAGGATCTCGGGGAGAGGCCCCTGCTCTCACCCGATGTGCTCAAGCACAAGGTCTTTCCGCTGATGAACCGGGAAAGACCGGTCGTTCTCCTGGTGGTGGATAACTTGCGCTACGACCAGTGGAAGATCATGGAAACGATGCTGGCCGACAGCTATTCGGTTGAACAGGACGAGCTTTATTACTCCATCCTCCCGACCGCTACCCAGTATGCCCGGAATGCCTTGTTTGCCGGACTGATGCCTTTGGGCATCTCAAAAATCTACCCGGATATCTGGAAAGAAGAGTATGAGGAGGGAAGCAAGAACCAGTATGAGGAGGAGCTTCTGCGCGCCAATCTCCAGCGGAACTCCATGCCCGTGAAATTCACTTATGACAAGATCAATACCAACCGGATCGGAAAAAAATGGGCCGAAAACGCAAAAGCCATGCTGGATCTACCCCTGTCGGTCCTGGTCTATAATTTCGTCGACATGCTTTCACACGCTCGGACAGACATGAACATGATCCGCGAGCTGGCTGATGACGAAGCGGCCTACCGGACCCTGACGCAGACCTGGTTCATGCACTCACCGATGCTCGACCTCCTGAAAGAGCTGCAACGATTCAAGGTTACGGTGGTTATTACCACGGACCACGGCACCACGCTCGTTCAGGATCCGGTCAAAGTGATAGGTGACCGCGAAACCACAACCAATCTCAGGTACAAGCAAGGCAGAAACCTGAATTACAACGCGAAGGAGGTTTTTGAGGTCAGCCGCCCGGAGGATGTTCATCTGCCGCGGCAGAATATGAGCACGCGGTACATTTTTGCCACCGGTTCCGATTTTTTTGCCTACCCCAACAATTTCAACCACTACGTCAAGTTCTACCGGAATACATTTCAACATGGCGGTGTGAGCCTTGAGGAAATGCTGGTTCCGGTCATCGTTCTCCAGCCAAAATAGATGCCTGATGAGAGAGATTGTGTTGCAAATGGAGAGCCTGGCTGACGTTCCTGACATAGCCGGCAGGATCATCCGGGAATCCGGGGCGTACCGCGTGCTGGCCTTTTACGGTGAGATGGGGGCGGGCAAGACCACCTTGATCCAAGCGGTTTGCCATAATCTCGGGGTCAGGACTGAAGTAACCAGTCCCACCTTCGCCCTGGTCAATGAATACTCCGCTGCCGGCGGCCCGGTTTACCATCTTGATTTCTACCGGATCGCCAAGGTGTCGGAAGCCCTTGATTTCGGCATCGATGAATATTTCGACAGCGGCAACTGGTGCCTGATGGAATGGCCTGAAAAAGTTGAGGAACTCCTTCCCCGTCCCATAATCAGGCTTTATCTTGAGGTCGGACCGGGTGAACGCAGGAAAATAACCATGCGAATGCCGGACTGACAATTTGCCCGATATTTTATAACTTGCTTTTCTTTATGGTTTTATTCAGCCGAATCCATGGAAGAGCCAGGTAAATCCAAATCGATTTTTCAACCGGGCATGATCCCGCAGGAAGAGATCCTTGACCGCGAGAAAAAAGGAAGGCAGATCATCATCGGTTTGCTGAAGGAGAGTGATCCTCATGAGACACGGATCTCACTTACCCCCCAGGCAGTCGGCATGCTCACCGACGGAGGGCACCGGGTCCTGATTGAGCGCGGGGCCGGTGAAGGGGCCCGGTTTACGGACCAGGACTATTCCGAAGCCGGGGGCGAGGTGCTGGTATCAGGGCCCTCCCTTTTTGAGGCTTCCGTGTTGCTGAAGGTCTCGCCATTGACAAAAGCCGAGATACAATTGCTGGGAGCAGGAAGAACCGTCCTGTCGGGACTTCACCTGGCCACAAGGGATGAGAGCTATTTTCAGGAGCTCATCCGCCGGAAGGTTACAGCCATAGCTTTTGAGCTGATACGGGACGAGGAGCAGGAAATGCCTGTCCAGCGGACCATGTGCGAGATCGCCGGAACCGAGGCGGTAATAGTCGGATCGAGTCTACTGGGCAGTGAAAATAACGGCAAGGGGATCCTGTTGGGAGGAGTCACCGGGATCACCCCTTCGGAAGTGGTGATCCTGGGAGCCGGCACAGCCGGCGAAAATGCCGCAAGGACGGCGATGGGAATGGGGGCGATCGTGAAAGTGTTTGACCGGTCTATCCCAAAACTCAGGTCATTGAAACACCACCTCGGACGCGAGATCTTCACCTCGGTCATGCATCCGCCCGTCCTGAAAAAAGCCTTTGAAACCGCCGACCTGGTCATCAGCACCCTGCAGCGGCTCGAGCTGGATTCCTTTTTCCTGGTTCCCGAGGATATGGTTCTGACCATGAAACAGGGATCGGTTGTGATCGATATTCATGTCGACCAGGGTTCCAGTTTCGAAACCGCCATTTATACGACACCCGAACAACCCATATTCCATAAGCATGGGGTACTGCATTACCTGGTTCCCAACCTGCCCGCCAGAGTGGCGCGCACTGCCTCGATCGCCCTCAGCAATGTGCTCATGCCCATTCTGCTCGATAAGGGCCGCTACGGAGGCATTCTTCAATTGATCAAGGAAGACCGGGGAGTCAGGCAAGGTGTTTACATGTACAATGGGATCCTGACTAACGAACTGATTGGAAACCAGTTCGGCATACCATCAAAAAACATCGACCTGCTTCTGTCGGCTTTTTAGAAGACGGCCCTGACCTGCAGCTGTGCATTATGCACCGGCTTGCCGCTCCCGGTGATCCTCCCCTCGTACACACTCTCGAGAATCAGGTTCCTGCCGAGCTTGTAACGGACCGACACCTGGGCGACAACATTATGCCCAGGGTCAAATCCGCGCAACATGGCATAACCAGAGGGGGACAAGGCTTCACCTTCGAACAGTATATAGAGGTACTGGACTGACAGGCTGACCTGGCCTTTTTCGGGCAACTCCCCGGTAAGGATGGTCTCGACCCGGTTGGAAAAGAGCCGGGAACCATCCGTCCTATTCTTCTCGGACCGGATTTCCTCATCCAGGCTGATCCTGAATTGCCGGCCCGACTGACATTCGATCCTGATCAGTTCTGACAGGCTACGGATGGAGTAATTGCGGTTTTCGAAAAATTCAGATACGGATTGCCTGGACGAAAGGTCGGTGGTGGAGTTGATCTGCCAGGCGGGATTAAACCGGTAACGGAGCAACAGGGCGTTCGACCAGCTGACTTTGCCGTCGGCTCCGTTGATCAGGGTGGTCCGGGTCGACAGTTTTTGTGAAACCAGATCCAGGCTGAAAGTGGGTTTTCCGCGGTTGAAGGAAAGAGTGTGGCGGAGCTGCGAGTTCAGGGAAATCAGGGATTGATCAGCCGGGTCAGTGGTGAAGGGATTCAGAAAGTTCAGGAAATCCTCCCGGGAAGTTTTTTTATCAATCCGGTAGGCCAGTTGCGAGGTGAATTTCGAAAGGAAGCCTTTGGCCGGCTGGATGTTGATTACCTGGTTGAACCGGTTGACGAGGGTGGGGATCAACTCGGTACCCAGGCGAAAAACCCGGATATAAGTTGCCTGATCCCGGAATCCGTATGCCTCGAATTCATCCAGCTCCTTGATTTGGTTATTGTTATAGTCGTTCCAAGTATAATATCCCTGCCCGGCGGCCACTTCCAGGTACGAATATTCGGGTTTCCGGTCGAAGCCGGAACCGATCTCGAAGAAGGTTTGTGACTGGATGAGGCCTCTGAAAGCTTTCCACCGGGTGTCGATCCTTGCAGTCAGGCTTTGTCCGCCGTTGTCTGCCGTTAACCGGGAAGAATCCGCCAGGAGGTACCGGTAGTGAAATCCTGCCCTGACCGGAAGGGCTTTTGCCGGGGCGATATCTACCCAGCTTTCAGCCTCCAGTGCACGGCTGGCCGGTTCAAGCCGGCCAGCCGACGGCAGCAGGTCGGTCCGTTCACTGAGCCTGACCACCCAGGGCTGCCGCTCCCCCTTCTTCTGCAAAGCTTCCAGGTGAAACTCCTGAAAACCGGCGCTGTTGCTCATCAGCGTATCCGATCCACCGGCTATCCACCGGTTGTTTTCCGCATTTTCCGATAATTCAACCTGTACTGCCCCGATCCGGTGACGATAATAGGCTGAATGCCTCAGAAACCGGGTATCCTGCAACGTGTCGGAAGTCATCAGGAAACTCCCGTTCCAGCCGGTCTCCCATTTTTTCCGAACGATCCGGCCATCCGTCAGCTGTCGCAGGCCCAGGTTGTCTCCGTAGCGGTTAAGGTATTGAAGACGGTATTGCCCGCCCAGGCTGTCACCGGCCAGCAGCCTGGCTCCCGTTTCCAGGAAGTGCTCAGAACAGGATTCTGCCTCTCCAAGATTCCAGTCGCGCTCAAATTCAACCTCCCGGTAGCGCTCCACCGGATCAAACCACAGACCGGCAAACCGGTATTTCAGGAAAGATTCCAGAATAAGCGAACTATCCGCCTTCAGGTAATCCTTCCTCGAGAGGTCGGTCTTGAGTCCGATGCCGAAATTGTCATCATCCCCCTCCGGTGA
>Ga0208828_1000094_pt1 | contig 39069 bp, 40 predicted proteins | sample Kivu_160m_FD_185487 | JGI IMG/M metagenome (GOLD analysis project Ga0208828, IMG submission 185487) | Freshwater microbial communities from Lake Kivu, Western Province, Rwanda to study Microbial Dark Matter (Phase II) - Kivu_160m (SPAdes)... | ecosystem: Environmental > Aquatic > Freshwater >... | reverse complement strand
GTGCCAAGCGGCTGGGAGTCAGGGCCAATGCAGATACCCCTGACATGGTGGCGCAGGCCATTAAACTGGGGGCTGAAGGCATCGGGCTCTGCCGCACGGAGAGGCAGTTCAATGGTCCGGAACGGCTCTCCGCCATCAGGGAATATATACTTGCTGAGACCCCTGCTCAGAAAGCTAAAGCGCTGCAACACCTGAGCAAGCTGCAGAAGGAGGATTTCCAGGTCCTTTTCAAGGAATTGAAGGGACTTCCCATCATTATCAGGTTGCTCGACCTGCCGCTCCACGAGTTCCTGCCTTCCGAAACCGAGACAACGGACACCAGAACCAAACAGCGCATAGCGGAACTCAAGGAGATTAATCCTATGCTGGGACACAGGGGGGTGCGCGTGGCGGTTACCAATCCCGAGATCTACAGGATGCAGGTACAGGCTGTGGAGGCGGCCAAGAAGGAGGTGCCGGCCGACGTATCGATAATGATTCCGCAGGTGATCACCTCGCAGGAGCTGATAATGATTAAGAACAGCTGCACCGAGGGCTCTACGCTGAAGGTGGGGACCATGATGGAAACCGTGCGCGCATGTATGCGGGCCGGCAGGCTGGCCGAGGTAGCGGACTTCCTATCCTTCGGCACCAACGACCTAACGCAGGCGGTATATTCCTTCAGCCGCGAAGACGCCGAAAAGAAGTTCCTCTCCACTTACCTCGAGATAGGCATACTCGAAGACAATCCCTTCGAAATCATCGATATCAAGGGCGTCGGGCGGCTAATGGAGACCGCCATTTTCTGGGCGCGCCGCGCTAAGAAGGATATCCCTATCGGCGTCTGCGGGGAGCAGGCGGGCGAGCCGACTTCGATCAAGTTTTTCCACGCCATCAATGTGGATTACGTGAGCTGTAGCCCGTTCAGGGTGCCTATCGCCAAGCTGGTCGCCGCACAGGCCGCCATCTCGCAGAAAAATTCGGCGGAAGCCACTCTGTAATCAGCTTCGCGCCTTGTGGTTCGCCTGATGGCATACTTTAATATTTCCATTCGGTTTAAGAAAACATATGCATAGATACAATTTTGCCCTTTCGTTGCTGAAGACAATCGGGAATGCATTAACCGGGCGTTTGCATCTCCCCCGTAATAGAGTGGGTAAGGAATTTGAAATTGGTGCAGAGAAGTGGATCATTTTCCGTGAAGCTGTCGTAGATCGTCGCAAAGGCCAGCCGGAAAAACCCGGGGCAGTCTTTATCCCGAGATTTCACGTAGCCAATATGTCGGTCCGACAAAACATGATATTTTCTTTATTGCCGATGTGCCTGATACTCGGGCTTCCCGGTTTTCGTTCCAAACTCTGGTTGTATAATCCAGCCAACGGCGATTCTGCGGGTTATTATGAATGGAATACGATTGAGGATGCTAAAAACTATAGCCGATCTCAAGCGATGCGCTTTATGTCTAATCGTTCAGTGCCGGGCTCGGTGTCTTTCAAAATTATCCCTGTTCGGGACTAATTACTCCCTGTGCAAAGGCCTGTTTGAATATCCTGATGGACTCAGCTACACCCTCGCCCAGTGGAGTTACATGCAGGGCGCCCAGCACCCTCACGAGGGGCGCGTTGTCGATCTCGGCGGGAAAGGGCAACGGTATGTCGTCGTACGAAATATTGCCCTTTGACGAAGGCTCGGCCGTCTCGATGGCATCTATTACAGCCTGCATCCCGACCGTTTCCCCTCCCAGGTTGAACACTTCGCACCCCTTGTACTCCACACGAGCTGCATCGATATAAGCCCTGGCCGTATCGTCGGCATACTGAAACCCGAAGCGTCCCCCGTATGAAATGCGATAGGGCTTTCCCGCCGCCGCCGCCAGCATGGCTTTGGTGGGCGTCGACGTCATCCCCTGGTCCCTGCCTGGCCCATAGACTACATAGGGGCGGATTCCGATACTGGAAATGCCACTATCCATCCAGTAAACGCGCGCCGTCCCCTCGTTGGCCTGCTTATAAACACCGTAGTGCGACCGCGGGCGGAGCGGAGCATCGTGAAGCAGCGGTCCATCGGGATATTCGTCGGCCGGGCCGTACACAGCCGTGCTGCTGGCATAAACCAGGTTACGGATGCCGCAGTGGACGGCCGCCTCGAAAACATTGACCGTTCCCCCGACGTTCACCGCGGCGCCCAGCGACGGATCGGCCTTGCAGAAGGGAAACTGCATGGCTGCCAGATGGATGATGTGCGTGATTTTATGCCTCTTCAATATGCGCTCAATGGCTTCCAAATCGGTGATATCGCCTCTCACGAATTCGACGGCGGACAGCTCCTTCTCGCTCATTATCAGCTTCAAACGCTGCTGCGAGCCCGACCTGACCAGGGCGCAGGTGTAGACTCCCTCACGTACCAGGTTACGCACCGTCCATGCGCCGATGCATCCGGTAGCTCCCGTGACCAGGAACTGTTGTTTCATTTCGCCACCCAGCCGCAGTCGACCAGCAGATCCGAGCCGGTTATGAACGATGCTGTGTCGCCGGCCAGGAAATATATCGATTCGGCGATCTCGGATGGATCAGCCCAGCGTTTGAAAGCTTGCTCACCCTCCCTCAGCTTCTTGACCTCTTTGTAAGATTTCCCTGTTTTGGCCGATTCTATCTTGATATCGCTCCTCAGCATGGGCGTGTCCACAGAGCCGGGGCTGACGGAGTTCACACGTATATTCCAGGGGGCCAGCTCCCAGGCCAGCGCCCGGGTCAGCGCTATTATGGCGCCCTTGGTAGCTCCATAGAGAGAATGGTCGATCTGGCCCACGTGGCCTGAGACCGAGCCCATATTCACGATGGAGCCTTTCTTCTGCTCCTTCATAACGGGGATTACGTATTTACAGAATAGAAAAATGCCCCCCAGGTTAACATCCACGACACGCTGATATTCCTCCCAGCGGATCTCCTCCAGGGGGCGTACCAGCACGATGCCGGCGTTATTGTTAAGCACATCTATGCGGCCGTACAGCTTGACTATCTTTTTCACGGAGGCGGCAACGTCTTTTTCGCTGGCAACGTCACATTTCCAGAATACGCAATCGCCGCCGCCGTCTTTTATCGCATCACTGACCTGTTTGCCTCGATCGGATATATCCAGCATTACGACAGTGTAGCCTTTATGGGAGAACAGCCGCGCAACAGCTGCGCCTATTCCGTTGGCGGCGCCTGTCACAACCGCGACCTTTTTTCTCGTTTTACTCATCTTTTTATCTCCTGTTGAGCCCTAATATCCTGCGCGCCTGCTTCACATTGGCGACAGGCCGTCCCAGAGACCGCGAGATCGAAGCTATTTCTTCCACCAATTCGTACGTCTTTACCAGTTTACCTGACCTCGCGTAGGGGTAATCCTCGGTGCCCACACGCACATGATCTCCTTCCTGAATAGCGGCTGTTAATATCTTCATCTGGTCCTGATGCATGATACTCACCACAACTGCGCAGTGCGGGGGCAACAGCCTGCGCCGATAGAGATACTCCTCGACGGTGGGCGGCGACCAGGTACCACCCGGCCAGCCGAAAAAGAGGGTTGTAATGTAGGGGGTATCGAGCAGCTTCTTATCGATCAGGTAGTTCAGATTCCATATGGACCCGGCATGCCATACTTCGAACTCAGGCGCGACTTTATGCTTCCGGCATAGCCTGGCATATCTCTCCAACTCCTGCCTGGAATGCAGCTTGAGGCAGTCGACCTCGGCGAAGGCCTCGTCATGGTGGTTGAGTATTATGGAGAGCATGTCGGATTTCTGGCTGAAGCAATCAAGGCGATCCTTTATCTCGAGGCTGGACATGCCGCTCTGGATGATGATATCGCAGGAAGCACGTACGACGCGGATGACTTCGGTCCATTGGCCTTCGGCATGCGTATGCAGCACGGAGGCGCCCTTTTCAAGGCAGCGTTTGGCTTCCCGCGCTATCGCCTGCGGGGTCCGAGGATAGTCAACAGAGGGCTTGAGCCAGCAGGTATTCGGTGTGGCAACTATGATAAGCGGATCCATATTATTCTCCTTATGCCGGGATTCGCACCATCGTCCTGTTACAGGCTTATAATATGCTTATCCAGCGTTGTTATCTTGCGAAGACCACTCTCGGTTACCACGTAGCAGTCCTCCACGCCGATCAACACTCTGCCGAAGGATTCCCAGGCCTCGATCTCAAACACCATGTTCTTCTCGAACGGTCTGTCCAGCACCTGCAGGGGTCCGAAAAGGTGCTGCTCCTCGCACTCCAGCCCGATGCTGTGCCCTATGGCCATGGTCAATCCCTCCGGCTTCAGCTTCTTATAGAAAGCATCTGCCTCCGCATTCAACTGCCTGATATTCACGCCGGGCTTGATGTGCTTCTCATAATATTCCTGCAGCACGATAAGGCGATCGATGATCTCCTTCGCTTCGCCCGGCACCGGGCCGATGACGGCGTGACGGTTGACGTCGGAGACATATCCCCTGTAAGCCGCTCCAAAATCGAAGCGGCAGATATCGCCCTTCCTCACCACAGTGCCGATGCCGGGCGCCTCGGGATCCGACTCCCCGATGCTCAGCGTAAGATGGTCCCAGACCTCGGCGCCTTCCTCGATGATGGTCTTCCTCGCCAGCAGCAGGAAATCGTTATCGGTCATGCCTTCCCTGGTCGCCTTGATACAGGCGGTAACAGCCTTCTCCGTGATCTGCGTGGCTTTTTCGATCAGTTTGATCTCCTCGTCGCTCTTGATCAAACGCATCTCCAGCATAACGTCGTCCGCGATCACGACTTCGGCGGCGGGATTTTTCTGGGCCAGGTAGTCGAGAAGGTATTTGGGAGCGAATGATTCAACGCCGATGCGTTTGCCCTCCATCCCCCATTTCTTGATCTTGGTCATGATAGCGCGTCCGGTCTCTTTCTGGCCGATGGTACCCTTGTGGTCTGCTATCCATGAGAACTTATCCACGCTTTGAAAAAGGTCCCAGTTAAACAGCGCGGAACCGCCGTCACGGTTGACCACTACGACATTGGGATACTGGTTGCTCAGTGCAAACAGAATGGGATTGGGGCTGGCGTGCAGAACGGGCATACCGCTGGTGTAAAAAACATTGACGGGCGAGGTGAAGATCATCAGTTCCAGGTCGTGCTTGTGAAGTATTTGCTCCATCCTCTTCTTGTTGAAACCAACCGCTTTCACCCGTTTCACCTCCGGCAGGTTCTTATTAATGGGAATGTGTTCTGCAAGTTCGTGTAAAATGCTCTCCGTTCCGACGGACTTCTCGACGGCGGCCAGGTCCGCACGGGTAACGGCTTTTCCGGTCTGGGCCGACAGGTACCCCATCAGCACCGCTGTAATCGCGCTCTTGGCCTGTTCGGGAGCAAATTCCGGCTCCCTGTCCTCCAGTATACACTGCGCGAAATAATCGTCCTCGCAGCGCATGGATATGTTGTAATACGAAGGAAATGGGCCGTGCTCGATATCAGGCTCGTACCACTGGTTTTTATTCTCCCCCATAGCCTCATGGCTGGAGTAGATACGCACCGCCTTATCCCACATATGGTTTTCAAGTATTGTGCCTTTGCTCCCGTAGATCTCCAGGCTGTTGAATGCGGGCGTAACCTGCGTGAAGCTCACCACCACTTCACCCGCGACGCCATTGCGGAAGCGGACCACTGCCATGGCATTGTCCTCCGCTTTCTCGGGCAAATTAGTAGTCTGCTTGGAAAGCGTCACATATACCGATTCCACCTGGTCGCCAAGGATCCATTCCAGGGTGGCGAATTTGTGCGCCCCCATATCCATAAAGGCCCCGCCGCCGGATTTAATCGGGTCTCCCTTCCAGGAATTAGGTTGGGTCATGCCATCTATTTCGCTGACCCCCTCGTAGGCACGCACAAGATGGACATCGCCGATCAGCCCCTGCTTAATGGCATCATGTATATACTGGTGCGCCGGTAAAAAGCGATGATTCTCCGCGATCATGAACTTCACTCCCGCTTCCCGGGCCGCCTTTATCATGCGGTCGCAGTCTTCGGTCGTAGTGGCCATGGGCTTTTCACACAGAATATGTTTGCCGGCAGCGGCAGCCCGCGCTACGAGGTCGGCATGGTGGATATGCGGCACCATGATCAGTACGGCATCGATGTCGCTCTTGAGGAACTCGTCCAGATCGCCGAAAGCCTGCATCTTGTTGGCTCTGTACCGTCTGGCCACCTTTTCGGCATGCTTCTGATTCTTATCGAATACCGCCTCAAACTTCAGATACGGTGAATCCTCACAGGCGGACCTGTGAAAATCCCAGACCGATCCCGCTCCGATGATCCCGAACTTGATGTATTTGCCCCTGGTATCCTTGCCAGCCTTTCGTTGGTAGGATGGCTTTTTCTGAGATACCTGGGAAGCGCCTCCTCCCGGGGCAGGCGCCTGGCCCGGCTCCATGTCCAGTTCCTCACGTACCATGTCGACCAGCGTGCGAAACTTGATCGCGTCGGGCAGGCTCCCATCCACTTTCAGTTCCCCATTCATATACGCCACGGTGGCATCGACCTGGCCTGTGAAAACCCCTGTTGCCATCTGAGCATGCATCTCAAGGATTATATCTGGCGCATCGATATCGCCTTCGCCCATCTCGAAACTCCCGCCCTGGATGCTCAACCAGAAGTCGGGATAATTCAATAGCCTGAACTGGAACCTGCGGTTGAATCCCCGCACCTCATCTTTGGTTTCATCGATGCTATTGGCAACCTGAGTGAAAAGCGTTAAGAAATCCTGGAATTCCTTCAATCCAAAGGTTCCACCCTCAACTTTCTCCAGCATACGCTGCTTTAAACCTTCATCGATCGGTTGTTTACAGTCTACCTTCCAGCCCATAGTAATACTCCATGCCTCCTTTATGTAGATAACCCAGGTTGATCCCGTCTCACTTTCAACTATGCGCCTCAGCGTGATACCGTGAAGGATTTCAGCTCTTTGTAATCGGGATCCCGGAATATCAGCGTTGCCTCGTCCTGCGATATGGTAACGTCCATAAAAGCGTGTTGATTTCCCTTATACCAGCTGCTGGCCGGAGAGATATATGACCTCTCGGGGTCAGGCAAACCGCCAAAGGCACCGCAGATTACATATGTAACATTGTTTTTCTGCAACAGCTCAAGCAAATGGTTGTGACCGCTGAAAACGAGATCGACATCATATTTTTCGAACAGCGGCGTCAGCTTTTCGATCATATCCTTGTTATCATACCATGGCCACATATCCCATACACCGCCGGAAGAATAGTAGAAACAATGGCTCATTACAATGCACCAGTCTTCAGCCGGTATGGTTGAAAGCTGTCCCTCCAGCCAGGCCGCCTGCTCCGGTGTATAGCTGTCAGTGCCCCATTCAAGATCAAGCAGCAGGAAATGGACATCGTCTACATCTATGCGCTGCCAGAGACGCGATCCGGCTTGAATTTCCATCGGCTGGGGTGACATATATTCCTCGTATAAATTGACGCCTCCAAAGAGCGTATCATGGTTGCCCACAACAATCCGAGCCGGTATTTTAGCAGTGGTTGTCGAAAGCGCGTCAATAGCTTCCTCCCATTGGGCATCGTTAAAGCCATACTCGACTACATCACCCAGCAGGAAGAACATACGGTAGTCGTGGGCGGGATCGGCGATTTGCTGCAGCATCTTGCCCGTGAGGTCGTTACGAGCAGTACCGGCGCCGAAATGAGCATCGCTGCCCACGGCGAAGTGAAGAGGTTTCTCTTTTACCGGCACGGTAATAAAACGGACCGGAGCGTCATTATTCAGACTGTAACTGTACACAGTATCGGGTTGCAAGTCACGCAGCATAAAAGCATGTTGCTGAGCCGGTTTATCTTCTTTAATGATGTTGATGACATCGCCCTGCCCCCATTTCAGGGTGTTCTGCGTGCGATCGATGGTCCAGAAGCTCACTGCCAGATTGGGAATCCCGTTTGTACCGGAGCCGTCCGCTGTCAGCAACTGAACCGCCTTGTCGCCCGCGCGTTGCGAGGCCTGCGGTATCAGCCATCCCATCAAGACCGATGGGAGGATAATGGCGATGACTGCTACTATCCAGACATACAGGGAGGGCAAACGGATCTTTCCCACCGCCTTGCGTGAAGCGAGGCATACATCCAGGACTGCCAGCAGCGGCACGGCAATGGTAAAGCATATCAATACGATGAACGCGATTCGGAAGATTCCATTGACCTCAAAGAGCCCTATTGTCCCATGCCGGCTAAAGGCCCAGATAAGGAAGGCAAGCATCAGTACAGTCCCGGCCGCCACAGCGGCGAACCACAGAAACTTCCTGCCGGCCGGCATTGCCCTTATATAACCTTTAGTATCTTTCCACATGGCAACCTCCATATAATAGAACTGAACCAGGGCGTAATAATGAACGTCTATCTGTATGCAATTAACGGACAGCTACTGCGTGCCCATTTATGTACAAGACTATCAACATATTTATTGAATAGTCAAGACAATTCGGAGTACGTTGTTCATGCAGGGCGCTCTGAAAAGCTACTGCATATAATCCGGCTTGACACCTAAATAAACTCATAGCTATTATTTCCAACATCATGTGGAAAATTACATGCCGCTATCTTTGAACCTGCTTCGCATCAACGATCTTTCACTGGCGGGGCCCTTATCCATCGCTTGCGCCCGTGCATTCAGTAATGAATCGTATATATACTATCTCCTACCGGATAAAAGAAAGCGGGAGAATCTGCGCTACCTTTATCAGTACCACCTGCGCATGTGCATTGCGGGAGGTTATGAAGCCTATACGACTTCTGCCAATTGCGAGGGCGTGGCTGTCTGGCTTTCATCGGAAACCAGGGAGCCGTTCGGCCTGTTATTACGGGGTGGGAATCCCTTCCCAGCCCTCAGATGCGGATTACGCAATTTATTGTGGGAGATTAAAGCAAGCGACCACTGTACCAAAATCAGAAAAAAGCTTCTACCTCAGCCGCACATGTATCTGGTTCTGCTGGCAGTCGACCCATCTTTTCAGGGGAAGGGATATGCCGGCGCCTTGATGAGGCCTGTGCTCGATAGATCGGATAAACTGGGGCTTCCATGCTATGTGGAGACGCATTCCATTCAAAATGTGGCTTTTTACCGGCACTTCGGCTTCCAGGTTGTCCGGGAGATCGATCTTCCCCCCATACCCCACCCTTTCTATGCACTGCTGAGGAAACAATGATTCCGGGATGACGTCAGCTTATTCGACCACGGCGGACGGGTGCGGCTGGAAGGGATGTATGCGCAGATAATGTGAGTAGAGGTAAGGGTAGTTGGACCTGAGGTGCTGCATGTAATTCAGCCAGTGGATTATCAGATGCCTGTAGACCCGCTTTATATCTTCGTTTATATGCGCGGCATCTTTTGTTGTCAGATTGACCAGGGAAGGTCTGGAATCAAGCTCCTCGGTAAGATGAAACTCGGAAAGCAGCAGGTCTGAAAAACTCTCGTGCTCGAGCACGTTGGGATTCTCGATGAGCGTTAGCATGAAGGACCTCTTGCTGCGCAGGAAATCCATAAGTCCCGCTATGTCCATACCCTCAAAGCCCACCAAGGTGTTCTTCTCCACGAATTGACGGGCTTTTTTAAAATCCGGGTCTTTCCAGTCAGCCTTTACATTGAGGCTCTCGATAACCCTGTCTTTTTGCGGTGTGGCGTTCAGCAGCATGGAAGCAAGAGGATTTCCCACCTCGGAAAAGAAGGCGCTGATGACCATGTTGAGTTTTGCCATCTTCTCCTCTATCTCACGGCGGCTGAGTATCCGCTCGACCACAATGCCCACCAGCAGCACTTCCAGCGGCAGAAATGCCAGGTCATGCATTAAGAAGATAAATATGTGGTGCTCATCATGAAAAATAAGGTAATGAACACAGTACAGGCTCAGAGACACCACTACAAGTACCACAACTATCCAGATTAGTCCATACTGCTTTTTCATCGCGTTTGTTCCTTGATTTAAATTACTATGCTATTACAGTAAATATCGCATTCTCGGCCCCGCCGGTCTGTGATGCAGGTCACGCCGTTATATCGTCCGGTCTGACTTCCTCACCAGTTTTTGCAGACTGCAGCACTGCCAGTGCGAACTGGAGCACCGATTTGCCCGTCGGGCCGTCCAACACAGGTTCTCCCCCCTTTCTCAACACATCGATCAGGTGCCTGGTGCAATCGATAAAACCGCACGACCAGTCCACGCGGTCCACCGGCACCGGTGTAGTCTTGCCGTCCTTAAAGACCATAACTTCGGGCAGATCCACTGTCCTGGCCGTGTAACGGTTAATAAAGATCATGCCTTTATCGCCGATTATTTCAATCCTGTCGTCGTCAACGTAATAGTCGGACGAAATCTGCGTATTGGGTGTATGCTCCACATCGAAGACTCCATAGCGCCTCGGCGACTTGAACTGGAACATCATGGTAGCAGGCGCATCCAGATACACGCCGGGCATTACTTCCGTGCGATCAATCCAGGCCTTCACTCTCTCAACAGAGCCCATCAGATAGTGCGCCAGCGAGTACAGGTGATATCCATGGTCGAATATCATGGGGCCGCCCCCGCACTGCTCCTCGTTGAAACGCCATATCCAGGCGTCCATGGGAATCTCCCAACCACAATCCATAATTCCCGTACTCACATGCATTCGCAACATCTGCGGTTCGCCAATCTCTCCTGACATCAACAGCTTTTTAGCCATCACCGCAGGCGGATAAAAGATGAACGTCTCATATATACGGAGTACCACGCCGGCTTTCCTGGCCGCCTCGATCATGCGGTCGGCCTCGGATACGCAGGTAGCCATGGGTTTCTGTACGCTGACGTGCTTGCCGGCCCGGCAGGCTTCAACCGTCATATCCGCATGAAGATGGTGAGGCAGGAGAAGCTCGACCAGGTCTACCTCCGGGTCGGCCAGGACCTGCGCATATTCAGTGCAGATCTTGTTCACTCCCCACTGTTTTGCCCGTTTTTCAGCTGTCTCACCGTTAAGGTCGCAAACAGTCACAATGCGGGCATCCGACATGCCCCGGTAGCCTACCTGATGCAGATCCGAGATTCTTCCACACCCTACAATAGCAACGCCGATCGGTTTCATATCTTCCTCCCCAGGGACTATTATCAGCCCTTTAATCTGTCTTTTAGCGCACTTAATATCAATTTATCCGTATCCCGCCATGATTCCATAGTATCAATCATGCCCGGATAGGCTGCGACCGGCGAAACGACTTCGACGGGTAACTTCGCAAGTATCTCCGTCATTTTATGATGGGTAATCCAGTTAAGCCTGCCCAGCAGCTCCCTTGACTCCCGTTGAGGTTCCTGCCTGTGGGACGGATATCCGGAGCCCGGCTCAACGCAAAACAGCTTCTCAACTATAAATTTTAGATTGGCCTCGCCTGCCCAGCCGTATCCCTGGTTGAGCATAAGCGAAATGCAGTTGCCTGCGTTTATCTGCGTGAATAACCAGGCGTCTAAAGGTGTGAGTATATGCCCGCACGTGACACCCGGATACTGCATGACTGAATTGAGGAAACCCTGTCCCGTACCACATCCACCTACCACAAAATCCACCGTCCCGGCGTTGAGCAGCACGGCGGCCATCAGTCCCGTGTGTATATAGGAAAGCTCGGGCTTATCACCGCTCTTCTTCATACCGGCGTTGATCACATCATGGCCGAGACCGTCCAGAGCAGCCAGTATGTCCGCATTGCGGTCCGCTGCGCTGGTCTCATTTATCACGGCTATACGCATCTCATCTTCACCTCACGCCTTTTTCAGTGTACTCAGGGATAAAGCTGAATCAACGATGTCGGACACACCCATACCGCAGGCGTCCATGATCGATTCAGGGTCCGGCCCCGTGCGTGCGAACGTATCGTGAATCCCCACCATGGACAGAGGGACCGGCCGGACAGCAGCCAGCGCTTCGGCCACAGCCGATCCGAGCCCGCCGATTACAGTGTGCTCCTCGGCCGTTACAATTGCGCCCGTATCTGCCGCCGCCTTCAGTATCAATTCCGTATCGAGCGGCTTGACCGTATGCATCTCTATAACTCGCGCCTGTACCCCTTTTGATGCCAGGGCATCGGCCGCCTGCATACTGCGGCCGGTCATCGAGCCGCATGCCACAATCGTTAAGTCATTCCCCTGCCTGCGCACTATGCCCTTTCCGATTGACAGTGCTTCGCCCGGACTGGACACCGGCAGGGCGGCGGAACGGTTGAGTCTGAAGTATACGGGACCGTCGAATTCCGCAATCAACGGTACGAAAGCGGCGGCCTCATTGCCGTCCGCCGGGACAATAACTGTTATCTCAGGCAAGGACCGCATGATCGCTATATCACTGATGGCGTGGTGTGTTGGACCATCCTTGAAGTCGGACACCCCGGCGTAGCTGGAGGCGATCTTGACATTGGTCCTGGCGTAACAGACACAGGTGCGCACCTGTTCCAGAGCTCGCAGTGCCACCAGGGCCGCGAATGCGTTGGCGAAGGGAACCATTCCGGCCAGGGCCATTCCGACGGCGGCATCTATCATGCAGGGCTCGGCAATACCAAAATTGAAGAAGCGGTCAGGGAAGCGTTTTTCAAAGAAATTCGACAGTGTGGAAGAGGCAGTATCGACATCCAGCGCCACTACTTTTGGATTAACTGCGCCGTAATCCGCCAGCGCGCGACCGTAGGCCTCTCTCATGGCCAGGTTAGCCATCGTTAACCACCCTCCCCGGACAGCTCAGCCATGGCTGCCGTGTATTGCTCTTTATCGGGCGGTATTCCATGCCATTGCGCTTTGTTCTCCATAAACGATACGCCCTTGCCCTTGACCGTGCGGGCTATGATGACTACCGGCCTGCTTGTTATGCTTACAGCTTTTTCAAGCGCACTCAATATCTGTCCCATATCGTGACCGTCGATGGATATGACCTCCCAGCGGAAGGAGCGCCATTTGTCGGCGAAAGGCTCCATGGGCATGATGTCATGCACAGCCCCGTCGAGCTGTACGTCGTTATAATCCACGATGGCCGTCAGATTGCCCGGATTGAACTTGGCGCAGGCGTTTGCGCCTTCCCAGACGATGCCTCCCTGGCATTCGCCGTCGCCCATCAGCACATAGGTGTGATATTCCCTTTTCTGCAGGCGCGCTGCCAGAGACAGGCCAAGTCCGATGGCGATGCCGTGCCCCAGTATGCCGCTGGTCATATCCACACCGGGCGTCTTCAGACGATCGGGATGCCCCTGCAGTTGGCATGCCAGCTCACCCCAGTGCTCGAGATCTGATTCTGCAAAATAGCCGCGGCGCGCCAGGGCGGAATACAGCAGAGCCGAGGCGTGCCCCTTGCTGAGGATAAAGCGGTCCCTGTCCTCCCAGTCCGGCCTTTTGGGATCGATACGAAGCACCTTAAAATACATCGCGGCCACGATATCGGCCGCCGAGAGGCAGCCGCCGGGATGGCCGGCCTGACGGCGGTAGATCATGGTCAGGCTCTGCCTGCGCAGGTAATTGGCCTTCGCTTTCAGATCGGATATCAGTTGATCATCGAAGCTTTTCATCACTTATTCCTGTCTTTATAGCCCGAGATCATGCCGCAGTGCCTGCGTGCCTTCACACCAGTTCCCCACATTCCAGCGTCCGTAAACACCCATGCCGCCCAGCTCGTCATCACCAAAGTAAACGGGCACGTGTATCAGGGATAACCCGTCATAGGCATACGCTTCGTCCAGAGCGGCCCGCAGTCCATCCAGTGAAGAACCTCCGTCAAGCGCGTGGACGCCTTTAACAGACTCCGCCCACTTCAAGTAGTCGACTTCGACCGAATCGCTGGTGGCGAACTCATGGCCGTATTGCGCGACCTGCAAGCCGGTGATGGCGGCCATCCTGCGGTTGTCCAGCAGCAGGATGCAGCCGCGCGCGCCATGCTGGACTCCGTCGATCAATATCTGCGGATTCATTGTGAAAGAGCCGTCGCCAGTAAAGGCAAGGCCGAAAAATTTCTTGTCTGCCGCGGCGGTGGAAAGCAGGGCGGATACGGCGAACCCCATATAGCTGGCGCCAGTATCCGTCAGGGTAAGTCCGGGGCTTTCGTCTTCAACGATCTGGAAGCCGTTGGCCTGCACGTCGCCGGCATCGAAAAACTTGATAACGTCTTTCTTGTTTCTGGACCAGTCATCCGCCGTTTTTATAACAGCCGGCTGCGTGAGCACCTCTCTCTTCCAGACGTTGTCGTAAAGCAGCGGATGTTGATAGCGCTCCTGCTTGAATTTATCCCACTCCACGCGCCTGGCGCTGCAGGAGCTCAACCACTCCGACGGTTTGCCCTTCGTTTTCGGCGGGCTATTGCGCAGCTCATTTAACAGCCGTTGCAGCGTCAGGCGTATGTCGCCAATCAGGGCGACGGAGCCGCCGGATTGCTCGTCGCTGTTGTAGTTGACGGCAGCTTCTATATCAGCGTTGATATTAATGACCTGTTTCACGCGCAAATAAGCGGTGCGCGAGCAGTCCGACTGGCACACGAAGCGCGTCCCGACAGCCATCAGCAGGTCCGCGTTCTCCATCGCATAGTTGCCGCATAATGTACCCTTGGAGCCACCTACGGTCATATTGCGAGGATTGCTGTACGGCACCACGCCGCTGGCCAGGGGGGAAACCACTGCCACGGCATCGCAAAGCTCCAGCAGTTCGCCAATTTCCCGCCTGGCGCCGCGGGAGCCCCCTCCCAGGCGTACAATCACGCGTTTGGCTTCCCTTAACCTGTGTCCTGCAGCTGTGTAATCTCCCTCTGCGGCTCCTATCGTGATGGATACCTTCTGCGGCAGCTCGTTGAGCACGAATTGCCTTAGCATGGCAGCCTGAGTATTCATGGGAAGCAGCAAAAAGAACGGACCTGCGCGATAAGGATGATCGACGACGGCCTGACCACGCCTGAGCGCAGTGGAAACCGCCAGCGGTGTATGCATGGTATAGGCATGGCCCATGGTGGAACAGAGCCGCAGGAAAAGGCCCTGCTCGTACTTGGGTATCTGCTGCATGTTGAAGCCCTCGTCCTCGGTTGTCTCATCACCGAACAGGTACCAGACCCCCAGGCCGTCGGATGAGGGAACGAGCGAGGCAGCCATAGCCTGAAGAGCGCCGGGGCCGATGGATGTTATGACCGCAGCTTTTTTTCCGGTGGCCCAGCGCAGTGCTGCCGCAGCGTGCGACGCCTCGATCTCGTTACGTACGTTAAGCACACTGACCAGTCCGGCCTGTTGATATACACGCAGCACCTCGGCCACGTCCGTGCTGCCGTGGCCGAACACAGCGAAATACGTTCGTACATCCTGCCTTAACAGCCCCAGCACGACCGCCTCGGACAGTGTCAGGTCATGACGGCGCGGGTAGCCGAGGCCGGCAAGCGCGGCGTCCAGGCTGCCATGTTTGACAATAGCGGCCACACGCTCCTGTCGCGCCGCGCCTATCTGATCATAAATCACGCTCTACAATATCTCCTCGATTGAATTCAACTTGCTAAAATTTGCGTGTCCATTCCTTCGGCCAGCGTTCGGCAACAACCTTTTTCTGTGTAAAAAACTCCAGGGCATCCAGGCTCTGTCCATGCAAGTCGCCGAAAAAACTTTCCTTCCATCCACTGAACGGAAAAAAGGCCATGGGCGCTGCTATGCCGATATTGATGCCCATGTTTCCAACCTCAGCCTCGTAACGGAATTTCCGTGCCGCTGCGCCGCTGCCTGTAAATATACATGCCATATTCCCGTAGCGGCTGCCGTTGATAAGCTCTATCGCCTGGTCGAGGCTATCAACGTGTATCAATCCCAGCACCGGTCCGAATATCTCCGTGGTGGCCACCTCGCCTCTGGGCGGCAGGCCGTCCAGAACCGTGGGACGCACAAAGCTGCCGTGCTCATAGCCTTTGATAACCGTTCCCCTGCCGTCGGCCAGAACGCGCGCACCTTCTTTTTCGCCCTGCCCGATAAAGTGTTCGATCCTGGCCTTGCTCTGCTGCGTAATCACCGGCCCCATCTGCACCTTTTCATCCAGGCCGTACCCGACCACCCTCGTCCCGGCCGCCTCTGCAATCGCCTTTGTGAAAGGGCCTTTCGCCTCTCCCACGGTTATAACCAGCGACCCTGCCAGACAGCGCTGGCCGGCACATCCGAATGCACTGTCGGCCGTTATGCGCGCCGCCATCTCTATATCTGCATCTGGCATGATAACCAGGGGGTTCTTGGCTCCACCCTGGCACTGTGCCCTCTTGCCGGCGGCCGTGGCGCGGCTGTATACATATTGGGCAACGGGCATTGAGCCCACAAAACTCACGGCACGGACGGCCGGATTATCCAGCAGACCATCCACCACTTCCTTGGCCCCGTTAACGAGATTGAGCACACCCGGTGGGAATCCGGCTTGCTCTATCAGGCCGAATATCTTTTGCAAAGTACATGGCACCTTCTCAGACGGCTTGACTATATAAGTATTGCCGCAGGCAACGGCATATGGTAAAAACCAGAAGGGCACCATACCGGGAAAATTAAACGGGGCGATTACAGCGCACACCCCCACAGGCTGCCTGATCATGATCTCGTCGATCCCCCTCGCTATATCTTCCGAGTTGTAACCCTGCATCAACTGAGGAATGCCGCAGGCCGATTCGACGTTCTCAATCAGTCGGCGTGTTTCACCTCTCGCCTCCTCCAGAGTCTTGCCGCACTCCGTCGTTATCATGCGCGAGAGTTCCTCAAAATGATCTTCCAGCAGGTTCTTCAACTTGAACAGGCACTGTACACGCTCCGTTGCCGGAGTTCTGCGCCAGGAAGGCAAAGCCCCGGCGGCCGCATCCACCGTGTTCCTAACCTCTTCAGCGGTGGAGAGACGTACGCGTCCCAACACTTCTGCTGTAGCAGGATTAACTACATCCTGCATCTCCACAGACTTGGAAGGCAGCCACTTCCCCCCTGTGTAATTCAGTATATCCATCGTACCTTTCATATGAATCATCCTCCGGATATCCAGTTAAGCCGTATACCTGTTAACCGCCCGGGTAGCGCTCACATAATTCCTCTGCGCATATATCTTCCGCCTCTGCAGCCTTATCGAAATATCCAGACAATTATACATCACCGTAAGACATTATTCCCCCTTTTATCAGGCACTGTTTTATGATAATATATGTGAGTAACGACAGAGCGTTCGGTCTGTAGGATGAGGAAAGTACGAACATACAGCCATGATACGGAGCTGGTGAAGCAGCGGCGCAACCATATCGTCAAGGTAGCCACCGAGCTGATCGCCAGAAGGGGTTATAACAACATCAGTACCCGCGAGCTGGCGGTGGCGCTGGGCATGAGCACGGGCGGCCTTTATCATTACATCGGGTCAAAGCAGGATATCCTGTATTTGATAATAAATTTTGCCTCTGACCTCACCGGCCAGGCGCTGGGACGTTTTGACGAACGGATGCAGAACGAAAGGCCCTCCCTGCAGCTAACAAGGTCAATAGAAGTTTACCTGGAAATCGTGGATACATATCGCGATTTCCACAACTTCGTCAACCACATCATGCTTTCATTGACCGTGAGTGAAAGGCGCATAATCTACGAGGCCGAGTCCAGGGTTGTGGAGTATTTCGAGAAACTGATACAGCATGGAATCGAGCTGGGTGAGTTTTCCACCGATGATGCCAGGCTGTCAGCGCATAATATCGTGGCCATGGCCAATGCCTGGGCCAACCGCGGATGGTACTTGAAAAAATACTATACTCTTGAGAGTTACACCGGAGAACAGGTTAAACTGGTGCTCACGCAGCTCGAAAAATCAAAAACTGCAGAAATAATTAATTAACAGATAGGAGGAATCATGACGACAGGCAGCAAACCAGGTACGAAAACCCTAAGCACCAAGAAGCAGTTCATCGACAGATTGAGCAAGATGCGCCGTAATGTGTATTTCGACGGCCATCTGATCGACCGCACCGATGAGCTGCAGATGAACACCATCAATATTATCGGATCGACCTACGATTTCGCCCAGGACCCCAAGTTCCAGGACCTTGTCCTTGCCAAGAGCCACATAACCGGCAATACCATCAACCGCTTCACTCATATCCACCAGAGCAAAGAGGACCTGCATAAGAAGCAGGACATGACCCGCGCGCTCTGCCAGCAGGTGGGCGGTTGCATACAACGCTGCATGGGCATCGACGGGTCCAATGCATGTAATGCCATATCATTCGAGGCTGACAAGCATAACAAAGGCGCGACCGAATACCATAAGAATTTCCTTAAATGGCTGGAGAACTTCCAGACCAAAGATCTGGTCGGTTGCTGCGCGCAAACAGACGTCAAGGGCGACCGGATGAAGAGGCCCAGCCAGCAGCAGGACCCTGACTTATACCTGCATATCGTGGAGCGCAAGAGCGACGGAATCGTAGTAAGCGGCTGCAAGGTACATAACTCCGAGGCTTCGACTGCCGACGAGATTGTTGTCGTGCCCACACGTTCTCTGCTGCCCGAAGAGAAGGACTGGGCGGTGGCTTTTGCCATACCCGCAGACTGGGAGGGCATCAAGCAGGTCGTAACCATCCACAACCTCAGGGAGCGCAAGCATTACAAGAAAGGGGTGATGCAGGGCGCCACCGACTCGTACACTATCTTCGATAAGGTGTTCGTCCCGTGGGAAAGGGTGTTCGTGGCCGGCGAGACCATTCACGGCGCTGTGGGCGCGCTGCTTTTCGCGCTATTCCACCGTCACAGCTACTCGGGCTGCAAGCCCGCCATCGGAGACCTGATGTTGGGAACGGTGGCACTGGCGGCGGAGTACAACGGTATTGCCAAGGCCGGCCACGTCCGGGAGAAGCTGGCAGAACTTATTATGATATCCGAGCTCGGATACGCAGCCGGCTTCACCGCCTCGGAGCTGGGTAAACCGGAGGTCTATATACCGGGCATGGGCTTCATGCCCTACGGACCCGGCAGCTATATCCCCAATTCGATTTACTGCAATGTCGGACGCTGCCTGACCGGTGAGGCGGTCTACCGTGAGGCTGAGATACTCTGCGATGTGGCGGGCGGCATCCCCGCCACCTTCCCCCATGAGGGAGACTTCCTCAATCCTGAGACCAAAGCGCTCCTGGAGAAATACACCATGCGCAATCCAGATGTAAAAGTCGATGATGCCATCAAACTCTGGATGCATGTGGGCGATATGCTCTGCTCCTCCACCGGTGGTGTAGCGCAGGTCGGCGGTTTCCACGGAGGAGGCTCGCCCGTTATGGAACAGATTGCCATAACAACGCAGTATGACATCGAGTCGTGTAAAAAAATGGCCAAGAGGATAGCCGGAATAGAGAGCTAACGATAAGAGGCCGGACATGTTTGACGTGTCCGGCCTCTCCTATTATCTTCCTGCGGCATTTTCAACCGATTTTCTTTGTTCTGCTGAAGGATGCAGCGATCGTTTTACGGGTGAATGGCACTATTCTGCTATTGCAGTGTACCTCATCGGCCAGATAATACTTCTTGATAAATCCGTTGCTGTCCGACGCGATCGACTGGATATCCACGTACGGCACATCGATGCTTTCACAGAATGACCTGAGTTTCTCGTTGAATATCCTGGATATCTCGCTGCGCTCTCTGGCGTTGCCCGCAAAGGGCAGAGCCGTGATGAATTCCTTGCTGGCTGCCGGCGGTATGCCATGTATACAAACGGCATAACCATCGTCCTTGATCCGCTGTATGGCCATGCCATACCTGGCGACCGTCTTATCGATTAATGTTTCTATGCTCACCGTTTTGCCACTTTTGCCGTACTGTAAATAAATATGGACCCTGGCATCTATTTCGCCGAAAACCAGAAACACAACGTCTCGTTGCTTATTCACCCTTTTAAGAAACAGTGCCAGGTACTCCGACGACCTGGTGAAGCTTCCCTCCTTGATCAGATTATGTGCCGTGGCCTGCGATATATGGTGCACCAGAAAGGGACAGCGGTAGATGAAGGGCTTAACATGGCTGTCACCTATGGTATGTATGATGCAGGTATTGAATAACCTTGCCTTGAGCTTCACCAGGGAGTTAAAGCAGGCCAGCGGGGGGTACTTGAAGACCATATCCCAGAAAGGGAAATAGACAGAGCCCTGCCTTTGAAGCCAGGCAAGCCTGTGCAATTCATATTTTTTCTTCAGATCATTCATGGCGGGAGCGTTCGGCCAGAACGGCGGCTGTGAAACGCCGGGTATTTTCGCTTTTACAGCCGTATTATCTTATCGCAAGCACCGCACCTTATCAACACTCCTCTTTGGCAACATATCATCGCGATGATACAATGGTCACACGATACGTCCCGATGGGTTTTTCATTGTCGAAACAGGGGGTAGTGAAATGAAGACAGGGTTTATCGGCTATTTCAGTAATATGTCCGATGTCTCGTCAGGTAGAAAAATGCTGCTGATCGTCCTGGGAATACTGCTGTTTGTTACTCTTGTTTTGCTCGGGCCGATAATATCGCTGCAGCAAACCGTGTTTAATCCCGATTGTGTAGCTTCCTACGTGAACGACATCGATGTCCCGGCCCTCACAAACAGCTGGCTCAAAGAAAATATCGCTCCCAATAACCCTATGCTGGCCAAATCTGCGGAGCTTGCCATTATCAACTTTGAGCCGCAGATAAAAGATCTGATGCGAACCTGTGTGCGGAATATGTATGCATTCATCCTCGATAGTCTAAAGAAAGGTAAATTGCTGGATACGGTAGCTGCGCAAAAGCCGGTGTTTAATAATCTGGCAGCCCACATCCAGGCTTTAATGGACCTGCCTGCACTCAGCCCTGTATTTCAGATGCTGGGCGTCAACGCAGAATCGATTACTAAAAATATAGACACAGGGCAGATAAACGGCCTCTTCGACATGCTTGAGCAGCTGGCTGCGCTCAAGTCCTTCGTCGTCATCCTCATGTCCAGCCTGGTCCCCCTGCTGCTATTGATGATCGCCTTGGTTATATCTATTGTTTTGATAGCGCGCAAGCCCGGATTCATGTCAGGCGAACTGGGACTGATCTCCGCCATCAGCGGCGCCCTTCAATTCATCATCATCCTGCCCGCCGGCAGCCTGGGTAAGTCACTGATATCTCAGTTTAATCTGCCGCCGCTGATCCGGGACTGGCTGCTGAGATTGGTGCATGATTTCAATAGTATTGTGATGATATACGGGGGCGCTCTCCTGCTGGTCGGTATCGCACTTATCGTAACCTGCTATGCGTTGAGACGGGCCAGGCAGGTTAAAAGTTCGTAACTACAGGAAACGTTCGAACCTTTCTTTTTTTGCTTTACAGATAGGACATATCTCGGGAGGCCCGTCACGGGCACAGAGATATCCGCACACTTTGCAGCGCCAGACAGGTAGCGGCACCTGCAGGGGGCCGGACAAGGCTGGAGCGGCAGTCTTGCTGCGTAGCGTGCGCGGCGGCCGCCTCTCGGGGATGGAAGTCAGCTCCTGCTTCCCGTCCAGTACATCCTGAGAAACGTACAGGGCGCAGTAGCAGGCCCCGTATTCGACCACATCCTGGTCCCTGTAATCGCAGGGACATATGATATCCAGGTCTTCATCCTTTTTACCGCTGGCCAGGCGGCAGGGACATGACTGATACCCATACCGTTCCTGGTTGACCAGCAGGCCGCTTACCAGGCCGCGGGCAAAATCAGCGTCGGGATTGATATGATATCCACCCGCCTCGGCGTCTTTTTTACACCTCAAGTAGCCTTTTTCGATTTCTTCCGGAGCGATGGCTTTATCCGCACTCACAGTTTAAGCGCCTCTTTAATCTCTTTCTCCTTGAAACCGACTATGCACTTGCTGTCGTTGACCACCAGCGTCGGAAATGAGCAATCAGGATTCCATTTCTCCACCATGGCAATAGTCTGCTCCTTCTCCTGCCCTTGAAGCAGGTCAACGAAGACATAGTCGTACTCGACGCCCAGATCCGTTAACATCTGCTTGGTTTTCCTGCACCAGATGCATGTGCTCAATGCATAAAGCATAAGCTTACCCGCATTTTTACCGCCGACATGCTCAATCGTCATAGTAACCTCTCCTCGATTCACCTATCCGAATTAAATCATTTATCCGCTATTAAGGAATGATATCTTAATTTCAGAGGCACAGGCAAATACGGCTGATTTTGACACCGCCTGCCATCTCTCTGTAATATCAACAGGTATTCTCTTTATGGAGGAGGTCTTCACAGGTATGGACAAATTCAAGATGAATGCGGCCGATGCGGTTTTCCTGCTGATCGATTTTCAGAGTAACCTCGCAGTAGCTATGAAAAAGGACGTCTACAGCAATTGCGAAAACAACGTTAACCTCATAATAGCGTCATGTGAAACTATGAAAGTGCCGGTAATCGTTACCGAGCAATACAGCAAGGGGTTGGGCAATACCGTTGATCCTATCAGGTCCAGCTTGAAAGATCATTACAAGCCGATCGATAAGCTCAGCTTCAGCTGCTGGGGCGATCAAACCTTTCAGGATACCTTTAAGAAGTTGAATAAGAAGTATGTCATGGTGGCCGGCATCGAATCGCATGTATGCGTGCTGCAATCGGTGATAGACCTGGTGGCACAGGGATATTACGTACACGTTATCAGCGATGCGGTATGCTCAAGATATAAGACTGACTGGAAAAAAGCTCTGAAATTGATGCGGGATGCGGGCGCTGTCATCACCACCACCGAAATAGCGGTGTTCCAGATGTTGCAACGGGCCGGAATACCCGAGTTCAAGATGATCTCACCCCTCTTTAAGAACAAAGTGGTTAAATGATGCTGAGGATACGCCTGTTTCAACGCCGGATGTGTTAAAATGATTCCCGGTTGAAAGCTATTTATTAAGGACATGGATCGAGAATATGAAAGAATCGATAATGGAGATCATCGTCTGCCCGGTATGCAAGGGGCCGCTCGACCTTAAGGTCGATGAAAAGAACGATGGCGAGATAACCTCGGGCTCTCTTTTCTGCGCTAAATGCAACTACACGTATCTGATCAAAGACAGCATCCCCAACCTGCTGCCGCCTGACATGAGCTCCTGAAATTCTACCCCGGACGATAAAGAGCGCATGACTCAGGCGATTCCCAGACCTCGATGCTGTCAAGATCGGTATCCCCGCTGAAATCAGGCTTGAGGGCATCATAGATAGTGGCTGCTATATTCTCCGCAGATGGGTTTATCCCGTCGAAGGGCGCGATATCATTGAGACACTGGTGATCGTATCTTCCTGTTACTTCGGCTACCTGCCTCTTTAAAGCAGTGAAATCATAGGCAAGCCCCGTTTGGTTTAGCTTGCGGCACAACAATCTCACGACTACCCTGTACCTGTGGCCGTGCAGCTTCTCGCACTTTCCCTCATAGCCGCGCAGAAAATGTGCGGCATCAAAACTTTTTTCAACCGAGATAATATACATGCTTAATCCTTCCCCCTGCCTGTGTTGCTCTCCCACTTCTCTATCCTGTAACCGGGCTTCAGATCAATCAGCAGCTCTCTAACACTTTTATGTAAAGCAGGATGAATAAAATCGGGTGCGATCTCTGCCATTGGCGCCAGTACGAAAGCCCTCAGGTGCAGTCGTGGGTGCGGCACATCGAGACCCGGCTGACTAATTATATCCTTTCCGAAAAAAAGCAGATCCAGGTCTATAATGCGCGGCGCGCCGGCATAAGTCCGCTCTCTTCCCATCTGCGCCTCTATTCCATTCAGTATCTTCAGCAGTTCCAACGCAGTACAGTTCGTATCTACACAGGCCACACAGTTCAGGAAATCCGGTTGATCTTTATACATCTCGGGTTCAGTCAGAAATAATGAGGAGAGAGCTACCATACAAGCTTTATGCGACAGCATACCGATAGCACTATTTAAATTTGCCTCCCTGTCCCCCAGGTTGGATCCCAGACCGATATACGCCAGGGTCATTGCCCGACGTCCCTTCCTATGATAGCATCGCTCATCCGGCAGATCAGCTTCATCTGTTTCACATCATGTACCCTCACCAGATCGGCGCCCCGGGTAATGCCTATGGCCAGTGAGGCAGCCGTGCCCATGAAACGTTCCTCCTGTGATGAGCCTACGGTCGCAGCAATGAAGGACTTGCGGGAGGTTCCCAGCAGTACCGGGTGTCCCAGCGCCTTTATTTCATCCAGTCTCCTGACTATCTCCAGGTTCTGTTCCACGGTCTTGCCGAATCCTACACCCGGATCGACTATGATATTCTCCGGCCTGACACCGCAGTCAATTGAGCGACCGATGAGATCCTTCAGCTGGGATATTACTGCTTCGAGGATATCGGTGACCTTTTTACCCCTTTGGTTGCCGGTCAATACAACAGGCACCTGTTTTTCAGCTGCCAGCCCGACTATGCCGGATTCCACACTCGATCCCGAGATATCGTTAATAATACAGGCCCCGGCATTTAACGCCTTTGCCGCGACCTCGTACTTGTAAGTGTCGATGCTTACCGGAATGCCTATATCTCTTGAAATACCGACGATGAAAGGTATAACCCTCTCGATTTCCTCGTCCGCCGATACGGGGGCGGCATCGGGCCTGGTGGACTCGCCGCCGACGTCGATGATGTCAGCGCCTTCCTCCACCATCTGCAGCGCCCTCTGCCGGGCCGAGTCCAGCGATTGGAATCCATCACCCGAAAACGAATCGGGAGACAGGTTGATAATGCCCATAATGTAGGTGCGCTGACCCCACCTGAACAGGTTGTTCCCACAATGTGTTATCGCCAATGAATCCATACTGACTTTTCTCCAACCATCTTTAGAACAAACAGGCCGGAAATACCTTCACCTACATCTGGTCACTTAATACATACAGATATATTTTATCATTTGCCTGCAGGCGCCGTGCGGCGTCTTTACTCAAATGCGGGGAAACTATGTTAAAATGTTCACTCTAACATTCATCATAACGTGTCACTCCGGGATTCATTTACATGGGCAAAACTATCAGCGAGAAGATATTAAGCAACAGATCCGATAGCGATGCGCGAGCGGGAGATATCGTCATCTCTGCTGTGGACCTTGTATTCGTGCAGGACACGACAGGTCCGCTCACAATAAGGCAGTTCAAATCGGGCAAGAAGCAGACGCTGGCCTCACCCGCAAGAACGGCCCTTTTCATCGACCACGCCAGCCCCAGCCCCAGCCGGCAGCTTTCGAACGACCATATCTTTATCAGGGAATTCGCAGCCGAGACGGGCTGTCTGCTATTCGATGCCGGATGCGGCGTCTGCCACCAGATCGTGGCCGAGAAGCTGGCCAGGCCAGGCGACGTTATCGTGGGCGCTGATTCGCACACGGTGACCGCCGGCGCCATGGGAGCCTTCGCAACCGGGATGGGATCGAGCGACGTGGCCGTGGCTATGTCGCTGGGCAAGACCTGGTTCAGAGTGCCCGAGACGATCCGTATTGACGTGACGGGAAAATTCTCCAAAGGCGTGGGCGCCAAGGACCTGATCCTGTACCTGATCGGATTGATCGGAGCGGACGGCGCGACCTACAAGGCCCTGGAATTCACCGGAAATACAGTGGCCTCTATGCCCATGTGGCAAAGGCTGACGATCTCGAATATGGCCATCGAAGCGGGGGCCAAGGTCGGACTCTTCCCCTCCGACCATATTACCCGGGAGTATCTGAAGAAGCAGGGACGGAAAAAGGAATACACTCCCGTATTCGCAGACTCCGATGCGGTTTACGAGCGCATCATCAAGGTGGATACTAATAGTCTGGAGCCGATGGTCGCCAGGCCCCACACTGTAGATAACACGGCTACAGCCAGGTCTCTGGTCGATATCAAGGTGGATCAGGTGTTCATCGGCACCTGCACCAACGGACGGCTGGAGGATATGGCTGAAGCAGCCTCATTACTAAAAAATAAAAAGGTACACGCAGGGGTCAGGCTGATCGTCTGCCCGGCCTCACGAAAAATATATACCGAGTCCATCAAAGCCGGTTATCTCCAAACGATCGCTGAGGCCGGCGGCATCATACTTCCTCCAGGGTGCGCCGGCTGCCTGGGACTGCACCAGGGCGCGTTGGGAGATAAAGAGGTCTGCCTCTCCACGGCCAACCGCAACTTCAAAGGTCGTATGGGCAATCCCGAAGGGCTCATATACCTGGCGAGCACCGCTACGGCCGCGACCTCGGCCCTAACGGGCAGAATAACCGATCCACGAGAGGCGCTGTAATGGGAACGACCATTCTTAAAGGCAGGGCTTTTAAATTCGGCGACGGTATATCCACCGACCTGATCATTGCGGGAAAATACGCTCACCTGCGCAGCAACCTGCCTGAGCTGGCCAGGCATGCCATGGAAGACGCCAATCCTGACTTCGTCAAGCGCGTCAAGCCCGGTGATTTCATCGTGGCCGGGTCCAATTTCGGCCTCGGGTCGAGTCGTGAACACGCACCGCTGGTGATAAAAATGGCAGGTGTGAGCGCTATTCTGGCTAAATCATTTGCACGTATCTTCTTCAGGAACGCCATCAACCAGGGCGTGCCAGCATTGATATGCCCGACAGATAGCATCGCCGACGGAGATACCCTTGAGATCAGCCTGGACGAGGGTACCATACACAATATAACCAGGAACGAAACTTACAGCTTCACCAGGATACCGGCCGCCATGCTGAATATTTTAAACGAAGGCGGGCTGATCCCCTACATCAACAAACACGGCGACCTGAAACTCTGATTAATAGTCTGAGAGGTTATGTAAAATGACTTATCGCGTTACGCTGATACCGGGAGACGGTATAGGCCCTGAGATTACCCGAGCCACCGTCAGCGTACTGGAGGCCACCGGTATCAAATTCGACTGGGAGATCCATACAGTCGGCGAGGCGGCCGTCGAAAAGTACGGCACCCCCCTGCCCGAGGCAACGCTCGAATCCATCAGGAAGAACAGGATTGCCCTTAAAGGTCCGGTGACCACTCCCATCGGCAAGGGGTTCCGCAGTGTAAACGTAGCTCTACGCAAGCAGCTCGACCTGTACGCCTGCCTGAGGCCGTGCAAGAGCTACCCCGGGGTGGTAACCACATTGTATCGGAACGTGGACCTGGTGATTGTCAGGGAAAACACCGAGGATCTCTACATAGGCATCGAGTTCGCCAGGGGAACTGCGGAAGCCTCACAGCTTTATGACCTGATAATGCAGAGCTTCAAGGGCAGCCTGGACAGGAATTCGGGATTCAGTATTAAGACCATTTCCGAGCAGGGGTCACGCCGTATCGTTAAATATGCCTTCGATTACGCCCGCAAATACGGGCGAAAGAAGGTATCGGCCGTAACCAAGGCCAACATACTCAAATACACCGACGGTTTGTTCCTCTCCACTGCCAGGGAGGTTGCCAGGGGATACCCGGAGATAGAGTACGATGAGGTCCTGGTCGATGCGCTGTGCATGCAGCTTGTGCGCAATCCTCAGCGTTTCGACACGCTGGTGCTCCCCAACCTCTACGGTGATATTATCTCGGACCTGTGCGCAGGACTGGTAGGCGGCCTGGGGCTGGCCCCCGGCGCCAACATCGGCGATGGACTGGCCCTATTCGAGCCCACGCACGGAAGCGCCCCAAAATATACCGGACTGAACAAGGTCAGCCCGATGGCGCAGATGCTCTCGGCCGTGCTTATGTTGAGGTACCTGGATGAAACTTCTGCCGCCGATAGGATGGAAGCTGCTATCAGTGCCGTGATAGCCGAGGGGGAAAACGTTACCTACGACCTGCGCAGGGACCGCAACGAGCCCAGCGCAGGCACATCACAGGTCGCAGAAGCAGTTATAGAAAAGCTTAAAAAGTAATATAATCAGCACGGAGATTTATTGTCCACTCCCCCGTCTGACAGTGCTATGCGAAGAATCCAGTGCCGAGCCATAACCAAGACCGTCGCTTCGCTCTTCCAGGACGCCTGCATCCACCTGCCTCCTGATGTAATTGCTTCATTGAAGCGTGCAGGCAGGTCGGAAAAGTCGCCTCTGGGCAAACAGACTATTAAATCCATACTGAACAACATTGCCGTGGCGGGGGATTACCTTCTACCTGTCTGCCAGGATACAGGCACAGCAGTGGTTTTTCTGGAGCTAGGCCAGGACGTCCACATTACCGGCGGCGACCTCGCAGCAGCGATCAATCAAGGGGTTAAAAAGGGATACGCTGAGGGATATCTGCGTAAATCTATGGTGCACAGGCCCTTTTCAGCCAGGAAGAATACCGGAGACAATACTCCTGCGGTTATTCACACCGAGATCGTGCCCGGCAACAGACTACGGATATGCGTTCTACCTAAAGGGGGAGGCGCTGAAAACTGCTCAAGGCTAACGGTGATGTCGCCCTCTCTGGGCCACGAAGGTATTTTAGAATATGTGCTCAACCTGGTTGATGAGTGCGGCAGCAATGCATGTCCCCCGCTGATACTCGGTATCGGGATAGGCGGAACTACCGAGCAGACCATGCTGCTGGCCAAGAAAGCCCTGCTGCGTAAAACCGGTTCGCATAACTCTGATCCCGAGATAAAAGAGCTTGAAAAGAGAATCCTGGCTGATGTTAATATGCTGGGCATCGGCCCCATGGGCTACGGCGGCAGCGTAACAGCCCTGGCCGCGCATATCGAAGTATTCCCTTCTCATATAGCCAGCATGCCGGTGGCGGTCAACATGCAGTGCTGGTGCTCGCGGCACAAGGAAGCAGTGCTTTGAAATGAGAATAAAACGCATTGCGCTGCCTATCTCTGAAAAGGACATCCGGTCGTTGAAATGTGGAGACAGCGTGCTCTTAACGGGCAGCATGCTGACCGCTCGTGATGCTTCGCATAAAAGGATAACCGAGGCCCTGGCCGCCGGAATTGATCTGCCCTTTGATCCGGACGGCCAGACCATTTACTACACAGGCCCTACACCTGCCCGTCCGGGCCATATCGTCGGCTCGGCAGGCCCGACCACGAGCAGCCGTATGGATAAATATACTCCTCTGCTGCTCAAGCATGGACTGAAATGCATGATAGGCAAGGGGAGAAGATCCGCTGCAGTTAAAAAGAGGATGCTGAAAAGCCATGCCGTATACCTGGCGGCTGTTGGGGGCGCCGGGGCTCTACTTTCACGCTCTATAAAAAAGATCGAACCCGTAGCCTACCCTGAACTGGGAGCTGAGGCAGTATACCGCCTGGAGGTTGAAGACTTCCCGGCCGTGGTGATAAACGATATCTACGGGGGAGACCTTTACGACAGCGGCCAGGCCGCGCATAGAAGAGCCTAGTCAGCCGGCGTCATCGAGAGGTATTTCAGCAGGCCGGCAATACTCTTGGCATCGCAGATCTCTCCGTTATCGATCATGCCTGCTATCTTTTCCACAGGGACTCTGACAATATCGATCTCATCGGTGTCCTCGGCTACCAGTCGGCTCTCCTCCAGCTCTGAGGCCAGGAAAACATTGATATATTCGGTGCAATAACCGGGCGCCGGGAAGAATCCTCCCAGTCTGGCAATTTTATGTGGAAGGCAGCCTATCTCCTCCTGCAGTTCGCGCCTGACACACTCTTCCGGGCTCTCGCCGTCCTCCATCACGCCTGCGGGAATCTCCAGCAGGTCTTTACCCGTAGGTACCCTGAATTGACGCACCATAACGACATTGCTGTGTCCATCCAGCACAACGGCAGCAATGGCATCCCTATGTTGGACGATCTCTCGTACAACGATTTCGCCTGTGCTTTTCTCAACCGTGCTCTGGATTAGATTGACCGCCCGACCCTCGAAAATCGTCTTTGACGAAAGCAACTTCTCTTTGCTCATCAGCTCACCGCTACTTCCAGCACAAGCGCCACCTCGTCGCAGTCAGGAAATTTAGGACAACTATAGCATTCAGCCCAGATTTTTCGCGGCAGGTCCATCTTTTCAACCATTTTAAATCCCTGTTTCTGGAAGAAACCGGGCTTGTAGGTCAGGCAGAATATGCGCGGTATACCCAGCGATTTAGCCTCCCCGACACAGGCCTTGATCAGCGCTGCACCCATACCTTTCTTGTGTTTGTTTTCATGTACGGCCAGTGCTTTCACCTCAGCCAGGTCGGCCCAGCTGATATGCAAGGCGACGCAAGCCACGACACTACCGCTGCTATCACGTATGACAAAGAAGTCCCTCAGATTTTCGTACATTTCGCTGAGGGCGCGCGGCAGCATTTCGCCCTTGCCGGCGAATTTATTGACCAGCTCGTGCATCTTCTTTACATCGCCAATTGTCGCTTTCTCAACTTTCATAATGATTTTCCTTTCAACTTGAATACCAGTGTCCTGTAGAAGCTGCCTCTCTGCCTCAGGCGCAGAAAGCGCGAGGTCTGCTCAGCCAAACATACCTCGACTTCATCACCGCTTTTCAACTGCTCTTCCACCTGGCCGTCCATGCTTATCATCGCTTCGTGATTGGTAAAGGCCTTCAGCGTTATTTTAGTTGAAGGCGACAGTACGATAGCCTTATCCATGTTTAAATGCGGGCAGACAGCCTTCATCAGCATATCTCTCGATTCCGGGTAAAGGATGGGCCCGTTGGCAGCCAGAGAGTAGCCTGTGCTGCCTGTGGCGGTGGAGATTATAACGGCATCGGCACGATAGGTGGTGAACACCTCCCCATCGATGGCTACTTCGACGTTTATCAACCGCAGGAACCTGCCCCTCCCTATTACCACATCGTTCATGGCATGGTAGGTATTGCCGGAAGATCTGACCACAGCTTTCAGCACCGATCTCTGCTCTATCCAGCCCGCGCCTCCCATGATCTCAACCAGCTTATCCCGCGCTTCGCCTGCCTCCAGCTCGTTCATAAATCCCAGGTTGCCGAAATTCACGCCAAGTATGGGTATTTCCTGCGGATAGATTATTCGTGCAGCGCGCAGTATAGTGCCGTCGCCCCCGACGCTGATAACAAGGTCGGATCCGGCCAGCGCTTTCCCGGCTTCACCCTCGTCCCATGACGAGTGTATCCAGCATTGCATACCTTTAGATTTGAGGAATTCTGCGATATCGCGGGCGAAACGTTCAGATTTCTCAACCTTGGGATGATATAAAATGCCTATCCTTTTCACAGAGCAGTAGACTATCACGAGCTTACGGCAGTGTCAAATATGACAGAGTATACTCTGCGGGTAAGAGGGGGAATGGAAGCGGCCTGTCACGCAACTAACACACGGCGAAAAGCTGATTGGCGCCGGTTAAATTCCGAACAGAGCAGAGGCGCTCTGGGTTAGCGCGATGAAGGCTCCGGGGAGCACGCCGATGATAACTACGGGAATGCAGCACAGCGCGATAGCCAGCCACTCGGGCCAAGATGACGTCACCTTATCCGCAGAGGCCGGCTCGCCCATCCACATGACTTTAACCACCTTGAAATAGTAGAAGGCTGAGATACAGCTGTTGATCACCGCGATGATGACCAGCCACAGCAGGCCCTGGTCGACGGCGCCGCTGAATATGTAGATCTTCGCTATCAGGCCGGCGGTGGGCGGGAGTCCGGTTAACGACACCATGCAAATTGTTAAAGCCACTGCCATCAGGGGGGCGCGTTTACTCATGCCCGTATAATCGTCTATCTGGTCGCTGTTGATCTTATTTGAGATGGCAATTATGGCTATGAAGGCGCCCAGATTAGTCAATGTATAGCTGAGCAGGAAGAACAACAGCCCGCTGCGCACGTTGCCGTCCACCTGCGATCCCATACCTATTGCAGCCAAACCGACCATGAGGTACCCGGCCTGTGCAATGCTGGAATACCCCAGCATTCTCTTGATATTGGTCTGCAGCAGCGCTGTAACGTTACCAACCGTCATGGTTACGGCGGCCAGCACCGCGATAATCATGGCCCAATCGTTATGCAGCCATTCAGGTACCCCGAAAGCTGTCATAAGTATGCGCGCTATAACCGCGAATCCAGCCGCTTTGCTGGCCACAGAGAGGTATGCGGTAATGGGAGTCGGCGCGCCCTCGTATACATCGGGCACCCACATCTGGAAAGGCACGCTGGCTATCTTGAAGCCGAATCCTGCTATGATTAGAACAAGGCCCACCATCAGGGCCGGCGTCTGCAGCAGGCTTGTGCCCGGCATGCCTTTGATATAATCGGCGATGCAGGTAAGGCAGGTATTGCCGGTCATGCCGAATACCAGCGCCATGCCGTAAAGCAGTATTGCAGAGGCTACCGATCCGAGGATGAGGTATTTCAAACCGGCTTCACTGGATTTCTTGTCCTTGAGGAAGCTGACAAGCACATAGAGAGAGATGCTGCTCAGCTCAAGAGCAACAAAGATGGTAATAAGGTTAATGGACGAAACCAACAGCATGAGACCGACGGCAGATAGCATCAGCAAGGCGTAGAATTCGCCCTGGAATCTTTCAAACTTGGCCACGTATCCGTTCGATGCCAGTATCACCAGGGCTGTTGCCGCCAGTATAAGCAGCTTGAAAAAGAGGCCGAACTGATCTATGGCAATGGTGCGATAAAAAGCCTCTGCCGGCTGGCCGCTCCACAGCATCAGCACAAAGAAAGCCGATACCAGCGCCCCGGCGACTGCCAGGATGGCAAGCGCCTTCTTATTAGAGATGAAAAGGTCAACCATGATGATAATCAGAGCAAAGCACAGCAGGCTTAACTCCGGCGCTATATATTTAATCTGATCCATTATCATCTGTCTTAACCGTCCGCAAGACTATATATTTACATACCTATCAACTTGGCAATAGGTGCTATCCCCATAGCTATTACATTGGTCAGTACGGCGGGGTAGATACCCACCGCCATGATAACCGCCACAAACGAGAAAGTGCTTATCATCTCGACTGCGTCGGCGTCACCCACGCCGTTATATTTGTCCAGAGGGTAACCGTAGAAGACCCTTTGCAGCATCCAGAGGATATAACCGGACGTAACCACGATGCCCAGCACCGCTATCAGGGTAAATACCGGCATGCCGGCGACCACAGTGCTGGCGAAGCTTCCGGCGAACGTTATAAACTCGGCTGCGAACCCGACGGTGCCGGGGAGCCCCAGAGAAGCCAGTCCGGCGATGCTGAAAACAACCACTATTACCGGCATCTGGCGGGCCAGACCGCTCAGGTTATTGAGATCTCGGGTGTGTGTCTTATCGTAAACCAGTCCCACCATGGCGAAGAGCAGACCGGTGATTACTCCGTGGCTGAACATTTGAAAGCTGGCGCCTACCAGGCTGACCTGGTCGAGCGCAAAGATGCCCAGCAGCACGTAGCCCATATGGCTGACGCTGCTATAGGCAATGAGCCTCTTAAGATCGGTCTGCCTGATAGTGACAGCCGCCCCATATATCACGCCTATGACAGCAAGCGTGAGCATGAAGGGGGCGTACTGCACCGCTACCTGCGGCAGCATGCTGACGCATAAGCGAATCATTCCGTAACCACCCATTTTAAGCAACGCGCCGGCCAGGATGACGCTGGCCGCCGTCGGTGCATTGGTGTGAGCATCCGGCAGCCATGTATGCAGAGGGAAAACCGGAAGCTTGATGGCGAATCCAACTATCAGCAGGAAGAAGAGTGCCGTCAGGGGAATGAAAGATGAAGCGATCTGAATTCCGGCCAGGGCCGTCATATCAAAGGTATGCGTAATGAAGTATACACAGAGTATGCCCGCCAGCATGAACGCGCTTCCCACCAGCGTGTATATAAGGTACTTATACGCTGCGTACTCCTTGCGCCCGCTTCCCCAGATGGATATGAGGAAGAACATCGGTATCAATTCCAGCTCCCAGAAGAGGAAGAAGAGGATCAGGTCCAGCGAGCAGAATACGCCCAGTATGCTCGTCTCCAGCAGCAGTATCCAGATGAAATACTGCTTTGGATTAAGCTGTATTTTCCAGGAGACGAGCACCGACACCACGCCCAGGAAGGTCATAAGTATGACCAGGGGCAGGCTCAGGCCATCCACTCCCAGATAGTAGAATGAATTGATGGCCGGAATCCAGGATATCTTCTCGACGAACTGCATCTGCCCGATGGCGGCCTCGGACCTGTCGAACATTATGAATACCGCAATAGATAGAATGAATGAGGCCATGGCTGCAGACAGCGCAATCCACTTGACCGTCTTCTGACCGGGTTTGGGTATAAGTGCTATGACGATCAAGCCGATAACCGGCAGAAAAATGATCCAGCTCAACAAGTTCAGATTCAAAGCCATTTACCTCAGCTGAATAAATATAAACAGGCGACTATGGCAATAGCGCCGATGGCAATTGAGATTACATACAACTGCGTCTGTCCGGTCTGTAATTTACGGAGCATTCCACCCGCAGCGGCAGTGCCCTGCGCAGCCCCGTTCACCGTTCCGTCCACCACGCTCGTATCAAACATAGCCATCCATTTGAAGATGCCGTTATATAAGATGGTTTTTACGATGACGTTTTCGTAGAGCTCGTCCATCCAGTATTTACGATACAACATTATGTAAATCGGTTTAAACGCCTTCCCGATCTTTTCAGGTGAGATCCACTTGGCGCAGTACATTGCGTAGGCCGTGAATATACCGAGCAGAGCAATAACCAGCGATATCAGCGGCAGCGGGTGGGTCAGTGTACCGAAGAAGCCGGCAATAAAACTGACGTGATGCCCTTCTCCCTCACCCATAAACTGGTTGAAGAGTCCCGTGACGTTGAACCAGCCGGCGCAGACGGCTAAGATAGCCAGTATGACCAGCGGGATGACCATGACCATGGGAGACTCATGAGGACCGTGGGAATGCGCGTCGCCGTGACCGCCGTGCTCAGGTTGGGCTCCGCCCCTGTACTCGCCATGGAAGGTCATGAATATCGCCCTGAACATATAAAAGGCCGTCATGAAAACGGTTATGATGCACAGGATGAACAGTATGGGTTGCTTGTCGAAAACTGAGAGTATTATCTCGTCCTTGCTCCAGAACCCGGCCAGCGGCCAGATGCCTGCCAGACTGAGAGCTCCGATCAGAAAAGTGATATAGGTCCAGGGCATGGCCTTGCGCAGCCCGCCCATCAGTCTCATGTCGAAGGTGCCGGTGCCATGGTTTACGCTGCCCGATCCCAGGAACAGCAGCGCCTTGAAAAAGGCATGCGTGAAAAGGTGGAAGATGCCTATAGCTACACTGCCGACGCCCAGGCCCACCATCATAAAGCCGAGCTGGCTGATAGTGGAATACGCCAGCACGCGCTTAATATCGTTCATGACCAGGCCGATACTGGCGGCGAAAATAGCCGTGAAAGCCCCGATGATAGCTACCACCAGCATGGCCTCGTGTGAATGCTCGAACATGGGGTAAAAGCGGGCAACCAGGAATACACCGGCTGCTACCATGGTAGCGGCATGTATGAGGGCGCTCACCGGTGTTGGGCCCTCCATGGCATCCGGCAGCCAAACGTGCAAGGGGAACTGGGCTGATTTGCCCGCTGCGCCGGAGAAAATGCCTATAGCCACCCATGTCAGCGTGGTTCCGGCCAGCGCACCGGTCGCTACGATCTTATACAGCGCCTCTGTATCGAAGGTTCCGGTCTGGGCGTAGAGCACCAGTATGGCAGCCAGGAAGCCGAAATCCCCCAGCCTGGTTACGATAAACGCTTTCTTGGCCGCGTTGGCCGCCGACGGTTTGTGGAACCAGAATCCGATCAGCAGGTATGAGCCGAGTCCCACGCCTTCCCAGAACACAAACATAAACAGGATATTGTCAGCCAGCACCAGTCCCAGCATGCAGGCTGTGAAAAGGGACATGAAGGCATAATACCTGAGGTACCCGGCGTCGCCCTTCATATAGCCCTGGGAGTAAATCTGCACCATCAGGCTGACAAAGGTGACCACTATTACCATAACTGCGGTCAGCGAATCAACCAGGACGCCGATGTGTATGCTTAGATTTCCAATTAAGGCCCACTCGATGTCGTCGACAGGCAGCACATGTCCCGGCGCAGCAATGACCGCGCTCAGCAACCACAGCGACAGCGCAAAAGATATACCGACTGCCCCGATGGTGACATATCCTCCGATCAAAGGCCGTTTATTGAGGAACGGCCTGAGCACCAGCCCGATCAACAGGAAAGATATGAACGGTATTAAGAAAATAAGCCAGGGAACCTGTGTCGGCATTATAGTTTCCTTAAGACCTCCTCAACGACATGTACCCGCTCCTGTGATACGTATACCCTGTACGGGACCGATTCGCTGATCTCCAGCTTGTCGGAATCGGGCAACAGCCTGGTGGGGATCCCTTCGCCTTCGAAGAATTCCTTCCACATCTCGGCTATCATCAGATTCGGTGCGCTTTTAACTTGAACCCACATATCATTACCATTTCAAGATATTGAAATTTTCGATATCAACGCTTTCGCGGTTACTGTAAACAGTGAAGATGATGGCAATCCCGACAGCTACCTCGGCAGCCGCTACCACCATGACAAAGATGGCGAAAATCTGACCGGTCAACGTCACGGGCGTGATATATTGCGAGAAGGCTATTAAAGCAATATTCACGGCATTCAGCATGATCTCCACACACATAATGACCTTAATCACGTTCCGCTGCGTGATGACTCCAAAGAGCCCTATGCAGAAGAGCACTGCCGACAAAATCAGGTACTGGTCCAACCCTACGCTAAACATCATTTCTCCCTGATCACCGCGATTGCTCCGAGTATTGCTGACAACAGCATTACGACCGCTATTTCCATGGTCAGAAGGTAACCGCTATCGCCGAAGAGCGCCTTCCCAAGAGGCTTGACGGTCTCCTGAAGGGGCGCGTTGTCCGGCATGACGAACGCAGTATTGATAATTCCGAAAGCGACAACTCCCAGAAGCAGAATCGCCACTATGGCTGCCGGGTATTTCAGGTTGCCCAGTGGCGGCCCCTGCCTGGCGTCCCTGGTGAGCATGATGGCCACGATAATAAGAATAGAGATGGCCCCCACATATACAAGTATCTGCACAATGGCAAGGAAATCCGCGTGCAGCAGCAGGTAAACGCCGGCAACTGTCATAAAAAGCAGTATAAGGCACAGCGCAGCACGAAAGATGTCGCGTACCATTATCACGGCTACGGCGGACGCCACCGCTATAATTGCCAGCAGGCCGAATACTATCTCAAGCACCGGGACCCCTCTTTCGTTTGCTCAAAGGCAGGAAATTCAGTTTCTGGCCGCCCTTTTCGCGGTTATAGAGCAGCAGGCTCTGATCGGGTAGCTGGTCATCAAACTGCGGCCTGAAGTATGCGCTGGGCTGGTGATCACTCGAAACAGACAGCTTCTCTTTGCTCAAGACCAGGTCTTTGCGACTATACTTGGCGCATTCATAGTTCAAACCCATGGCCAGCGCATTATAAGGACACGATTCCACACACAGCCCGCAGAATATACAGCGCCCTGAATCGAGTTCGAACTTATCAACGATGAATTTACTTTCCTCGCCCCGGTGAGTTACCAGTATGATATTGCCCTGCAGGCAGGCTTTGGTACAGGTTCCGCATCCGGTGCATTTTTCCGGAAACCAGACCAGCTCATTTCCACGTGTCCTGCGCGAGATACTCAGTTTCTCATCAGGATACTGAACGGTTATAGGTGCCCTGAAAAGATGCTTTAAGGTCAACGCCATACCTTTAGCGATACCGATGCCGTAGCGCTCAAACTTCAACCCTGCCACCTCCCAAAGTAAATAGCTTGGACCAGAGCAGGATGAGGACTGCGGCCAGGCCGAAGTTCAGTATAACCATCACCCACTGCAATCCCGCCGGCAACACCAGCACCTCTATGGCCACCAGCAACAGGTTTATAACTGCCATGGGGAGTAGGAATTTCCAGGCAAAAGACATCAGCTGGTCGACCCTTAACCTGGGCAGAGTGGCGCGCATCCAGATGATCGCGCTGAATACAAGCATGACCTTGATAATAAACCACAGGACCGGCGGCAGCAGCGGACCCTGCCAGCCGCTGAGGAAAAGTGTGGTGATGATGCCCGAGTATGCCAGCGCCACACCATATTCACCTAAATAAAACATGGCAAATTTCATGCCTGAATACTCGATATGGTAGCCGGCGACTATCTCGGAATCAGCTTCCAGCAGGTCGAAGGGCGACCGGTTCATTTCCGCCAGGGAACCGAGGAAGAAGATAAGGAATCCCAGCGGCTGTAACAATATAAACGGTATGCTCTGTGCCTCAACAATCTTAAGCATAGAGAAAGAGCCTGTCACCAGGGCGATACCGACGATGGATAATACGACCGGTATCTCATAACTAACCATCTGGGCGATGCTGCGCATGCCGGATATATATGAGTACTTGTTGCCCGATCCCCAGGCAGCCATGAAAATGCCGATCACCGATATCGAGCTGATAGCAATGACGTAGATGATGCCCACGTTCAGGTCTACCAGTATAGCGCCATCCCCGAACGGCACAACCGCAAAGATCAGTAGTATAGGTACGAATACGGTGACGGGGGCAATGAAATGGATCAGCTTGTCGGCTTTCTCCGGCACAATATCCTCTTTGAGAAGGATCTTGATGGCAGTGGCGATTGGCTGAAGAATGCCTTCGGGGCCGCAGCGGTTGGGGCCCAGCCGGATCTGGAACCGGCTGATCAGGCGTCGTTCCCACCAGATGAATACGATGACGACGGTGAGCACAAATATAATAATGATCAGTATGCCCACGATAGCCGGCGTGAGGTAAACCGCCCAGTCAGGCCAGCCGGCGGTTTTAAGTATTAGTTGAAACTGATCAAGCAGTGTCATCAGCGGTCTATTTCTCCCAGCACGACATCCATGCTGCCGAAAATAATGATTAAATCGGCCACTTTCCACCCGATCATCATATCTTTCAGAGCTGTGATGTTAATCAGGGTAGGAGGATAAATATGCAGCCTGTACGGAGCGATCGATCCATCGCTCACTATATAGAAGCCCAGATTGCCTTTGGGAGCTTCTATATATCCATAAGTTTCACCCGGCGGCGGCCGGAAAAACTGCGGCAC
>Ga0208828_1000092_pt1 | contig 39309 bp, 35 predicted proteins | sample Kivu_160m_FD_185487 | JGI IMG/M metagenome (GOLD analysis project Ga0208828, IMG submission 185487) | Freshwater microbial communities from Lake Kivu, Western Province, Rwanda to study Microbial Dark Matter (Phase II) - Kivu_160m (SPAdes)... | ecosystem: Environmental > Aquatic > Freshwater >... | reverse complement strand
GATTATGGAAATGGCATAGCCGTGGACTCAACCGGCTGCGCTTACGTTGCCGGGCAGACGCCTTCCGCCGACTTCCCCACCCAGAACCCATACCAGGCTGCAAACGCCGGAGATGTAGACGCGTTTGTCGCCAAGCTGTCAGCTACGGGCAACAGTCTCAGCTACTCCACCTACCTCGGCGGTATATGGGCTGATTATGGAACTGGCATAACCGTGGACTCAACCGGTTGCGCTTACGTCACCGGATATACTGAGTCCACTGACTTCCCCACACAGAACCCCTACCAGGCGGCACATGCCGGGGTTGAGGACGCGTTTGTCACCAAGCTGTCAGCAGCGGGCAACAGCCTCAGCTACTCAACCTACCTCGGCGGCAGCGGCACTGATGATGGATGGAGCATAGCCGTGGACTCAACCGGTTGCGCTTACGTCGCAGGGCAGACGCGCTCCGATGACTTCCCCACCCAGAACCCTTACCAGCCGGCACACGCCGGAAATGGTGACGTCTTTGTCGCCAAGCTGTCGGCGGCGGGCAACAGTCTCGGCTACTCAACCTACCTCGGCGGTAGCGGCATTGATGTAGGCTATGGCATAGCCGTGGGCTCAACCGGCTGCGCTTATGCCACCGGATGGACTAGGTCCGCTGACTTCCCCACGCAGAACCCATACCAACCGGCACATGCTGGGGGTACAACAGACGCCTTCGTCACCAAACTCGGTGGAGGTGAACCAGACATACTTGTTGACCCGCTGACCATAGACTTCGGCGAGATACCGGTAGGTTCAACCAGTCCACCCTATGTGGTGGGGGTAGGTAATAGCGGCACGGCTAACCTTAACGTAGGCACGGCAGTATTGGCTGGCGCCAATCCAGATGCGTTTGCCATAGTATCTGACAGCGTCTCAAACCAGACTCTAGCTCCCGGCGTGCACGGGATAATAGAAGTGGCCTTCAGTCCCACAGCGGTCGGCACCACAGCCATCCTGTCAATTCCTTCAGACGACCCTGACGAAAACCCGGTCAACGTGGCTCTTAACGGCAACGGAGTCCAAACGTCTTCACAGGTTCAATCAGCTACAGGAACCGGCATTGTCACATACGGCGTGTCCAGCGGCAGTATCGTCGACTTAAACGCGATTACCGTAATCGACCTGCCACACGCTCCGGTAACCCTTATCTTTCCACACGGCTTATTCCTTTTCAGGATTACGGGTCTTACCCCGGGCGAAACCGTGACCGTAACCGTAACGACCCCCCAAGCAGTCCCGGTAGGCATTCAGTACTGGAAGTACCAGGTGGGCAGAGGCTGGTTCCAGCTACTCGTCGGCGATGACGATGGGGATAATATACTGACTTTCCAGCTCACCGATGGCGGTCCGAATGATGCTGATGGATTGGCTAACGGCATAATCGTCGACCCAGGCGGTCCAGCGATAGCGACACCAACAGGGACAACAGGGGCAACAGGGGCATCACGGGCTTCACCATCTATGCCACCAACAACCCAACTGCCACCGGCGGATATTCAACTGCGTAGCCTCAGCGTCAGCCCCGGTGAAACTCAAGCCGGGCAGCCGGTGACCGTGCTGGCCAGCATGGTCAACAACGGCGCTTCTGCCGGCAGCTACAATGTCGCCCTGAGGATAAATGGCAGGGTGGAGCAGCAGAGGATGGTTGAGGTGTCACCGGGAGCAGCTTACCCGGTCAAGTTCACCGTAACCAGGTCCCAGCCCGGCACCTATACCGTGGCTATAGATAACCAGAAGGCGAGCTTCACCGTGCTCGGCGGTAGCACATCCGGGTCATCTGCCAGCGGCGGATTGATTGCCTTAATAGCTATAGCAGTCTTGATTCTGGCTACGGCAGTGGTTCTGGTGATGACCTTCCGCCGACCTGCCTAGCTGGCGCGTCACCCACCATTCCATTACCACACATTATGATGGATGCGCAACAGCAAAGTAACAACATCGCCTTTCCGTCAGAAAAACAGCTACTTAAACCTGGTCAGCGGAGACAGCAACTCTTCGTCTTTGCGCAGCTCGATGATGCGGTCGCGAAGCAGGGCGGCTTTCTCGAACTCCAGGTTTTTGGCGGCTTTTCGCATCTGCGATTCGAGGTCTTTGATGAGGCGCAGTACTTCGTCTTTAGATATGGGTGTGGGCGTGTAGGCGGCTCTGGCTTCAGCTACCACTTTAACTCGTTCGGTGATGTCCTTAATCGCCTTTTTTATGCCCTGAGGGGTAATGCCGTGCTCTTTGTTGTAGGCTTCCTGAATCCGGCGGCGCCGCTGAGTTTCCTCCATGGCTCCATGCATTGACTTTGTCACGGTGTCGGCATACATGATGACATGCCCATCGATATGACGTGCCGCCCGCCCCATTGTCTGGATGAGCGCCTCCTTAGACCGTAAGTAGCCTTCCTTATCCGCATCCAATATTGCCACCAGGCTTACCTCGGGCAAATCTAACCCTTCGCGGAGCAGGTTGATGCCGACAACCACGTCATAGACGCCGAGGCGAAGGTCACGCAGTATCTCAACCCGCTCCAGCGTGTCAATCTCGGAATGCAGATAATGTGTCTTGATTTCCATCTCCTTCAAGTAGTCAGCCAGCTGCTCAGCCATCCGCTTGGTCAGCGTGGTCACCAGGCAACGCTCACCTTTATCCACACGTGTCTTAATCTGGTAAATCAGGTCGTCGATTTGCCCTTTAGAAGGCTTTACCTCAATGGTAGGCTCAAGCAGACCGGTGGGACGGACTAACTGCTCCACCACCTGCTGGCTGTGCTTGTATTCATACTCGCTGGGGGTAGCCGACACATAGACCACCTGGTTGATTCGCTCCTTGAACTCATCGAGGCTCAGCGGTCGATTGTCCAGCGCCGACGGCAGGCGAAAGCCGAAATCAACCAGCGTCCGCTTGCGGGAGATGTCACCGTGATACATGCCACGTATTTGAGGCAGCGTCATGTGAGATTCATCGATGAACAGCAGGAAGTCATCGGGGAAATAGTCGAGCAACGTCCACGGCGCGCTGCCCGGCGCTCGACGCTGGAGATGCCGGGAGTAGTTCTCCACGGCATGACAGTAGCCGACCTCGCGCAGCATCTCGATGTCGTAGTTAGTCCGAGCCTCGAGCCTGGCGGCTTCAAGCAGCTTACCCTGGTCTTTCAGCTCTTTCAGTCGCTCTTCCAGCTCAACCTTTATGTCCTCGATAGCCAGCAGAAGCTTGTCATGCGAGGTGACGAAGTGCTTTGCCGGGTAAATGTCCACTGAATCGCGCTCCACCAGCAGCTCACCGGTGAGCGGGTCGATATCGACGATACGCTCGACTTCATCCCCAAAGAACTCAAGCCTGACGGCAATTTCCTCGTACGCCGGCTGGATTTCCAGGGTGTCGCCGCGGATACGGAAACGGCTGCGAGTGAAGTCGAAGTCGTTCCTCTCGTACTGCATGTCCACCAGGCGGCGAGCCAGCTTGTCCCGCTTGCATTTCTCGCCCTTCTTTATTGTAGCCACGAAGCTGCGATACTCTTCAGGCTCGCCCAGGCTGTAAATACATGATACCGAAGCCACTATGAGCACATCGCGGCGGTCGAGCAATGCCCGCGTGGCAGCATGGCGCAGCTTGTCTATTTCCTCGTTTATATCGATTTCCTTCTCGATATAGGTATCAGTATTCGGGATGTAGGCTTCCGGCTGATAATAGTCATAATAGCTGACGAAATACTCAATGGCGTTTTCGGGTAGATATTCCTTGAACTCGGTGGCTAGCTGAGCGGCCAAGGTCTTATTGTGGCAGATGACCAGAGTGGGTTTCTGCACCCTTTCCGCCACGTTAGCCATGGTGAAGGTCTTGCCGCTGCCGGTGACACCGAGCAATGTCTGCTGCTTGTAGCCTTTATTTACACCTTCGACCAGCCTGTCCACCGCCTGCGGCTGGTCGCCGGTGAGCTTGAAGTCGGAGATAATTTTAAATTTTGGCATCTAAGTCACTATATGCCTTAACTACAACAGTCCTGTCATTCTGAGGGAGCTAGGCGACCGAGGAATCTCAGGGGGGAATGATGTGTTGAGATTCTTCGCTGCGCTCAGAATGACAGAGGAAGCGCTCGGAATGACAGAAAAAGGAACTGAGATTGCCATATCCCGGTGCAATCGGGGCTCGCAATGACATAGGTAGAAATGGGATTGCTTCGTCACTTTGTTCCTAGCAATGACAGAAATTTCACCCTCACCCTAACCCTCTCCCGTTCCCCATATCCCAGCGGGAGTAAATCCTCGCTGGATGCCTGCCCACCCCTCCTCCCGCCGAGGGAGAGGGGATATGACTACATTGGTGGATAATACATTACTTTTGGGGGATTTTGGAAATGCGGTCGAACTCGTCTCTAAGCCTCTTGTAAGATTTATCCAGCTCTTCTGCCTGGAGCAAGGCGTTCTTAAGATGGGCTCCGAAAAACACGCGCCACTTATCATCGATTTCATCAAACCGGCGTTTAATGCTGATGAGGTCATTTTTAACCTCTTCAGCCTTTTCCGAAAGCTTCTTTGCCTGGATGCCGGCTCTAATCAGCTCGATTTTGGCGGAAAGGGTCAGCGGCGATACCACCTGAACACCAGCCCTGCTGTAGTGCAGCAGCAGCTCATATGCCTCGTTCAGCAGAAAATAATAGACGCTTTCAGACGGAATATAGGCAAAGGCAAACTCGGCAGACCCTTTATCGGGACATACGTAGTCAGCAGCTATCTTGTCAAGGCAACGCCTGACATCGGCAACAAAATCCTTCTTGAACCTCTGCTTCTCAGTCGGGTCTTCTGTTGACAGCATCCGGGCATAGTTGTCCAGAGAAAACTTGGAGTCTATGCAGACGATTCCTTCGGTCGATTTTATATGGGCATCAGGCCTCTTGCCATCGAGAACCGTCTCCCTGATACCATACATGTCCGGCGGAAGCTGGTCCGACAGCATAGTCTCCAGGGCGATTTCACCCAGGGACGCCCTCTCCTTTGGCACTCTGAGCATTTGCTCGAAGGACTTATAGCTTTCTTTAATATCTCTGGCTTGGGCCTCTATGCTGCCTATCTTTTCACCCAGTCCCAGCTCCGTCCAGGTGCTTTGCACGACGTTTTTGAGGTCGGTTGGCTCCACCTTCCTGCCCCTGAGGACAAGGAAAATCAGCACTCCCAAAAGCAATAAAACAAGACCAAGCAGTATTTCAACAACCATGTTCACTCCCAGCTACGCTCCAGCCAGTTGCCTTAAAGCCAGCTTCACCTTTTCTTCCAGGTCTAGCTCCGGAGAATTGGGCAAGCCAGCCACAGCCTGCGTAGCTTCCTTCAGTGAATAACCGAGGTTGGTCAGGGCAGCCACTACATCGGCATCTTCCTGCGCCAGGGCTGGCGTTACAGCCCCTTCCCATCCCTTCTCCAGCTTTCCTTTAAGCTCCAGTACCACCCGCCCGGCTATTTTCTTACCAATACCAGGCACCTGAGTCAGCAGGTCAACGTTGCCGCTGATTATAGCTGAAGCCACTTGCTCAACACTTAACGTGGACAAAAAAGTCAGCGCTGCTCTGGGACCTATACCGGAGACAGAAATGAGGTTCTGAAAAAGCACCAGTTCATCGGCAGAAGCAAAGCCGTAAACAGCTATATTATCTTCCCTTAAATACAGGTGCGTATGCAGATATACTCTGTCTCCAACATTCCCCAGTCGGCTCACGGTAGAACCGGGAACATGCACCTGGAGACTGAGCGGTCCGACCTTGACCACCGCCGAGTCTATACCGCGGCTTTCCAGTATACCTTCTAAGGCAACTATCATTTACTTGCTCCCCGCCAGCAGGCGCTCAACATGCCTTTGATGAATGTGGCAGATAGCCACAGCCAGGGCATCGGCGGCATCGCTGGGCTGAGGCGCCTGATCCAACCCGAGCTGAAGCCTCACCATCTCCTGCACCTGCTCTTTATCGCTACCGCCATAAGTAGTCACCTGCTGCTTTACCTGCGTCGGCAAATAGCGGGAAACCGGTAAATTCTCATTGGCTGCGGCTAAAATGGCTACCGTCTGAGCCCTGCCTATAGCCAAAGCCGAGCGAGCATTTCCTGCCACAAACGGCTCCTCGATGGCTACCTCGTCAGGTCGATATCGGGCTACTACTTCACAAAGCTTTTTATACAGAGAGGACAACCTTCGCTCCACAGGGACTTTAGCAGGCAGGCTCACCACCCCACAGACGACCATTGTCATCTCACCACCCTCCTCATCCACCACACCATAGCCCAGATTCAAAGTACCCGGGTCAATGCCGAGAACACGCATAGCTATGCCTGAGCCCGCAGCTTCTCAAAAACAGCCTCGGAGTAATCGAGATTAGCGGAAACATGCTGGACATCATCCAGCTCTTCAAGATGGTCTAGCAGCTTCAGTGTTTGAATGGCTTCTTTCTCGTCCAATACCACAGTGCTCTTAGCCACCCGCTGAACTTCAGCCGAAACGGGGGGCTTGATTTGTTCCACCGCTTTTCGCACTGTCTCTAAATTTTGCGGCGTGGTCTGAATTTCAAGATAGCCTTTCTCCTCTTTGACATCATCTGCGCCGGCATCTATCGCCGCCATGGCTAACTCTTCGGCATCCACGCCATCGGTTTCCACGGTGATGACGCCTCTGGTCTCAAAAATCCAGGCGACAGAACCGCTGGCAGCAAGACTGCCGCCGTGCCTGGCAAATAGACTGCGTACCTCCTGAACGGTACGATTTCGATTATCTGTCAAAGCCTCTACCAGAACCGCTACGCCGTTAGGACCGTAGCCCTCCATGATTATCTCAGCGAGGCTGGCTCCACCGAGTTCACCACTTCCTTTCTTTATGGCTCGCTCGATGTTATCAGACGGCATGTTATTGTCACGCGCTTTCTGTATCGCCAGGCGCAGACGAAAGTTTGAATCGGGACTGGGCCCGCCTTCCCGCACTACCACTATAATCTCACGGGTAAGCTTGGTAAATAGCTGCCCCCTGCGGTGGTCTGCTACGCCTTTTTGCCGCTTGATTGAACTCCACTTAGAATGACCTGACATAGCTCACGCTCAAACTAATTTTACCACCACGCTTCGCAATAATAAAGCAACATCTGAATTTAGTATAACAAAAGATTCATTTTAGCTGTAATTCAACAGGTGACATTTAATGATATAATGCTTGACAAAGGCTAAGTAAATATTGTCTACCCTGTCACCCTGAGCATCAGCAAAGGGTCTCAAGGCATTGATACCAGGAATTCTTCGCTTCGCTCAGAATGACAAAAAGACAGAAATGATTGAAGAGCTTCTTAATCTAGGCATTGCCAGAGAACTAATAGTAGTCATCATATCAGCCCTGCCTATAATAGAGCTTCGGGGCGCTTTGCCGGTAGCCATAAACGTGTTTCACATGCCGTGGTACTGGGCATACCCGCTGGCTGTCATTGGCAATATGCTGCCAGTGCCGATACTGCTACTGTTCTTCGAATCGCTAGCCCGAATCGTCAGTAAGGTGGAAATCGGCAGGAGGTTCGTAAACTGGGGACTCGAACGCACCAGGCGACATGGAAAATTCATCGAGAGATATAAGCGAATCGGGCTCATGCTATTTGTCGCCATACCTTTACCGTTTACCGGCGCCTGGACAGGCTCGATAGCAGCCTTCCTCATGGGCATGAAGTTCAAGTACTCTATTCTGTCCATTCTCTGCGGAGTAATAATTGCCGGAGCTATCGTTACCTGCCTGTGTCTGCTTGGCTGGATTGGCGCCATTATCGCCGGCGTAGGACTCAGCGCCATTGCTATATTCGGCTGGTGGCGGGATTAAAATCGCCATGGAGCATGCGGTTTGAAACTCAAGGAAGTGGTTGACAGCTATATGCAGCAGGTGCCTGAGGTAATCGAACACTGCCAGCGCTGCCTCAAGACTGAGCGATGGCATGGCAATGTGGTGCTGATGGTGGTGGACGCCGCTTTCACCTCTATTGGCTTAAACTACTTCCAGTCAGTGGTGCCCAGGGTATATAAATTCAGGCAAGAATTCGTGGAAACGGGGAAGATTCACACGCTGGAGGATTTAGCCGCTGCCAATTATGATGAGCTTGAGAGTGTCTGGAAAAACAAGCGCTCCTGGCACATGGCAAAATCGGTCGCCCGTCACTTAGCCGGTATTAAGAGTGAGAAAGGGTTCGATGATAAGCAAGCTTTTATCTACTGGGCAAAGCACGCACAGCTCGATGGCTGGGAGAAAGACCCGATAGGGCAAATTAACGGCGTGGGCATAAACAGCTTTCAATACCTGAGAATGATGGGCGGCATCGACACGGTAATGCCGGATAAGATAGTGAAAAGGGTTATCGCTGAAATCCTGTCTAAGGCAAACACGGAGATGTCCTCAACCGATATAGATTTCGTTAGGCTGATGGATAGAATAGCGCAGGGCACCGGCTACAGGGCTATCGAGCTTTGCTGGATGACCTGGATGATACAATCGGAGGCCGGCTTGAGCCGTATGGAAAAATATTCGGGACTTCTACCCGAGATTTGACATTGCAAGAGATAATGAGGAAGTGTCTATAGAAAGAGCTTTCCGACCTGCTGATTATATCAAGATAAGCATCTTCGCGGCTGCCCTATCGGTTCTCTGGCCCAGTCTGCACAGTGTAATAATTCCGCTCCGACTTCTGGAATTCACTCCCGAAGCACAGAAAAATACTTACCTCGGGCTTCTGACCTTCGCCGGTTCGATGATAGCCGTATTTGTTCAACCAGTGGCCGGGGCAATCAGCGACCGCTTCAGCTCCCGCTTTGGCCGCCGTCGGCCCTTCATCCTGGCGGGAACGCTTCTGGCTCTGCTTTTCCTCCCCAGCATAGGAATTTCCGGCAGCTTCTCTTTCCTGCTTTTAGGCTACTGCCTGCTTCAAGTAGCCACCAATATCGCTCAGGGACCGTTCCAGGCGTTTATCCCGGACCTGGTACCAGAAGACCGCAAGGGAGTGGCATCAGGAGCCAAGAGCCTGGCGGAAATATTAGGCGGAGTAGCCTTCCTGCGCATAGTGGCTTACCTGATGGATAACTACGCCAGCGGCGGCGGTGAAATGTGGCTATGGCTGGCAATAGGAGTACCCGGGGCAATACTGTTGGGAGGCATGGTTGCCACTATGCTGACAGTAAAAGAGCCGCCATCATGTCTCGACGATAAACCATTCACTGCAAAAACAGTGGCCGGCGCCTACAAGATCGACGCCAAAAGAAATATGAGCTTTATATGGTTTCTCTTATCCCGATTGTTTATCCTGATGGCAATGGTAGTGCTTCAAACCTTCGCCCTGTACTTCATAAGAGACGTAATCAATCATCCCAACCCGGCAGGAGTAACCGCAGACCTCCTGATTACTGTGGGCATTTTCCTGCTCCTGGCAGTTTACCCTGCGGGGCAGCTTTCTGACAGGCTAGGACGCAAACCGATTATTCTCTTCTCAGGATTTGTGGGTATAATTGGTATCCTGGTGCTATTCTTTTCACACACTTATGCTGGCATACTGGTCTGTGGTGGTCTCGTCGGGACCTCAGCAGGAGCTTTTCTAAGCACCAACTGGGCGCTGGCTACCGACCTGGTTCCTGCGGGCGAAGAAGCCCGCTACCTGGGGCTGACCAACATAGCCACAGCTGGTGCCGGAGCGTTAGCCAGGCTCACCGGCCCGGTAATCGATTTTTTCAATATCCAGCGATACGGCTTTGGCTACTCAATCATGCTTTTAATTTGTATCTTCTATTTTATACTCGGCTCTGCCCTGGTCATACCAGTCAGGGTAAAAAGTAAGGAAGGTTAACTCAAGCTAGTGCAGCAGACAGACAACAAGACAAAAAAGCGATTCTGGACAAGGGAGCGCTACCTTCAGATTTTTGCCTTGCTCTTTGTAGTGGCACTGTCTGTTTTCCTGTTCCTCAACCGAGACAAGATAGCAGAGCTTGAAGTGTATGGCTATCTCGGTGTCTTCATAATCTCCATAATAACTTGCAGCAGCATAGTAGTACCTGTGCCCGGATGGATTTTGGTAGCTACACTCGGCGCCATACTGAACCCTGTACTGGTAGGAATTGTATCCGGCATAGGAGGAACAATCGGCGAGATGACCGGGTATCTTTTAGGCTATGGTGGCAGGCTAGCCGTAGATAACGTGGGGCTCTACGCCAGAATGGTGCGGTGGATGAAAAGATGGGGAAGCCCCACTATCTTTGTACTCGCACTGATACCCAATCCGTTTTTCGACCTAGCCGGTGCTGCCGCTGGTCTGCTTCGCTTGCCAGTATGGAAGTTTCTACTCTTCGGTGCTGCCGGCAGGATACCCAAGCACATACTCTTTGCCTATATCGGCGTCTGGGGTTTCCAGCTTATGACATTATAGCCGGAAATAACTATAAAATATATGCTAAAAAGGAGGGAAAAGCCATGATAAAAGACCTGGTACATAAAAACAGGAGCTATCGAAAGTTCCATCAAAATGTCCCCGTGGAGTTGGAGACACTGAAGGAGCTGGTTGACCTGGCCAGGCTTTCGGCTTCAGCACTCAATATGCAGCCACTGAAATACATGCTCTCCTGCGACCCAAAAAAGAACGCCTTGATATTTCCGCTACTTGGCTGGGCTGCTTTTCTTAAAGACTGGCCGGGCCCGGCTGAAGGTGAAAGACCATCGGCCTACATAATAGTACTTGGAGACAAGGAGATAAGCCAGGCATTTGGCTGCGACCACGGTATAGCAGCCCAGAGCATTCTGCTCGGCGCCACAGAAAAAGGTCTGGGTGGCTGTATGATTGCTACAGTGAAAAGGTCGGAGCTCAGCAAAGCTCTGGGCATCCCGCCACAATATGAAATACTACTCGTCATAGCCCTGGGCAAACCTAAAGAAACGGTTGTTATCGATGCGCTCGGTGAAGATGGAAATACCAGATACTGGCGGGACAGCCAGAGTGTACATCATGTACCCAAGCGAGCACTTGATGACATCATCATTGGCTAGGAGTATCGCAAATTTACTTAGCGCCTGCACAACAGGTATAATAATCGCTTATCCGAACTATGAATAACCTGTCAGTTTCGAAGCTTCCGAGGCGCATCGAGGGACTGAACGAGCTAGCCTACAATCTATGGTGGAGCTGGAATATAGAGGCGCGTCAGCTGTTCAAAGCCCTGGATAATGCCATGTGGAGAGCTACCGGGCATAATCCAGTCAAGCTACTGCAACAAATCGAGCCTCATCGATTGGTAGCCGCTGCTCAAGACCCCATATTCCTTAAAAAGTATGACTTCGTTATGAGCTACTTCAAGAACGCGATGTCAGGAGCCGACACCTGGTTTAATACACAATATCCGCACCTGGGGCAACAGACAATAGCCTATTTCTCACTGGAATTCGCTATCCATAACTCGTTACCTCTTTACGCCGGCGGGCTCGGTGTCCTGACAGGCGACTATTGCAAAGAGTCGAGCGACCTCGGCTTGCCTCTGGTAGGCGTGGGATTTATGTATCCACAGGGCTACTTCCATCAGCATATATCTGCCGATGGATGGCAAGAAGAAGTCTATGAGCGATTAAACTTCAGCGAAGCACCTATCAGCCCGGTGCTTACCGCTGAAGGTAAACCGATAATCGTCGAAGTTCCCCTGAATACAAGGCTGGTTCAGGTTACAGTGTGGCAGGTGAATGTCGGGCGGGTAAAGCTCTATCTGCTGGATACTAACGTTGAAGGGAATTCGCAACCCGACCGCGAGCTTTCGGCACGGCTTTATGCTGGCGACCAGGATACGCGCTTGCAAAAGCAAATCATCATAGGAATTGGCGGTGTACGTGTCCTGCGGGCGCTCGGCATCGAACCGACCATCTGGCATGCTAACGAAGGATATACCGCCTTTATGACACTGGAGCGCATTCGTGAATTAGTGGCAAAGGGCATCAAATTTACCGAGGCTGTCAATACAGTGCGCGCCACGACGGTCACCACCATACACACGCTGGTCCCTGGTGTTAACGATACCTTTCCACGCGAGCTAATTGAGAAATATTTCCACAGCTATTGGGAATCTCTCAAGATAGACATGGAGGAACTGCTGAAATTGGGTGCACAGGAATCAGATAATTCATCCCTCAACACGACCATATTAGGTCTTAGAATGTCTGACTATCGCAATGGCGTCAGCCAACTGCATGGCGGCACCTGTCGAAGAACATGGCATTGCCTGTGGCCCGATAAAGAAGAGAAGGATGTGCCCATCGACTCGGTGACCAACGGCGTACATGTTCCCACATGGGTGGCACCGCAGGCAGCCAATCTGTATGAAGCACATATTGATAATGATTGGCTGAAGAAGCATGACGACCCGGCTATGTGGGAAAAGGTTATCGGCATCCCGGACGAGAAAATATGGGCAATGCGCCGATGGTTGAAGAACAAGCTCATCAGTGCGATTAAAGAACGAGCGCGGAGACGCTGGATTGGAGACCATGTAACGCCAGAACAGGCATTAGTAATGGGTGGCTTGCTCGACCCTGAAGCACTCACCATAGCCTTCTGCCGCCGCTTTACCAGCTATAAGCGAGCCACACTTATTTTTCACAATTTTGACCGTCTGAAACGCATACTTCAGAACGAACTCCAGCCTATCCAGATAATATTCGCTGGGAAAGCGCATCCCAGTGATGAAGGCGGTAAACAGCTAATCAAAAAAATATACAACGCGGCTAAAGACCACGAGTTCGGTGGACAAATCGTCTTTGTTGAGGATTACGATATGCACATGGCGCGTTACCTCGTACATGGCGCCGATGTCTGGCTCAACACCCCTCAGCTATTTCATGAAGCCAGCGGAACCAGCGGCCAGAAGGCAGCCCTTAACGGAGTGCTGCATCTCAGTATGCTTGACGGCTGGTGGTGCGAAGGCTACAACGGGAAGAATGGCTGGGCAATTCAAAGCGATGCAGAAACTTCCAATTCTGCTGAACACGACAATGCAGACGCCGAAGAGCTATACCGCCTGCTAGAGGAGAAAATAGTTCCTCTATACTATGACCGTGACATAAGCGGTATCCCGCATGGCTGGATACAGATAGTCAAAGAAGCCATCCGCTCTAACACGCCACTGTTCAGCGCCCGGCGCATGGCAAAAGAATACACCGAGCAAATGTATATACCTGCAGCGCCAAAATAGCCTGACAATATCAAGAAACCGACAAGCGCTTCGAGAAATGCTACGGCTTGATTTAGCAATCGTGGTTTGAATCTGAGCCGCCAGGGGCTCGAACCCTGAACCTGCTGATTAAGAGTCAATAGTTAGGCTTTATCAACCAAACTGTTATACTTGCGGCTATAGCACCAATAAACATCCATTCTGGAAGAATATCAACCCAAGCATCCATTTTCTCTGCCAAACTGGGATAAGCTGGACGGTAAATTGGTTCGCCATAAACATCTTGTCCAACAATTTTTGTATCGAAAAGACAGATGCCTAGAGCTATAATGGCTCCGACTACAGCACCAATTACGCCAACACCCAAAATTCTCTTTATTGTTTTCATACTAACCTCTCGAAAGCACTGCAAGTAATGTCACTTATATCGGATGGTTAATTGAGTGACATCTGACTATCCACCATCAATACTTGTGTCCTCAGACAGATAGAAATTTCTGCTCACAATGCAAAGCCGGCATCTTTCAGATACGAGCGAGTTCACTTTTGTGTAAAAAGGCTACAAATAGGATGTACTTAGCTGATTTTACGCTTTACATCCACTTTCCTTTAATAGCCCAATGGATAACTTGAGCGATACCGTAGATTATGCCCATAGTAATAGCTCCAACCAATACACCCTCTAGTAAAAATAGTTTGAGGCTAAATTCTGGGCGAGGCATGAATATGGCAGCCAGCACTGTCAATAAATAAGCCAGCAATGCTACAACTACTGTGATTCTGTTTGCTAGTTGTCCCCTCTTCTTTTTGGGGCAAATAATCTCGCCGGCAACAGCACCGCCCACGCAAAAAGCTATCAACAACCCGAACCCAATATCTACCCACGTTTGCATACTTTTCCTCAGATTAGCTGATCTCGTAAAATACTGTGGTGCATAATTAGGGTAAGCTCTCCAATCGTATTTGTCAACTATTGTCCAATATCATCTATTTGTGCCTATTAGCCCTCAGCATCCTACCATTACATCTAAATTGGTCAGAGGTGCTGAGAATGGCTAGAAAGAAAGCAGAAGAAAACATTGAACGGATATTCTTTACCTTTACTGAGGCCAGGAGTTTTTAGGAGTTAGCCACCAGACAGTATACAAGCTAATGGAAGAAGGTCTGCCATCACACAAGATAGGCAAGAAGCGGGTGTTCTTGAAAGAATACCTGGTTAGATGGATAAAAGAACATTAGAAGACGGATAGCTTTGCTGGCTGTTCCTTTATTATATTATTTACGGCTATCTGGTTTTGTGGTCGCCGTCAGCATCTGGTATCTTCACTGACCCGTCTTCATCAAAAAGAAACGAGAGTACCATGTCGGGTTCTTTGAAAATATCTTCAAATTGCAGGCCGTATTTATTCCATTGAAAAGCTAGATATGCCGCATAATCTCTCTGATTCCAATCGTCAAATATGGGAGAGGTTGAAAACCCCTGAAGTGATGGAGATGTTACCATAACCTTATCCCCCTCCCTTTTTGGAAGCCATGTAATATATTTAGGGACACGATTCATTAGGTGGGCTTTGTAGCTTACTTTAGCAACAAGTTCATCGAACTGGATAGGATGTAGTCTTATACCCTTGAATTTCTCGAAGTAATCAGAAAAAATCTCTTCTTGAGCACCGTTATCTTCCAAACAGGCAATGATGCCAATTTCTCCCATACGTATTGAGAATGTAAGCGTCAAAAACTCATCATGATAATCAAAGTCTCTCCTGTCCCCATAAGAATGAGTCTCTACCACAAAGATTGACCAAGGATGAAATCCTACAAATTCAAAGGGCATTCTTACTGATTGTAGGAATGTGTGCAATGTTCTTAATTCCTGCAATATTTCTGGGTCAGTAATAAATCCTTGCATAGGGTCACTTCGTTCTATACGCAAAGATAGTTCCTTAAATAGTAGACCATAGAATATCTTTGTAATCCACTGGAAGATGAGCAGTTTATCAAGCTTTGCAAATTCTGAGAATCCTTTTTGGTAATATTGCTTGACTGCGTCCTCAATTGTGGCCAAATATACTGTGTTACACGACTGACAACACGGAATAGTTAGTTTCCGATATGGAATTGTCGTCCTGTTCAGTAAATGTATTTTTTGGTTCGTTAAATGAAATATCTGCTGAAGCCATTTTGGGAATACGTGTTCGGTTGTCCTTTTCTTTCCAAGTTTATGTCCGCATAGAAAGCACCTGTCGTATGTGAACGACATGGCATCAAATGGATTGTAGAACTCATCGTCATTCTGATGCTTAGTCTTCTTTTTAATTGCCATTCTGGCGTGATTCTATTCCCTCACAGTAGTGGGTGTCAATGGCTGTCCAGCTAACTAAACTTGGCATAATTCTGGATTCCTATTTTACCAGCCAGTATTGAAAACCACATATTGCCTTCCCCAAATCAACCAAAAAAACCAGTCAGAAGCAAACTAGGCAGTATCAACCGGTAGGCGAGGATTCAAGGCTCCGATATAACTTCAGACTATCTTCAAACTTGACCGAAAGAGTATATCTCAATACCATGTCCAGGCTCTCCCAGCCACCTAGCCTCATAAGATGCTCAATGTCCATTCCAGCACGATGCAGATTGGAAGCAAAAGTTCGTCTGAAAGTGTGGGGATTGCAGGGAAGCCCAGTTCGCTTTTCTAGCCTTCTTAGCATGGAAACAATACCCCAAGGCTTCATATGCCAGATATTCTCTCCTGTGCCGTTCCCAGAAATCCATTGCCTTAGTAGATTAGCAGTCCTTCCGGTAAATGGTGCCTTCCTTTGCTTATTACCCTTGCCCCATATTGTTATAGTATGGCTCTCCCAGTTAATGTCACCAGCCTTGATATTGGCTAACTCACTGAGCCTCATACCAGAATCGGCAAGTAGGCTAATGATAATCTCATCTCTCAAATTGTCGGCTTGCTCTATCAGATAGGCGACTTGCTCCATTGTCAGGCTTGGAAGTATTTGTCTGCTAGGTTTTGGAGCATCTATATTTTTGACAGCATTTTGCTTGAGGTGGCCTTCCTTACTAGCCCAATTACAGAATGCTCTGATTGCCCTATAATAAGCATGTTTGGCATTACCACATTTGAGATTTGTCAAGAATTCATTTATGCCTTGTGGCGTTAGCGGATAGCCTCTTAAGAACGGAGTTAAGCAAGTTCGATAGAATCTAATGGTTTGAGGTGAAATCCATTGTCTTCTCGAATTGAAGAACTTTGTTAACAAAATGAGGTTGGCATTTGTTAACAGGATTGCTTTTGATGGTTGTTCGGAAGACCTGTTTTGAAGCTGCTTTGTGGTGAGCCGCCAGGGGCTCGAACCCTGAACCTGCTGATTAAGAGTCAGCTGCTCTCCCTGTTGAGCTAGCGGCCCAAGCGGGCTCATGTTAACACCCACACATTCGCAAGTCAAGCTTAATTCGATTTTTCGACACGTTCAGGACATGATATAATGAAGCTGCCCCCGGAGAGCGTGAGTATAGTGGAGAAGCCTTTCGAAATAATCGACCATACTGCAGATATCGGTATTGTCGCTTTTGGTGCCGATATCAAGCAGGTCTTCGCCAATGCCGCCCTGGGACTTTTCACCCTGATGGCAGACACGGATGACTTCAAAGAAGATGTTGAGCGTGAGCTAAAACTATCAGCTGAGGATGTGGAGGTCTTGCTGGTAGAATGGCTGAACGAGCTTATTTACATCTTCGATGTTGAACATATCTTCTTCAAAAGATTCGAAGTCGACGAAATCACCAGCACTCAGATAAAAGCCAGGTGCTTCGGAGAGAAGATAAAAACCAGCCGACACAAGCTAAAAAGAGAAATTAAGGCAGCCACCTATCACATGCTAAAGATAAACAAAGAAGACGCTGGTTATAAGGTTCAGGTAATCTTCGATATTTAGGGAATTAGCCATGCCAAAATGGCAAGGACAGCTTAACAAAATAGACGATTACCGCTGGGAGATTCCCAGGAGCTACAAAACGGGGATGCGGGTGCCAGGTCTGGTCTACGCCGATGAGGCTATGCTGGATGCTATTAGAGAAGAACAGTCTCTGGAACAAGTAGCCAATGTGGCTTTCCTGCCCGGCATAGTAAGCCGCTCAATGGCTATGCCTGACATTCACTGGGGCTACGGCTTTCCCATAGGCGGAGTGGCAGCTACCAGAGTCAGCGACGGAGTCATTTCACCAGGCGGAGTTGGCTACGATATCAACTGCGGCGTAAGGCTTCTGCGAACCAATCTGACTGAAAATGAAGTTAAGCTCAAAATCAAGGAACTCGTTAATGCATTGTTCCACGATATTCCATCAGGTCTGGGCTCCGAAGGCAAAATAAGAGTAGGCGATAAGGAGATAGACGAGCTACTTACCGAGGGCGCTCACTGGGCAGTAAAACGCGGCTTTGGATTACCTGAAGACCTGGAAGCAACCGAGGAGACTGGCCGTATGAAAGGAGCCGTCCCGGATAAAGTAAGCGCCAGAGCCAAGAAGAGAGGAGCACCTCAATCAGGAACATTAGGCTCCGGAAATCACTTCCTCGAAGTACAGATAGTACGGGAAATCTATGACGAAATCGCAGCTAAGGCTATGGGCATTGACCGAACTGGACAGGTCTTACTGCTCATCCACACCGGCTCAAGAGGTCTGGGGCACCAGGTCTGTGACGATTACCTGAGAATCATGGAGGAGGCAGTTAAACGATATGACATCAGTCTACCTGATAGGCAGCTAGCCTGTGCTCCGGTGGAGTCGAAGGAAGGAAAAGACTACTTTGCCGCAATGGCTTGTGCTGCCAACTATGCCTGGGCAAACCGCCAGTGCATCACCCACTGGGCGCGGGAGTCATTCGTCAGGGTCTTCGGCAAGAGTCTTCAAGAGCTGGGCATGCGACAAGTTTATGATGTGGCTCATAATATCGCTAAGATAGAGGAACACACGGTAGAGGGCAACAAGTTTAAAGTGTGCGTCCACCGCAAGGGAGCCACCAGGGCTTTCCCCGCTGGACACAAGGATATACCACAACGTTACAAAGAAGTTGGACAGCCGGTGCTAATTCCCGGCGATATGGGACGCCGTTCGTATGTTGCTGTGGGGACGGAGAAGGCGATGGCAGAAACCTTCGGTTCCACCTGCCACGGCGCCGGCAGGGTACAGAGTCGCGGTGCAGCCAAGCGCAGCCTGAGAGGTATTGATGTCGCCGATGAGCTAAGAGCTAGAGGCATCACGGTAAAAACTGATAATATGGCTTCGCTGGCAGAAGAGGCATCACAGGCCTATAAGGACATTACTCAGGTAATCGAAGTAACCCACCAAGCCGGAATCTCGCGAAAGGTTGCCATGGCAAGCCCTATAGGAGTTATTAAAGGCTAGTGGCAAGAAAAAAGGAAACCCCCATCAAGCTACCTTCCCCAAGTCTGAGAGGGAAGACATCAGTAGAAGAAGCCATCGCAAAACGAAGGTCTGCCAGAAGATTCAGAGCCCAGCCCTTATCTTTTGCACAACTTTCCCAGCTATTGTGGTCAGCTCAAGGCATAACTGGCCCCGGTGGACAAAGAGCCGCTCCCAGCGCCGGAGCCACATATCCTCTGGAGATTTTTGTCGTCATCGGTGAGCACGGCATGGAAAACTTAGCCGCCGGCGTATACCACTACGACGTGGGCAACCACTCTCTGAGCCTGCATCTGAGCGGCGATTTAAGACAGAAACTTGCTGATACCGCCCTGGGGCAAAGCTTCATTGCTAACTGTCCGGTTGATATTGTGGTTTGTGCCCTTCATCCCAGAACTGCATATAGATACGGTAGGCGCGGTGAGAGATATATCCACATGGAAATCGGACATGTCGGCCAAAACGTCTCGCTACAGGCTGTGGCACTTGGTTTAGCTACGGTAATGGTCGGCGCCTTCGAAGACGAACAGGTGGGGAAAGTACTAAAACTCGAAGAACAAATCAAGCCATTATACATAATCCCGGTAGGCGAGTCAGTATAATTACCCGAGTACAAATTAGATTGCTCTTGTCCCTCGAATATAGTACAATTATGCCATTATCGACTAAGAAGGAGGTTTTACAATGCCACAAAACAGAGAAGCCGTCATAGTAGACTACGTGAGGTCCGCATTTTCAAGGTCGAGACCAAGAGAGCCAGAGAAGGATGTGTTCAATAGCCTGAGGATGGATGCCGTCTCCGGAACACTGATAAAGGAGCTCATTAAGAGAACCAAAGTTAAGCTACAGGACATCAATGACGTATTGGTTGGCACCGCCTTTCCGGTAGCTGAACAGTGGACATATGGAGGCAGAACATCAGTATTCCAGGCAGAACTGCCCTTCGAGGTTCCTGCAGAGCAAATCGACAGGCAGTGTGGGTCTTCAATGTCGACTATACACGCAGGTGCCATGGAGATAATGCTTGGCTACTCGGATGTTGTCATATCATGCGGAATTGAGCACATGACACATATCCCGATGGCTACACTACCTGACGACCCAAGAGCTATATTGAGACAACCAGACACTAGATTCGCAACAGATGAGCGCTTCAAGAAATACGACTTCTTGACAGCCATGAACATGGGGCTTACCGCAGAGAAGCTATTTGTGGAGTCCGGTCTAACCAGAGAGGAAATGGACAAATGGGCGCTTAGAAGCCACCAACTGGCAGCCAAAGCACTTGCAGAGGGATATTTCAAAGACGAAATCCTGCCCATTGAAGTAACAATGGCTGATGGCACAAAGCAGGTCATCGACAGAGATATGAGCATCAGAGCAGACACGACAATGGAAGGCCTTGCCGCATTGAAACCAGCATTCAAGCCGGATGGTCAGATAACCGCTGGCAATTCTTCACCATTGAATGCTGCCGCCACCGCCTTAATCATGATGTCTAAGGAAAAGGCAAAAGAGTACAAACTCAAGCCTTTAGCCACGATTGTCTCCATGGGATGGGCCGGCGTAGACCCGTCTGTTATGGGCAAAGGACCGGTCCCCGCCAGCAAAATGGCATTAAAGCACGCCGGAATGGATGTGAAAGACATCGATTTCTGGGAGATAAACGAGGCATTTTGTATCGTAGCCCTCTACGCCATACAACAGCTGGGCATTGACCCCAACAAAGTCAACGTAAAAGGTGGCGCTACCGCAATTGGCCATCCGCTCGGCGCCTCTGGAACCAGACTGGTAGGTACATTAGCCAGAATCCTGAACCTCGAAGGGGGAACTTATGGACTTGCAAACGCCTGTGTCGGTGGAGGACAAGGAGTAGCCACGATAATCAAGAGGGAAAAGTATTAAAGTATTGAGCTTCCAAAATTAGCTGAATAGAGATACTCGAATCGCTAACAGGCAACGCAATCTTATAGTTTACGTAAACTGCGTTGCCTGTTTTTATTATGCTTAAGCAGAAAATATTCTATACCGTCAGCCAGAGCTAGCCAGCTGGCTTCAATAATATTGGTCGAACTGCCCACAGTCCGCCACTGCTTCTGACCGTCGCTGGACTCGATAAGCACCCGCACCTGCGAACCGGTACCGGCACTTTCCTCTAAAATCCGCACCTTGTAGTCAACAAGCTCAATAGCAGTCAAATCAGGATAGAACTCAAGCAAAGCCTTTCGCAAAGCACGATCAAGGGCGTTCACCGGACCATTGCCCTCGGCAGCAGTATGAATTATCCTGTCACCGACTCTCACCTTGACCGTAGCCTCAGAAAGCAGCTCTGATTCATCCTCGCTAGAAGGTCGTCTATGTCTCTCCACTACCACCATAAAATCAATCAGCTCGAAAGGAGACTTATATCCAGGATGAGCGCGATGGAGCAATAATTCAAAGGAGGCATCAGCATCTTCATATTGAAAACCCTGACTTTCCAATAACTTTATTTGCTGCGACACCTGACGCGCTTCTTTGCCTTTTGATGGCAGGGTAATACCGAGCTCCTTAGCCTTATAGATAATGTTGCCCTTGCCCGACAACTCAGATACAACTACCTTAGGACGGTTACCCACCAGGTCAGGATTGATATGTTGATAGCTGTCTTCCCATTTCATTATACCGGATACGTGAAGACCCCCTTTATGAGTAAAGGCACTCGCGCCCACATAAGGAAGATGGCTGGACGGAGCCATATTGGCTAATTCAGCTACATAGCGAGAAACTTCGGTCAGCTTAGCTAGCTGTTTGTCAGAGATGCAATCGATACCCAATTTGAGCTTCAGCGCCGGTATAATAGAGCACAGATTAGCATTACCACAGCGCTCCCCATAGCCGTTAATGGTGCCCTGCACCTGCATAACTCCAATTTGAACAGCAATCAGCGAGTTAGCTACAGCCAGCTCACCATCATTATGAACATGGATTCCTAGCGGCACAGACACCGCTTTCCGAACAGCTTTAATGACTGCAGTAATCTCAGAAGGCAAAACGCCACCGTTGGTATCACAGAGCACCACACAATCAGTCCCGGCTTTAGTCGCAGCTTCAACCACCCGGATTGCATATTCCGGATTCAGTTTATACCCATCGAAAAAATGCTCGGCATCAAAGAATACAGTAAGCCCTTTCGACTTAAGGAAGTCCACAGACTCAGCAACAATACGCAGGTTATTCTCCAGATTCGTTTCCAGAACCTGGGTCACATGCAAGTCCCAACTCTTACCGACGATGGTGACCACTTTGGTCTTAGCCTCCAGCAAAGCTTGCAAGCCGGCATCTTTGCTCACCCTGGAATTAGGATGCATGGTGCTACCAAAAGCAACCAGAACCGAGTGCTTTAACTCCAAATTTTGTGCCTTAATAAAGAACTCGGTATCCTTGGGATTAGCCCCGGGCCAACCACCCTCGATAAAATGGATACCCAATTCATCCAGTTTCCTGGTAATCTTGAGCTTATCGGTAATGGATAAGGAAATCCCCTCCTGCTGGGCTCCATCCCGCAAAGTAGTATCGTAAAGCTTAAGTTGCACCATCGCTTTTATCCAGTTATTTTATCAGCAATCAGCCCGCCCATCTCCTTCGTCCCCACCTTAGTTTTACCTTCATCCATTATATCATAGGTACGATTACCCTCTTCGAGGACAGCAACTACTGCCTTCTCAACAACCTCAGCTTCAATAGCCAGATTAAAAGAATAGCGAAGCATCATGGCAGCACTCAATATAGTGGCAATAGGATTAGCTATATCCTGTCCGGCCCGGCTTGGAGCACTACCGTGAATGGGCTCATAAAGTCCAAAGGCTTTGGAGCCTCCACCCCCGGGTATGCCGGCTAAACTGGCTGAGGGCAGCATACCCATGGAACCGGCAAGCATCGAGGCTTCATCAGTGAGAATATCGCCAAAGGTGTTCTCTGTGACCACGACATCGAATTGGGCCGGGCGCTGGATAAGACGCATAGAGCAGGCATCTACCAGCATATGCTCCAGTTCCACATCAGGATAATCAGCAGCGACCTCATTAGTCACCTGCCGCCACAGCCGAGATGATTCTAGAACATTGGCTTTATCCACCGAGGTCAGCTTTTTACGACGGGTCATGGCTATCTCAAATCCAACCCTTACAATACGCTCAATCTCCTGCTCCGAATAGACCATGCTATCTACAGCCCGTCTGCCTTCAGAAGTCCGCCACTGTTTCTTTGGTTGTCCGAAGTAAAGTCCACCGGTAAGCTCGCGAACCACCATCATGTCTACATCCTTTATTACGTCTGGCTTAAGGCTAGTCGAATTGATAAGCATAGGCAAGACTTTCACCGGGCGCAAGTTGGCAAAAAGCTCTAGCTCTTTGCGCAAAGCCAGAAGCCCATCTTCAGGATGTACCTTAGCCTTTGGGTCATCCCACTTCGGACCGCCGACAGCCCCGAGCAACACAGCATCACAGCTCCGGCACATATCCAGGGTTTCTTCAGTCAGAGCAACACCGTGAGCGTCTATGGCTGCTCCACCCACCAGACCATAATGGGATTGAAAGCTATGACCAAATTTTTTCCCCACAGCTTCCAGAACTTTTATCGCCTCAGTAGCCACCTCAGGACCAACACCATCACCTAGCAACGCCGCGATGTTGAATTTCACCTTATATTCCTCCGGCTAGTTTATTTTTGGTATACTCAACCAGTCCACCAGCATTTATTACTCCCATCATAAAATCAGGATAAGGCTCGGCGACAAAAGTTTTACTGCGGGTAATATTCCTTATCTCTCCTGTCATCAGGTCGACCTCAAGAATATCACCGGCTTCAGTGCCGTCTACAGCCTCAACACACTCCAGAAGCGGCAATCCGATATTAATGGCATTACGGAAAAAGATGCGGGCGAAGTTTTTAGCTATAACACAGGATATGCCGGCAGCTTTAATAGCCAGGGGAGCATGTTCCCGCGAAGAACCACAACCGAAATTAGTATCAGCCATAATAATGTCCCCCGGCTCAACCCTGGTCAGGAATTCGGAATCGATGTCTTCCATGCAATGCTGGGCCAGCTCCGCAGGCTCAGATAGATTGAGATGTCGAGCCGGTATTATAGCATCGGTGTCAAAATTAGCACCGTATTTATGAACCTTACCTTTCAGCTTCAAATCATCACCTGCCTTTCAAGGCTAGACATAACCAGCACAAGTTTCAGCATTTTCATTTAGCATAGCCCTAGTCTTTAAAACTCATCTCCAGTTCGTATAACCCTGTGCTTCTCCGCACAATATTAAATCCCACTTTCTCGAATAAATGAAGCATTGGTCGATTCTCCTGAATAACCTCCGCACTAAAACCAAGCAGACCGCTCCTCTTCGCCAGATAAATCAGATAAAGCAATAACTCTGTACCTACACCCTTATTTTGATAATCATCCCTTACTGCAAAAGCAACCTCTGCAGTGTGCGTCTTCTCATCTATGATATACTGCCCTAAGCCGATGGCAGTTTCCTTTCCTTTTTTTTGCATCACAGTTAGAATAGACATTTGCTTAGTGTAATCGATAACCGCAAATTCTTGCAATTTTTCATGAGGCATATCTTTTCGCGCAGAGACGAAACGCTGATAAAGGCTACGGTCGGAAAGAGAGTAAAAAAGGTCTTTCAACAAAGGTTCATCGCTTACTTTTACCGGCCTAAATAGCATGGTAAGTTCAGACCCTGTAGTCCTATATGTCTCCAGATGCCCAGGATATTCCCCTCCTTCTCCGGTTATAAAAGCCTGGTCTTTATAGATTAAGCTCAACTTTTTGGCTTCTTCAATCAGTTGCAGCCTGAATTTAGGGTGAGCTATAGATATCAACTCCATGGCCCTCTCTCTAACATTCTTGCCGTGTAGATAGGCTATGCCATATTCCGTTACAACATAATGAATATCCCCCCTGTTTAGAGTAACCCCAGCTCCCTCCCCAAGAAATGGGACAATCCGGGAAATTTTCCCTCCGTCTGCAGTCGATTGAAGCGCCAGTATCGTTTTACCTCCAGGGGCTAATATGGCACCTCTCATAAAATCAGCCTGCCCTCCGATGCCACTGTAAAATGTCATGCCGATAGACTCCGCAGTAGCCTGTCCCGTAAGGTCGATTTCCAAAGCACTGTTTATTGCTACCATATTCCCATGTTGAGAAATAATCAGCGGGTTGTTCGTATAATCTATAGTCCTGAATTCTATACTTGGATTATCATGTATATAATCATAGGTTTCTTTCTTACCCATGCAAAAAGTCGCTACTGTCTTGCCACGGTTTATGGTCTTTTTTACATTATCAACAACACCTTTCTTCATCAACTCTACAATGCCGTCCGTCAGTAACTCGGTATGCACGCCAAGATGTTCTCTGTCGCTGAGACTGGACAATATCGCATTAGGAATGCTCCCATACCCAACCTGTATGGTATCCCCATCCTCAATGATACGAGCCACATACATCCCAATCTGCCTGGCAATCTCGTCAGCAACACTCACCTCATATTCCAACAAAGGCTCATCATGAGCGACGAGGAAATCAACATCTTCAACATGTATAAAACCATCGCCGTGCACCCGTGGCATATTCGAATTGACCTGAGCTATAACCAACGAGGCATTTTCCACTGCTGCTTTAACAATATCTACGCTGACTCCAAGGCTCATATAGCCGTGGTTATCCGGGGGCGAGACTTGAATTAAGGCTACATTAACCGGCACAAACCCCCGGTAAAACAAAACCGGAACATGCGACAAGAATATCGGTGTGTAATCCGCAAGTCCCCTGTTGACCGCCTCTCGGGTATTATTACCGATAAAAAATGAGTTGTGCCTGAAATTAGCCTTAAACTTCTCCTCGGTATAGGGGGCAACTCCAAGAGTCCAGACCTGAATTACCTCTGCATCGAAAAATGCCTTTGGGTAAGATTCGACATAATTTATCAGGGCGTTGACAAGATACCGGGGTTCACCACAGCCAGTACTAACGAAGATTCTATCACCCCTGTGGATATGGCTGAATATAGCAGCTTCCGTCGCAAATTTTTCTGCATATCTCGCTTTTATCTCATCTAACTTATGCTCCCCATCCAAACCCATCCAATAACACCTCCATCAAAACTAAAATCTACTTAATCGCCTCCAGAGCATCCTCCACTAATACAACAGTATCCTATCCCACATTGACATCTTAAGATAAATGTCGGCTGTATCCGCTACAACCAAGCATAAAATTTCCTCCTGTGTTTCGCCCATCCGCTCAAACCATACTCTTTAATTTTCCTCACATTCTCCTTAGTATTATCACCATGGATTGGCTCAAAAAACTCAAACTTATTGCATCTCTCAAATTCATCGCATTCCCAGCAACCATCTAGTTTCTTTGCCTGAACACAACTCTTAATCTCACAAGGCCCTGAACATCCATCACCACCAGACCTACAAGGGGTATTACAACTTAACTTGATTATTGCCTCCAAGACATGGCGGCATTCCTCATAATGCCTGAGCTCTTTAACGGAAGCGCTCTTGACTTCCGCGTATTTATCAAACTGCACAGCCTGCAACTCGCTCATCAAATCTTGCGCTAATTCCGCGACCTTACTTTTATAGCGAAGGCAATCGCCACAATACAAACCGCAGTATGCAGTTAGCTCAACCTCTGAATTTGTCATCTCTGCTATAAAACCGCCCTCTAAAAAACTTTCCCTCTTAATTTTTTCTTAAGCTTAAGCGAGAAAAGCACAACCGCCGGACAAACACAACCAAAAACTCAATTAGCCCGACATAACCTTATTGACACGTTTAACTTACAATTTCCTCCGGGCTGGCTATTCGGCCCAAGATGGCACTGGAGGCGGCTACTGCCGGACCAGCCAGATAGACTTCAGACTTGGGGCTGCCCATCCTGCCGATAAAATTACGGTTGGTCGTTGAGACACAACGTTCACCTGCTGCCAACACGCCCATATAGCCGCCGAGACACGGACCGCACGTAGGCGTGCTGACCACAGCTCCAGCATTGATAAAAGCCTCTATCAAGCCTTCACGTAATGCATTAAGATAAACCTGTTGCGTACCCGGAATGACTATGCACCGCACCTCAGGGCTAACCTGTCTGCCTTTGAGTATACTGGCAGCCAGTCTCAGGTCATCAAGACGGCCGTTGGTGCAACTGCCAATCACCGCCTGGTCAATTTTTATGTTACCTACCTGGTTTACCGGTTTCACATTGGAAGGCAGATGAGGCAAGGCTACTTGCGGCTCGAGTTTTGAGCCATCATATTCAATTACTTTTACATATTCAGCATTGGCATCAGGCTCATATACTTTGTAGGAACGATTGGTTCTGCCTTTGACATACTCTTTTGTCTTACTATCCACCCTGAAAATGCCAGCTTTAGCCCCAGCCTCAATCGCCATGTTCGCCATAGTGAAACGCCCGTCCATAGGCAAGGCATCAATCGCCTCGCCGGTAAACTCCATAACCGAATAAAGAGCGCCATCAACGCCGATATTGCCGATGGTATGAAGTATGAGGTCTTTGCCCCCAACCCATTTCCCTAGCTTCCCGTGATAGACAAATTTTATAGTTTGTGGCACCTTCATCCATATCTCACCCGTAGCCATAGCTATAGCTATATCCGTGGAGCCCATTCCGGTAGCAAAGGCACCTAAAGCCCCATAGGTGCAGGTATGAGAATCAGCTCCTACCACCACTTCTCCGGGCAAGACGAGACCTTGCTCCGGCAAGAGCACATGTTCAATGCCCATCCTGCCGACCTCAAAATATACCAAATCGTACTGCCGGGCAAACTCGCGCATCAGTTTAGCCTGCTCAGCAGAGAGTATGTCCTTATTAGGACAGAAATGGTCCGGCACCATAACTATCTTTTTCGGGTCATAAACTTTATTGATGCCAAGGCGCTGGAACTCTTTTATCGCCAGAGGAGCAGTGATATCATTTGATAAAACCAAATCAACCCTGACGTTTATGAATTCGCCAGGGCTGACTTTATCCTTGCCCGAATGAGCCGCCAGAATATTCTCAGCTAAATTCAAAATCCATCACCTCAGTTTCTCAATTCATCCTCTCACCCTGGGAATCATCAGCACAAGCACAGAGATTGCTGCAACGATGGTCGCCACTAAATACATCCCTACTCCGGCCGCCAATCCTATTGCTGCTGTGACCCATACACTTGCCGCGGTCGTAAGCCCCATCACATGGTCGCCTCGCATACCACGAAAGATAACCCCGGCACCTATGAAACCTATGCCGGTCACCACTCCAGCAGCAACCCTTGAAGGGTCTACGCCATCGCCGAAGCCGAAAAGCGAGACCACTGTGAAAAGGGCAGCGCCAACAGAGATTAGAATATGAGTACGCAGCCCCGCCGGCTTATTACACCGCTCTCTCTGGTAACCGATACCTGCCCCCAAAGCTGCTGCCAGAAGCAGGCGCAAGATTATCTGCAATGTTAAACTCACCCGAACGCCTCACTCTTTTCTTGCCTTCTTAGCCACCAGAAGCCGATTCAACGCATTCATATAAGCCTTGGCACTGGCAACGATGATATCCGTGTCGGCACCACGCCCGGTATACCCCACACCATCGCTCTCAACCCTTATGAGCACCTCACCTATAGCATCAATACCCTCAGTCACCGACTTTACTGTGAACTCAGTAAGCTTATTGGGCACCTTGACTATCCGATTGATAGCTTTATATATAGCATCCACCGGTCCCGTACCCAAGTCAGCATCAGCCACAGCCCGCCCGTCGGGACCAATGAGTCTCACCGTGGCTGTTGGAATATTATTATTCCCGCACGAAACTTCAACATGGTCAAGATGATAAATTTCGGAAGCGGTGCGCAATTCTTCAGCTATTACAGATTCGATATCAAGGTCAGTGATTTCCCGCTTCTTATCAGCCAGCTCCTTAAAAGCTTGAAAGGCATGCTTGAATGATTCTTCATCCAGAATATAGCCTAGCTCAGCCAACCTTTCTTTGAAAGCGTGCCGACCACTCAACTTGCCCAGAACAAGGCTGCTAGATGGGATACCTACTGACCTTGGGTCCATAATCTCGTAGGTAATCGCTTTTTTAATTATCCCATCCTGATGAATACCTGACTGATGGCGGAAAGCATTGGCACCGATAATAGCCTTGTTGGGTTGGACTGGAAATCCAGTAAGCTCGCTTACCAGACGGCTCGTCTTATAAATCTGTGTGGTATCAATATTAGTGGTCAGGTGATAAAAGTCATTTCTGGTTTTAATCGCCATGACAATCTCTTCCAGGGAAGCATTACCAGCCCGTTCACCTATACCATTGATAGTACACTCAGCCTGCCTGGCACCCTTTCGTATCGCCTCAAGGCTATTGGCTACCGCCAGCCCCAAATCATTATGGCAATGGACGCTAACGACCACTTCACCAATATTAGACACCTTATCCAATATACCTTCAATCAGGTTACCGAACTCTTGCGGGATGGCATAACCGACTGTGTCCGGAATATTTACCGTAGTAGCACCGGCTTGAATAACAGCCTCCGATATCCGATAAATGTACGCAGGTTCAGTACGGCTGGCATCCATTGGCGAAAATTCTACATCATTCGTATATTTTTTAGCCCGAGCCACCATATCGCGAGAAATCTGCAGGATTTCTTCGCGAGTCTTCTTGAGTTGATATAGAAGATGTATATCCGAAGCGGAAAGAAAAACATGAATACGAGGTCGCTTGGCTTTCTTTATCGCCTCCCATGCCCTGTCTATGGCTTCTGCATTGGCGTGAGCCAGAGCACACACAGTTGAGCCCTTGATCTCTTTAGCAATAAGTTGAACCGCTTCGAAATCACCCGGCGAGCTTATCGGAAAACCAGCCTCAATAACATCAACTCCTAGCTTCTCCAGTTGTCTGGCGATTTGCAACTTATCCTGGGTACTCAGAGCGGCTCCAGCCGCCTGTTCACCATCACGCAAAGTGGTATCGAGAATAATTACTTTGTTCATGTCCCACCATTAAGTTAAGTCTTTAGCCACGGCATCATGCTTCTCAGTTTCTTGCCCACAATCTCAATCTCATGTTCAGCATCCATTCGCTTCAGAGCATTGTAGACGGGACGGCCTGCCTGATTCTCCAGAATCCACTCTCTAGCAAAGCTACCCGTCTGGACTTCGGCGAGAACTTGCCTCATCTCATCCTTGACCATATCATCGATAACCCTTGGCCCACGGGTATAATCGCCATACTCCGCGGTATCGCTGACCGAGTAACGCATATAGCTCAAACCACCTTGATACATAAGGTCAACGATGAGCTTAAGCTCATGAAAGCACTCGAAATAAGCAATTTCCGGCTGATATCCAGCTTCGACTAGAGTCTCAAATCCGGCCTTGACCAGAGAAGTAATCCCACCACAGAGCACCGTCTGCTCTCCGAAAAGGTCGGTCTCAGTTTCTTCGGCAAAACTGGTTTCCAATACACCGGCTTTAGCACAGCCGAGACCTCTAGCATAAGCTAAGGCAATATTTTTCGCCTTACCAGAAGCATCCTGATGAACAGCCACAAGAGCCGGTGCTCCAGAGCCCTCGGTATAAAGCCGCCGCAACATATGCCCCGGACATTTAGGTGCAATCATTGTTACATCCACATCAACAGGCGGTATGATTTGCCCAAAGTGTATATTAAAACCATGGGCAAACATCAGCATCTTTCCCGATGAGAGTTCCTTCTCTATTGATTCACGGTAAACCCTCTGCTGTAGAGTATCGGGGACAAGCATAACAATTATGTCCGCTTCTTTGGCCACTATGGCAGCATCAGCCACCTTGAAGCCAGCTTTTTTGGCATTCTTCCAGCTCTCAGTGCCTTTGGCTTCCGCAACAATGACCTGACAGCCGCTATCTCTCAAGTTCTGAGCATGAGCATGCCCCTGACTACCAAAGCCTATGACTCCAATCATCTTGCCCTTGAGTAAATCTAACTTAGCGTCCTTCTCATAATAGATTTTAGCCATGATGCCTCCTTTAAAAGTTTTTATCTGCCCTGCTGCAGGATTTGATTACTTATGCGTCATCACCAGTCTGGCGGACTCTCGGCGTCCGAGGGCAGCACTTTTGGTGATTGCTTCGGTGACTTCACCTCCCTTGACTCTTCAATCTGCAACGGACCAGCACCACCCCGAGTTAATGCTATACGACCAGTTCTGGCTATCTCCCTGATACCAAAGCCACGGAGAAGGTCCAGCAAAGAATTGACCTTGTCTTCATCTCCGGTAACCTCCACCATCAGCGAATCTGGGGAAACATCCACTATATTAGCCCTAAAAATGTCCACTGTCTGGATAATCTCACTACGAGTGGAAGCAGTTGCCTTGACCTTAATCAAAGCCAGTTCCCGAGCCACTGTTTCATTATCAGTTATGTCAACTATCTTAACTACGTCTACAACTTTGTCAAGTTGTTTCCTGACCTGTTCCACTTTAGCATCATCGCCCTCCACGACAATAGTCATACGAGACAGATTAGATTGCTCGGTGTGCCCGACAGCTATACTCTCAATGTTAAAGTTACGCCGACGTAAAAGACTAGAAACCCGATTAAGCACTCCGGGCCTATCTTCAACCAAGGCAACTAAGGTATGCTTCGCTGTAGTCAATGACCTCGTCCTCCTCTTGCTCTATTTCTATACTCTAAACTCATTTACTTGAACGAGTCACTTTCTCTGGACTCGGCATTTCCAACGCCTCAACCAGCGCCGCGCCTGGCGGGACTATAGGAAAAACATTCTCCTCAGGTTCGACAACAAAATCAATCAAGAACGGACCTTCACAGTCCATCGCTTTTTCTATAGCCGAGACCACCAGTTTCTTATCCGTCACTCTCAGCGCCGGGACACCATAAGCTTCGGCAATTTTAACGAAATCAGGGGCAGAAAGTGGCGTGTGAACATAGCGTCGCTCATAGAATAATTGCTGCCACTGCCTAACCATACCTAAAAATCCATTGTTTATGATAGCTATCTTAACAGCCAGGTTCTCCTGAACTATAGTGGCTAGTTCCTGTACAGTCATCTGAAAGCCACCATCTCCAGCAATGCACCAAACCGTCTCATCGGGTCGACCGACCTTGGCACCGATAGCGCCGGGAATCTCAAAACCCATTGTACCCAAACCACCTGAGGAAATTAAGCTATTTGGTTTATCATAAAAGAAAAACTGAGCCGCCCACATCTGATTTTGACCAACGCCCGTAACCACAATTGCATCACCTTTAGTAATCTCATAAATCTGGCGAATAACGTATTGTGGTAAAAGAGCTTCGCTTTCCCTGATTACCAGTGCTGGATGTTCATCTCGCCACTTATCCACCTGATTAAACCAGCCCAGATGTTCACGCGGCACAATCTGTTGATTTAATGCCTCAAGAATGTTCTTAACGTCACCGACAATAGGCACATCAACTCGCACATTCTTACCTATCTCGGCAGGGTCAATATCTATGTGAATAACACGAGCCTTCGGTGCAAAAGAGCTGACCACCCCGGTAGCCCGGTCATCAAACCTCATCCCGATGGCAATGATGACATCAGAATCATATACTGCCTTGTTGGCGTAGGCCATACCATGCATCCCCAACCATCCAAAGCTTAACACATGACTCTCAGGAAAGCAGCCGATTCCCAGGAGGGTTGTAACAACAGGTATCTGCGCCTTTTCCGCCATCTCCTTAAGCTCGGCGAAAGCCTTTGAAATTATCACACCTCTGCCGGCAATAATGACTGGACGCTCAGCGGTATTTATCGTCTCGGCTGCCTTCTTAATTTGCGCTGGGTGTCCAAAAAGCTTAGGCTTATAGCCGGGTAGATTGACCCTTTCTGGATAAGTAAACGTCGCCTCTTGCTGAAAAACGTCACGTGGTATATCGATAAGAACCGGGCCTGGCCTGCCAGTTTGGGAAATATAAAAAGCCTCTTTAACCACCCTGGCAATGTCGCCTGCATCGAGCACAAGATAGTTATGCTTGGTAATAGGAAGAGTGATACCGGTGATATCTATTTCCTGAAAAGCGTCTTTCCCTATAAAAGGTCTGGCCACCTGACCGGTAATAGCCACCATTGGGGACGAATCCAGGTAAGCGTTGGCTATTCCAGTTACCAAATTAGTGGCTCCTGGTCCTGATGTTGCCAAACATACGCCAGCTCTCCCCGTAGCTCTGGCATAGCCATCAGCTGCGTGAGCCGCACCCTGCTCATGACGAACCAGAATATGCCTTATTCCCGGATATTGCGGAAAAGTATCGTACAACGGCAATACAGCTCCACCGGGAAAGCCAAAAATAACTTCAACACCCTCCCGGGCTAGACTCTCACATAAAATCTGGGCACCGGTCTTTTTCATAAATATCTCCTACCTAGCAAATACTGCTCCTCTGCTGGCTGAGCCAACGTTCTCAATATATCTTCTCAAATAACCTGTCCTTATCTTTGATTTATACTCAGGCAGCGCTGACAACCGCTTCTCTATCTCAGAATCGCTCACCTTCAGTTCCAACCTATATTCTGGAATATTTATACTTATGATATCACCATTTTTCACCACGGCTATAGGTCCGTGGCTTGCCGCCTCAGGCGCTACATGCCCTATGGCAGACCCTTTGGTACCACCAGAAAATCTCCCGTCAGTTATCAGTGCCACGTCTTTATCCAACCCCATGCCACTCAATAGAGACGTCGGCGTTAACATTTCCCGCATCCCCGGTCCACCCTTGGGCCCTTCATAGCGAATGACAATGACATCGCCCTTTTTAATCTTACCCTTCATTATCCCTCTGGTCGCTTCCTCTTCATTCTCAAAGACGCGGGCAGGTCCTTCATGCACCATCATCTCTGGGTCCACAGCCCCAGCCTTCACAACTGCCCCATCCGGTGCCAGGTTCCCAAATAGTACCGCCAGACCACCGGTCTTGGAATACGGTTCGACTATCGAGCGGATGACCACACGGTTTTTAACTTTGCCCTTCTTTATAATGCTTGACAGCGGTGCTAATGACACTGTCTTACAATTTCTATTAAGGAAGTCCGCTATCTCATGCATAACTGCAGAAATACCACCTGCCAGGTCGAGGTCTTCAATATGGAAATCGCTAGCCGGGCTCAGCTTAGAGATATGCGGAACGCGCTGACTTATCTCATTAACCAGAGATAGCGGAAAATCTATACCCGCTTCATGAGCCAACGCCATAAGGTGCAGAATAGAATTTGTGCTGCCGCCGAGTGCCATGTCCACAGCAAAGGCATTAGCAATGGAGTCCTTAGTAATAATATCCCTTGGCGATAGTCCATTTTTCAATACAGCCATTATCTGCCTTCCCGTTTCCCTAGCCAATACGATTCTCCTGGAATCCACAGCCGGTATGGTGCCGCTACCTGGCAGGGTCATACCCAACGCCTCGGTTAGACAATTCATAGTATTAGCCGTATACATGCCAGAGCAGCTCCCGCAGCCGGGACAGGCAGCAATCTCAATCTCCTCAAGCTCGACCTCAGTCATCTTCCCACGAACAACACTACCTACCGCACTAAACACAGATATGAGGTCCACTATACGGCTTTGGCCGCCTTCACTCATACGTCCTGCCAGCATCGGACCGCCACTGACAAAGATAGACGGAATATTCAGTCTCGCTGCAGCCATGAGCATTCCGGGCACGATTTTGTCACAATTAGGTATAAAAACCAGTGCATCGAACTGATGAGCCTCAACCATAATCTCTATTGAATCGGCAATCAACTCACGGCTAGGCAAGCTATATTTCATACCGGGATGGTTCATGGCTATGCCATCACAAACACCGATGGTATTGAATTCAAAAGGCACACCACCCTCGCTTCGAATTCCTGCCTTTACTTCCTCGGCAATACTTAGTAAATGAATATGACCGGGCACGACTTCATTGAAACTGTTGACCACACCAATAAACGGCTTAGAAAAATCATCGCTGCAAACACCCACAGCCCTGAGTAAAGAACGATGTGGTGCTCGCTCAATGCCTTTTTTCACAGCATCGCTACGCATTGTCTTCAAACCCGCCTCCTTCAACTAAACTAAAATGGTACTCGGTACGGCAAATTAAGATTATCCCAGTAAACTAGCATAGCTGCTACGCATTGTCAAGATAGTCCGCTTCCAGGCTGCTTATCTTTTCCAGACGTCGCAAATGCCTGCCACCCTCAAAAGTAGTCGATAAATATATCTTTACAATATCTAACGCCAAAGTTTGCTCGATTGTATCCTCGCCTAAACACAGAATATTTGCATCATTATGCCGTCGAGCCCGCTCGGCACCCAAGGTACCACAACACAGGGCGGCTCTTATGCCCCTTACCTTATTAGCCGCTATACTCATGCCTATACCACTGCCGCAGATTAGAATACCGTGGTCGAATCCTCCTGAGACAACCGCTTCAGCTACCTGCTTGGCAATATCAGGATAATCTACAGGGTCACTATCATAGCAACCAAGATCCTGATAATCATAGCCCGACTCGGTGAGAAGACTCATAATGGCTTTCTTAAGCTTCAAGCCACGATGGTCACAACCCAGAACAATACGCACTTTTACCTGCCTCCCTGGCATATTCCTTACATGCCTTCTTAATCTCTTTTTCAGATATAATGCCCTGCCGTAAAATAACAGGTGTCTCTCCAGTAACATCAACTACCGTTGACTCCAGACCACCGGGACATCTTCCTGTATCTATAACCATGTCAATCTGACCACCAAGCTGTTGCTCGACTTCCTCAGCCGTCACCGGACTGGGTTTATCGCTAATATTAGCGCTAGTACCAATGACAGGCGCACCAAACTCACGAATAAGAGTAAGTGGCACGATATGGTCAGGAATTCGTACTGCCACTCTATTGCCGCCAGCAGTGATAATACCGGGAAGCGAATCCTTTTTGGGCAACACCAATGTCAATCCCCCAGGCCAAAAACAACGCATCAAAAACTGAGCTACCTCAGGCACCGAGTCAACAACAGCAACCAACTGTGCCAGGTCAGCCAGAAGAACTGGCAGAGGCAAATTTCGGGGGCGTTGCTTAACCTCGTAAATCCTCTCAGCAACTTTTGTATTGAAAACATCACCCCCCAATCCATAGACCGTATCCGTAGGGAATACAACAAGACCACCGGCCTTCAGGATTTCGACAGCTCTGCTAACCTGCGAGACTACTCGACTGGACAGATTACCCACTCCGACACCATTTTGTAAATAGAGAGGACTAGTTAGTATTGAAATTCTCAATCAGGAATTCTTCAATCACCGGCCCAACGCCTGGATACTCCCACATATAATCATGCCCCGGCGCATGCAGACCCAAACCAATGTTGTACGGCCCGAAAACAAGAATTGCCCTGCTTATCACCCAATCTATGGGAGTGAATGAGGGGACATTATTTATTACAAATATCTTCACCCAGTTGGCTTTGAAAAGCCTTATAAGGTCTCGCTCGGTAAGGGCATCAGCTCCAATCCCGTTATTGTCAATCACCAACGACTGCCTAGCTTCAGACGCCCTGTGCCAGAAAGGAGCCCCGATTTGAATGGAGTACACCCCGGGGTTCTCTTCCAGATGCCCGATTACTTCGCCGGCGAAAGCAGCACCGTTGCTCTGCCCTGTTACTATTATCTTTAAATCCGTAATTTGCTGGGTCAGGAAGTCAATCTTAGCCGCTAATTTCTTAGCCTTATATGGATAATGTGTCAACTGTTCCTTAAATTCGAACAGGTACTCCATCAGACCTTTGCCAGTACGAATATCGTCGATTACGCAGTAATTATATCCCAAGCTCGTCAGCTCATCTTCCATCCCTGCCAGCCAGCTCCACCCCTCTGGATTAGCCGCCAGCGGTTCCTTACCCCAGCCACCGGGAACACATAAAATAGCCAGGTCATTATCCTTAATCTGGTAATAAAGGCTGAGAACCTCGTCGACAAATTGTTCTTGAAGTTCCCTGCTTGTTCCAACCGCCTCCGCAGCTACTTGCCAGGCTTGTTGCTCAATATCATCCACATATTCTAAACTAGGCGTCACCGAATCGGTCTTCTCACTATGAGCGTTTACGAAATAAATCCCCAGCCCAAGAAGACAGACGACCACAAACACAACCAACCCGGCTCTACGAAGTAAAAACAAAGTCCTGCTGGTCTTCATCAATTAAGCTCCGCTGTGTGGAATATATTTTAACACCTTTACAATGCAGATGCCTAACCAGAAGAGGTGTAAAACCATAGTATGCCATGTCTGGCTATGATATACTTTACCCAACCAGGCGAGGAGATGGATAAAAAAACAAAAAGCCACCGTGTAGCTACCAGCGACGACATCGAAGTCTCTACTTACCTCGAAATCGCCAAGGAGATTCATGGCGAGCAACTCACATCTAAGGTAGAAACTATATCGGCCGGACAGCGAGAAGCGATAGCTGTTATCGATTTTGGCTCTCAATATAGCCACCTGATTGCGCGGCGAGTCCGAGAATGCCATGTCTACTGCGAACTTATACCCTTCGATGAACCATGGGGGAAAATAGCTTCCCTCCAACCTAAGGGCATTATCCTCTCCGGAGGGCCAGCCAGTGTATACCAATCAAGAGCACCCTTAGCTCCGGCCCAGCTTTATGCCAGTCACTTACCAATCCTCGGTATCTGCTACGGGACACAAGCCATAGCCCACCAGCTAGGAGGTCAGGTAGCTCCGGCAGATAAGCACGAATATGGTCAGGCTATATTACATATAAGCGCTAAAAAGTCACCGCTCTTTGCCGGACTGCCCACTTCGATACCAGTCTGGATGAGTCATGGAGACCAGATAGTAGAAATGCCACCCGGTTTCAAATCACTGGCTTATACTGAAAACTCCCCCACCGCAGTTATAGGTAATGGCACAAACATATTCGGTCTGCAGTTCCACCCCGAGGTAGTTCACACCCCAAACGGGAAGTCCATAATCCAAAACTTCCTATACCGTATATGCGGTTGCCACGGCACCTGGACACCAAGTAGCTTCATTACCGAGAGCATAAGTGCAATCAGGCAACAGGTTCAGGATGGCAAAGTGATTTGCGCCCTATCAGGCGGCGTTGACTCAGCAGTTACGGCTACCCTTATCCACCAGGCTATCGGCAATCAGTTAACATGCATCTTCGTCAATAACGGGCTACTGCGCCGCGAGGAAGCGGACCGAGCCCTCAACACTTTCCGAAATAACCTGAAAATGAACGTGGTCTATGTAGACGCCTCCAGAAGATTCCTAAGTCGGCTCAAAGGAGTCACCGACCCCGAGGTCAAGCGACGTCGCATCGGCGAGGAGTTCATCAAGGTATTTGAATACAAAGCCGGCAAGCTGGGCAAAATCGATTTCCTGGCTCAGGGCACTCTCTATCCTGACGTCATTGAAAGCACTTCCAAAGAAACGAAGGCTGCCGCCAGAATAAAAACCCACCACAACGTTGGTGGGCTGCCTGCCAAGATGGCACTTACCCTAATCGAGCCGTTGCGCTACCTGTTCAAAGACGAAGTCCGTGAGGTCGGCTTAGCTCTGGACTTGCCAGAAGATATGATATGGCGCCAGCCCTTCCCGGGACCAGGACTGGCTATCCGCATCATCGGTGAAGTAACCAGACAACGCCTGGATATCCTTCGAGCCGCCGATTGGATAGTGATGAATGAGATAAAAAAGGCAGACCTCTATCGCCAGCTGTGGCAAAGCTTTGCTGTCCTCACCGATGTCAGAAGTGTGGGTGTTATGGGAGATTACCGGACATATGGCTACCTGGTAGCTGTACGCGCTGTGACCAGCCAGGATGCGATGACCGCCGATTGGGCGCGTCTCCCTTACGACCTGCTTGCTCACATCTCCAACCGTATCGTCAATGAAGTACCCGGCGTCAACCGCGTGGTCTACGATATCACCAGCAAGCCACCGTCCACTATAGAGTGGGAATAAATGAAAGCCATCATTATATTCGGATGGTTAATTGCTCTTGCTCATAGCTTTTCTCATCAAGGGAAGTAGTTTATTTACAACATTTACCTTGTCATTCCGAGTCATCTAGTCATTCTGAGTCCTCCGACCCGCTCATTCTGAGTCATCTAGAGTCATTCTGAGTCCTTCGACCCGCTCATTCTGAGTCATCTAGTCATTCTGAGTCCTTCGACCCGCTCATTCTGAGTCATCTAGAGTCATTCTGAGTCCTTCGACCCGCTCATTCTGAGTCATCTAGTCATTCTGAGTCCTTCGACCCGCTCATTCTGAGCCTGTCGAAGAATGTTCCCCGGCTCGGGATAAGCTCAACGAAGAATCTCACCCTACACTTGTAGGCACCACCCTCTAGGTGCTCGCCCTTCAGGTCGACCCAAAAGGACTTTAGAGCCGTGCCTACATTAGTGAACAGCAAACAATCTCTAAAAATTTGATTTGACAAAGCCCCAAAGAAAGCCTATACTATGCTTTTACATGATTGGTGTACACCTTCATACCTGATTGACCTAAGGTCTAAGTTGCTGTATACTTATGCGGCTTGGTGTACACCAAGCCGCATTGCACTTTAA
>Ga0208828_1000091_pt1 | contig 39413 bp, 31 predicted proteins | sample Kivu_160m_FD_185487 | JGI IMG/M metagenome (GOLD analysis project Ga0208828, IMG submission 185487) | Freshwater microbial communities from Lake Kivu, Western Province, Rwanda to study Microbial Dark Matter (Phase II) - Kivu_160m (SPAdes)... | ecosystem: Environmental > Aquatic > Freshwater >... | reverse complement strand
TCAAGGCATTTAATTGGAATGGATATGATAGATTTAAATACAGGTTATATTTGCGGTGATTTAATAGGTGGAATTTTAAAGACAACTAATTCAGGACAGAACTGGATAATACAACCAGAACCACTAATTGATCAGTATAATAGTATTTCATTTATTGATAATAATACTGGTATAGCAGTGGGTCCGCCCGGTATGATATTAAGAACTACAAATGGAGGACAAAATTGGTTGGTACTTTCGAGGCCAGGAGGAGATATGGGAGGTGCACAATTTGTTAATAATAATATTTTGTATGCTTGTGGAGATCACATAATTAAATCAACAAATGGCGGTATAAATTGGAACATACTAATCACAGCACAATTTTTAGGACAATTTAGAAGTTTGTTTTTTACAAATGAACTCACAGGAACCATTGTTGGAATAAATGGAACTATCTGGACAACGACTAACGGTGGGATTAACTATATACAAAGATATATGATGCTACCAGTGCAGTTTGCGGATAGTAGTCTTTATGATATTCAATATATTAATTCATCGACCGGTTTTACAAGCGGAAACAATGGTATTATTGTAAAAACTACAAATAGTGGTGTGAATTGGTCATACTTACCCACTGGCACAATAACACAATTTCATGGAGTGTATTTTGTTAATGAAAATACGGGTTTCCTGTCAGGTCATACAGGCATAATTTATAAAACAACTAATGGAGGAATCAATTGGAATCAACAAAGTACAGGTGTGATTGATCCATTAAGAACTGTAGAATTCATTGATGAAAATACGGGATGGGTATGCGGGTTCAACGGATTGATTTTTAAAACAACCAATGGAGGCTCAACATGGATAAAACCGATTAACACGGAGGTTCCGGAAAGTTATAAATTGTATCAAAACTATCCAAATCCGTTTAATTCAATGACAAATGTTAAATTCCAAATGTTAAATGCAGGTAATGTATCTTTAAAAATATATGATGTTTTAGGAAAAGAGGTTACTACGCTTGTTAATGAAAGATTTCAGCCGGGGACATATCAGGTAAGTTTTGACGGCAGCGGATTGCCGAGCGGAGTTTATTTCTGCAAATTTGAATCGGGTGATTTCTCTGCGGTTACAAAAATGATATTACTCAAATAACGACATTTATCATAATAGTAAATAATTTTGCCGTTATTTTTTAAAAAACTGTTTTTTCGTAATTTGTTTCTTTATATTTATAACGTTAAAAGTATCTTGATATAGAAAAATAAATAGTTTATTTTTGTATAGCTAAGTTCGATGTCTTATAATATGAGTGGGTTTCTTGCCCACTTTTTTTTTGCAAATATGGACTGAGATGAATGAAGAAATTTTAAATATTATCGGGAATTTTTTAAAAAATACTGATTACTCTCTGATTGATTTTATATTAAGAGGCGAAAGAAATTCAAAAGTGCTCGAAATTTTTGTTGATAGCCGAAATCCTGTTTTAATTGATGAACTTTCTTTGATTAATAAGAAAATATGGAAGGAGCTTCAGCAAAATGAACTTTCATCCGGTATTATTAAATTTAATGTCTCTTCTCCCGGTGCCGATAAACCGTTTAAATACCTCTGGCAAATACCGAAACATACAGGCAGGGTATTGGAAATAAAAATGTTTTCGGGAGAACTGATTACGGGTAAATTACTGAAAATCAATGAGTCAAATAATGAAATTTTAATTGAGAATTATATTGAAAAGGAATGCAAAGAGAGAGTTATTAAATACGAAAACATTAAAGAGATAAAAGTAAAAATATCATTTAATAAATAAATTTTACGTAATATGAAGTCTGACATTATTGATGCTTTCTCCCAGATGGTCAAAGTTAAAAATATGGACAGGGATGTACTTGAAAGCGTCATTAAAGATTCTTTTTCCAAGTTAATGGAGAAGAGATACGGTCCCGAAGCTTCGTTTGATGTGCTTGTTAATATGGATAAGGGAAGCATTGAGATTTATTTATATAAAAAGGTTGTTGCTGAAGTGACCGATAGTTCTACCGAAATAGATGTGGAAACGGCAAGGGAAAAATCGGGTGAAGAACTTGAGCCCGGAGATGATTATATCGAAGAAATTCCGGTCGAAGATTTCGGCAGGCGACTCGTATTAAACCTCAAACAGAATCTGAATCAAAAACTCAGAGAAATCGAGAAGGAAGTTAAATATAAAAATTATTCCGAACTTGTAAATACAATAATTGTAAGCGAGGTATATCAGATTAAACAGAACGCAATGCTGTTGATTCATAACGGTAATGAAATCCTGTTTCCGAAATCGGAACAGATTCCGAAGGAAAAGTTTAAAAAAGGCGATACCGTACATGCACTGGTAAAATCTGTCGATAAAAAAACTTCCGGACCTCCCGTCATAATCGTTTCAAGGGCAGATGATAATTTTTTGATGAAACTTTTCGAGAATGAAATTCCGGAAATCTATGACGGAATAATAGAAATTAAGGCAATTGCCAGAGAACCGGGAGAAAGAGCCAAGGTAGCCGTTTATTCGAATGATGACAGAATAGATGCGGTCGGAGCCTGTGTAGGTATGAAAGGCATAAGGATACACAGTATAGTAAGAGAGTTAAGCAACGAAAATATAGACGTAATAAATTTTACTGATGATATGCCGCTGTATATAGCAAGAGCGCTGGCTCCCGCAAAAATACAGGATATTTATATAGACGTGGAAAACAAAATTGCCCAGATTCACGCCGATGAAGACCAGCTTAGTTTGATTATAGGAAAAAACGGTCAGAATATAAAGCTTGCGACAAAATTAACAGGATTTCAAATTGACGTGATTAGAGAAGATACCGAAAAAGAAGAAGAATCTGAAGAAAGCACCGATGAAATCATTAATGAAATTGAAGAAGTCAATGAAAACAGTACGGAAGAAGAGGAATAAATAACACACAAAGGCAACAAGAAGAATATTAATGGTAAACGAATCTAAAATAAAGAAACAAAAATTAGGAGTACTTGTCAGGGAAATAAACATTCCTAAAGAGGATATTATCAAGTATCTGAATTCGATTGGTATTGATAAAATTACTATTAATACAACGCTTGAACCAAACGTAGTTGAGAAAGTATATCTGTATTTTAAAAGAAACATCGAGGAAAAGGACAAGCACCTTAAAAGAGTAAAGGAATTTTCCGATAAAGTCGGAGTTGATTTCAGTGAAGTTGAGAAAAAGAAAAAGCAGGAAGAAGAAGAAAAAAAGATAAGGGAAGAGCAGGAGAGAATCAGAAAGAATCTGGAAGAGGAAATAAAAAGAAAGGAAGCAGAACGAAAGAAACAGGAACTTCAGGCAATAATAGAAAAAGAGAAAAAGGAAGAAGCCAAGAAGCAAAGAGAAAAGCAGGAGAAAATGTTACTGGAAAAGATGCTTGAAGACCAGAGAAGAAAGAAGGAAGAAACAAAGAAAGCAAAGGAGAAGAAATTAAAAGGAAAAACCGAGGAACAGGCGGAAGTTAAGAGTAAAATTGCAGAAAAGGAAACTGCGTCGAAGGTTGAGAAACCGAAAAAAATTGAGATTAAAGAAAAAGAAGAACCGGTAAAGACAGAACAGAAACTGACTTCGCCTCAGAGGAAGGAAAAACAGGCTGTTAAGGCGGAAGAAAGAATAAAATCCGCAGAGCAGATAAAACAGGAAGAAAAATCCGGACTGAAGCAGGGTATAAAGCAGAAAAGTGAAATATCGTCTGAAGAGAAAAAGAGTGAAGCATCCGATAAGTCCAGGTACAAGCAGGAAGTATCTAAAACTGTTAAGAGCAGATTCGAAAGATATCCGATTAGAGATATAAGAACAGACAGAAAAAAATCTGCTAAATCTTTTCCGAAACCGGGAATAAGAAAAGAAAGAACCGACAAAGCCAAAATTACAGACCCGGTAACTCCCGCAATTTCATCGAAAGTAACATTAAAATCGGATGTCGAGAAAAGAGAAAAACTAAGAAAGTTAAAAAATGAAATTGAAGTCGAGAGGAAGAAAAAACACAGGCTGAAATCACAAAAAGTCAGAGAACCTTCGAAGCAGGAAATTGAAGAAGCCATAAGAGATACCTTTGCGAAAATTGAAGAAGATGCGGGAGCATCGGCAAGGACACTTGCAAGGAAGAGAAAAAGAAAAGAGCGGATGGAGCTCGAGCAGAAAAAGCAGGAAATTGCGGAAGCAAGAAAGAACATAATCGAAGTAACGGAATATCTTTCGGCGAATGAACTGGCAAATTTAATGGGAGTAGATACAAACGAAGTTATTGCAAAATGTTTCGGGCTTGGACTAATGATTACAATTAATCAGAGGTTAGACAAGGATACAATAATATTGCTGGCTGACGAATTCGGTTTTAAAGTAGAATTTAAGGACCAGTTTGAAACGGAAGTCTTAAAAGACATTGAAGATGACGAAAAATCGCTGAAACCAAGGCCTCCGGTAGTAACAGTTATGGGACATGTAGACCATGGTAAGACATCTTTGCTGGATTATATAAGGAAAACAAATGTCGTAGCAGGAGAAGCCGGAGGAATTACACAGCATATCGGGGCATATAAAGTTGAACTTGAAAACGGGAAGTCAATTTCGTTTCTCGATACTCCCGGACATGAAGCCTTTACAGCCATGAGAGCAAGAGGAGGACAGGCATCAGATATAGTAGTACTTGTAGTTGCTGCTGATGACAGTGTAATGCCGCAAACCGTAGAAGCGATAAATCATGCTCTTGCAGCAAACGTAAAAATAATTGTAGCTATTAATAAGATCGATAAACCGGATGCCAATACTGACAGAATCAGGCAGCAGCTTGCCGAGAAGAATATTCTTGTAGAAGAATGGGGAGGTAAATATCAATGTGTCGAAATTTCCGCAAAATTCGGAAAAAACATTGAAGAACTTCTCAATAAAATTTTAACCGAAGCCGAAATGCTGCAATTAACGGCAAACCCGGACAGAAATACACGTGGTGTTGTACTTGAATCAAAACTCGATAAAGGTAAAGGTATAGTTGCTACAGTACTCGTACAAAAAGGTACTTTGCGGGTCGGTGATGTTTTTATATCGGGAATTTATGCAGGAAAAGTAAAAGCTATGTTTGATGAAAGAGACAATAAAATTGAAAAAGCTTCTCCTTCATCAGCAGCTCAAGTACTGGGATTTGACGGTATGCCTCAGGCAGGAGATACCTTTATTGTACTGGACAATGAAAGTGAGGCAAAATCTGTCGCTAATAAGAGACAACAATTAAAAAGAGAACAGGAATTAAATCAGTACCGCTTAAAAACACTCGAAGACATTTCGAAGCAGATAAAAGAAGGTAAACAAATTGAACTGAATATTATTATAAAAGCCGATACGGACGGCTCTTCCGAGGCTTTATCGGATTCTCTGCATAAACTAAGCACCGATGAAGCAAAAGTAAGGGTGATACATAAAGCACTTGGTCAGATTGTAGAGTCAGATGTCTTGCTTGCCGAAGCTTCAAACGCATTAATAATAGGTTTTAATGTCAGACCTAATTTAAATGCCCGCAAGCTTGCGGAAAAAAGCAATGTGGATATAAGAGTTTATAATATAATTTATAATGCAATCGATGAGATTAAAAATGCTCTGGAAGGAATGCTTGAACCCGAAGTTACGGAAGAAATTACGTCAACAATCGAAGTAAGACAGTTATTTAAAGTTCCTAAAGTCGGTGTTGTTGCCGGCTGTTACGTGCAGGATGGTAAATTTGCAAGAAACAGCAAGGTCAGATTACTTCGCGACGGACTGGAAATATACAATGGAAACATAATATCTTTAAAAAGACACAAAGATGACGTGCGTGAAGTTGAGGCAGGTTATGAATGCGGTATTGCGCTTGAAAATTTTAATGATATTAAAGTCGGAGATATAATAGAAGCTTACAAGACTATTGAAATAAAAAGGAAATTAAATTTTAACCAGGGGAAGAAAACGTAATGGCTTACCGTACCGAAAAAGTTGCGGAGGAAATAAAGCATAAGATAAATACGGCAATGTCTAAAGATCTTACGGAACTGAACCTTGGACTTGTTACAGTTTCTAAGGTTGTTATGTCAGGCGATTTGAAGCTGGCAAAAGTTTATTTAACGATAATCGGAAACAAAGAGCCGGCGGATAAATGTATTGACAGATTAAACTTTCGTAAGAAACACATTAGATATTTGCTGGCAAAAAATATTAAACTGAAATACATCCCCGAACTGAATTTTTATTACGATGATACGCTTGAATATGCGGATAAAATAAATAAACTTCTAAAAGAGATAAATCCCGACCACGATAGTAAAACCGGACAGTTTAACGAATAACACACAAACTCTCTTTGGAAATCTTCCCCGATAAATACCGAAATGCGATTATCCTTGCAGATAAACCCCTCGATAAAACAAGTACATCTATAGTTAACATTTTCCGGAAAAATTTAAAACTCGATAAAGTAGGTCACGCGGGTACTTTAGACCCTAAAGCCACCGGTTTGCTGATTTTATGTACTGATGCAAAAACCAAGTACATAGAAAAAATAATGGAACTGGAAAAGGAATATTCAGGAGTATTTCGCATCGGTGCTCGCACAAAAAGTTTTGATACCGAAACAGAAGAACAGGATTTTGCGGATACTTCCGGGATTTCGGATGAATTAATAAAAAAATCTGCTGAGACCCTTACGGGTGAAATATTTCAATTGCCGCCTATGTTTTCTGCCGTTAAACATAAAGGAAAACCTCTTTATAAACTTGCCAGAAAAGGAAAGACTATTGAAAGAAAACTCCGAAGAGTATATATAAAAAATTTTGAAATAAAAAAGATATCAGATACAGAGGTTTGGTTTAATGTTATCTGCAGTAAGGGCACTTATGTAAGAACTTTAGCGGAAGATTTCGGAAAATTATTGGGTGTTGGAGCATATTTGAAGTCTTTGCGAAGAACAAGAATTGGTAATTATGCATTGGAGGATTCCCGAAGTGCCGGGGAAAAAAATGTAATTGATTTAAATGAGGATGTATGCGGTATAAAATATAAAGTTATTTCGGATTAATAACTTTCCTCGTCTGTCGGGAAACTGTTACTCTTGACATCTTTTATGTATCTCTTAAATGCATTTCGAATATCTTTTGCAAGATTCATATATCGTCTGACAAATCTCGGATGAAATTCTTCTATCATACCGAGCATGTCGTGAGTAACAAGTACCTGTCCGTCGCAGTGTTTGCCTGCTCCTATACCTATGGTCGGGATTTTTAGTGCTTTTGTAACTTTTTGGGCTAACTTTGAAGGAATTTTTTCCAGTACTATAGCAAAGCAACCGGATTTTTCAAGCAGTAATGCGTCACTGAAAATTTGTTCGGCTTCTTCCTTATCCACGCCCCTTGTTTTATAGCTTCCGAATTTGTTTATCGATTGCGGTGTGAGTCCTAAATGTCCCATAATCGGAATTCCGATTTCTACTATTCTCCTTATTGTTTCCGCAATAAAATGTCCGCCTTCGAGTTTTAAAGCATTGCAGCCTGTTTCTTTCATAACGCGTCCGCAATTTTCAATTGCCTCTTTCGTTCCGACCTGATAACTCATAAATGTCATATCGGATACCACGAGAGCATTTTTTACGGCTTTTTGCACAATTTTTGTGTGATATATCATTTCATTGAGAGTCACAGGCAATGTAGTTTCATTACCCTGAATAACATTGCTTAAAGAATCTCCGACAAGTATTATTTCCACTCCTGCCTGGTCGAGAAATTTTGCCGTGAGATAATCGTATGCAGTAAGCATCGTAATTTTCTCTCCTTTTTGTTTCATCGAATATAATACTTTCGTGGTTATGTGTTTTGAATCAATATTTGTTTCACTGTTATTCATTCTTTTTCTCTTTTGATGTTTCTAAAAGCTGCGTGTAATATAACATTTCTCATCCTCTTATTATGCCTCTTGAGCTTGCTTCAATAAAATCTGTTATGGTTTTAATCTCCGGGGTTTGCTCGATTTCGTTTTTTATTTTCTTAATTGCATCGCTCACATTGTATTTCGATTTATATATTATATTATAGACGTTTCTTATATTTTCTATTTGTTCGTTTGTATATCCTCTTCGTTTCAGCCCGACAAAGTTTAATCCCTCGTATTTTAAAGGAACATTCCCTGCCAGTATAAAAGGTGGAACATCTTTAACCGCTCTGAATCCACCGCCTATTATTGCATGTTTTCCGATTCTGCAAAACTGATGTATTGCTACAATTCCTCCGATAATAGCCCAGTCGTCAATAATTACATGTCCTCCCATATTTACCGCATTTGCGATTATTACATTATCTCCGATTTTACAATCATGTGCAATGTGAGAATAAGCCATCAAAAAACAATTTTTTCCGACTACTGTCATATAACTGTGTTTTGTTCCCCGATTCAGAGTAGCATATTCTCTGATTACCGTGTTTTCTCCTATTTCAAATGTTGTAATTTCCCCTTCGAATTTTAAATCCTGCGGGGGAGTTGAAATCACCGCACCGTGATGTATTATTACGTTATTTGATATTCTGGCGCCGTTATCAATAAGTACATTTGAACCTATTTTGACGTCATTTCCTATTATAACATCATCCTTGATAACTGTATATTCGCCTATTATAACGTTTGTTCCTATACGGGCTTTTTTACTTACTGAATTCATAAATCTAAAATTTACTAAAATTCCGTTTCTATGGATATATCATCTTCCGGAGGTCTTGTTCTGGTTATCATTTCGCCGAGCAGACCCAACGAAAAAAATTGAATCCCCACTATAATGGATAACACCCCTGCAAACAGCAATGGTCTGTTGCTTATATAAGAATCAAGAAAAATTTTCAGATATGTTAAATATAATGTTATAATCAGACCGAGTAATAGAAAGACCAACCCGGCAAATCCGAACAGGTGCAATGGTTTTCTGATAAATTTTGAGGTAAAATAAACAGTAAGCAAATCAAAAAAACCATTTAAAAATCTGCTGAATCCGAATTTTGTTTTTCCGTATTTGCGGGGGTGGTGTTTAACAATTTTTTCCGTTACTTTAAATCCTGACAGATGTGCCATTGCAGGAATAAACCTGTGAAGTTCCCCGTATATCTGTACTGATTTAATTACATCTTTTTTGTATGCTTTCAGTCCGCAATTAAAGTCGTGTAATCTGACGCCCGAAATAACGGATGTGGAAAAATTAAAAAATTTTGATGTGTGTTTTTTTATAAACGGGTCGTGTCTGATTTTTTTCCAGCCCGATACAAGGTCATATCCTGAATTAATCTTCTCTATCAATTCAGGAATCTCTTCGGGGTCGTCCTGCAAATCCGCATCCATTGTAATTACAATGTCTCCTTTTGCCTTTTTGAATCCTGCAGCGAGTGCCGCGGATTTTCCGTAATTTCTTCTGAATTTTATACAGTGAACCTTGTTATCGCGTACATTGATATCTTTTATTATTTCATATGATTTGTCGGTACTGCCGTCATCTACAAAAATTATTTCATAATCATAATTCAATTTACTGAATGCATTTTTTACCGAATCGGCTAATTCACTTATTGATTCCTCTTCATTATAAAGAGGTATTATTACGGATATTAAGGAGTTCATTCTTGACTCGCAGAATTAATTATACTTTTGTTAAAATTAATCTGATGTAAACTAACTTTAAAAATTGTAAAATTCAATTTATAAAATACTGAAACTGTCAAAAATTTTTGCTTATTTTAAATTAAAAACAAATTAATTATTAAAAAACGTTTGGTAATTATTTTAGGTTAAATTTGTTTTAATTATCAGTTTTCTGCAATATTAACAGGATTGATTTTTTTAAAAAATTAAATCATATTAAATGTCAATCTGAAATTTTAAAATCTTAATTTATGCTTAGAAAAACGATTTTTCTGATATTAATTGTATTTTTCATTTTTAGCCTGAATGCTTATACGAATTCCAGATGGGAAACATTCACGGATATGAAGGGTATTGTTTCTGTTTCTGTTACGAGAGATAATAATTCGGCTTTCTGCGCAACTAAAGGCGGACTGTTTATGCTTAACCTCAACGACGGCAGTATTATACAAAAATATACCAATATTAACGGCTTGATTAATATCGATTTGACCACGTGCATTCTTGATTATCAGGACAGGTTATGGATTGGGGCGTCTGATGGTTCAGTATCGGTTTTTGATTATAAAAATAATTCCTGGAAATATATTTATGATATTAAAAATTCTTCAGAGAATAATAAATCTGTAAATGATTTTGTTTTATACGGTAAGGATATATATGCGGCAACCGGATACGGTGTGCAAAGAATATCGACGTTAAATTACAATTTTGTCGATGCTCCGTATTATAAACTGGGTACATTATCCATTAAGACGGCAGTAAATTCACTGACAATAAAAAATGATACGATATATGCCGCTACTTCATCCGGTATTGCTTATGCACCTTTAAGAAATTCTAATCTGAATAATCCCTCTTCCTGGACAACTTATAACCTGACTCCCTTTAATGTTAATGTAAGAACAAATGCGGTTTTTGACAACAAGGTTTTTTTCGGCTCTGACGGGGGATTCGGTTATTTTGACGGTATTGCCTGGTATGATTATCCGAATTCACTCGTATCAAGAGCAAATACTAAATTTGTAACATCTTCCGGTGATTCATTGTTTTTTGTTTCCAATAATGTTGTTTATTATGCAACCCGTTCTAACTTACCGTTCATTAATGTCTTTTTTAATGCGGCAAACTGGACATATATAGATTTTTACGGTTCACAGCAGCGAAACGTATTCGGAGGTACATCTGATAAAGGAATATACATGGATTTGGGGAGCGGATATTCGTTTGTTGCTCCGAACGGACCGCAAAGAAGTTTGTTTGCTTATCTGTCGGTTGATGAGATGGGAACTCTCTGGTGTGCCGGAGGAAGCGCAGATGCGGGTTTTTACAGTTTCGACGGGGAAACTTTTACTAATTACAGTATTTATCAAACTCCTCAGCTTGGCAGTAGTAATAATTTTCATAAAATTACAGCAGACAGAAATGTAGTTTGGGCATTGAGTCCGGGAGGAGGTCCGACCTATATGTCGGGAAATGTAATCAGGAATTTTAATACAAAAAATAGTATTCTTCCCGGAATTCCGTCTGACCCGAATTATTGTGTACCTAACGGAATAGCTTATGATAATAACGGTGTCGCCTGGTGTACGTTTTATGAGGTTAACAGCGGAAAATCCTTATACGCTTATCTTGGTGATACGGTATGGTACGGAATTACAAATCCTTCGATTGTTTTGGTAGCCAATTTTGAAGAAATTGCAGTTGATAATTATAATACAAAATGGATTGTTTCAGGATACCTCTCTCCGCGCGGATTGTATTTCTTTAACGAGAATGGTACTCTTCAGCAGCCGCAGGATGATATATACGGAATATACACTACGGCAGATTTCGGTGAGGGTGTAAATGATGTTTTCGATGTGATTGTCGACAGAAACGGTGAGGTCTGGGCAGCAACCGATAATGGTGTATTTATAATAGCTAATCCTCAGGCAGTTCTGCAATATCCGGGTCAAAAACCCCCCGCTGTTAAAATGTCTTTAATCTCCGGAAATCTTAAAGTTCCTTTTACGGAATTCTGCTATTGTATTACATCGGATATTCTGAATCAAAAATGGATAGGGACTCAAAATAACGGGGTATTCCATATATCTGCAGATGGTTCAACATTAATAGAACAGCTGAACGTAAGTAACAGTCCTATACTTAGTAATAATATAAAATCGATAGTAGTAAACGGAAAAAACGGAAAAGCGTATTTTGGAACTTTATCCGGCTTATCTTCATACCAGACAAATGCCGTTCAACCGGTAGCGGAATTTGATAAAATTAAATGTTCGCCTAATCCTTACCTTCTTCCCGCTAATGTGGATTTGAAAATTGACGGATTGGTAGAAAATTCCGTAATAAAAATTATTTCACTTACAGGTGAGTTAATAAATACTTTCGAATCGCCGGGCGGCAGAATAGCAACTTGGAACGGAAGAGATTCCAAAGGAGATATAGTCCCTTCGGGAATATATATTATAGCTGCATATAACAAGGAAGGAACGAAAGTCGGGACTGGAAAAGTTGCAATTATAAAAAAATAATAATCGTTCCTGCAAAAGCAGGGATATGAACGAATTTAAAAATCCGCTAATAACAAACCGCTAATCACCGACAATGCTGATAATACCGGTAATAGATATTAAAAACGAAAGGTGCGTAAGAATAATAGAAGGTCACGGAGAAAAAACAATGTATTATTCTGAAAGACCTCTTCAGGTGGCAAAGTTGTTCAGGAAAGAAAATTTTAAAGCTCTGCATATTACTGACTTGGATGCCGCAGTTTACGGGGATACAAAGAATCATAACCTTATCAGAGAAATAACCAAATCTATAGATATTCCCGTTCAACTGGCAGGCGGAATTAAAAGTTATGAAATTGCAGAGTATTGTTTCAGGGAACTTGGTGTTTACCGTGTTATAGTCGGGACAACTGCACTTACGAATCCGGAAATGATTAGAAATATTATAAAGGATTTTTCTAACACTAAAATAGTAATAGGAATCGATGAAAAGCTCAACAATGTGGTTACAAACGGATGGATAGAATATGCAAATATTACTCCCCTTGACTTTTCAAAATATATGGAAACTCTTGGGGTAAAAAGAATAATATATCAGGATGTTACGAGAGTCGGTAATTTATGCGGACCTTTTGTCGATAGAGTCAGGGAAATCGCTCTGAACACTAATTTAAAAATTACCGTAGCGGGCGGGGTGTCCGATTACAGAGATTTAAAAGTACTTAAGGATTTAAACATACCAAACGTTGATTCGGTTATGATAGGAAGAGCTTTATATGAAAATAAATTTCCCTGTCAGAAGATGTGGAGAGATATAGAGAGTATAGATATTTCGCTGGAATTACCCGAGGTCTGAGGTTTTGTAAACTTTACCTTTTTTCATTACCGTAAGTAATTGGTTTACTCCGAAATGATAAATCAGTTCCTTGTAGGAGTCAAAATCAAAAATAATTAAGTCAGCCTGTTTTCCCTGTTGTATGCTTCCTGTTTTATTTTGCATTTGAAGTGCGAAAGCGGGATTAATGGTAACCGAATTGATAATTTCTTCTGCAGTCATTTTCAATTTCAGAGATGCAAGAGACATAATTATCTGCATGTTTTCGGTCATACAGCTTCCCGGATTGAAGTCAGTTGCAAGTGCAACGGGTACGTTTTTTTCTATCAATTTTCTTGCCGGTGCGTATTTTATATCGAGAAAATATGAAACACCGGGTAACATTACCGCAACAATATTTTTGTCTCTTAACTTATTTATATCTTTATCGTTTATCACTTCCAGATGGTCAACCGACACACAAGCTGTATTGATTGCAGCTTCGATTCCGCCCGTCGAATAGAACTGGTCTGTATGAAGTTTCGGCAGTAATCCGAATTTTTTCCCTTCAAATAAAATTTTTTCCGTTTCTTCCGCACTGAAGTAATTTCTTTCGCAAAACACGTCTATAAAAACCGCAAGCCGCTTTTTAGAAACAGCCGGTATCATTTCTCTTATGATATATTCGACGTAATCTTTTTTTGTTCTTTCTGCCGGTATGCTGTGTGCTCCGAGGAATGTTGGTATCAGGTCTAAACCGTAAATATTGTTTTTGTTTAAATCATTAATTACTTTCAGCATTTTTATCTCATTGCTTAAATCTAATCCATAACCTGATTTTCCCTCGATTGTTGTGGTTCCGTATTTTAAAAAATTTGTCAAACGTCTTTCTGTTATTTCTTTAAGCTTTTTCAATGCAGTCTTTCTGACTGAGTTGACGGTTGCGGATATACCGCCTCCTGATTTTGCAATTTGTTCGTAAGTTTTTCCCGAAATTCTCATTTCGTATTCGTTTGCTCTCGAACCGCTGAAAACAAAATGTGTATGACAGTCGACGAAACCGGGCAGTACGGTTTTTTTGCTGCAATCGATTTCGCTGATTTCAGATGCCGGTATTTTATACTTTTTCAGAAAATATTCCAGCTTATCCATTTTACCGGAATATAATATCCTGCTGTTATTGATTAGTACTGCTCCGTTATTTACAAGACCTATATCATTTAATGATTTCCCTTTTTTGGGTGATGTATCAAAATGACAGCATGTGACGAGATTTGATATATCTTTTAGTAAAATTGGATTCATTCTATATTTTTCTCTTGATGAAATGTTTTATGAAATTTTTTTGAAGTTCTTCCGCCTGTGCTTTTGAATGGGCTTCGGTTATTATTCTGATTATCGGTTCCGTATTGGACTTGCGAAGATGTATCCAGTAATCTTTGAAATCGAGTTTTATTCCGTCTTTCAGATTAATGCCGCAGTCTTTTCTGTTCTTAAATTTTTTCTTTATGTTTTCCAGAATTTTGTCGCCGCTGTTTAATTTCCTGTTTCTGCCGTCACCGGTGATTATTTTATTTTTTATAATGTGATATTCCGGTAAAGTCTTTTTATATTCGCTTAATTTGCCTTTAAATCCGGCAAGTTCATTTAATATTAATACAATACCTGTTATTGCATCTCTTCCGTAATGACCTCCGTATTTGTCCGGTAATATTATGCCTCCGCTGCCTTCTCCGCCAATACAGGAACCGTTTCTTTTCATTTCGCTGACTACGTTTATTTCTCCGACCGGAGTTGTTATAACTTCGGCGGAAAAACCGCGTGCGATGTCTCTGACAGCTCTCGTAGTTGATAAGTTTACCGTTACCTTATTATTCTTTGCAGTTATTTTTCTTAATATGTGTTTTACTGCAGTAGTTATCGTATTTTCTTCTCCGAACGGTTCTCCTTTGTCTGTTATTAAAACGAGCCTGTCTGAATCCGGGTCAACGGCTATTCCCATATCTGCTTTATTTTGCACTACTTCGGACATCAGTATCTTAAGATTTTCAGGTATGGGCTCAGGATTATGCGGAAATATACCGGAACAGTCAGTGAATAATTCAATAACCCTGCATCCGAGTTTTCTCAAAAGTTTTGGTACAATAATCGAACCGGAAGAATTAACGGCATCAACAACAACTTTAAATTTTCTTTCTCTTATTGCTTTTCTGTTTATAAATTTAACATTCAACGCTTTTTCGATGTGCCTGTCTATCCAGCTTATGTCTTTAACCGTAGATTTCAGTTCACAGAATTGTGTTTCGGAGAAACGGGTTGACCCTTTTTTAATTAGCCGCAGAATTTTATTTACTTCCTCGATTTGTGGGGTGTCAAGGAATGTTCCGTTACGGTTTAAGAATTTTAATCCGTTCCATTTCTGCGGATTATGTGAAGCAGTAATTGAAATTCCGCCTGCTGCCTTTAAGTATTCCGTTGCTATCTGTACCGTCGGGGTTGGAACTACACCTATATCCGTTATATGAAATCCATTCAGGAAAAGATTTGATATCACCAGATTCGCTATTATTTCTCCGTAAAGTCTTCCGTCACGCCCTATAACAATTTTTTTTGATTTATTTTTTTCTTTGACGTATAATCCGAAAGCATTTGAATATTTTATTATATCGTCAGTTCTCAGAGTTTCACCGTATATTCCTCTCAATCCCGAAACAGAAAATATTAGTTCCTCTCTTTTCATATTTGTTTGATTTTGCCTGATTGTTTCTGCATTAATACAAGTTGTTCTAATGTATTGATTCCCGATATTTCATTTCTGTCTTTAATCCTGAAAGCACCTATCTTATATCCGTTTTTCCGGAAATATTTAAATACGTCGGTCAGATAATATTCCTTCTGAGCATTGTCTTTTCGCAGTGTTTTAAGTGCCTCGAACAATATCTTACTGTCTGTCAGATATATTCCAGAGTTTATTTCTTTTATTTTCTTTTGTTTTTCGCTTGTATCTTTTTCTTCTTTTATATCTGTAAAGTTTTTTTGTGAATCCCTGATGATTCTTCCGTAACCCGACGGATTATCCATTACAGCCGATATCAATGAAGCTCTGAATTTATTTTCTCTGTGGTATTCAATAAACTTATTCAGAGTTTTTTCTCTTAATAACGGAACATCTCCCGATAATATAAGAACGATTCCTTTATAATTACCGAGATATTTTTTGGTTTTAATAACCGCATGACCTGTTCCTAACTGTTTATCCTGATGAGCAAAATAAATTTTTTTAAACTCAGGATTTTCCTTCCCGTTAAATTTCTTGTTGATGAATTCTAATACCGATTTTTTTTGGTGTCCTACAACAATAATTATTTTTTCAGATTTTATTTTCAGTGCGAGGTTAACAACATATTCAATGAGAGGTTTACCTGCAAGCTCATACATAACCTTTGATTTCTCGGGATTTTTCATTCTTTTTCCTTTGCCTGCTGCAAGAATAACCGTAGCTGTTTTCATATTAACACAATTTAAAAATTGGCAATGACCTTTTGCGGATTGCGAACTGAGGAATTACTTGATTATCCTGTTCTTTTTATCTACCAATATTTTTTTAGGTTTATAACCGTTTAATTCGCTGTATTCAAAAACGCCGTATGCCATTACGATTATTTCATCGCCGACTTGTCCGAGCCGCGATGAAGGACCGTTCAGGCATACTATCCCGCTGTTTCTTTCTCCCTCTATAAGATATGTCTCGAATCTTTCTCCGTTATTAAAATTTACAACATGAACTTTTTCATAGGGATGCATTCCCGCCGCTTCCATCAGTTCAGCGTCAAGGGTCAAACTGCCCTCATAATGCAATTCCGCCATTGTTACCGTTGCTTTGTGTATTTTCGATTTTAACATTGTTATTTTCATATATATCTTCTCCTTTATTTTTCGAATATAACATTATCTATCAATCTTGTTTTTCTGAAATATACAGCCAGAGATATTAGTATTTCGCCTTTGAAATTCTCTAAATCTTTTACTTTTCTCAGTGTGCTGTTGTCTGTTATTGAAATATACTGTATTTGTGATAACGGAGCTTCACTTTCGATGTATTTTCTTATTTCGTCTCTGACAATTTTTGTGTCATTTATTCCGGCTTCCATTATCAGACGTTTTGCTTCATTAAGCGCCCTGTTTAATACCGAAGCTTGTTTTTTTTCGATTTCGTTCAGATATAAATTGCGCGAACTCATAGCAAGTCCGTTTTCGTCTCTCATTGTTTTACAGATTCTTATGTTGACATCAAAGTTAAGGTCATTAACCATTCTTTTTATAATTACCGCCTGTTGTCCGTCTTTCTGTCCGAAATATGCATAATGCGGTTTTACGATATTAAAAAATTTCATTACAATCGTTGTCACTCCGAGAAAATGACCGGGTCTGTATTTTCCTTCCAGTCTGTCGGATATTTCATTAACCGATACGTAAGTACTGTATCCTTCAGGATACATATCTTCTTTTTCCGGATTGAAAATATAATCTACACCCGCATTTTTACAAATATGAAAATCCCGCAGGAAATCTCTCGGATATTCATTTAAGTCCTCACCGGGCAGAAACTGTGTCGGATTGACGAATATCGAAACCACGACAATATCGCATTCATCTTTTGCGGCAAGTATCAACGAAACATGTCCTTCGTGAAGATATCCCATAGTCGGTACGAATCCTATTTTTTTGCCTGCCGCCCTGTAATAATCGGCAATCTGCTGAAATGCCTTTATGTCTTTTATTACTTTCATATTTCTTATTATTAATAATTTGACTTTAATCCTTTATGGATTATTAACGTCTTGCTGTTAATTGGCAAACAGGTTCAGTAATTGAGAAAGTTTTTCGCGCATGTCGCGTCTGTCCACGATTAAATCAAGAAAACCATGTTCCAGAATAAATTCCGACCTTTGAAATCCCACCGGCAAATCTTTGCCTGTTGCCTGTCTGATTACTCTCGGTCCCGCAAATCCTATTAACGCATTCGGTTCAGCAATATTAATATCTCCCAGCATCGAATAAGATGCACTGGCGCCTCCCGTAGTCGGATTTGTTAATATCGAAATGTAAGGAATTTTTTCTTCGGCTAATTTGGCAAGTCTTGAACTCGTTTTAGCAAGCTGCATCAGGGATACTGCCGCTTCCTGCATTCTTGCTCCCCCGCTCTGGGATATTATTATTAAGGGAAAACGTGTTCTGATTGATTTATCTATTATCCTTGCGACTTTCTCGCCTACTACGCTTCCCATACTTCCCCCGATAAAAGCAAAATCCATGCATCCTATGGCTATGTCTATCCCTTTAATTTTACCGGTTCCGGTTCTTATTGCATCGTAAAGTTTTGTTTTATTAATCGCATCGTCAATCCTTTTTGCATATGACTTTGAATCCGTAAAGTTTAAAATATCTATTGAACGAATCCTTCTGTCCATTTCCTTAAACGAACCTTCATCGAGCAGTATTTTGAAATATTCATTGCTGCCGATTCTGAAATGATTGCTGCATTTGAGACAGACAAATTTATTTGTTTCCCACTGTTTTTTATGCATCAATTCATTGCATGAATCGCATTTTACCCACATACCGTCCGGTAAATCCTGTTTGGGCTTTTCTGTGGAAATGTTTTCTTTTGAGCGTTTAAACCATGCCATATATTTTTTTTTAATTTTTGTCTTTGATTGTTGTTTTGAACAGGGAAATATCTTTCATATAATAAGGTTCCGAACTTTCATATCCTGATTTCGTTTTTGAAAACTTTCTTTCTTTTATCTCCGATTCTGTTAAATCAAGCATAGATTCTATGTTGTCTGTATATGATAAATTCGTATAATTACATAATTCAGGAAGGTTTATTTCATCATTTGTTAAATAGTTTTTATCTGTCTGTCCATCGGATAAACTTTTTCTCAGCTCATCTTTTGTTATTATGTAATAATCTGATATTCTGACTGTAGCGCGGGAGTTTTTACCTGAATTGTTTTTAACAGTATTAATATGATAGTCAGCGCAATACAATTCTCCTGTCCTCATATTTGAATCAATCAAAACCGTGTAATATCCCTTATTTTTTATTTTATTTGCCGTAATGTCGAGTGAATTCAATTCGATTAATTCGCACTTAGTTGAAAAACAAATACCTTTTGCAATTGCAGACCCTATCCGCATACCGGTAAAAGAACCCGGTCCGTTGGACAATCCTATATAATCCAGTGTTTTAAATTTAATTTTTCTGTTTATAAAATCTGACTTTAACGAAAATATTACTTCATCCGCGCTCATAAGTTCTTTTAAAGTCTTTCTGAATATAATTTTCCCTTTTTCAGAATAACCATATTCAGCTCTTTTTTCGGATGTATCAATTAATAAGATATTCAAAATAAAATTTATTAAATACGTTAAAATTTATCTTATATTTGCTGTATTATTTAAAAGTTTAATCAGTATCTTATTATTCTTATATTGCTTTCTTTTCCGTGTTTTAAGATTATTTTCTTCCATTGTTTCATCTTAAATTTTTCGTTCAAAAGCAGTGAAGGCCATTCTATTATGTTTATTGCATTCATATCCGAAATATATTCATCGAATCCGATTGAATGTAACTCCTCGTATGATTTAAGTCTGTAAAAATCAAAGTGATTAATAATAATATTTGTATGGTTCAGGGGATTAATGCCTTTATACTGGTTTAATATCAGGAAAGTCGGACTGATTATGTCATCCGTAATTCTGAAATATTTCGCGATGCCTCTGACAAGGCATGTTTTTCCGCTCCCGAGTTCACCGATTAGTCCCAGTATATCCGTGTTTTTTAGTGTTTTTGCATACTCGTATCCGAATCTGACCGTAATTTCAGGACTTGTTGAAATTAATCTTTTCAATTTTGCTTAAATCTTTGTTTCAAGGAATACAACAGGTAAAACCATTTCGTCCATTGATATACCGCCGTGCTGAAACGTATCGTTGTACTGATTTAAGTATTTGTGATAATCGGTCGGATAGACAAAATAAAAATCCTCTTTTGCTATAATATAGCTTACAATCCCGTTGCCTACGGGTAATTGATATTCGGACGGTTTCTTTATATACATTGCGTTTCGCGGGTCGGCTTTTACGTTATTTCCGAATTTATATCTTAAATTCGGTGATGATTCTCTGTCTCCGTATGCTTTAACACCGTGAAGACATCTGATACTGCCATGGTCGGTGGTTATAATTATTTTTACATCCGGAACAGTTGCTAATTGTTTCAACATACCTAAAAACGATGAATGTTCGAACCAGGAACGTGTTAAGGAACGGTATGCGGATTCATCAGGAGCTATTTCCTTCAATATTGCAGTATCGCTTCTCGAGTGCGCCATCATATCCACAAAATTTATTACTATCGCATTCAGATGATTTTTCGTAAAAGATAATATTTTACTTTCTATGTTTCTGCCAAAGTCCGAATCCATTATTTTTACGTATTTCGGCTCATTTCTGAGTTTTATTTTCTTTCTGTTTATCAGACTTATCAGAAACTCTCTCTCAAAATTATTCTTTGAGTTTTCATCTTCGTTGTTTTTCCACCACTTATCCGGAAAATGTTTTTCTATGTCGTACGGATACAGCCCTGAAAATATGGAGTTTCTGCAGTATGGAGTAGCTGTGGGTAATAAGGAAAAATAATAATCTTTCGATATTCTGAAATATTCCGGCAGATATTTTTCCATCAATAGCCACTGGTCAAGTCTCATGCAGTCGATTATAAAGAAGAAAACGGATTTGTATTTTTGAGTCTCCGGGAATACGAATTTTTCCATCAGTTCATTGGAAAAAACAGGAATATCCGATTCAGAACCTGCTGCTGCTCCGGCAGTGTTTACCCATCTCTTGTAGTTTTTTTCCACGTATTTGGAAAACTCCACATTACACTCGCGTTTCTGGTCCTTTAATGTCTGTTCAAGACCCAGTTCCGTATGCTCATCAAGTTCAAGTTCCCAGTTTGACATTTTAATGTGAATATCAATCCAATCCTTGTAACTTAACTCATTCATCAAGGCTACGGATATTTCATTAAATTCCTTAATATAATCTTTTGATACCTGTGTTCCTTTTAATTTTTTGGATTCGAATATTTTTTTACATACTAATAATAATTGGTTCGGATTAACCGGTTTAATTAAATAATCGGTAATTTTTTTGCCTATCGCATCTTCCATCAGACTTTCCGTTTCATTTTTGGTTACCATTACAACGGGCAGTTCGGGTTTTATGTCTTTGATTTCTATTAGAGTCTGTAATCCTCCTTTTCCGGGCATCATTTCGTCTAAAAACACCATTTCGATGTCATTTTTGCGAATTAAATCAAGAGCATCATCGCCGTTTGTTGCCTCAAAAATTTCGTATCCTTTCTTCTGTAAAAACAAAATATTGGATTTTAACTGGTCAATTTCATCGTCAACCCAGAGTATCGTATTTTTTATATTAGTTTGTTCGGTCATTGTTTATTGGTTTAATAATTGTTTCTTAATATAACAATAAATTTGGTTATAAAATTTTATAAAAATATAAATTAATTTTCGTTTTTTAAAGCTAAATAATAAAAAAATATGCTGTTACACAGGTTTTTCCGTGGATTACAAACCTTCCTGACTTTCAGTTATCAAAGTAACTATTAAATTGTATCCAAAAAAATTTATCTTATCGGAATCTTGTTTAAATATTTTCTGAATAAAAATAAAAAACCCCGATGCTCGAACATCAGGGTTTTATATTCAGTTTAATATTTATCGCGAACTACTTAATGAGTGTCATTTTTTTTATGTCGCTGAATTCACCCGCTTCAATTTTATATAAATATACTCCGCTTGAAAGATTTCCGATATCCTTTATATCAAATTCCACCTGATAATCACCTGCTGTCTTAAATCCGTTTATTAAAGTTGCAACTTCCTTTCCTATAATATCATATACTTTTATTTTTACAAACCCGTCTTTTGCTAATGAAAATCTAATTAATGTGACAGGATTAAAAGGGTTTGGATAGTTTTGAGATAAACTGTAAATGTAAGGAACCTGTGTATTATTGCCTGTGTTGGTTATCGAACCAAACGGAAAATTTGTAAAAAACGGTTTTGTAACGTAATATGCTGTAACTTGGTTCGTATCTGTTAATCCGAGATTAACATTCTGAGAACCTGATGCGGAAGAAGTTGTTCTTGCCGCTAAAATAATCGTTCTTGCAGTATCTAAAAATTTGAATTTAAGAGTATCAAATATAAGATTACCCGTCTGAAATGGGATTGATTTTAATAAAATATCACCGTTGCTGACAAGATTGTTTTTATCTTTGTCCCAGTATAAATCGAAGGATGTTATATGTGTTCCTGTTGCGTTTGTTGTCATTCCGAATATCATACTTTTAAGCGAACCGACCTGTGGATTTATTGTTGTCGATATTTTCAATCCGACAAGTTCTCTTGCTGTGTCACTCGGAACCAATGCAGTATTTATAACCCAGTTACTTCCGCCGTTTATACCCTCTAAAGTGAATTTTGGAGAGGATGTTGCAGCAAATGCATCTATTCTGCCTGAACCGTATCTCGGGTCTTTTCCGGGAGCACCCTTTTCTACCGCCGTTAACTGGAGGATTTTATCTATATCCTGAGGCAGCAGTTCCGGATTTATTGAAATCATTAATGCAACAGCTCCTGCTGTGTGAGGTGTGGCTGATGAAGTTCCTCCGAATGTACTTCCGTATCCGGTACCCGAACTTACGTATGTTGAAATTGAGTTTTGTCCCGGAGCAGAAACATCCGGTTTTAATAATCCCATCGAATCCGGCTCGACCGGAGCTACCCTGCTGTAAGGATAATCTTTATGGTTAGAGTCTATCGGATAAGTGTATGTTCCCCAAAGACTCCAGTTTCCCCATGTCGAAGGTCCGTAAGGTGATGAACTTTCTATTATATCGGTATTGACATTTACATTTCCCACACCGATTACACCGCTGAGATTGCCTATTAAAGTCTGCTCAGGGTGTCTCCACGGGGAAGGATTATTTCCCGCAGACGATATATTTAACGGAATAGGAGCGGAAGTTTGATTATTCCCGTCGTTGCTGGTCGAATTTGTGTGAATCATCCCGCCGGCAAGCGACATATCAGTTATCAATCTCATTGCAGAGTAATCCGGTTTAGGACTCATATACCATTTGTAACTTAAAGAACTCGTTACAACATCAGCTCCCATCAGAAACGCATACTGAAATGCTGCCCACTGCATACTTTGCCCGCCGGTATTTCTCATAACAATGCATTTGGATTCAGGTGCGACTCCTGTTTGTGTTCCCATTGTACCATCTCCAACTATGTGTCCTAAAGTTGCTGAACCGTGTGAAGAACTGGTTATGTTGTAATTGTTGGTTGTAAAATCCCAGCCGATTAAATCGTCTATCTTTCCGTTTCCGTCATCGTCAATGCCGTTTATGTCTCCGGGATCAAATACCGACGTTGTTCCGCTTCCCCAGATTATTGTCATTCCGTTGTTGTTGGCGTCTTCTCCAAGATTTTGATAAACTCCTTTCACAAGATCCGGATGCTTCCACCAGAAACCATCGTCTGAATTTGCTACAAATGCACCTTTACCCTTATTTCCGTAAATCCAGCAGTCATCTGCGTTCATTAATAATATTCCCGGCTCAATTGCCAATTGTTGATTTTCTCCAAATGATGTTTTCATAAAAGGAACCGGTGGAATATCAATTAATTGCTCTATAGGATATTGATAATCGTAGCATATCATCTTTACACTTGGGTAATCGGTTGCTATTTCATTTATTATATCAACGGTTGCATTTATTGCTATCGTGTTGTTCATCCAGATTATCTCAAAATAATCTATTGCTTTTTGTAAGTGTTTTTGTACAATATATTTTCTTACATCACGCTGAGACTTTTCGGAAAAATTCTGTAAACGCTCTATTACGATTTTTCTTCTCTCCTTTTTTGGAGTGTCGTAAGATATGTCTGCAAAATCAATCAAATTCATATGCTCATTAAAAATTATATATACAGGAATCTTTTCTGTCGGTGCGGACGAACCCATCTTAATTTGCAGGTCCGGGTGTATCTTAGGATTTTCATTTGTTATTCCTGTTCCGGTTAACAATGCAATGAATAGCAGAAGAATAATTTGTGTTTTCATAAGTTTTTATGCTTAAATTTTACGGATATTATTTGCATTATTAAACAAATTATTCTTTATATAGTTGCATTTAACAGATGTTTATTAAATTTAATTTAAATTTCTTTTATGTGAATTGTTTTTTCAAATTTAATTGAGTTAATATTTTTTAAATTTTAATATCTTGTTGATTGTTATCAATAAAAAATTCATTATGGAAAAAATAATTCACAGAGCAAATACAAGAGGTTCATTTGATTACGGCTGGCTTCAGACGAACCATACCTTTAGTTTTTCAAAATACTACAATCCCGATAGGATGCAGTTTGGCGCACTGCGTGTGTTGAATGACGATTATATTCAACCGAGAAAGGGCTTCGGAATGCATCCACATAACGATATGGAAATTATTTCTGTTATTCTAAAAGGTGAACTGGCTCATAAAGATAATATAAAAAACGGTGCTGTCCTGAAAGCTGGTGATGTGCAGGTTATGTCTGCAGGAACCGGGATTGTTCATTCAGAATACAATAATTCCGAAACAGATGTTGTCAATATCCTTCAAATCTGGATTCTGCCGAAAAAAACAAATGTCAATCCCCGCTATGATGAAAAATCTTATTCTCCAAAGGAAAAATATAATAAACTTCTTGAAATCGTCACCCCTGATAAGTCTAAAGGTAAATTGTGGATTAATCAGGATGCTTATCTTCATCTGGGAGGTTTCGATAAAGATTTTAAGGAAATTTATTCGAAGAAAATTGTATCGGGTGGTCTGTACTTTTTTATTATTGAAGGCTCTTTTGAAATATGCGGAGAAAAATTATACCGTCGCGATGGAATGGGAATTCTCGATGAAGATCATATAGAAATTAAAGCACTTGAAAAAGGTGAGTTGCTTGTAATTGAAGTCCCTGTAAAATAGTAATACAAAATCGATACCGTTTTTACCGGTCTGACTTTCAGTTTTCAACATTAAATTGTACAAACTCATAATGCCCGTTTGAGGGATACGACGTTTTCTATATGATACGTCTGGGGAAACATATCAACAGGCTGCATCTTGTCAATTTTATAATTTCCGTTTTCACAGATTATTTTGATGTCTCTTGCCTGAGTCGAGGGATTGCAGCTGATATAGATTATTTTGCTGAAATTAGTTTCCGATAAAATCCTGCATATTTCGGGATGAAGACCTGAACGGGGCGGGTCTAAAATGATTTTAATTCTGTCTTTTTCGAACCTTTTCCCTCCAAATTCCAAAAAATCCGTTTCCTTGAAATTTGTTCTTTTTAAAAAGTCTCTGATGTCGGTTTTTATAAATTCACAGTTTGTGATATTATTTCTAATTGCATTTTTTCTTGCGTCTTCGACTGACTCCTCAATAGCTTCCGCCCCTATAACTTTATTTACATAATCTGAAATAAAAACGGATATTGACCCTGTTCCGCTGTATAAATCGAATACCGTGTCAATTTTTGTCAGTTCCGCAAAATTTACTGCTGTGGAATAAATTTTTTCCGCCTGTTTTGTATTTGTCTGAAAAAATGAAAACGGAGATATTTCAAAAGAAAAATTCTTGTTTTCGGTTTTTATATTTTCTTCTATGCACCCTTTCCCGTATATCGTGTATGTTTCATCTCCCGAAGCCACCTGTGCTTTTTTTTTCGAAACAGAATTAATGAATGTTGTTACTTCCGGAAACTGATTTCTGAGTAATGCTGCGTATTCTTTGATAATTTCTTTTTCGTGGTAACCTGTAATTAAGTTAACCATGATATCTTCTGTATAGTACGATTGTCTTATAATAAGAAATCTGAGAAATCCCGAATGGGTTTTTATCGAATATATGGAAATATTTCCCGAACGGAAAAAGTCCCTCGTAAAATTTACAATCCGGCTCGATAATTCCGACTGCAGGTAACATTCGGTTATGTCGAGTATTTTGGAATGAAATTTGGGTATATGCAATCCAAGTGCAAAATTTTTTTTGTTTTCTTCGGTTTTTTTGTCGAGCCATTTGTCTTCGGAAAACGAAAACTCCATTTTGTTTCTGTAAAAGTAAGAATTTGCCGAAGCAATTGCCGGTTCAACAGTAATATTTCCGAATCCGCCGATTTTTTCAAAGGCAGATTTTACAATTTCGGATTTTATCCGCAGCTGCAGACTGTAATCAATATTTTGCATTTTACAACCGCCGCATATACCGAAATGCCTGCATCTGGGTTCTGCTCTGTTATCTGATTTTTTAAGAATTTCGATTAAATCGGCTTCACCATAATTTTTTTTGATTTTTCTTATTTTTAATTTTACAATATCTCCCGGTACGGTGTTGTCGGAAAAAATTACAAAACCGCCTTCTGTTCTGGTTATTCCTTTGCCTTCACTCGAAATGGAATTTACCTTTGCCGTTAATTCGTCGTTCTTCTTTAATTCCATGACATACTATGTTATCATTCTGTTGTAAAATAATAATTCTGTCTTTTATTTAATATTTATAAAAACATTATTGTTTTGTACAAAAACCAAAAGGGAATTTAATTTGTATTATAATTTTAAATTAACAATTATATTTTGTATTAGTTTAATTATAAGCATTCTGATAATGAAACATAATATTGTTAAAAATGCCAGAGCGGCAATTTCAAAAGAAAAAAAGGGAATTCTTGCTCTGGAAAAAAGATTTAGTAATCACGATTTTAAGGAGAATTTTATTTTTGCCGTTGAATCAATATACAGATGTAAAGGAAAAGTAATTGTAACAGGTATAGGAAAATCCGGAATAATAGCACAAAAAATTGCTGCAACCCTGAATTCAACGGGTACTTATTCGATTTATCTTCATTCTGCCGATACGCTTCACGGTGATTTGGGTATCATCAGAGAGGGAGATATAGCCATACTGATATCAAAAAGCGGGGATACTCAGGAAATAAAAAAACTCGTACCTGCCTTTAAAAACCTTAAAATCAAAATAATTCTTATAACGGGCAATGTTAATTCTGCTCTTGCCAAAATCGCCGATATTATTCTCGATGCTTCGGTTGAAGAAGAAGCCTGCCCGTTCAATCTGGCACCGACTACTTCAACGACTGCAGCGCTCGTTTTGGGTGATGCGGTGGCAATATCCCTTCTTCAAAGAAAAGGTTTTTCCAAAGAAAATTTTGCTATGTATCATCCGGACGGAAACCTCGGGAAAAAATTACTGCTGAAAATAGACGATATTATGATAAAAGGAGATGATATTCCTGTCGTTAAAAAAAATACAAAATTAAAAGATTTGATTTATACAATTTCCTCCAAAAGACTCGGGTGTGCAGTGGTTGTTGACGGAGGCAATATTACCGGAATTGTAACTGACGGCGACCTCAGGAGACTGCTTGAAAAAAATCTCGATATAAAAAGTGTTAAAGCAGGGGATATTATGAGTGCAAGCCCGAAAATCATTCGTGAATCTACTCTTGCAAAAACCGCGCTCGAAATTATGGAAAAAAATAAAATTACCTCGCTCATTGTTGCAAACGAAAAGAAGAAATTAGCCGGTATAATTCACATGCATACGCTTGTTGAACTTGGATTATAATCTTATTGAAAAAATATTTCGGAAAAATATTGTTTTTTTATTTCACTTTTTTAACGGTAATGATTGTATTGATATCTTCGTGCGGGGAGAAAATTGAACCGGCAAAGACTGAATATAAGAAAGGCGAAATACCCGACCAGGAAAGCTGGAATACTACTGTTACATTTTCGGACTCGGGTTTGGTTAAGGCAATACTGCGTGCGGGACACATCTCGGTTTACAACGCAAAGGGATATACTTTAATCGATAGTAATGCTGTGGTTGATTTTTTTAAAAAAGGCGAGAATGTCTCGAAGTTATCCGGAAAAAAAGGAAAAATCTTCGATGCCACAAAAGATATAGAAGTGTATGACAGTGTTGTTTTTTCAAGCAAGGACGGCAGTATATTGAAAACGGAAAAATTATACTGGCATAACGACAGTCAGAAAGTTACATCGGATGTTTTTGTCAGTATTACGACTCCGAAAGAACATATAGAAGGCATCGGGTTCGAATCCGACCAGAACCTGAATAATTATACAATTTATAAAGTCACCGGTACTTTCAGCAAATGAAGAAAAAAGGAAAAAATAATATTAATATAATTTCTTTTTGCACTGTGGTACTCATTTTGTTTTTTTCCGTATACACATACGCACAGGAAAAAATCGAATTGAAAAAAGCGGATAAATTAACGGGAAAAGTAATTGACGGATACAGCGTAAGGGAAGCCACCGGGAATGTTCATTTTATTCATAATAATGTCAATGTCTACTGTAATTATGCGATTCAGTATATTGATTTAAATAAAGTTGAATTAACGGGAAATGTCAGAATTTATCAGGATACACTCTCTTTGTTTACGGCAAAAGCAGTGTATTTCGGCAACGAACAAATGGCAATTTGCGAAAACGGAGTTACTCTCAAAGAACCGAATTCATCTTTAAGTGCAAACGGAGGAATTTATTATTTCAATGACGGAAAAGCTATTTTCAAAAAAAACGTACGAATCGATAATCCGACTTATATTCTTACATCCGATGAACTTACTTATTTCAGATACACTGAAGATTCGTATGCCAAGGGAAACGTCAGGGTAAAAACCGATTCGGCTTTAATAACTGCGGAATACCTCGATTATCTAAAGAGACAGGGAAAAACTTTTGCCTATGTTAATGCCGTTATAGAAAGCGATTCGACTATTATCAAATCGGATACTTTGAGAAACAACAGTTTCGAAAAAACATCTTTTGCCTCCGGGAATGTAAGAATAAATAACCTGAGAAATAATACGCTTATTTTCGGGAATTATGCCGAGAATTATGAGTTAAAAAATTATTCATTTATAAGAGGAAATTCACGTCTTGTGAAGTTTGAAGAGAAAGACACATTATATATTTCCGGAAATATTTTGGAAGCATACAGGGAAAAACCCGAAAGATACAATGCGAAGGAAAATGTTGAAATCCTAAGGGGAAAATTTTCCGGAAGAAGCGGAAACGGCGTTTTTTCAAAAACAACGGAAGAAGGGAAAGAATGGGTGTCTATGAATCAAAAACCAGTTGTCTGGCAGGATAATATTCAGATGACAGGGGATTCGATTTATGCTTTTATCGAAGACGGAAAATTGAGGAAAATTTTTGCAAAACGGCTGCCCGAAACGGAAAATTCTGTAACATCGTTTCTGATATTAACTGCAAAAGATTCATTGTATCAGAACAGAAACGACCAGATCAGCGGCACGGATATCGAAATCGAATTCGCGGAAGAAAAAATTGTTAAAGTCACCGTAACGGAAAATTCCACGAGTCTTTACTTCCTTTATGAAGACAACGAACCGAACGGAATGAACTTTGTGGAAGGTGAAAATATGTTGATTTTTTTCGATGAAGAACAGAAAGTTTCCAGAATAAGAGTGGAAAAAAATCCTTCCGGAAAATTTACTCCGGAAGAAAAAATAAATATGCAGGATATGCTGCTCCCTGGTTATAAACTTCAAAATAACCGTCCGGAAAAACAGCATCTCGTTTGGGAGTAATCCGGATTTTTCAATATCAGATAATTTTAATTTATATATATGAAATCTTACAGAAAAGAACTGTGGTTTAATACCGACAGCCGCAGACAGATGATTAATATTACTTCACAGGTTGAAGAATGTCTGAAGGAAAGCGGAATCCGCGAAGGCTTACTGCTTTGCAACGCCATGCATATTACGGCAAGCGTATTTATTAACGACGATGAAAGCGGACTGCATAACGATTTTGAAAAGTGGCTCGAGAAACTTGCGCCCGAAAAGCCGTATTCACAATACCAGCATAACGGATTTGAAGATAATGCCGATGCACACCTCAAAAGAACGATTATGGGCAGGGAAGTCGTTGTTGCGGTAACAAACGGAAAACTCGATTTCGGTCCCTGGGAACAGATTTTCTACGGTGAATTTGACGGTAAAAGACGAAAAAGAGTACTTGTTAAAGTAATCGGTGTATGAATTTCAACGGAGACCCGCCTTTTTGCAGGTCTCCTGTTTCTTATTTCCTATATATGTGAATTTAATTTGTCAGTGATGACTTTCTTGGGGACTGCACCGACAATCTGGTCGACTATTTTTCCGTTTTTAAAAATGAAAAGCGTAGGGATGCTTCTGATTCCGAGTTTGCCTGCTGTTGCTTGATTGTTGTCGACGTCCAGTTTTCCGACTTTAACTTTACCCTGATATTCTTCGGCAAGTTCTTCTACAATCGGTGCTATCATTCTGCAGGGTCCGCACCAGACTGCCCAGAAATCTACCAGTACTGGAATGTCTGAACCTTCTACTTCTGTCGCAAAGTTTGCGTCGTTGAATTCTAATGGATGCATTAATCAATCCTTTCTTTTTCAAACAGGTCGTTGCCTGTAATTACATTTATATTTTTTTTGTTTTTTATTTTCTGATTTAATTTATTTTCAAATTATTATCTCCGAGTAATTTTTTCAAGTGTGAAATTAATTCTTTTCCCGGTCGGACTTTATAGCTTCTCGATCTGTACACTATCGATTTGCCGTTGTCAATTATGTTGAAAAACAAATTGCAGCTGCCCGGATATTTTTCTACTGCCTCTTTTAAACCGCTGATTAAATTTTCATTCAGATTTTTCCTGAAAATGTTAATCGTCAGATTTTTTGAGTACATTTCACGGTAATTTTCTATCGGAAAAACGTCTTCCACAACCAGTTTTATTTTGTCTCCGTTTTCTTCCGCCCTTCCCTGTGCGAATATTAAATTGTCATTTTTAAAAAGCGAGTTTTTCGATTCGTAAAGATTATTGAAAACCACGCATTCACCTGAACCGTAAAAATCAACCAGATTAAAAACTGCAAATTTATTCCCGCGTTTTGAAATTTTTATCTGCAAGTCCTGTATAACACCGCACATCTTTGCCGGCTGTATTTTTGTTATGTCTGTTTCGGTTAAATCTTCCCCGAAACTTAAATTAACAAATTTTTCTATTATGTCCCTGTATTTGTCAAGCGGATGTCCTGTAAGATAAAATCCTACTATGCTCTTCTCGAGATTGAATTTTTCTGTTTCGGAAAAATCTTCATAAGCCGTTAAATATAAATCACTCACGCCGTTGACCGATATATCATCGCTGAAAAGTCCGCTTTGACCGTGTGATTCCGGCATCTCCTTGAATTTTTGGGCATAGAGTGTTGCACGCTCACAGTTCATATATAATTTGTTTCTGTTTGAGTCAATTTCATCGAATGCTCCGGCAAAAATCAATGACTCGAGTGTTTTTTTGTTTACTACCCTTAAATCCACTCTCTTTAAAAAATCCATATAACCCTTGAACAAACCGTTTTTCTCACGCTCGTTTATTATTTCTTCTGCTGCTTTTTCACCTACGTTTTTTATTGCGCTTAATCCGTAAATTATCTCTCCTTTTACCGGTGTGTTGTTGTACATATTTGCTGTCTGCTCCGAAACGCTCTGTAATGTTTCTTTGTCGTCATAATACTTAATCGTAAAATCGAGACTGCTCGAGTTAACGTCAGGCGGCTTTAACTTAATCTTCATCTTCTTGCATTCGTATGCAAGAAGTTGAAGTTCCGATTCTTCTCCTTTTCGGCATTCCATCGAAACAGCAAGGAATTCCAGCGGAAAATGTGTTTTTAAATATGCCGTGTAATATGCAAGTACGGAATATGTTACTGCATGCGATTTGTTAAATCCGTAATCGGCAAAGTCGAGTATTAATTTGTATATATCGTTAGCTGTATTTTTTGCTACGCCGTTTTTTACCGCACCCTTTACAAATTCCTCCTTTATCTGTTTCATCTTTTCCTTGATTTTCTTGCCAATCGCTTTTCTCATATTGTCTGCCTGCGCCATTGTGAAACCTGCTATATCTCTCGCTATCTGCATTACCTGTTCCTGATATACTATTATTCCGTATGTTTCCTTTAGTACGTTTTCCATCTTGGGGTGCATGTACGAGATTTGTTTTTTACCCGGGCGTTTTTCGATGAAATCCGGAATCAGTTTCATCGGTCCGGGTCTGTATAATGCGTTCATTGCAGCCAGGTCTTCGATGTTCTTCGGCTTTAACTTTGATAAATACTCGCGCATCTTACTCTTTGAAAACTGGAATATCCCTGTAGTTGAACCGGAAGAAAATAATTCGTAGGTTTTCTCATCATTTAACGGAATTTTTTCTACGGTTAAATCTAAATCATAATACCTGTTTATAAGGTCTAATGTCTTCTTTATTACTTTGAGTTCTTTCAGGCCGAGAAAATCTATTTTTATTAAACCGGCATCTTCGAGTTTATTCATGTCGAACTGAGTAGTGTAAACTTTATTGTCGCCGAGTATTATCGGTACAAAATCGGTTACGTCCGATGGTGCTATTACTACTCCCGAAGCATGTATAGAGGAGTTTTTATTGAGATTCTCGAGTACCATAGAATATTCGAGCAGATTCTTTTTATTGATTTTTTCTTCTTCCGTACCCGTTTCAAAATATTTCGAAAACTCGGGAACGTCTTTCATGCATTCCTTTAAAGGTTTGATTTTACCGAATAGTACGGGGATAAGTTTCGTCAGGTCATTAATTTCCTGAAACGGAAAATTCAGGACTCTTCCTACATCTTTTAATACTCCGCGTGGTGCAAGTTTGTTGAATGTGATTATCTGTGCTACGGAATTTTCTCCGTATTTTTCCTTTGCATACTCTATTAATTCATCCCGCCTGTCGTCCTGAAAATCAATGTCGATGTCCGGCATAGAAATTCTTTCCGGATTTAAAAATCTTTCAAAAATCAGATTATAGTCGAGCGGATTAACGCTCGTTATGCCAAGACAGTAACAAACAAGACTTCCTGCCGCACTGCCCCTGCCGGGTCCGACTAATATTCCTCTTGAACGTGCTGTGTTTATGAAATCCTGAACAATTAAAAAATATCCGGAAAAATCCATTCTTTTTATTATTTCCAGCTCGTGTCTTATTCTATCGGTAATTTCCGTATTCTGTACCGTGAATTTCTTTTCTAACCCTCTGTATGTTAATTTTTCCAGATATTCATTGAGGTCTTTTACGCTTTCCGGCTCAGGAATGGGAAAATTCGGCATGAACGGTTTTCCGATTTCCAAATTCAAATTGCATTTCTCCGATACTTCAAGCGTAGATTTTATTGCTTCGGGAAAATCTTTGAATAAGTCGCACATTTCTTCCGAAGTCTTGAAATATATCTGGTCTGTACCGTACCGCAAATCACGCGTAATATCCGAAGGGGCAATGTTTTTGCTTTGCCTGGCAAGAATATGCAGATATATATTATGAGCAATTGAATGTTCTTTCTTTAAATAATGCACGTCATTAGTCGCAATGAGTTTTATTCCGTAATCCTTTGCTATTTTCGGAAGTACATTTAACACCTGCTTTTCTGCATCAATCGTTATATGATTTTGTATTTCCAGATAAAAATCTTCTCCGAATATATCTTTGTATATTCCCGTCATCTTCCGTGCCGTATCTATGTCATCACGGTTTATGTATGTGGATATTATTCCGCCTGCACAGGCGGAAAGTGCCAGTATTCCTTTTCGGTATTTGTTCAGTATTTCTAAATCGACTCTCGGTTTGTAATAAAAACCTTCGGTGTGTCCGATTGAGTTTAATTTTATTAAATTCCTGTATCCTGTCTCGTCTTTCGCTAAAAGTACAATGTGTGCGTAGTTAATGTTTGTCGATGTCAAGCGGTCGGTTGAATCTGTATCTATTTCCGGTTCGTAAATTTCCTGATTTTCTTTTTTCTTGCCCCTGTCGAATCTCGAACCTGACTGTGCAACATATCCCTCAAATCCTATTATCGGTTTGATTTTCTTTTCTTTACATAACTTGTAGAATTCCATTGCTCCGCACATATTACCGTGGTCTGTTATCGCAACCGCTTTCATCTTGTTTTCTGCGGCTGCCTCTACAAGCCCGTCAACCGTTGCTATCGCATCTAATAATGAATAATGCGTGTGATTATGTAAGTGTATAAATTCCGGCAATTTTTATTTTGATTTCTTCAGCCGTATATGATATTCGGCTTTTTCAATTTATTGTTTTCAAATAAAAATTTAAAGTGAAAAGTATTTTTTTTTAAATAGAATTTTATTCCGCTATTTCATAAAATTAAATTTAAAAATATTTTGTAATTGAACAATAATACGAATATTAATATCGAAATCAAAGCAAAGTGCGGTAATATTTCAGGAATAAAAAAAATTCTTGAAAATCATAATGCGGAATTTAAAGGAACTGACCTTCAAACCGATACGTATTTCAAAGTGAATAAGGGTAGATTAAAGTTGAGAGAAGGAAATATTGAAAATAACCTGATTTATTATGAACGCAGAGATAATAAGTTACCTGAAAAGTCCGAATTTATTTTACTACCCGTAAGCAATTCCAAAAAGTTGAAAGCTGTTTTAACCCGTTGTATCGGTGTTTTAATTGAAGTTAAGAAGAAAAGAGAAATCTATTTTTTAGATAATGTTAAAATACATTTAGATGTTGTAAAACCTCTCGGCTCGTTTGTCGAAATTGAAGCAAATAATCAAAACGGAAAATTTCACGTCTCTTATCTGAGAAAACAATGTGACTATTATTCAAAACTTTTTGGTATCGGAAAGAAAGATTTGATATCCGAATCGTACAGCGATATGATGCTGAAAATTAAATTCAAAAAAAACACATACTAAGAAATGAAATATTTTCGTATAGTAATATTGGTAATACTTGCTGTTTCTGTATTTCAATTATTTATAATCTTTTCCTATCCTGATATTGATACAGATTCTTACATTCATTTTGTGATATCCCGTAATCTTTTATCCGAACCTTCAAACCTCTCGCTGCACTGGGTCTGGCTGCCTCTGTTTCACTATGTACAGATGTTTTTCGTTTTCACGGGTATGGGGTTTGAATTTGTCAGAGTGTTGAATGTTATGTTGTATATTTCTTCGGCTGTGCTTGTTTTTTTGTACCTGAAAAGTCGTCAGCACAAAAATTCATTAAAAATCGCCGCCGTTGCTTCCCTTACCTGCATCCTTTTCCCGCTTGGATTTCTTATGGGAACAACCGCTCAATCAGAAATACTATTTATGCTTCTTGTTTTTTTGTTTGCCGTACTTTATGAAAAGAAAAAATTTGTCGCAGCTTCCGTAATCCTGTCATTTACCGTTATGCTGAGATATGAATCATGGGCTGTTGTTTTCTTTTTTCTGCTGTTGAAAATTTTTGAATCTTTAAAAAATAAAAAGTTTAAGCCCGACCTGTCTTATCTTTCCGTTATCCTTCCTGTTATTGTCATTTTTATTTGGTCACTCCTGAGAATTCCCTTCGACGGGAAATTCCTCGCCTATATATTCGATACAAAAGAATTCGTAATCGGAGCAATCGGAGAAAATTATTCTTATCAAAATGACCCTTTAATAATTATTGACGAACTCCTGCATTATACTCTCTGGATTCCGCTGATATATACCGGCTTCACTCTTTTTCTGATTATATTCGGACTCAAAAAAGCAGTTAAAAATCATCCGGCGGTTTTTTTGTGTGGAATTTCAATATTATTCTTTATCACACTCTCCTGGATTTTTAAATCGTCACTCGGATTAAACAGGCATTTTACCGCACTCATTCCTTTCTGTTCAGTTTGTGCCGGATACGGATTTTTTAACGTTACCGATTATATCGAAAAAAAAACAGGAAAAAATTATCAGAAGCGGATTCTTATACTGTTCCTTATTAACGCTGTTGTACTTTTTGCCACCTGGTCTTATGTCTATCTCGGTGAATTTAAATCGGGTTTTCCTGAAAGAATGCAGACTGCTGAATTTATCAAACAATTGTCCCCTGATAAAAAAATTTTTAATAACGACGCCGTTCTTGAAGTGCTTGGAAATTTTGATAAAAACAGATTTGAAAAATACTGGCTGGTTGATGATGAAAAAACTGCCGTTTATCTTACTTTAAAGGCAAATGAATACGGAGAAGTATATATAGTTCTGCCGGAAAATTCCTTTGACCGTATTACTTCGATGGGTGATATTATCTTTTATTCGGATTATAACAAGCGTACAAAAACACGCCTGCTGATCGTTGTTATAAAAGCAAAAAACTATGCTCATTTTGTAAATTGAAAATAACATTTTTTATATTCAAAAAAAGGTGTTTTTTTGGAATTGTTTGGGCATTATAAAAGCAGTAATTTTGTTTTAAAAATAAACTAAAAAATATATTATTTATGAAAATTAGGAATATTATTCTTGTTGTCCTGATGGGACTTTTTTTATTGTCTTTCGGTTTTATCGGTGAAAAAAATAGTCCGGGAAATTATTCGAGAGTTAAAATCTATTTGAATTCCGAAAATGATTTGTTAATCCTTCAAAATAACGGTATCACTGTCGATGAATACTGGGGAAGTATAAAAACCGGAATTGAAATAGAAATTAATAAAGAAGAAGTTCAACGGCTCAAATATACCGGCTTAAGATATGAAATTTTAATACCCGACCTCGATGAGTATTACCTGAACAGACCCGCACCAACCGAAACCGAATTACTTGCCTCTAAAATTATTATGGCAAAAGACGGCATTAAAGGATATACACTCGGGACAATGGGCGGATATCATAAATATACGGAAATTATAAGCGTACTCGATACTCTTCGTTTATTGTATCCGAACTTAATTACAGCAAAACAGATAATTGGCAGTTCACAGGAAAGCAGAACAATTTATGCGGTGAAAATTTCCGATAACCCCGATGTTGATGAGTCGGCGTTTGAACCTGCCGTACATTTTGACGGACTTCACCATGCACGCGAACCAATGTCTATGGAAGTCCAACTGTATTTTATGTGGTATCTTCTTGAGAATTACAGCACAAATTTAGAAGTGCAAAATCTTGTAGATAACAGAGAGATATTCTTTGTTCCGATTGTTAATCCTGATGGATACGTATATAATCAAACTAATAATCCGAACGGAGGCGGGAGCTGGCGGAAGAACAGAAGAAACAGCGGCTCATGTTTCGGTGTCGATTTAAACAGAAATTATTCTTACGGCTGGGGAGTCGGAAGCGGCTCGAGCAGCGACCCCTGCTCCGATACTTACAGAGGTCCGTCTGCTTTTTCCGAACCGGAAGCACAGGCTGTAAGAGATTTTATTCTTGCCAAACATCCGAAAATTGCGATGTCTCTTCATTCTGCAGCAGGATATAATTTAAATCCGTATAGCTACTGTGATACAGTTGTTTGTTTTGATGTGTATCAGGATTTCAGTTCCGAGTTCGGCGAGACAAACCAGTTTCTCTATGGAAACGTAATGGAGATGCTGAGCTATTACTCAGCGGGTACAACGAGGGATTATATGCATGTTAACGGTACTTATGGTTGGACATCAGAGATGGAAGGTTCGAGTTTCTGGCCTTCTTCATCTCAGATAATTCCTATGTGCAGCCGTTTTCTTCCGACAATGAAACTTGTAACTTATTTCGGAGGCGGATATGCAAAAATGCAAAATTTCTCAGTTGACGGCAAAGGCTGGGCTTCTAAGGGAGATACTCTTCAATTGTACTTAGCGCTCAGAAACAAAGGTTTGGGTTTATCCTCAAAGAACGTTGTTGTGGAATTAACGTCAACATTTTCCGGGTTAACTCCGCTTGTCAGTACGGTTGATTACGACAGTATTCAGACAAGGCAAATGAAAGTTAATACAGGAAATCCTTTCAAATTCATAGTTCCGGCAACAGCCAATATTGCGGATAATATGAAATTCATTGCTTCTGTCAAACAGGAAAATGCTGTGGTTTCGCAGGACACGTTTTATATTACTGTCGGAAAGATTGATACTCTTTTTGCCGATGATGCAGAAAACGGAATGGGAAATTGGACAACAACAAGCAATAAACTGTTATGGGATACAAGCTATGTTTCAAGTTGGACAGGTTCAAAATCTTTTGCCGATTCAAGATACGGAAATTCCAAGAACAGCACGCAGAGTTATTTTAATTTAACTCCTTCGTTCAATTTAGCGGGAAAAATAAATCCGAGACTCGAATATGCGGTTAAATTTGCTACTGAGACAGGATATGATTATGTCAGAATACAGATTAGTACAAATAACGGTTCAACCTGGACAAGTATCGCCAGCAGATATACAACGACTTTTTCCAGTCAGCCTGCTTATATTGGAGTTAAATACTGGGTTTACGACCAGATTAACCTTTCTCCGTATATCGGTCAGACTATTAAGTTAAGATTTTATTTATATACGGATGCCGGTACTCCGGGTGACGGCATTTATATAGATAATTTCAGAATCGTGGAATACAAGGATACATTAACGAATATATCAAATACCGGCAGCACAGTACCGCAGACATATTCCCTCTATCAGAACTATCCTAATCCTTTCAATCCCATTACAACAATAAAATTCGATTTGCCAAAAAACACGTTCATAACTTTGAGAATCTACGACATACTCGGCAGAAACATAAAAACGCTTGTAAACGAACATCTTAACGCAGGAAGTTATTCGCTGGATTTTGATGCAAGCGGACTGGCGTCAGGTTCATATTTCTACAGAATCGAAACTCCGGATTATACCGACATCAAAAAAATGCTCCTTGTGAAATAATCTTGTATTTCAGGTTTTATTATAAAAGGGTTATATGAGAAGTCATATAACCTTTTTTTATTAATGTTATTTAATATCTAATGAAATTCAGAGTTGTTAACAATAATCCCGGAAGCATCACGCTAAATATTATTACACGTAAAAAAAATTGTAGCAATTCAATGTTGATATGATTACAGATTTATTAAGGTCTTAAATTTTGGATACTTGTTTATTTGAGGTTCAGAGGATAAAGCGGATTAAAATTATTGGTTAATTATTTCTTTATGTTAAAAAAAGAAGCTTTTTTATTAAATAAAATAATATTAAATTTAGAAAGATTATATGAATTTCTTGTGATAACGGTAAGTAGATAACGTTCCAATTAGTGTGTAAATTTTAAATCGAGTGAAAATGGTAAAGAGCCTCTTCGTTGATTTATTGATTCAATCATTAAAAATAATAATCTATCTGCA
>Ga0208828_1000088_pt1 | contig 40377 bp, 45 predicted proteins | sample Kivu_160m_FD_185487 | JGI IMG/M metagenome (GOLD analysis project Ga0208828, IMG submission 185487) | Freshwater microbial communities from Lake Kivu, Western Province, Rwanda to study Microbial Dark Matter (Phase II) - Kivu_160m (SPAdes)... | ecosystem: Environmental > Aquatic > Freshwater >... | reverse complement strand
GTGAAAAACCTTCGTCTCTATGACATAAAAGACCATATAAATAAAATTAAAATTTTTTAATTTTATTTTAATCTATATCCCCTATAATCTGATTTAGAATCTATAAAAACGGAGGTAAAAGGATTGCGACTACTTGTAATAGAGGATGAAAAATCTTTGTTGAAGATCATCGCAAAGAGATTAAAAGAAGAAGGATATAGCGTAGATGCTGTGACAAATGGCAGAGATGGGGAAAATTACATATACTCGACGGATTATGATTGCATAATCTTAGATATAATGATCCCCATTGTTGACGGACTTACCCTGCTTAGAAGAATAAGAACAAAGAAAATCCCAACTCCGGTCCTGCTGCTAACTGCCAGAGACTCGATTGAAGATAGAGTCGTCGGTCTCGATACAGGAGCGGACGACTATTTGATTAAACCTTTTTCTTTTGATGAACTTCTTGCAAGAGTAAGAGCACTGCTCCGTAGACAAAAAGAAAAGCGGGATATTGTGTTATCCGTGGGTGACCTTAAACTTGATACCGTGACAAGAGAAGTCAAAAGAGGAGACAGCTCAATCGAACTGACTTCAAAGGAGTACTCAATCCTTGAATATTTCCTGAAGAATAAAAACAGGGTCCTTACAAAATCGCAGATTGCTGAACATGTCTGGAACTATGACTTTGAGTATAATTCCAACATTGTGGAGGTATATATAAGATATTTGAGAAGAAAAATAGATGAAGGTATCGAAAATAAACTTATCCATACGATAAGAGGAGGAGGGTACGTGTTAAGGGATGAAAGCAAGAAGACTGACAATAAAATCTAAAATAACCTTATGGTATGCTTCATTTCTTCTAATACTGCTGGTTGTTTTCAGCATAATCTTATATTTCACCATATCGGGGCTACTGTACAAAAGTAATGAGGATCTGCTTAAAGCAGATGCGGATCAGGTTACATCCTTCTTACGATTCGAGGGTAATATAATCCGATTCGATGAACCTTACCAGATCATAACGACAAATACCTATTTTGTAGTATTCGATATGAACGGTAATACCGGCTTTGAAAGTGAGATACTGCCGGAGCTTGTAAATCTCCCAATTGAAGATAAACAAATCAGGTATATAACAATAGATAATGTCAGATGGGCCGTTTATGATAAGCCGCTGGAATTTAACGGAAATACCCTGGGATGGATAAGAGTGAGCCGTTCTATGGAAAACCTGATGGCCACCCTAAATAATTTAAGAACGATTATTTTCATCTCGATCCCTCTCTATATTTTGTTTGCATCCCTCGGTGGTTTGTTTCTTGCTGACAGGGCCCTGCGGCCAATCGATGATATTACAAAAACCGCCGGCAAGATAAGTAAGGGCGATCTTAACCAGAGACTCAGGAAACCCGGTACCGAAGACGAGGTTGGAAGGCTGACCGTGACCTTTAACGAAATGCTGGACAAACTTCAATCTTTCATTAAAAAAGAAAGACAATTTACTTCCGATGCATCTCATGAGCTCAGGACCCCGCTTTCCATAATCTCCGCCCAGGCGGAGCAATCATTATCCAGTTCAAAGGAAACGAAGGAATATAAAGATACGTTGAAGAAGATACTTAAAGAAAGCAAAAAGATGAGCTATGTGATCTCACAACTTCTTATGCTTTATAGAAGCGAGGAAGGAAAATACAAACTGGATTCCGAGGTTCTCGATCTGAATGTGATTATGGAAGAAATTATAAAAGAATACGGCAATATCGCACTGGAAAAAGAAATAGCGATAGATCTCAATGCTAAAGAGAAAATAAAAATAAAAGGCGACCAGACACTTATAACTAGACTCATAATTAACCTGATCGATAACGCTATAAATTACAGCAATAAAAATAGCAGAGTAGCGGTCTCTCTAGTGAAAGAAAATAGTTTCGCCGTGATAAAAGTCGAAGATAGAGGAACCGGTATTGCTGAGGAGGACCTGCCGTATATTTTCGATAGATTCTACCAGGCTGATAAGGCAAGGGGAGGTCAGGGTTCCGGTCTGGGGCTCTCTATTGTCAAATGGATAGTAGAGATCCATAAAGGTGAAATAAAGGTCGAAAGCAAGCTCAATCGTGGCAGTAAGTTCATTGTATGGCTGCCGATGAATCTATAAGTATATTCTAATTCAAATATAAAACCCCATAACTGCTCATCCTAAAAATAAAAAAATCATACCCAATATTAAAAAAGCTTAATATTACTTTAATTTCAATTTAATCTCCAAATTTATAATTAATCTTTGAAGTTTGAATTATCGCTGAATAACTTGCCAGGGAATATTTTTAGTCTAAATAAGTATTCCCAAAGTAATTAAATTCAAGAGAAATATTAAGAGAGGAGTTAAAATGAAGAAAATAAGTTTAAGAGTATTAATTTTAGCCGTCCTGGTATCATTACTGATTACTTTTTCGTTTATGGGATGTTCACTGCTCAGTTCCCCAAAAACGCAACAAAAAGCGGACGAGCAATCAGAAACTGCCAGGTCGGGCCAGGAATCGACCAAGTTGTCTGAATCGCAAGAGTCGGCAGAAATTAACACAGATATCTTATCGGCATTTGACAATGCTGTAAGTGGTGTCGCCGATAAGGTCAAACCTTCAGTTGTCAATATTAAGGTCACAGTTGACCAGAGAGATATTTTTGGAAACATGCAGGAAGGTAACGGTGTAGGTTCCGGTGTGATATATAGTTCCGATGGATATATCATCACCAACAATCATGTTGCCGGTAATGCAAAGGAACTCGTAGTGACATTAAATGACGGCACGGAGTATCCCGCCAGATTGATCGGTACAGATGAGAACACTGATATCGCGGTCATTAAAATAGATGCAACCGGTCTTGTCCCTGCAGAATTTACACCTACGGATAATATAAAGGTTGGAGAAATGGCAATTGCCATAGGCAGTCCATTCGGACTCCAGCAGACGGTGACAGTCGGTGTTGTCAGCGCCATTGGCAGAGATGTAGCCATTTCTAGCGACAGTCTTCCAATGGTAGATCTGATCCAGACGGATGCCGCAATAAATCCCGGAAATAGCGGCGGGGCACTCGTAAATTCGGACGGTAAAGTTTTAGGAATAAATTCCATGATCTATTCGACTTCGGGTTCTAACGCAGGAATAGGTTTTGCAATACCCGGTGATACTGCTTTAAATATTGCAAAACAGCTTATCGAAAACGGCGTGGCAAAAACACCTTTTATAGGTATTGAAATGGGAGAAAATATCACAGATATAAAGGGCGTTTATATACAGAGTGTCACATCCGGTTATCCTGCAGATAAAGCAGGAATCAAAGCCGGAGATATCATAACTGCTTTTGATGGAACGGCAGTAGCGTCACCTCTTGATCTGGTTTCTCAGATCATAACCCGAAATGTCGGTGACCAGGTGACAGTTTCAGTGAATAGAAATGGAGAGTCTGTAGAATTGATCCTGATTATCGGAAAAAAACCTCAACAAATAAGCTAGTAAAGATCATAAAAGTGATGGCAAAAGCAATTATCCCTTATTAATACATAAGGGATAATTGCTTTATATTTAAATTTCTAGTCTATTCACTTATACCAATCCGAAGTCTCTTCAAATGCGGGCCCTTCATCATCTGCATCATTATTATAGCCTGCTTTTTCCCAAAAACCTCTGTACTTTTCGTTAGATGACAGCTCGATACGGGTAACCCATTTTGCCCATTTATAACCGAATTTTTCTTTGGCCACTACCTGGAAAGGAAAACCTCTGTCATTGGGCAGGGTGATATCATTTAACTTAAAAGCAAGCAGGATATTATTGTCCCGTATATAATCAAGCTTAAGAGCAGTATAACCTTCACCGGGGACATCTGCAGTATAAAAAATAGCGACTTTTGCTTCGGGCTGGACCCCTGCATCCTCAAAAATCGAATTTAACTGCGGACCGGTCCATTTAGCGACAAAACTCCAGCCTTCGACACAATTGAGATCCATCAGCCATGATTCCTGGGGATACTCCAACAGCTCATCATAGGTCAGTGTCAGGGGATTATCCACCAGTCCATCTACTGTCAGGGTGTATGTATCCCTGTCCAGAACCTGCGTTCCTGCCAGAGCACTGTTGAGCTGTTCTTCAATAGGTGTGAGTCTTGTCCCATGGAATTCCGTAGCTTCAACCTCCCCGTCGGGTGAGACTACTTCAGGAGGTTCACCTTCTTTGCCGCATCCGGATATTAAAAAGACTATCAGCGCAGCAGTTATAAGTATCAATATCCATAATATTTTTAATTTTTTCATTTTATTCTCCTAAACATTAAAATTGACAAATTCACATAATGAACAAATCATACAATCCTTAGTTCTGCTGTCATCAGCAGAGTATGGATTATACAATCCTCCATAATTTTTACAATGGACATTTTATCACAATAAAAATGAAAAATTCATTTCAACTAAAGAAAATATTTTAATTTTTTATATTGTAATAAAAAAATATAGGGTTATAATAAATGAGATTTACGGTACTTTATTATGAATACAAGAGGTCGTATCTTGGATAAAACACCCGGCCAACGGCAAAATTTATTAATCAGTTTACCTTTTTTAAAAAATGGAGGTAAACAAAAAAAGCGCCTGTATTTTTGTTTTAACTGATTCCCTGATATTGCTTTTTAACCTCCATTTTTAACAAAGTGCAGAATGGAGGTTTTAGGTGAAAAGAATATCTTTTTTAACACCAATCAATTCAATAGTCCTATTGTTTTACTCTCATAAAGAAAATACCTTTGAAAAACGATACATTTCAAGATTTCTTAATAATTTAAATTAAATATTATATTTATTATTTTTTGGTGCTGGAGAGGAGGAATCCAAAATGATTAGCTACGAAGAATATGACCTGGTTGAAAAAATCGATAAACTCATAAAGAAAAAAGACTGGAAAAAAATAATAAAGAAACTTACAGATCTTCCTCCCTCGGATATCGCCTATATACTTGAAAATTCCAGTAAAGAGACCGAGCTGCTGCTGTTCCGTCTTCTCCCCAGGGAAAAAGCAGCAAAAGTCTTCTCTGAACTTGAATTGGATGAACAGGAATCGATTTTGCGAAATATAGGAAATGAGAAAGTAAAGCAGTTAATACTTGAACTTCCTCCGGATGACAGAACCGAGATTTTTGGTGATCTTCCCGGAAATGTTACCCAGAAACTTCTTAATATTCTTCCGCCGGCTGAACGAAAAGAAGCCCTGACACTGCTGTGTTACTCGGAGAACAGCGTGGGAAGGATAATGACTCCGGAATATATAGCCGTCAGACCGACCTGGTCCATAGAAAAAGCCCTGGATCATATAAGAGAGCTGGGAAAAGATGCCGAAACCATTAATATAGTTTATGTCGTCGATGATAAATGGCATCTCGTGGATAGCCTTCCCATCAGGAAATTTATCCTGGGAAATCCAAAAAAGAATGTGGGATCTATAATGGATTATAAATTTATTTCCATATCCGCAGATAAGGACCAGGAAGAAGCCGCAAAAAAAATGAAAAATTATAATCTTGTGGCTCTGCCGGTAGTTGATACAGATAAGGTATTGATAGGTATAGTGACAATCGATGACGTCCTGGATGTATTGGAAGAAGAAGCAACTGAAGACTTTTACAAAGGTGCCGCCGTTTCCCCTGTTGGGATAAACTATACCACGGCGTCCCCCTGGATGCTTTATACAAAAAGAGTTTTCTGGCTCGCAATACTTCTTGTTGCCGGATTTATATCCTCTAAAATAATTGCACGTTTCCAGCTCACTCTGGAAGCGGTTATCGCTCTTGCTTTCTTTATACCGGTCCTGATAGATACCGGAGGTAATACTTCGACACAATCGGCAACTCTTATAATCCGTGCAATATCGACAGGTGACCTGACCCTGCGAAAATGGTTTTCTGTTGTAAAAAAAGAACTATTGATAGGCCTTCTTCTGGGTCTATCTATTGGAAGTGTTTTTTTTCTGAGAAGTGTCATTTTCCAGGATGGTATTCCGCTGGCACTGACTCTGGGACTTTCAACCCTTAGCATAATAATAGTATCCAATCTTATAGGCGCCATACTCCCAATAATCCTTACCCGGGTAAGATTGGATCCGGCAATAATAAGCAGTCCTCTTCTAACAACGATAATAGATGCGCTGGGGCTTTTGATTTATTTCTATATTGCGCGACTTATTTTCAAGCTGTGAAATCGATCTTTAGCCTGGTCCCATTTTCAAGAGATTTTTTGATTGCCTCAAGGATCTGAAGGTCGTTTAGAGCTTTACTGGTTGTATAATAAGGTTTTGAGTTTGTTTCCAGACAATTAACGAAATCTTTCCACATATTGTAAGTAGGATCTTCATCCTTTAATTTTATGATATCTTTCCTGCCACTGTTTTCTTCCACTGTGATTTCCGGTCCATATTCAAAGAATGCTAAGCCCTTTGTCCCTCTTATAATAAGATAGTTCCTTTCCCCGTCAAGGTAATACGAATTGCTGAAAACTCCTATCGAATTGTTCCCATATCCAAAAACCATGGACTGGTAATCATAATCGCCATAACCATCCTGCCTGTATTTGATTCCTGCCGCATAAACACTCAGGGGCCTGCCGAATATTTTGGAAAGCGTTGCTATTTCATGGATACCACCATCCAAAAGCATTCCCAGGGGATATTTCGGATTTATCCTCCACTCCGTGTTTCCGTAGCCTTCTGCGTTTTCTTTATACCCTATGTATTCATGCACGATTTTTTCAAACACAAGGACATCACCAAGCCTGCCCGAATTTATTATTTTCAGCATTTCATCAGTATAACTTTTATAAACATACTGTTCCAGAATGAAAACCCGCTTCCCTGTCTCTTTCTCTCTTTTAAACAGTTCCTTTGCATCTTTTACATTTGTAGCCATCGGCTTTTCCATGAATACGTCTTTGCCTGCATCAAGAGCGGCACTGGCAATCACGGGATTTAACGGTATTGGGGTAAGTATAACAACAGCATCTATAAAAGGTTCCCTGAGTAGTGCTTTATAATCTTTGTAAAAAGGCATCACCGGGTATTCTTTGTTTATCTTGTTTTTGCTTTTTTCGCTCGTGGCACAGAACGCAGCCACTTCAAATTTATCTTCTAATTTTTTTAAAACCGGCTTGTGTGCCCATTCCCAGATGAGACCCGGACCTATTATGCCAAGACGAATTTTATTCATAATTTCCTTACCTTTCCAATAAAGTTTTAATACTATAGATTTAATCTTCTCTTGATTTCGGGAATCTTCTCTCTGGCAGCTTCTACTCCCCTCTGGATGATCTGGCTTCCATGTATCAGATCAAAAAAGCCGAAATCTCCTACTTCCGGTTCTATTACCAGATCTGCGAGTTTGAGAAAATTTTTACTGATCTCGCGGTGCATGATATTAAAACTGGTATCAATTATGTTGTTGACCGAAAGTCTCGCTGCACCGCGTTTCTTTAATAGTGGCATCTTTCTTAGATCGGGAAATTTTCGTTTCCCGGTCTCGAAATCATTCTTTATTTCACAGGGTATAGTTTCCTCAGTTGTCCTGAAATCTCCTTTATTCTCCTGAAAAAAATTAATATATTTTTCCCTGTCTTTCTCAAATTTGATGGATGAAGCTATGATGAAATTAACACCCTTTGTTTTTATGGCTTCAGTGGGCAGCGGCTCAATCAATCCTCCGTCAACAAGAATTCGGTTATCCATACATATAGCAGAAAAAAAGCCTGGTATGGAGATAGAGGCCCTTACAGCATCGACCAATCTTCCTTCGGATAATACCACCTTTTTTCCTTCAAGAAGGTCCGCTGCGACACAGCAAAAAGGTATCTTGCAGTCTTTAAATGTCTTATCTCCCAGGAACTTCTTCAGTACGTTCTCGACTCTGCGGCCATTAATAATGCCATTCTGGGATAATACCAGATCGGAGAAAAGCAAAAAGCTCTTCCAGTTCATGGATCTTACATAAGATCTTATTTCTTCAAGAGGTATACCGGAACAATAAAATGCACCGATTATTGCTCCCATGCTTGTACCGGCCACCACATCAAACTTGACTCCAAGATTCTCCAGAACTTCCAGGACCCCGATATGCGAAAGCGCCCTTGCAGCTCCGCCGCTTAATGCTATACCGACTTTTCTTTTTCGTCTGAAAATATTCAAATTAAATTCCCCCCTTTATATCCTCCTGAGGATAAAAATAATTTTACTACAGATTTTTAAAATTAGTATTTATTATAAATTATACTATTTTCGTATTCTTATCACGAGTACTGACTGCCTGCTTGATTTTACAATAAGACTATTGTAGGGTAAAATCTCTTTAGTTTTCAACCATGATTCAATTAAATGAAAAGTAAGATTATAAAAATTTTTATTTTCTTTGTCTCCCTGATTCTCGTTTTCCCGGTAATTTTTACCGCACAGGGATGTAAAGACGGGAACATTGAGACTACCGAAATAGGATCCGCAGAAGAAACAGCAGATCAGGAGGCGGAAAGCGGAGAGAATAGAGAGGAGCAGGAAACAAACGATATTGATGGAACCGGAAATGAAGATAGGGAAACCGGGGTTTCTCCACAGGAAGGCGCCGATTCCGATAGGCAAAAAAACGGTACCGATGATACCGATACGGAAACCATGGATATTTCAGAATTAAGACTACTGTTTTCTAAAGCTCTTGAATATTTTGACAAAGATTCTTACCTCATTGCAGAATTTTATTTAAATAAGATAAAGGATAGCTACATGCTTCTCCAGGACCATATTTTTTATTATATGGCAAAAATACTCCTTTCCCAGGAAAAATATTACCAGGCAGAGGAATACTACCTGAAAATAATAAAAAATTATCCTGACAGTATCTGGGCAGAAACTGCCAATATTGAATATGCGGATGTATTCTATATCAAAGAAGATTATATAACCGCTGAAAGTGAATATACGAATTTCATTACAAGCTTTCCAGAGTCCTCTTATGTGCCTTACAGCCTGTTCCAGCTTGCCGTCTGCCAGGAAAAAAACGGTAAAAAAGTTCTCGCTTCCGGGAATTATAAAGAATTGTGGCTAAAGCACCCACTTCATGAATATTCGGAGATCGCCCTGGAGAATTTGAACCGACTTGCAGAAGAAGGATCAATCGAGCCATTTGTTCCCACGGCAGATGAAATATACTCAAGGGGAGAGATTTTCTTCGGCATATATCATTACAGCTCCGCCCTGGATGAGTTTAACAGGATACTGCAGGGAGATTACGTAAATAGTCTGTCCCAGGATCTTTATAGTAAGGTATTATTTAAAAAAGGCATGTGCTATTTCAATATGGGTGAATATGGCGAAGCAAGGGACTTCCTGCTTCAATCCTATCAAAAGTATTCATCGGGTTCCGTGGCAGACGACAGCCTCTATTTTCTTGGTAGATCTTTAACAAATCTGGACCAGGATGCGGATGCCATCTCATACTATGAGAAACTTATACAAAATTTTCCGGCAAGTAATTACAGCGACGATGCGCTTTACAGGTCAGGCCGAATATACTCTTTGAAGGAAGATTTTAATAATGCCGCAATATATTTCCAGAAAGTAGCTACAAGTTACCCCAATGGAGACAAGCTTGCAGATGCATTATGGGAACTTGGTTTGATACAATACAGATCGCCTGATTATAACTCCGCTAAAACCACATTTTCCAATTTCGCATCTTCATTTAAAGGCACCAAACTTGAAGAAAAGGGGTTGTTCTGGCAGGCAAAATGTTACCAGAAACTCGGGGATGACACTACGGCAGCAGGTTTATATCAAAAAATCATAGAACTATCATCATATTCTTATTATACTTTTGCATCCATTAAAATGCTTGAGGAATTGAATAAAGAAACACAGATCGAAGAAATAAACACCGGACTAAATCCTGAAAGTCCCGGGATCGCATATATACTTCCTGACATATATTCTATACTTGAAGAGGACAGCCACATCGAAGACGGCGGAATAAATCATATAAATAAGGCGATTGAGCTTCTTAAACTTGAGTTTTTTAACAGCGCATCACTTGAAATAGAGGCAGGAAGCAGTGAGATAAAGAAAGATCCAATCAAAACACTTGAGATTGCGACTTTATTTTTAAAATCGGAGGACTATTCAAGCTCGATAAATATAATCTATGATAACTTGAAACAACTTGAATCCGAACTGACCGAACCTTATACGGATTACCTTCATTATCTTTTGTATCCCTACGGTTTTAAGGAAATCGTCCAGAAATACAGCAACCAGTATAATCTTGATCCGCTGTTTACCCTGGCCGTAATGAGGCAGGAAAGCATGTTCCAGCCCGATGCCGGTTCCTATGCAGGGGCTCAGGGATTGATGCAGATCATGCCGGCTACAGGAGAAGGCATTGCCGGCCAGATAGGCATTTCAAACTACGATGTCAATATGCTTCTTGATCCCGATACAAATATAAGAATGGGTACATTTTATTTAAGACAGCAGCTTGATAACTTTGGGCAGAATGAGTTCTACTGTGTGGGAGCCTATAACGGCGGTCCGGGAAGAATGAGCGGCTGGGTTGCCGATAGAGGTAATAAGGATACCGATGAATTCATTGAAAGTATTACTTACGAACAATCCAGGGAGTATGTAAAAATAGTAATGGGCAACTATTATTTTTATCAAATGCTGTATGATTGAAAATACATATTCAAAAAGCCATTCCCTTATTTTATATGCACCTTTTACCTTGAGGGGCAGCCTAATCTCAGGACTTACCGATTACAAAAATCGCATTTAGAGCAAAGAGGTTTGGAAGGGCCTTTATAATATTTCTGTTTCCCAGATAGTATGTCTTTATTATATTTATTCCCTTTTCCTTACAATAGTCTCTGAAATCTTTAATGCTCAAAAAATGCACATTTGGCGATTCATACCAGCTAAATGGCAGAGATGGAGTGACCGGTGCCTTCCCGCCGAAAAAGAGGTTAAAGCGGGACCGGATATAGGCAAAATTGGGAAACCCTACTATTACTTTTCTTCCGACTCTCAGGGATTCCTTTAGTACGAAATCTATTTTTCTTGTTTCCTGCATACACTGATTCAATATGACATAATCAAAAGAATCATCCGGATATTCTCCCAGTCCTCCCTCTATATCTCCGTGAAATACGCTCAATCCCTTCTCGACGCATTCATAAATGGCTTTTTCTCTTAATTCTATACCCTGCGCCTTTATTTTTTTCTCCTTTACAAGAAGATTCAAAAGTTCTCCGCTGCCGCATCCGAGATCAAGGACACTTGAGCCTGTTTCTACAATATCGAAAATGATCCGGTGATCAGGTTTTAAGTTTTTATCATTTATTTTTTGCATGATCATATACCCTTGTTAAAAAATGACTGATCAAACGAGTCTCTTCCGGAAACTCCAGAAGAAAAGCATCATGACCATAATTTGAATTTATTTCACAATAAGTAACATCCAGACGTCTTGTCTTAAGCTTCCTGACAATCTCTCTGGACTGATATGAAGGATACAGCCAATCTGATTTAAAGGCTATAACCAAAAACCTGGTATCGATTTTTCTATCTGCAGGTAAAAAATTATCAACCGATGAGAGATCAAAATAGTCCAGCGCTTTTGTGATATAAAGATAGGAGTTTGCATCAAATCGTTTAACAAAACTGTCTCCCCTGTAATGCAAATAGCCCTCGACTTCGAATTCAGGTTTGAATGAAAAATCATAACCGCCGTTTTTTAATTTCCTTGAAAATTTATTTTCCATCGACTCATCGCTCATGTAGGTAATGTGCCCGATCATCCGTGCCAGAGCCAGTCCTCTGTCGGGCTGGCTGCGGCCGTAATAATCGCCGCCCCTCCAATCAGGATCGGACATTACCGCCTGTCTTCCTACCTCATTGAGTGCGATCTGCTGCGGTGAATGTTTCAATGCAGTGGCTATGGGTATAGCAGAAAGGATCCTTTCCGGGTAGGAAGCGACCCACTGTAAAACCTGCATTCCTCCCATAGAACCTCCCACGACACAGAGCAGCCTGTCTATTCCCAGATAATCGAGTAAATATTTCTGAGCATTGACCATATCGGATATTGTGATAAGCGGAAAGTCCAGTCCGTAAGGTTTGCCTGTCTTTTCATTCAACGAAGACGGCCCCGTGCTTCCTTTACATCCTCCGATAACATTTGAACATATAATAAAATACTTTTCGCTGTCAAAAGCTTTACCCGGACCTATCATATCGTTCCACCATCCCGGTTTTTTATCTTCCTTATGAAATCCGGCTGCATGAGCATCTCCGGAAAGTGCATGCAGGACCATAACCGCATTGTCCCTGTTTTCATTCAGCCTGCCATATGTCTCATATGCAATCGTAATCGGTCCCAATTTTTTCCCTGATTCCAGAACCATTTCATCCGGAGATCCGGCAAAATTAAAATATTTTGTTTCGACTGTTTCTGCTTCGCTTTTCATATTCATCACCCTTAATCATTTTACAAAGAATAAAGAACATCACTCGCTGAATAACCATGTGGAAAGATATCTCTCGCCCGAATCGGGAAGTATTACCACGATATTCTTTTTTTCCGACTCCGGACGTTTCGCAACTTCCATCGCTGCCCACATTGCCGCGCCGCTCGATATTCCTGCGAGAATTCCTTCCTCCTTCGCAATTCTTCGGGCAACTACACCTGCATCTTCATTTGATACTTTTATGATCTCATCGATTATTTTTGTATTCAATATTTCAGGAACAAATCCTGCTCCGATACCCTGTATCTTATGGGGACCAGGATTTCCTCCCGAAAGAACCGGTGAATCCAATGGCTCGACTGCGATTATCCTGACTGAAGGTTTTTTATTTTTTAATACTTCTCCCACTCCGGTAATGGTCCCGCCGGTTCCCACTCCGGCAACAAAAATATCCACATTTCCATTCATATCTTCCCATATCTCTTCGGCAGTCGCTTTCCGATGTATTTCCGGATTTGCTGGATTCTCGAATTGCTGGGGTACAAAACTTTTCTTAATTGTTGTCTGGATTTTTTTCGCTTCTTCAACTGCTCCTTTCATTCCTTTCGATCCATCCGTCAGGACAAGTTCTGCGCCAAATAATTTAAGAAGCTGCCTTCGTTCCAGACTCATCGTATCGGGCATTGCAAGAATCAATTTATATCCCCTTGCGGCGCAGACAAAAGCCAGCGCAATCCCCGTATTTCCACTGGTCGGCTCTATAATAACCGTATTTTTGTCTATTAAACCTTTATCTTCGGCTGCATCGATCATAGAGACTCCGATTCTGTCCTTTACGCTTGACAGGGGATTGAACGATTCCAGTTTAGCAAAAATACTTGCACCGGTCCCTTCCGAAAGACCTCTTATCAAATTATTAATACGGACAAGAGGCGTACGGCCAACCGTCCCGGTAATATCATTAAAAATTTTACCCATGATCTGACTCCTTTTTTAATCTTTATCCAAAGCATTCTTGATATCCGCAATAATATCATCGACATTTTCTATTCCCACCGAAAGTCTTATGAAATCCGGGGTCACTCCGGTCGCTTCCTGTTCATCCCGGGAAAGCTGCTGGTGTGTTGTGCTTGCCGGGTGGATTGCAAGCGTCTTTGCATCTCCGATATTTGCAAGATGGGATATCAACTGGAGCGAATCGATAAACTTTCTGCCTGCTTCCAGGCCGCCCTTTATGCCGAAGCCCACGATCGCACCTGCTCCTTTTGGCAGGTATTTATCAACCAGTTTCTTTTCCGGACTGGAATCCAGCCCAGGATAATTTACCCAGGACACCTTTGAGTGCCCTTCAAGAAATCTTGCGACTTCAAGTGCATTTTCCGAATGTCTTATCATCCGCAGATGCAGAGTTTCCAACCCCTGCAAAAATAAAAAGGAATTGAACGGAGAAAGGCATGGCCCAAGATCCCTCAAGAGGTTTACCCTGGCTTTGGTTATATAAGCGATATTCCCAAGAGGCGCCAGTTCCTTTACAAAATCCATACCGTGGTAACTCGGATCGGGACCTGCAATCAGAGGAAATTTCCCGTTTGTCCAGTCAAATTTACCGGAATCTACAATGACGCCTCCTATTGAGGTACCGTGTCCCCCAATAAACTTGGTTGCCGAATAGACCAGGATATCGGCGCCAAAATCAATCGGCCTGAGCAGATAAGGAGTTGTGGTATTATCCACAATAAGCGGGATTCCGTTTTCATGGGCTATCTTTGCCAGGACCTCCAGATCGGCGACATTTAGTTTTGGGTTCCCGATCGATTCCGTGTACATGGCTTTTGTTTTATCCGTTATAGCTCCCCTGAAATTTTCCGCGTTCTCCGATTTTACAAATTTTACCTTTATCCCGAAACGTCTGAATGTATTATTGAAAAGTGTATATGTTCCCCCGTATAGATTATCCGAAGAGACTATTTCGTCTCCCTCTCCGGCGATATTTAAAACCGCCAGCGTTTCCGCTGCCTGACCGCTTGCAACCGCCAGGGCCCCTACTCCGCCATCAAGAGCTGCCATCCTTTTTTCCAGCACATCATTAGTGGGATTCATTATGCGGCTGTAAATATTGCCGAATTCCTTCAGAGCAAAAAGATTTGAGGCATGCTCCGTATTTTTAAACTGAAAAGAAGTGGTCTGATAAATCGGAACGGCTCTTGCTCCGGTAGTAGGATCGGGTTCCTGCCCCCCATGCAGTAAAATCGTTTCCGATTTTAATTTTGAATCAATTATACTCATGATATTTCCCCTTTCCTATAAATTTCCCATTCGCAATTCTCTAAAAATTTTTTAAATCTTCTAAAATAACTTTTATAAAAAGATCAGACCGGTATGGGTACGATTCAAATGCTGTACATCATCCTGTCGTCTTTTCTTTCCCTGCACATTTTTACAAGATTGCCCAGTGTATATGAACTTAAAACCTCTGAAATTTTTTCTCCCATCCTGATCCAGATATCCCTGGTCACACAGATGTTTACCTTATCACACGAGGATGAGCTATTGATACAGTCTATAAGACTCAGGTCCCCCTCAAGAGTTTCCACAATTTCCTTCAGTCTGATCTTCGAAGGCGGATTGCTTAATATATACCCGCTGTGTGCCCCGCTGAATGTTTTAATCAGGCCCTTCCCCTTCAGAGGTATTATTATCTGACTCAGGTATTTCTCTGAAATACCTGAGTTTTTAGAAATATCTTTAAGCAGTATCGGACCTTTTTCATAGTTCAAAGCTACTTCTACCATCAATCTCAATCCATATCTCGCTCTGGCTGATATTCTCATCCTTATCTTTCGTCTTGTTTACGATTTATTAATGCTATTAATATTATTTAATTAGTAGCATTGTATTGGTAAAAAAAAATTATGTCAAGAAAAAGGAAATAAGAATTTCTAAAAATAGACTGATTTTAAGTAATCCTTGAAAGGAATACCGAAGTAAATATTTTTTATTTTACCGGATTATTTAGTTTGACCGGTGCAAAGTTTTATATCATTTTCCAGCAAGACTTCTTCAGTTCTCGAGATATCTCCGACACTTAAAACAATCCTGTTTCCGGCAATAACATATATGTAATCTATGCTTACACTTTCCCTTGCCAGAATATCAAGGATTTTATAGAGTCCACCCGGTTTATCCTCAACTTCCAAACAGATGACTTCAGCTAGGTGAGTGGTGAATCCAGATTCTTTAAGCAGCTGTCGTGCTGATTCTACATCCGACACCACCAGTCGCAGGATTCCATAATCTCTTGCCTCGGTTGTAGAAAATCCCTGTAAATTTATATTCCGGTCCTTTAAAATTTTTGCGACATCCGCCAACCGGCCTGCTTGATTCTCCAGAAAGACCGTCAATTGTTTTATGGGCATTTTCTCCTCCCCATCCAACTTATTTATTCCATTTTTTCATATTCAATTGATATTTAAACAAGGAAATTTCTAATTTTTAACATATTACAATAATTCCCTGATACTTTCCACCTAAAAAAATGTTTAGCCTCTTAATTTTATTTTGCTTTTAATATAATATATCAGGGTATGGAAGAAAGAATCAGAAAAAAACAATATACCAGAAGCATAAGCTATAAATATTTTATTTATATAGTTGCGATAATAGCCATAATGCAGTTACTTGCTCTAAGAGCGTGCTACACAGAGAAAGTATACGACCTGCCTGAAAGATTATTTTCTTCCGCAGTAGATTTTCCTATTGACGAATTGACCCTTGACACGACTTCCAGTGATGCTGAACCTGAAATTACCGGAGATGGAGAAACTGCTGTGACTGAAGAAATTCCGGAAGAAGAAGTAGAAGAAGAAAGCGAGACAGACGAAATTGGAATTCAGAATCTTACGGATACTCAGAAGAGTATTGTTTTAAAAGCGCTGGAAATGCTGGACAGAGATGTAGAATACGGATATCAGCTTTATCCCGATACGGGTTACCCCAGCAGTAATGTATGGATCTCAACCGATGTGATCTCTATGACATATAATGAATGTGAAATCGATCTTCTTGAACTGATATATCAGGATATGGTCGAACATAAAGAAGATTACCCTATGGATAAGACTGGCAGAAAGACACCAATAAAACATATCGATTCCAGAGATGTAATTTTCCAGGCACAGTTTTTCAACCGAAATGCGACAACACTACGCACCGATTATAATATAAATAATGAAGACAACAGTCTTATATGGCTGGCAGGTGATATAGTTTATTTTCGTTTTGACGAAAACAACATTGACAGGGACCGCGGAGGTTTCATATCCCCTCATACCAATGACAGCGGGGTAAACCTGGTTATAATGATCTCGCCCGAAAATAATTTACTGGAAGAAGTTGATGTACTTCAGGAATATGAAATTGTGGGACATTACCGCTACCCACCGGTAGAAGTCGATTAAATTCTCCCGGCCCATTAAGAAAAAATAAAAGGATTGAAATTGGTCCTGTAATCATACCAATCCACTTTTTCAACTCTTTTTAAAAATCCGACAATCTTATATGTAAGCGGTGTAAAGACAACCTCGAGGGAAACTTTAAAAATGTAATTAGAAATAATGATAAGGAGCACCAGATCATTTGGATATACTCCAAGAAAAGCAATTACTACAAAAACGACGGTATCGATTCCCTCACCAACAATCGTAGAACCGATTGTCCTCGTAAAGAGCCATCTCCCTTTTGTAAGGATCTTCATTTTTGCCAGAACAAAGGAATTCGAAAATTCTCCTGCAAAATAGGCAATAAGAGAAGCAGTGACTATTCTCGGTGTCTGTCCGAGTATTCTCATATAAGCTTCCTGATATTCCCAGCCGACTGCGGGTTTGATCAAACCTACCAATCCCAGGGTCAAAGACATAAGAGCCGCACAGAAAAAACCTATCCATATTACACGCCGGCTTCGTCTGAAGCCATAGACTTCTGTCAATATATCCCCAAAAATATAGGACAGCGGAAAGAGGATAGTTCCGCCATCAAAAGTAAATTTCCAGATTTCCACTATTTTAGATGAAGCTATATTGGAAATAAGAAGCACCGCAACAAAAAGACACGTTATCAGATCCAGATATTTGAACCTTTCGGGGTTGAGATTGCTTGCTGTCTTATTGGTATTAATTTTCATTGCTTTATTTCTATTCTTATATATTCTTATATTTTGATGATCAAATCCATGAATTTTATATTATACAACAAATAATACCCGTTTGTATTCAAACCGAACATGAGGGGTATTGCCGAATTAAATTTTGAAATAATGGTATATATTGAGTTATAATGATTTAAATGATATTTAATTAATTTTTTATACACCGGGGGTTTTAAAATGGATGAAAAGAGTAAACTTGATAAGAAAGATTTAAGCTACATTATAGGAGGAGCAATAATAGGAGCAATCGCCGGTTATATCATAAGCAGGGTAGGTATAAAAAACTTGATGAGCATATTAAAAAAGAAAGAAATCATTCCTTCCTCAATTTCAAACTTACTGAACGAATTTACCTCCGAGAAAAAATCAGAAGAATAACTTCCTGCCGGATTAAAAATTTAATTTAACAGGGAGTCAAATATAATTAAATTAAAAGTATTTATGTAGTTTCTTTATTTTTTTATCTATTACTTTCTGGGCTTTTTCTTCATTACCATAAAATAATAAATTATAGCTGCCACACCATTCAATTGACTTACAAAAAAAGTCGCAATCAAGATCGCTAGCCACATAGTTTTGGCATTCTCTCCACCGGTTCCGGGAGGGAACTCATTGGGTTTTCTCTTTGCGCAATCAACCAGTGCGATGATCCATATTACAAAGAAGAATAGCCCTATCAGGCCGCCGATTACCGCAAAGCATATTATAAAACCCGTAAATCCGCCAGCGAACATTCCTCCCCAGAGCTCATCTGTACGCCCCCAGAGTGCATCTGTCTTCCATCCATACATGCAGCCGGTGCCAAGAAGTGACATAGCGGCAAGTAAAACGAATGAAACAAGCATTAATATTCTTTTCATTATTCCTCCTGTTTATCATGAATAAAAATATTAAAAATTTTTATTATTCTAACATTAATAAAATATCCATTCAAATCTTTGAAAATCATTCATATGCCACTTCCCTTAATCTGGGAGAGTCGAACCAGGAACCTGATATTTTATAAATTCCTTCACCCGATTTAGAAATCACCGTGGTAACTGTTACTCCTTCCTCTTCCAACGTATATTCAGCTCTGTAAACCACCAGAATATTCCCATTTTTAATTGTATAACCGGAATATTTCTTAGAATCCTGTATATATTCTCCGATAGTATTCTTTAAATATGATGAAAATTTTATAAATTCTTCCCCGGTAACTACTTCAAGCATGATAGAATCCATATCTTCCCCATAGGTAGAGTAATCCTGTTTATTTATGGCATCAAGATATTTTTCCGTTGCCTGGTCGGCAAAAGAAAGCGCATCCTCATCGATAACTCTGCAGCCAATAATAAGAGGGATCAGTATAAGCATCGTTAACACAAGCAATATCAAACTTTTTATTTTCATCTAAGATCTCCGTACCTCAATATTCTTTATATTCAATTCTGCATTTCCAATAATACTTCCAGATCGATATCTAAAAATATTATGAAAGTATTATTCCGGGTTTCAGCCAGTACAAAAACCTGCTCATATTCTTCTTTTGAAGCAAGGAGTATTGTGCCCTGTCCCAAATTCTTACTTTCTTCTATATCTTCTAATTTCAGTATTAACCATCCTTTACTGTAAAGTGAATCATAATAATCCAGGACTTCCGTTTCATTATCAGGAGTAGAGTATATAGTGGTCGTAAACTTTTCATCTTTTATATTCTGGGGCAGGTTTTCCAAAATCGAAAGATCTGCGTCAGATAAATTTGCACCATACTTATCTATTAAATCCAAAATCTCATTAATATTGCCTTCTACCTGTACAAGGATCATCGAACCAGGATAAATCAAATCTTCGTCAACAAGACCTTGATCGATTTCCTTACCGGTTTTTATATCGAATCCGGTAACTCTTTCAATATATGAGAACAAAGGACATGCACATGATGTACCGATAAATGTAATGATCAATAATAAAAATATGGTCGTAAATAATAATTTTGATTTTGTATTTCTCATCGATACCATAATAATCACCTTCCCAATTAATAATAGTAATATTTAATTATGCACTGTAAAGAAAAATTGTAAAATATTCAAACGCAGACTATTCTTATCCTATATATATTCTGGGGATCCTCTTTTTGATCATACATACGACCTCATAGTTTATGGTATTCATTAGCTTTGCAATATCATCTGCAGTTATTTTTTTACCTCCGGAATCACCTATCAGAATGACTTCATCTCCAACATTTATATGGCTTCCTTTTGCTATATCTGTGATATCTATCATAAACTGATCCATCGTGATATTTCCTACGACAGGCGCAGACTTTCCATTAATTAATACTATGGCTTTATTGGCCAGCGATCTTGAATACCCATCCGCATAACCTACAGGCACGGTAGCGATTATGCTCTCCCTTTTTGTTTTGAAGGTTCCGCAATATGAAATCAACTCACCGGAAGGAACTTCTTTAATAAAAGTAATTCTTGTTTTAAGGCTGAACAATGGTTTTAGTCCGGATACCGCATCACCTGCTTCGGTATCCAGCCAGTCCGCATAATCCTCGTCATAAGGATTCAGGCCATATACCGATATCCCGGTCCTGACCATATCCATGTGCATATTTTTATGTTTAAAAAATACCGCACTATTTGCGCAATGAAAATTCTTTATTGCTATCCTGGTATCCTTCAACTTTTCGATAATTTCACTGAATCTTTTCCATTGTTTTTCCGTATAGTAGTCGTCCCTGCTGCCGGCACAGGAAAAATGAGTGGAGATTGCTTCCAGTTTCAAATCAGGAAGTGAAAATATCTTTAGAATCTTACTTAAAGCATCCTTAAAGTTTATTCCTATCCTATTCATACCTGTATCTATATTTATATTTATCATTACTTTTTTTCTTATTCTTTCGCATTCTTTCGAAACAAATTGTGCCGATTTATATGAATTTATATTAAGAATAAGATTATTTTTTATGGCCTCTTCCACGGCTTCCGGAGGACTCTCACCCAGGACATAAATAGGTACCATAATTTCCGATTTCCTTAATTCCACCCCTTCTTCGACCAGGGCTACTCCCAGTGCATTTATACCGCATTTTATGGCCCGCCTAGATACTTCGATAGCCCCATGACCATAAGCATCGGCTTTGACAACTGCCATCACTTTTGTGTCTTTGGAAGCGGTAAACGACCGGATTATTTTAAGATTATGGCTCAGGTGGGCAAGATTTATCTCTGTCCATGCAAATCTTTTATCTATTATCTGATTTTTGTTCATTTAATCTGATTAAAAAAAGTTTTCAAACCATTGATCTGACTATATCCGCTCTTGTAATTATACCGACCAGATCACCTTTACGGTTCATGACTGGAACCCTGTTCACATTATTTCTTATCATTATATTTGCGACCTCACTGACCGGCGTATTCTCCCTGACCGTCCTGACCTTAACTGTCATGACATCCTCTACCTTTGTCCCCAGATATTTTTTAAGATTACTTTTAAATTTGTTCAGGCTCTCGAGATATATTATACTGTCCAGCAGCTTGAAATATCTTGGAAAATGCAGATCGGAATCTCTAATGATCAGATCCCCTTCCGTAGCAATTCCCGCCAGCTTACCATCGTCATCGACCACCGGAACGCCGCTTATTTTATTTTTTAAAAGCAATTCAGAAAGCTTTTCTATAGAAGCATCTTTTTTAATAGTAATGACTTTTTTTACCATAATATTCTTTGCTAAAAGCTTTGCCATTTCGATCTCCTATCATTTATTTTTTTAATCAAATATTTTTGTATTTGATCCTCTCTATTTCCAAAAAAACCCTCTCCAGCCCCTCCAAAAGATCTGTTGCAATAAGTGAGGTCCTGCTGATTTCCTTTACCATAATATCTGCCGCCATACCATGGATATAAGCACCGCAAACCGCACCTTCCAGTGGTCCCATTCCCTGACAGAGCAAAGAACCAATGATGCCGGTCAGAATGTCACCGGTGCCGGCCGATGCCAGACCCCAGTTTCCAGTAGGATTTATAAAAGTGGTGTCTTTATAATCGGAAATCACGGTCCTGGCCCCCTTAAGTACAGATATTAATTCATATTTTCTGGCGATTTCCATATTTATTTCGATCCTGTCTTCCGGATTGATTCTATCCACACCCTTTATCGATGCCATTTCTCCGGCGTGAGGCGTTATGACAACGTTTTTAAGGTCCAGATTCTTCATGTCGCCTCTGTCATTCTTACCGGCGGTATCCTTTCCATAAAAGACAGCAAGACCATCAGCATCCAGCACTAACGGTTTTTTTATTTTCGCAAGTAATTCTTTTACAAGATGTATAGTATCTGGGTTCCTTGATAATCCCGGTCCTACAGCCAGGGCATCGAATCTATCGGCAAGTTCCAGTATTTTATTTAGACTATCCGGATGCAAGGAAATATCATTCGTTTGTTCCACCGGATAGGTAATGACTTCCGTCAATTTCTCCTCGTAAATATCATTTAAATCACGCGGACAGATGAGCGATACCAGTCCGGCACCGGATCTCAATGCACCCATGCAGGTCATGGATGCAGCGCCTGTAAACCCAATCGAACCTGCTATCACCAGCAGATTTCCTACCTTATGTTTATATGTCCATGATTCTTTAACTGGAATATTATCAGCCACCCATTGAAAATCCGGTTCAAAGATCCGTTCATACCGGTCGTAATAATTTTCCGGAATACCTATATCGACAATTTCGATCTCTCCTGCAAAATCCGCTCCCGGATAATTTACCAGCCCTATCTTCTTGCAGCCAAAGGTTACGGTTTTATCCGCCCTTACTGCCGTTCCCAGGACCCTTCCGGTGTCGGAATCGATACCCGAAGGGATATCAACCGAATAAATCCCGAGATCCCTGTTTTGTTCCTTTGCTGAATTTATTAGACCGATAACCTCCTTAGAAGGTCCGTGAACATCCTGCCCATGAAGACCTGTCCCGAATATGGCATCTATGACAAAATCAGCCTTCCTGATCTCTTCTTTAAAAAAGGAAAATATTTTATTATCTTCAGGATTTAAATGATATATATCACTGCCTCTGTTTGATTGGAGTATTTTGAAATAGAATAAACTGTCAGGACTGAATTTGTTTACAGGGGACAGGTAAAATATACTTACCTTCATTCCATAATCGAGCAAGTCTCCGGCTGCAACCAGACCATCGCCGCCATTGTTCCCGCTCCCGCAAATAACAAGACCTCTGGCAGCCCTCTTCAATTTCTTATTTTCAAAATCACTTAGGATCTTTTTAGAAACTCCGTTTCCCGCATTTTTCATAAGCAATTTTGAATCGATTCCTTCAGTGATGGCTCTTGCATCAATCTCTGCTATTCTGCTGCCCTGTAAAATTCTTGTTAATCTCATTTCTATTTAATCTTTAACCTGTACAACTTGTAAATTATCTGCTTGTAACTTTAAAAAAATCCTATCACCTGCCGATTCTTAACAACTATTCTTCCTTATAAATCATATAATTGCAACTGCATAAGCAACGGCAAAATTTTCTGTTGTTGAAACCGATATTTTTATTTCTTTTATCCTGAGATTCCTTACAAACTCGAAGGTTTTTCCGTACAATTTTATATAAGGGGCCCCGCTTTCCATGTTCATAAGTTCGATTTCGTTTAAGGATACGTTTTTGCTTATCCCTTCAGCCAGTGATTTGGAAACCGCCTCTTTTGCCGCGAAACGTGCCGCGAGACTCTGATACATGCCTTTATTTTTCCTGTCGCAATAATCTATTTCATTCTCGGTATAAACCCTGTGCAAAAACCCCGAATTATTCTTAATTGCAGATTTTATTCTTTTTACCTCTATTATATCCGTGCCAACTCCGAATATTTCCATAAATCTTCACTCCACCGTAACACTTTTTGCAAGATTTCTTGGCTGATCCACATTTCTATCTAAGTCTTTGGCTATGTAATAAGAATATAATTGAACAGGGATAATGGTTAGGATGGCGTATAATTCCTCCAGGGTTTCCGGTATCCAGAAAACATAATCGGAATATTTTTGTGTATTTTTATCACTTTCACTGATTATTGAAAATATGGTGGCTTTTCTTGCTTTTACTTCCTGAATATTACTCAATATCTTTTCGTAGACCGAATCATGAGGCATAATTCCTACAACCACTGTTTTTGAATCCGTAAGAGCTATAGGGCCATGCTTCATCTCACCGGCCGGATATCCTTCCGCATGAATATATGAAATTTCTTTAAGTTTTAAGGCACCTTCCATTGCAGTGGGAAGCCCAAAAATCCTGCCCAAAAAAAGAAAACATGTATGCTTGTAAGTCTTATCGGCAATTTTCTTTATTTCATCTGCGCGGTCAAGTATATTTTGTATTTTATCGGGTATGGTTTCCAATTGTCCGATTACTGCTTGAAATTTATTTTTATCGATAAGCCTTTTGACTCTGGCAAAATATAAAGCCATAAGATACATGACAATGATCTGCGCGGTATATGTTTTTGTGGCGCACACACCTATTTCCGGACCGGCATATGTATAAATCACTGCATCTGATTCTCTTGCTGCAGTACTTCCAACAATATTTGTAATAGCTGCTATTTTTGCTCCTCTGGATTTTGCCTCTCTGATTGCAGCCAGCGTGTCAATGGTTTCTCCCGATTGGGTAATGGCTATAAATAAACAATTATCTTCGGCCAGTTGATCCCTGTATCTGTATTCCGAAGAAAAATCCACTTCAACCGGAATTCTTGCCCATTTCTCTATGAGCTGTTTTCCGATCAAAGCCGTATGATAAGATGTCCCGCATGCGATTATCCGGATCTTCTTTAGACTTTTAATCTGCTCCGGCGTCATATCAAGTTCATCAAAATTCAACTTTCCATCTACCAGTCTTCCCCTCATCGTCTCCTTGACTCCATAAGGCTGTTCGAATATTTCTTTTAACATAAAATCTTCGTATCCGCTTTTTTCGGCACTTATAATGTCCCAGTCGACTTTAAAGGGCTCTCTTTTGACTGGTTTTCCCTCGCTATCAAAAATTTCCACTTTATCCGCAGTCAGCTTTACTACCTCGAAGTCATTTATTACGATAAAATTCCTTGTATATTCCAGCACTGCCGGCATGTCCGAAGCAAGGAAGTTTCCATTATCTGAAATTCCCACTACCAGTGGGCTCGTGATCCTTACTCCGATTATCTCACCCGGATTTTTTGCAGAAATTGCTACAATAGCTCCCGATCCTTTTATTTTCTTTATGACTTTCTGCATTGCCGAAAGTAAATCTCCGTCATAGTATTTTTCCAGCAGATGGGGTAATACTTCGGAATCGGTTTGTGAGATAAACTTATGTCCCTCTTTTTTAAGTTTATCTCTGAGTTCAGCATAGTTTTCAATTATACCGTTGTGGACTACCGCAATATTTCCTTTTTCATCGAGATGGGGATGAGCATTTATTTTAGTCGGTTCGCCGTGGGTGGCCCATCTTGTGTGCCCGATCCCGCAATTTCCATTTATTTTTGAATCATTTACTTCCTTTTCCAGTATTCTGATTTTTCCTGCTTCCTTTACGACATATATCTTTAAATTTGGGGAACGTGCGGTTTTACTCGAATCTTTCCCAATTATGGCAATACCGGCCGAATCGTAACCTCTGTATTCCAATCGTTTGAGTCCTTTTATTAAAATTTCTCTGCATTTTTCATTTCCCACACATGCAATTATCCCGCACATTAATATCCCTCCGCAGTATTTATTGTCAAATTTTATTTAAATGCCAGTTATAAGTTTAACAGGTAAAAAATTTGTATGGTTATTCAAATAAATATACGATATTTATGCTTGCCGTGATTTCTATTTCCTGAGGTAAAATTGTAGGGGGTGTGACCCCGTCCAAATCTGCTCCTTCTTCTGCTGTTTTTATTGTCGAAAAAAGCGGCCCCGGATATGATGTCTCACTTTCAGATATGTAAAGAATCTGGCTTATTCTCAGACCAGTTGAATTTGCGATTGCATGTGCCTTATTATCTGCATCTTCTGATGCCTTTGCCAGTGCCTCAGTTATTGCTGTCTTCTTTGATTCATCCGTAAGGTCGAAACCTATCGATGAGATGCCATTTGCCCCGGACTCAGTTGCAGTGGCAATTATTTCTCCGATTTTTTCCAGATTGGTTGTTGTTACCTCAAGCGTGCTTGTAACCTGATATGCATAAATCCTTGGTGGTTTGTTTTTCTGCGAGTAATCGTATAATGGATTGAGGTTAAAACCGGTTGTCTCTATGGTAAGATTTTCAATGTTTAAATTTTCTATCGCGGAAATTATTTCTCCGGAGACCTGGCTATTTTCATCTACTGCTCCCTGCGTCGTGGTTCTTTCCGTTATCACCGATATATCTATAAAGACTTCATCCGGAACAACTTTAACCGTACCCGAACCTGTTACTGATATCGTATTCTGAATTTTTGCAGCTATAACCTCTTCTCCTGTGCTGTAGGGAGCGATTTCTCCATCCAGGCACCCTGAAAGGGTCACTGCCGTAAAGACTAAAGTTAATGAGACTATAAAAAACAATGATATTTTTTTAAGTTTATTTTTCATTTTTTCTCCAATTTCTATTCATGTATGAATAATTCAGAGTGATTATATAACAAACAGGATGATAATTAAAACTTCGGTGCCTACATTATTAAATTTTTCTATACAGAAGAGTAAAAAATAGAGATAATAATCAAATATTTTTATAAACTATTCCAGGGAGGTATTTATGGATGTTGTTATAAGAGATAACTATGACCAGATGAGCAAGTATGCTGCAGATATCATAGCAAAAATCATAAAATCAAAACCCAACAGCGTTCTCGGACTTGCAACAGGAAGCACACCAATAGGCACATACAGAGAACTTATACTGATGCACAGTCATGGGCTTGATTTTTCGGAAGTCAAGACTTTTAACCTTGATGAATACCTTGGTGTAGGGATCGATCTCGGTAAGCCATATCATCTGGACCAGAGTTATGCAAGATTTATGTATGAGGAACTTTTCAGACACATAAATATCAAAAAGGAAAATACTCATGTCCCTGATGGGCTCTCCGGAGAACCCGAAAAATTTTGTAAATGGTATGAAGATGAGATAAAAAAATCAGGAGGGATAGACCTGCAGGTTCTCGGAATAGGCGGCGATGGCCACTGGGCATTCAATGAACCCGGATCCTCTCTATCGTCCAGGACAAGAGTCGAACCTCTGACAAAACAGACTCTCGACGATAATTATGAAAGTTTTTACAGGCAGGCAAAAATAGGAAGAAACGAGATGCCGCATTTTGCGATCACGATGGGAATCGGAACAATTCTCGAAGCAAGGCATTTGATCATTCTCGCCAGTGGAAAGAAAAAAGCAAAAGTTATAGCAAAAGCACTTGAGGGGCCCATAACATCCCAGATCACAGCATCGGCAATACAGCTTTACAGTGGAGTGGTCACTATCGTCCTTGACGGGGAGGCCGCTTCGGAACTACAGAATATAGATCATTACAGACACGTTGAAAAATTAAAGTCTGAGTACGAGTCAGGATTGAAATCCCGGTATTAGAAAATTTCTTCCTTTTCCTGTTTTGTATAGAATAGTTTCATACATTCTTCCTCGGGAAGTATATCGGTACTGCTCAGCAGATAAGATCTGGCATTCTCCCTGTTAACTATTGCTTTTTCTTCTATAGCAAGCAGTTTTTCCGGTATTCTACTTTCTAAAAGCATCCCCCTGATCTTTTTAAAAATATCACGGCTTCCGTAAAGGAATTTTCCCTCATCCAGGATCTTGGATGCAATCATGGACTTAAAATTATCGAACTTTAACTGTGTCCGCACTTTTTGAATATCTTTAACAATGTAATCTATCTCTTCCCTGTAGCTGGGATTCTTAATAAGATAATATTTTTCCTTATACATCATGTTGTCTATACCTTTAATCGATCCCTCCGGTAGATTTTCCGTGACTGCTACAATATCAATATCCGAACCCCTTACGAGTGTCCCTGTCGATTTTTCCGGTCTGGGTTCCGAATGAGCCATTTCATAAACTATGTCGCCTGCAATTATAAAGCAGGCACTGCCGGTTATGATCGCTGGTTCTGAATGGTATTCTACTATCTTTTTGATAAATTCCCGGGCAAGTTCAAACTTTTGCCTGCTTATATTTTTTATTTTATTATATAGCGATTCAGCTCTCTCATCGATTTTACCGGAGTCTTTTTTCAGACCCATAACCGTATATGTAAGAAACTCCCTTTTTATTGAAGGGGAAAGTCTGCCGTATCCTTCGACTCTCATATCGAGCCTCAAAAATCTTTTTCCGTATGTCTTTAAAGTGATTTCGTCGGATTTGCTGCAGATGCGCCAGAGAGAGAGTTCATCCAACAAGATTTTATCGTAGAGTTCCTTCCCGGTTAAGGGACCATGTTTTTTTAGAAGCTTGATAATTTTATTTATCATAAATCACAAGTAACTATGACAACATAATGATTTCAATAGAAATACTGATTTCTTTGTATATTATACGAAAGAAACCCGGTGGTCAGTAGATACCCAATAATAATAGTCGGTCCATTAATTTAATTTATCTTCCACCACTTTTGCTATTTTATTTGCAAGTCTTTCTGTATCGCTTTTATTTGGGCCTTCGAGCATTACCCTGCAGACAGACTGGGTGCCGGAATATCTTACAAGAACCCTGCCCTTACCATCCAGTTCCTTTTCGACTTCAGCAATTATAGTCTTCAGTTCAGGTATTTCTTCAAGCGGGGCCTTTCTCTTGACCTTTACATTTATTAAAACCTGGGGGAATGTTTTCATTATCTTTGTCAGTTCCGAAAGTGTTTTTTTATCTTTTTTCATAACGGATAAAAGCTGAAGTGCGGTTAAAATACCATCTCCTGTAGTATGATGTTCCATAAAAATGATATGTCCCGAATCTTCTCCCCCGATAATACTGTCATTTTTTATCATTTCTTCGAGAACATATCTGTCACCGACTTTTGTTGTCACATTCTTTATATCCATTTCCTGGAATGCAATGGACAGTCCCAGATTGCTCATCACGGTTGTAATTACCGTGTTATTTTTTAGCTTGCCTTCCTCCTTTAATTTCTTTGCACAAATTGCAATTATTTTATCGCCATTGACTATATCGCCCTTTTCATCTATTGCTATCAGCCTGTCTCCGTCACCGTCAAAAGCAAGCCCGATATCTGCTCCGGTTTCGACTACTTTTTTTGCAAGAGTTTCGGGATAAAGGGAACCGCAATTCAGATTAATATTCTGTCCATCCGGGCTTATATTTAAAGCAATTATCTCGGCTCTCATTTCCCTGAAGAGTGTTGGGGCGACTTTATAAGTGGCTCCATTTGCACAATCAAGCACTATCTTCATTCCCTCGAGATTAAGGTTGGAGGGAAAAGAATTTTTGAGAAATACGATATATCTTCCGCTGGCATCCTCTTCTCTGTAAACATGACCCAGGTTTTCAGCATTTGTAAGGAGAGTAGGAAGTTTCTGTGATAATATCAGCTCTTCGATTTTCAATTCTGCTTCATCGTTTAACTTGTATCCGCTCTTTGAAAATATTTTGATTCCATTATCCTGATAGGGATTATGTGACGCGGAAATGACTATTCCTGCATCGGCATTCAGGTTAATGGTCAAAAAAGCAATACCGGGTGTGGGTACGGGACCTACAAGTATCACATCTGTCCCCATCGAACATATACCTGATACAAGGGCGCTTTCTATCATATATCCCGAAAGTCTTGTATCTTTACCAATTACGATTCTTGACCGGTGTTCTCTTTTTTTTAATACATAAGCAGTAGCCTGTCCAACTTGTACAACCATGTCAGGAGTTATTGGATATTGATTTGCAACTCCCCTGATCCCATCTGTTCCGAATAACTTACCCATATCTTTATCTCCTTCTTTATAGTCACGTTATATCTTTCTGATTTCAGCGTTTATGAAGCTATAATCTTTTTTTCAATATTTGTTTCTGTTTCAGTTTTATTATAGTTTTTGGAGGATAGTAGCCTCTCGCAGTCGTATTCGGGTATAAAAGTACATCCTTCCCAAGCAAGGTCCCCGGAGTTGTAACGCTGTTGCATCCCGTTTCTACGCCATCTGCAAGTATTGCCCCAAATTTCCTCAAGTCTGTTTCGTATCTTTTTCTTTCAATGCTAATCACGACTTTAGATTCGACTATCTTTAAATTTGCCAGTTTCGTTCCTGCACCCAGATTTACTTTACCAAGAATACTATCCCCGATATATGCAAAATGTCCCGCTTTGCTTTCTCCAAGCATTACACAGGATTTTAATTCAGTTGTATGCCCGACCACACATCCGTCTCCGACAAGTGTATCACCTCTTAAATATGCTCCCTGACGCACTTCGGTATTATCACCGATTATTGCCGGTCCTTTTATCAATACACCTGGTTCTACAATTGTACCTTTCCCGATGTATATTTCATTATCCATAAGGATGGCACCGGCATAAATCACACTGGCACCATCGAGAATCTCGCCGTCTTTCTCTACGACAAGCTTCTTTTTCAATATTCTGATATCGAACCCTGATTCAATAGCCCTATCATCATATAAGACCAGGGTTTTGTTAATGAGTATTTCGCCTTGCTTTCTTAAATCAGAAACATTCGGTCTGATGTTGTCGCCGATGTATTTTTTTAGTTTTTTAAGGGCATCCCATACATATTCAATGTCTTCAAAAAGGTTTTTGAACCTTGTCTGGGAAAGATCAAAGAAATCTTCGGACTTAAGCATTGCTACTCCTTTTATAAATCATCCTTCTATATACTTTTTCTTAACAAATGGTGAGGTCATACAGGATAATAAACCAAAATAGTCAAGATTAAAAGAAATTATTCCGCCCGCTTCAAGATTTGAAGTATCTTCTCCGTGTTTTTTTAGTCTTTCTTCCATTACACTTAAAATAGAATGATCGCTGCTCTGGTTTACGATATTCAAATAATCGCTGCAGCAGTGAATATTCTTACTGTTTGCATCCTGAAGTCCCAGCGCCAATATTACTTTATATATATTGTCATTTCTTTTTTTGACTTCTATTATTTCGGCTTCCAGAATAAACGAGTCCGTAAATGCTCCCCTAATAGTCCCGTAATTTACAGTATTATGCCCCAGAAGTATAGCTTCACCTATCCTTACCTGATTGACTCCTTTAGAAATCAAACCTTCTTCTATCAAATTCCAGACACTCGAATTTCCACCCGAAATTACCGGTATGGTTATCCCTGTGACCTTCTTAACATCCCGGCTTAGATCTACAAGCATTTTTAGACTTTCCGGTTCCGGACCGTTTTTAGTGACACACCTGGCATTTGTCCCCAAACCGTATAATTCGATATATTGGAACATATCTACTGTCTTCTTACAAAAATCCACTACTTCTCCCGGAAGCAGACCTTCTCTTCTGTCATCTGTTTCAACCATAACTATTATTCGATGCTTTATCTTCTTCTCGCGGCAGATTTTTTCAATTATTTCCAGGGTTTTTAACTGGGTATTCAAGCTGATATCGCAAATCCCGACCAGTTCTTCGACTTCACCGGGCATGGGACTCCTCAGCATTATGAGCTGTTGATCTTTTCCGTAAAAATTCCTTAATTTCTTGAGATTTTCCAACCGGCTGTCTCCTAAAACGGTAATGCCGGATTTTTTCATTGCCTCTGCGATTTTGACATCTCCCAATACGCATTTGGTAACGCCGACCACAGATATACCAAGGTCGGCGCAACGCATATTGATTATCTCACTATTATAAGAAATTTTATCCAGGTATATTTTTAAGCAAGGATAACTCATTAAGAAAAGATATTTATCTTTTGGAGAACTGGGGTCTTTTTCTGGCTTTCTTAAGACCGTATTTCTTTCTTTCCTTTATTCTCGAATCTCTGGTCAAAAAACCTTCTCTTTTTAATAATGTTCGATATTCTTCATTGATTTCAAGCAGTGCCTTCGAAATACTATGACGTAATGCTCCTGCCTGGCCTGAAATCCCCCCTCCTGATAAATCTGCAATAACATCATAAGCATTTTCGGTATTGGTAACCTTAAAAGGTTCCATGATGACAGTTAAAAGAGAATCTCTTCTAAAATATTCCTTGAAGTCTCTTGAATTAACAGTGATTTTTCCGTCTCCGGGTATCAGTCTTACTCTTGCTACGGATCGTTTTCTTTTACCGGTTGAACTGTAAACTACCTCTTTTGCCAAATTAATTCTCCTTCTTACAAATCAATTTTTTCAGGTTTTTGCACATCATGCGGATTATTTTCACCCTTATATATTTTTAATTTCCTGAGTATTTTCTTACCCAGAATGTTATGGGGAAGCATTCCTTTTACTGCATTTCTTAAAACGAACTCCGGTGATTTCTCCATCATTTTTTCCATATTTGTAACTTTAAGATTCCCTACATATCCTGAATGTCTGTAATAATTCTTGTTTTTAAGTTTATTTCCGGTAACTTTTATCTTATCTGCATTGATGACTATGACAAAATCACCGCAATCCAGATGAGGTGTAAAGGTTGGTTTATTCTTACCTCTTAAAATCCTGGCTATTTGCGTGGATAAACGTCCAAGGTTTTTATCTTTTGCATCAATAAGAAACCACCTTTTTTTGATTTCTTCTTTTTTTAAATTAAATGTTTTGAGCCCCGCTTTTACCATATTTCCTCCAGTTACCTAAAATATTCTACCCTCGTAAGAAAAAGGCCCTTTGCCGGTACTATTTCTCCGGCAAATTTTCTATCTCTTTTTTTTAGAGCTTCGCTTATGCTTGAGATTTCTCTCTGCCCGCTTCCTACTTCAAGTACAGTTCCGACTATGACCCTTGTCATATTATATAAGAACGAATTCGCCGCTATTCTAAAGATCACCAGATCATCCCTGGTTTTTTCTATCGTAAACCCGTATACTTTCCTGACAGTATTTCCATTAAGACATTCCACATTGCAAAAAGACGCGAAATCTTTTACTCCCGGAAACATCCTTGCAGCTTTTTTCATCGACCTAATATCTAACTTCCCTGTTATAAGGATACTGTACTTTTTCAAAAAAACACTTTGATACCCTTTATTTACCACAAAATAGCTGTACTCTCTTAAACCTGCATCCCTTCTGGCATCAAAAGAAGGACTTACTTTTTCAATTTTTTTAATAACTATGTCTTCAGGGAGCAGATTATTTATGGACCATAATATTCTATATATATCCAGTTCTTTATTGGTTTTAAAATTAATTACCTGGTACTTTGCATGAACCCCTACATCGGTTCTTCCGGCATACTGAATGTCTATCTTCTCGTTCAGGATTTTTGAAAGAACAGATACCAGTTCTCCCTGTATGGTATTAACTCCACCCGGCTGTATTTGAAATCCACTGTAATTGGTCCCATCATATTCTAAAACAGCCATGTAGTTATTCATCATCTTACGACTTATAATTTACGATTTTCAAAACAACATTGATTCCGCTTTACTTTACCAGCAGCTCCATTATAACCAGCTCGGCACCATCACCTAATCTGTTTTTATATTTAACGATTCTTGTAAATCCGCTGGATCTCTCGTACGTCCCGGGAGCTATTTCATTGAATAATTTCTGCACCGCGCTGGTATTACCAAGCAATTTAATGCATTGTCTTCTGGCAGCCAGATTATCCTTCTTAGCGGTGGTTATAAGTTTATCTACAAAACTACGTAAAAACTTGGCCTTTGTCACCGTAGTCTTTATTTTTCCATTCTCAAATAATGAAATGGCTAAATTTCTCATAATTGCTTTTTGATTGCTGCTGCTCCCGCCAAATCTTCTACCTCTTTTAGGTATTACCATATCCTGCTTCTCCCCGATTTTTATTTTTGCTTAAAGGATAATCCCAGTTCTTTTATTTTATCTTTTACTTCCTGAATAGACTTCTGACCAAAATTCCTTATATCAAGAAGCTCGTCTTCGCTGTATTCCAGAAGCTTTTCTACAGAATCGATTCCCTCTCTCTTAAGGCAGTTATATGCCCTTACCGAAAGCTCAAGTTCTTCTATTGAAGGATATACCTGTTTTTTATCTTCCTGTTCGATTTCTTCGAAAATTGGCTCATCTTTACTTTCTTTGTCGGATAAATCTATCAGAAGCGCCATATAGTCATTAATTATTTTAGACGCCTGACTTAAAGCATCTTCCGGCTTGACGCTGCCATTGGTTTTGATACTTATGGAAAGTTTGTCAAAATTAGTCACCTGGCCCACTCTTGTGTTTTCGACTTTAAATTGAACAAGTCTTACCGGTGAAAATATGGTATCGATAGGTATTACTCCAAGAGGTTCTCCTTCCACTGCATTTTCTTCCGCATTTTTATAACCTTTATTTTTCTCCAGTCTTATTTCTGCATCCAGTTTACCTTTTTTGGTCAGGGTACAAATATACTGGTCAGGATTTATTACCTCAACATCAGATGATAGTTTTATATCCGAAGCCTTAACGGTCCCCGGACCTTTCTTTTCAAGTTTCAACAGTACCGGTTCATCGCTTTCCATCTTAAAAACAATATCTTTAAGATTGGCAATGAATTCGATTATATCTTCTTTCATCCCATCCAGAGTCGAAAACTCGTGCATAATATTTTCTAATCTGATCCTTGTGATCCCAACTCCTTCTATAGATGAAAGCAGAACCCTTCTTATCGAATTACCCAGAGTGTGCCCAAACCCTCTTTCCAGTGGTTCAATTATAAATTCACCTAAAAAATCATCTTTATGCTTAATGCTCACATTGGGTTTATGCATTTTTAGCAATTCGCATCTACCTCCTAAAGAAAAGAATATTCAAACGAATACTCAAATTACTTAGAATAAAGTTCCACTATCACTTGCTCTTTTACAGGAACTTTTATTTCATCCCGTTCCGGGTATCTTACGAGTCTTCCTTTCAGCTTATCCAGATCGACTTCAAGCCATTCAGGTATGGTAAGACTTCCACCACTCTCTTTTGCTTCCATTATAGGAACTATTTCCCTGCTGGATTCTGCAATACTTATTTCATCTCCCTCTTTTAATTGGTATGAGGGTTTATCAACTTTTTTATCATTCACCAGGATATGCCCATGGACGATAAATTGTTTAGCCTGAGCTCTGGAAGTGGCAAACCCCATCGTATAAACAACATTATCGAGTCTCGTTTCAAGAAGCTGGAGCAATATCTCTCCGGTTACACCTTTTCTTTTTACCGCTTTATTATAATAATTTCTAAATTGCTGCTCCCATACCCCGTAATATCTCTTGGCTTTTTGTTTTTCCCTCAACTGAGCATAATATTCGGTTTCTATCAGTCTTCTCTTGGCCTTCTGCCCCGGAACATATGGCTTTTTCTCTATGACACATTTATCGGAAAAACATCTCTGTCCCTTTAAAAATAATTTTTCTTTTTCCCTTCTGCACTGCTTGCAGGCAGATATTTTAGCCATTGACATCTACAATAACTCCTTGTTTTAAATTTTTCATACCCTTCTCCTCTTAGACTGTCTGCAGCCGTTATGAGGCACGGGGGTTACATCTATTATATTTCCGATTTCCAGGCCAGCTGCCTGAAGGGATCTTACGGCAGTTTCCCTGCCGGATCCTACACCTTTTACTCTTACATCTACTCTGGTGACTCCATGCTCCTGAGCGCTTCTTGCTACTGCATTTGCCGTAATTTGTGCAGCAAACGGAGTACTTTTTCTGGAACCTTTAAAACCATGTCCTCCGGCACTGCCCCATGCAATGGTGTTACCGTTCAGGTCGGTTATATTCACTATTGTATTATTAAAGGTAGATTGAATATGAGCAATCCCGTAAGGTACGTTTTTTCTTTCTTTGCTTTTTGTTTTCTTTTTACTACTGGTTTTTTTTGCCAAATTTACCTCCTGAAACTTTTACTTAAGCCTGGCTTTTTTTAATGCCAACACTTCTTCTCTTTCCTTTTCTTGTCCTGGCATTTGTATGGGTTCTCTGACCCCTGACAGGCAGACCTCTTTTATGTCTAATTCCTTTATAAGAGTTCACTTCGATCAATCTTTTTATATTCTGGCTGATTTCCCTTCTAAGATCTCCCTCGATTGTATAATTATTTTCTATATATTCCCTTATTTTTACAATTTCCTCTTCACTGAGATCTTTTGCTTTTATGCTGTTACTGATATTTAAGTTTTTTAGGATCGCCTCGGCTCTTGATCTGCCGATGCCAAAAATATAAGTCAAAGATATACTGATATGTTTATCATTTGGTACGTCAATACCTGAAATTCTTACCAATTAAAAACCTCCTTAACCCTGTCTCTGTTTATGGCGGGGATTTTTACAAATAATAATGACTTTTCCTTCCCTTTTTATAACTTTGCAACTCTTACATATTTTTTTCACTGATGGTTTTACTTTCATTTTCATTCCTTCTTTTTATAATCTTCTTCCCATCTAATAAACCCTGAAACTTTCAAATTCTAATGATAAATCACTTTTTTCTAAAAGTGATCCTACCTCTGCTTAAATCATAGGGCGATATCTCAACTTTGACTTTATCGCCAGGCAAAATCTTTATATAATGCATCCTCATTTTACCTGAAATATGCGCCAGTACCCTGTGGCCATTGTCAAGCTCCACTCTGAACATAGCATTCGGAAGTGCTTCTAAAATAGTTCCCTCGGCTTCAATTATTTCTTCTTTTTTAGAAATTATTAAACCCCCATGCTAATATATCGATGTAAAAATAGCGCAAATACGTAGGTTATCAAAAAACCCTCAGTATGTCCATAAATTTCTTTCAAAAAATTAAGCCATCCTGGTCAATATCAAAGGACCATTCTCCCATATCGCCACCGTATCTTCAAAGTGACAGGAAAGCTTCCTATCCATGGTTACAACGGTCCACATGTCACTCAATATTTCGACATCACTTCCGCCCTGATTAAGCATGGGCTCTATTGCCAGGACCATACCTTTTTTTAGAATCGGGCCCTGTCCGGGAGGTCCATAGTTCAATATCTGCGGGTCTTCATGCATCTCCCTGCCAATACCGTGACCAACAAAATCCTTAACTACCGAAAAACTTTCTATCTCTGCTCTATTTTCAATAATATTGGAAATATCCGATAACCTGTTTCCGGAGATGCATTTTCCTATTGCCAGATCCAGTGCTTCCCTGGTAGCGTTCCATAACCCTTCGGCAGTTTTACTGACGTTCCCCACTTTATAGGTCCGGGCAGCATCGCCATAAAAACCGTTAATCTTTACACCGACATCAATGGAGACCAGTTCTCCGTTCTTTATAACTCTTTTGCCGGGGATGCCATGGACCACTTCTTCATTTATCGATATACAGACACTGCTCGGAAAGGGCTTTTTACTGAGTTTACCCCTGTAACCCTTAAAGGCAGGAACAGCCTTCTCACTTCTTATGATCTCTTCCGCAATCCTATCTATATAATCGGTGGTTATTCCGGGTTTTAAGATTTCCTCTATTTTCAAAAAAACTTTAGCTACAATTTTACCAGCTTCGCGCATTATTCCGATTTCATCTGCTGATTTGCATATTATCATAGAACTTCTAAAATCCTCCTGGTTATCTCTTTCTCTTTACCGGAACCATCAATATTTACAAGTAGTCCCTTATCAGCATAAAAATCAATAAGCGGCCTGGTTTCTGATTCATATACATCCAGCCTGCGTTTTATGACCTCTTTTTTATCATCTTTTCTCTGTATCAAATCACCATTACACTTTGGACACTTTTCAGGCTCTTTATTTTTTCTGTCGATACTGAACACACTCTTACAAACACTGCATATCCTTCTCCTGCTGAGCCTTTCTATGATCTCTTCTTTGCTCACATTTATATTTATTACTTTATCAAGCCTGAACCCCAGTTTATCCAGTAAATCTGAAAACATTATTGCCTGTTCCAAATTTCTCGGGAAACCATCCATCAAAAATCCATTCTTTGATTTACCCTGGCTTATTTCATTCTTAATTATTTCAATTATAATTCCGTCCGGGACCAATTTCCCGCTCTCGACAAATCCGGCTGCTTTCTTTCCTAACCCCGATCCCCCTATTATTTCATGTCTTAAGATATCTCCTGTCGAAATATGGGGAATGTCGAATTTTTTGGAAATCACTTCTGCCTGTGTTCCCTTTCCGGCACCGGGTAAACCAAGTAGAACTATTCTCATTTCAAAAATCCTTCGTAATCCCTCATGGTCAGATGGGATTCCAGTTGTCTCATAGTATCCAATGCAACACCTACTGCGATAATTATAGATGTCCCGCCGAATTTAAAAGGTATTCCCAGATAATTTATCAATATTTCCGGAAGAAGTGCAATTATTGCCAGAAATATAGCTCCCGGCAGAGTTATCCTGTTTAAAATATTGGTCAGGTAATCTGCTGTATTTTTCCCGGGCCGCAGTCCGGGTATAAATCCTCCATATCTTCTCAGATTATCCGCAGTATCCAGGGGATTGAATGTTATAGCAGTATAAAAATAAGAAAATATGATAATAAATACGGTATAAGTAATGGCATAAATCGGATTTATTCTACCATCTATCGTTGGGTTCAGCGCATCGGCTATCCTCTGAATCCATGAAACATTTGTAAATTGCGCAATAGTTGCAGGGAAAAGCACGATAGACACTGCAAGTATTATTGGCATTACCCCGGATTGATTGACTTTAAGTGGTATATAGGTGCTCTGTCCGCCAAAGACTTTCCTCCCCACGATTCTTTTTGCATATTGGACCGGGATCTTTCTTTCACCCTGCTGGATAATTATGACAGCAACGACCACAGCAATAAATATGACCAGAAAAATAGCCAGTAAGAAATAATTTCTCAGCCTGAATAAAGTTAATATTTCACCGGGCAGTCTTGAAATTATATTAGCAAATATTATAAGGGAAATACCATTTCCTATACCGTGAATATTTATGAGTTCCCCGAGCCACATAATAAGAGTGGTCCCTGCTGTAAGTGTGGCTATGATAAGTGCGACATGTATAAAATCAAATTTAATAATGGCACCGGATCCTCTAAAGAAGAAAACCATTGCTATTGACTGCATGAGTGCCAATCCTACGGTCATATATCTTGCTATCTGATTTATTTTTCTTCTACCTGTTTCTCCTTCCTTAGCCAGTTGATCCAATCTGGGAATCACAACCTGAAGAAGCTGAATTACAATTGTTGCGGTTATATAAGGCATGATTCCAAGGGAAAATACGGCAAATCTCTCGAGCGCCCCTCCCGAAAACAGATCCATCATACCCATTATTCCGGTCTGGACCTGTTCCAGTATTTTAGATGCGTCTACTCCTGGTAAGGTGATATTGGCACCAAATCTGTAGATAGCCAGGATGGCGATGGTAAATAATATCCTATTTCTGACTTCTTTTATTCTGAAAGCATTAATTATGGCGCGGAACACTAGATTACCTCCATTTTCCCGCCGGCTTTTTCAATTTTAGCCGCGGCACTCTTACTGAAATAATTAGCTTTAATGGTCAATTTTTTGGTAAGCTCGCCACTGCCCAGTATTTTTACAGGATTTGACCTATTTGCGATAAAGCCATTTTTTTCCAGAAGATCATAATCGATAACGCTGTTTTCTTTGAACCTTTCCAGCTGTCCAACGTTAACCAGATTATTTATTTTCTTCCTGGTATTTTTAAAACCCCTGAGATGCGGCAGTCTCCTCTGCAGCGGCATCTGGCCGCCCTCGAAACCCAGCCTGGTCTTACCACCTGATCGGGAGAGCTGTCCTTTGGTACCCCTGCCGCTGGTTGTTCCGTGCCCGGAACCATTCCCTCTGCCTACTCTTTTTCTTTTTTTTATAGACTTAGGGGATCCTAAATCACCAAGCTTCACCATTTTCTCCTTTCAATATAAACCAAATCACTGTAATTGGTTAACTTCGGATTCTGGTTTATTTTTAGTTACAACCTGATCCGGCATTTTTAAGGCCTTTAGACCCTTAATGGTCGCGTTGACTATATTCAAAGCATTAGCGCTTCCAAGAGACTTGGTAAGGATATTCTTTACACCCGCAAGTTCCATTATTATTCTTACCGGCCCACCGGCAATTACTCCTACACCATGGGATGCCGGTTTCATAAAGACATGACCGGCTCCAAATCTGCCATCGATGGGATAAGGTATGGTCCCATCATTTAATGGCACCCTGAACATATTCTTCTTTGCATTATTAATACCCTTCTGGATCGCAGTAGCAACCTCGTTGGCTTTACCAAATCCAACTCCTACCATTCCATTCAAATTACCTACCGCTACCAGAGCACTAAAACTAAATCTTCTGCCGCCCTTGACAACTTTAGCGCATCTATTTATTTTTATAACTTTTTCACCTAATTCTGTATCTTTGGAAAGATCAGCCACAAGATTTCCTCCTTAAATAAGCTTAAAATTTCAATCCGCCTTTTCTTGCACCTTCAGCCAGGGCCTTTACCCTGCCATGATATTTATAACCACTTCTATCAAAGACTATTTCATTTATATTCTTCT
>Ga0208828_1000087_pt1 | contig 40570 bp, 38 predicted proteins | sample Kivu_160m_FD_185487 | JGI IMG/M metagenome (GOLD analysis project Ga0208828, IMG submission 185487) | Freshwater microbial communities from Lake Kivu, Western Province, Rwanda to study Microbial Dark Matter (Phase II) - Kivu_160m (SPAdes)... | ecosystem: Environmental > Aquatic > Freshwater >... | reverse complement strand
GGTAAAGATAGTGGTTGAAGCCGGGCTTACTGGAGCGCTTCCCGAAGCCGGACGAGAGCCAATTCCAGGGGATATGTTAACAGACGCGACCCCGGTAACATTCCAGCTAAGGTTGGAGTTTCCTCTGGGGCTGATGCTGGGGGGGGTGGCGATGAAGGAAAGGATAGCGGGTAACGAAGGTGGAGGAGCCGCAACCACTGTAACTATAACCTGCTGGGTAACGGTTCCGGCGGTACTGGTAGCCGACAGGGTAAAGGTGGTGGTTGAAGCCGGGCTTACTATAGCGCTTCCCGAAGCCGGACGGGAGCCAATTCCAGGGGATATGTTAACAGACGTGGCACCGGTAACATTCCAGCTAAGGTTGGAGTTTCCTCCGGGGCTGATGCTGGAAGGGCTGGCGGTGAGGGAAAGGATAACAGGCAAAGTAGTTGGTGGCAAAGTGGTTGGTGGCAGAGTGGTTGGTGGCAGAGTGGTTGGCGGCAGAGTGGTTGGCGGCAGAGTGGTTGGTGGCAAAGTAGCTGGCGGTGAAGTAGCTGGCGGTGAAGTAGCTGGCGGTGAAGTAACCTCAATAGTAAACGACTGAGTTACACTGCCGGCGGCATTGTTAGCTGTTAGAGTAAAGGTCGCAGTTGCCATCGGTGAAACTTCAACGCTACCCGCATGGACAACACTTCCTATTCCCTGGTCTATGCTAACCTCGGTAGCCCCAGATACATCCCATTCAATAGTCGAGTTATTGCCAAGAGTGATGCTCGAAGGGCGGGCAAAGAACAAATTGATGGTTGGTGGTTGACCGCCAGGCCTTAGAGAGAAATCTACGGTGATTTCACCTCCAGGTCCTATTTTGACTAAAGCACAGGAAAGGTTAGCTCCGCCCAGGACTAAGATGAGTAACAACGCAAGAATGAATTTGACCAGGCTTTTATTTTTTGACATCACAAACAGCACCTCCCTCCAGATTTATTTACTCTCAAACGAGTGAAAGTTTTGTGCAGCATAATTGTATCGAATGCAGCAGTGTGGTATCGTTACACCTTTTTCTGAAGCTCCTCAAAGGCTTTCCTCGCCTCTTCCACAGATACTTCGTCTTCAATCGTGGTCAGGTCGCCGATTTTGGTGCCGCTGGCTACGGCTTTGAGAACCCGTCTCATGATTTTACCGCTTCTAGTCTTTGGTAGTTTAGCCACGAAATAGATTTCATCGGGAGTGGCAACAGGACCCAGTGTCTTGCGTATATGCTGTTTTATCTTGTTCTTAAGCTCCTGAGAAGCTTCTATCCCCTGCTTGAGTGTGGCGAAGATGACAACACTTTCACCCTTAACTTCGTCCGGCCTGCTGGCTACAGCCGCTTCGACCACCGCTTCATGAGAAACGGCAGCGTCTTCTATTTCTATTGTGCCGATTCTGTGTCCGGCTATTTTAAGTACCTCATCGGCTCTGCCTAGCAACCAGAAGTAACCATCCTTGTCCCTGATTGCATAGTCGCCGGTATAGAACATGCCTGGGAATTTAGACCAGTAGGTCTCCTGATACCTTTCCGGGTCTCCGTGTATGCCCGTGAGCATCCCCGGCCAGGGTGATTTTATAACCAGAAAGCCTTTCTCTCCAGCCGGTATTGATTTACCGCTTTCATCAATGATATCAGCATTGACCCCGGGCAGGGGGAAGGTTGCTGAGCCCGGCTTTAGAGGCACCAGTTCAATGCCTGGTGTCGGCGATATCATTGTGCCGCCGGTTTCGGTCTGCCACCAGGTGTCTACTATGGGGCATCTTTCGCCGCCGATAACCTTGTAATACCACTGCCAGGCTTCGGGGTTTATGGCTTCTCCGACGCTGCCCAGTAGCTCGAGGCTGCTCAAGTCGTGCCTTTTGACCACGTCCTCACCATACTTCATCAACATCCTGATGCCGGTGGGTGATGTGTAGAATATCGTAACTCCGTATTTTTCTACGATGTCCCACCATCTGTCTACCGAGGGGTAATCAGGGGCTCCTTCGTAAAGGACGATAGCAGCGCCATGACATAAGGGGCCGTAGACTATGGAGCTGTGCCCGGTGACCCAGCCAACATCGGCGGTGCACCAGTAAACGGATTCCTCTTTAACATTGAAGACCCATTCGTAGCCGGAATTAGTGAAAACTAGGTAGCCGCCGGTGCCATGGACAATGCCCTTAGGCTTGCCGGTGGTGCCCGATGTATAAAGAATATAAAGAGGGTGGGTAGCCTCAACAGGTTCAGCAGGCACGAAGGAACTGGCATCATCGAGTAATTCGTGCAGCCAGAAGTCTCGTCCTTGTTTCATATCCGTAGGTGTGCCTGCCCTTCTAGCCACTATTACCTTTTCAATTGATGGCGATATACTTACGGCCTCATCGCTAATTTTTTTAAGTTCCAGATACTTACCTCTTCTGAAGCCGGCGTCTGCTGTTACCAGAACTTTGGCATTGATGTCGTTGATTCGGTCGGCCAGAGCCTGGGCGCTGAAACCGGAAAAGACGACGGTGTGTGGGGCTCCGATTCTAGCACAGGCGAGCATGAATATGGGCAATTCGGGAATCATCGGCAGGTATAGTGCAACCGTATCCCCTTTGTTGACACCCAAATTTTTCAGGACTGAAGCGAATTTATTCACCCATCTGTAGAGGGTGGAATAGCTTAAGACCTGGCTGTCACCCAACTCGCCCTCCCAGTATATGGCAACTTTGCTTCTCCGCCAGGTCTTAACATGCCGGTCCACGCATTGATAGCTGGCGTTGATTTTGCCTCCTTCAAACCAGCGGGCGAAAGGTGGTTGCCAGTCAAGGACTTTGTCCCAGGTCTTGAACCAGTCCAGCTTGCGAGCCTCATCAGCCCAAAAACGTTCCGGGTCTTGTATTGAGCGGTTATACATATCCATGTATTTCTTGAATGGCCAGTATACAGCTTCAGAAGGTAAAGATGTTTTTACCATAGCTCACTCCTTCCCTTGACGTATTATCATTATACCAGTTTGGCGTTCGGCTTGAATTTTTGCCGGCAGTTCGGATGTCTTTGCTGAAGCCCGCAGGCGTTGCAATGTCCATGACGACAATCGGAGGTTTCTTTCCCTTGCTGCATGTGCTGAAATTCTTTCTTGAGGAAGGCTGAGTTTACACCAATGTCGATATGCTGCCAGGGTAATGCTTCGTCCGTGGGTCGTTCCCGATTGGCATAGAAGGCGGGGTCAAGTTTACATTCCTTAAAAGCGCGCAGCCAGTTATCGTAGTTGAAGCATTCCTGCCAGGCATCGAATCTACTGCCCAGTTCCCATGACTTATGTATAACTTTGCCTAGCCTGCGGTCACCACGGGATAGGGCTGCTTCAAGCTGGCTGATTTTAGTGTCCTGCCATGAAAGGTGGGCTCCAGTGCGGCGTAAGCCTTGTTTGAGAATTTCATGCTTGGGGATTAGCTGCTCTTCCGTGTTCTGTGCTAACCACTGGCAGGGGGTGTGAGGCTTGGGGACAAAGGTGGCCACGCTGACTCTAAGTCCCGGCGGTTTGTTTCTAAGTTTCTTGCCTAGCTGGCAGGTTTTGGTCACCAGCTCTATTATGCCCTTTATATCGTCAATGGTCTCGGTAGGCAGCCCGACCATGAAATATAGCTTGAGATTCAGCCAGCCCTTTTCGAAAGCGGCGGTGAAGGTGTTAAGCATTGCCTCTTCGGGTATATGTTTGTTTATGACTTGCCGCAGCCTCTCGGTTCCGGCCTCAGGGGCGAAGGTAAGAGTGGTCTTGCGCCGGTAAGGCAGCGATTCCACCAGGTCTATTGACGACGCATCCAGGCGGAGGCTGGGCACGGACAGGGTTAGGTTGTCGTGGTAGTATTTGCGTGATAGCTGACCGATTAACTCGCTTATATTGTGATAATCTCCGGTGCTCAGAGAGACCAGGGATACTTCGTTGTACCCGCAGTTGCTTATAAGCTCTGCTACGCCTTCTATTACTTGTTGCTCGGGTAGTTCACGGACGGGGCGGTAAATCATGCCAGCCTGGCAGAAGCGGCAGCCTCGGCTGCATCCCCGCTGGATCTCGACGGCGCCGCGGTCGTGAACTATTTTGATATGAGGTACCACCGGCCTGGTAACAGGCTGCGGTAATTCATCTATTATCTGTCTCTCGATTGGTAGCCTGGCTTCGGGTACCTTTGGCTTTATGCTGGCGAAGGTGCCATCTTTGTGGTAGCCCACTTCATATAAGCTCGGCGCATATACGCCGGGGAGTTTTGCTGCCTGTTTCAGCACATGTTCTTTATTAATGTCCTTACTGGCTCGGTAGACTTCCAGTAATTTAAGTATTGTCTCTTCGGCTTCGCCGATGACGAAAAGGTCTATGAAATCAGCCATTGGTTCCGGATTAAGAGCACAACTGCCTCCAGCTATTACCAGAGGGTGCGAATCATTCCGCTGGTGGCTGAACAGCGGAATTTTAGCCAGATCAAGCATATTCAGCACATTTGTATAGGTAAGCTCGTAGCCCAGCGAGAAACCTATTATGTCAAAGTCTTCCAAGGGGTGTCTGGTCTCGAGGCTGAACAGCGGGATGTTATGCTGTCTGAGCAGCGCCTCCATGTCCACCCAGGGGGCGTAGACCCTCTCGGTAAGTGCGTCTGGCTGGTCATTCAGTATTTTATAGAGTATCGGTAATGCCAGATTGGACATGCCGACTTCGTATACGTCGGGGAAGGCAAGGGCGATTCGGATAGGAATTATCTGCCAATCTTTGACAACGCTATTCCATTCGCCGCCGCTGTATCGAGCTGGCTTGGAGACCTCATAGAGTATGTCATCAATGCTGGTCATCTTCTTTAGCTCACAAAGGTCAATTATAGCTTTCATTAGCTGAAGCTTTCAATTCTTTGTTTATACAAGGTTGAGTCTTCCCTTAGCAGGCGCAAATATTGTTGACGCTTACATGATGAGGTGATACAATTATGCGTTGGTTCGGCTTGGTCAGATAATCACTCTGGGAAACTTTGCTTTTTTGGTGGTTATTAAATAAAAGGGGGCTTACATGGTTTTAATCGGCGAAAGCATTCACATTATTTCCAAAGATGTTAATGACGCTGTCAAGGAACGCAATCCCAAGGTAATACAGGATTTAGCTAAAGGGCAGACCGACGCTGGGGCAGATTACATAGACCTTAATCTCGGTCCGGCTAAGAGAGACCCGGAAGAGGTAACCCAGTGGCTGGTCAATACGATCCAAGGAGTCACCGATTTACCCATATCTGTGGACACTTTGAATCCTGTAGCCATGGAAGCCGGCCTTAAAGCCTGCAAGAAAAGACCTCTGCTCAATTCAGCATCGGGAAGGACAGACAGCAAGGAGCTGATGCTGCCTCTGGCTAAGAAATATAATACCGATGTCGTAATCTCGGTGCTTACTGACAGAGGATGCCCACCTGACGTAGATTCGCGGATAGAGAGCATTATGAGTACAATCGCCTTAGCCAATGAACTAGGTATTCCAAATGAAGATATCTGGGTTGACCCTATAATCCTGCCGGTGAGCGCCGACCAGAACCAGGTCAGAGAGGCGCTGGAATTTGTTGGTATACTGGCAGACCTGGTTCCTGGGGTCAAGTCGACGGTGGGGCTGTCAAACGTTTCTAACGGCACACCAGACGAACTCAGAGGTATGCTTAATCGCACATACATGACAATGCTCGGAAGAAGGGGACTGTACTCAGCGATTGCGGATGTACTGGACGAGGAGCTGGTCAAACTGAATAAAGGCGAGCTCCCCAAAATCGTTGACCTTATCTACAAGACTATGGACGGTGAGGTTATAGACCTGGCTTCACTGTCGCAAAAGGAGCGGGATTACGTCAAAACTACGAAAGTGCTTATGGGAGAGACGCTTTACTCTCATGCCTGGCTCGAGAGCTAGAATTCTTTAAAAGGAGTGAACGATGGATTACAAAGCACCTTTGGAGACCTATTCAGGAAAAGTGGCCGAGGTGGTGATTGGCAAGGGAGAAAAAGCTTTAAAAATTGGTGGGGAGAGCGTTCTCCCCTTTCACTTTTTTGAGGGCAAGATAGAAAATCGGCCTCGTCTGGCTTTAGAAGTCCTTGATGCTGCGCCGGCGAACTGGGCCGAATGGGAAAGTCGACCTTACAAGGATGTACTTTCCGACCCGGTGGCATGGGCGAAGAAATGCCTGGACCTTGGCGCTGACCTCGTCTGCCTGCGTCTGGTAAGCACTGACCCGGCTGGAGCGAATGCGCCGGCGGACAAGGCTGCTGAGTTGGTAAAGCAGGTGGCGTCGGCAATAAACGCGCCGCTTATCGTCTGTGGCTCCGGTGATGAAACAAAGGATATCGAGGTTCTGACAAAGGTGGCGGAAGCCTGCGCCGGTGATAATCTCCTTCTGGGTCCGGTGGTCAAGGAGAACTATGAGCCTATAAGCAAGGCGGCTTTAGACCACGGACATTGCATAATAGCTCAGACCCCGCTTGATATAAATCTGGAGAAGGAATTAAATGTAAAGTTGCTGAAGACCTTCCCCCGTGAGCGGATAGTCATCGACCCATTAAGCTCTGCCTTAGGGTATGGCATGGAATACAGCTTTACCATAATGGAGAGGACAAAGCACATCGGAGTTATCTTCGGAGATAACACCATGCAGATGCCCATCATAGCTGATCTGGGTAGCGAATGCGCCAAAACTAAGCAGGCGAAGGAAAGTGAAAAGCAAGGGCTGTTGTGGGAGGGCATTACTGCCATCAGTCTCCTTTTGGCTGGAGCCAATATTATGGTATTGAGGCAACCTGAAACCTGCAAGCTCATGAGAGAGGTTATAGAGGGCAAGATATAAATATTGGTAACTATTCTCGATAATAAGTATAATCTAGTATTAAAGTGCTTTATATAAGGAGGAATCAGACATGGCAGTAGCTGCTAAGAAGAAACATACTAGGAAGGATACGGTTAATGAGATAATACGAGCGGAGGATAACTGGGAACCTGTTGGACATACGCCGATGCCTGAGATTCCAGACTTAAGGAACTGGGATATGAGGCTGATGAAAACCTATAAGCCCTTCTATGCTCCTATGTGCGATTTGTGCTGTTTCTGTACCTATGGCAAGTGCGATCTTACCGGAGATAAGAGAGGGGCTTGCGGTATCGACATTTCGGCCCAGCAGGCAAGGGTTGTGCTCCTGGCTTGCTGTATGGGAATGTCGGCTCACGGTGGGCATGGCCGACATGTGCTTCACTATTTGATTGAGAAACATGGTCGAGACTATCCAATTAACCTTGGAGATCAGGTAAACGTGGAGGCCCCGCACATAAGGACGGTCCTTGGTTTAAAACCAGAGACTCTGGGTGATTTGGAGAAGGCTATTGAGTATGTGGAGAGTCAACTTATACACCTTATCTCGTCGTTGCACACTGGCCAGGAGGGTTCTGCGTTAGACTATGAGTCTAAGGCACTTCACGCTTCAATGCTGGACCATGTGGCTATGGAGGTTTGTGACATTGCTGAAATTGTGGGTTTCAAATACCCAACATCGGTGGCCGATACGCCACTGGTAGATATGGGCTGGGGCTCTATAGATAAAACGAAGCCAATGATTCTTTTGGTCGGGCATAACCCGGTAACGGCTGTTCCAATCGTTGATTATATTAACGAGCATGGACTGCAGGATAAGGTTGAGGTTGGTGGCATTTGTTGCACCGCCCTGGAGGTAACGAGATATAGTGAAAGAGCCAAGATAGTGGGGCCGTTGTCCCGGCAGCTCTACTTCGTTAAGACCGGCTTTGCTGATGTTATAGTTACTGACGAGCAATGTATCAGAACAGATATACCTCAACAGGCTGCAAAAGTTGGCTCGGCCTTCATTGCCACTACAGACAAAGCTTCCTACGGGCTTGAGGATGTCACCAAGAAAGAAGCCGATGAGATAATTAGAGATATGGTGGACGACGGTAAGCAAATGCTTATATTTGACCCGGATAAGGCAGCCGAGGTGGCGGTTAAGGTGGCTCTGGAACTGGCACCGAAACGAAAGAAAGAGCTGGTGACGCCTGAACAGGTGCCCGAGCTGGCTAAGGACCATCGGCTGTGCAACCTTTGCAGCCAAGTCTGCCCCAACTTGCTGCCGGTCGGTGATGCCGTAGAAGCAGCCAAGAATGGTAACCTGGAGCCACTAGCAGAGGTGTTTAGCAAATGTCTCGGCTGCGGCAAGTGTGAGCAGGAGTGCCCTCGCCATGTGCCTATCTTCAAGATGATGCAGGCTGTGGCCGGGAATGAAACCTGGAAGGTACGAGCCGGGCGAGGACCGGTCATGGATACAGAGATAAGAAAGGTTGGAGCTCCTATAGTTTTGGGCACCATCCCCGGTATCATCGCCATCGTTGGCTGCTCCAATTTCCCAGAGGAAATATCGGAGATCGCCGACATAGTTGATGAATTCGCTAAGAGAAAGTATATCGTGGTGCTGACTGGATGTTCCGCGATGGCGGCTGGCATGAAGAAGGACAAGGATGGCAAGACCGTATATGAAAAATATCCACCTAATTTTGATGCCGGCGGAGTGCTTAACATCGGCTCCTGCGTATCTAATGCACATATCACCGGCGCTGCCATGAAAGTGGCTAATATATTTGCCAGCTTGCCTTTGAGGGGTAACTACGAGGTTATCGCAGACTATATCTTGAACCGAGTTGGCGCCTGCGGCGTAGCCTGGGGGGCCATGTCCCAGAAGGCGGCTTCGATTGCCACAGGATGCAACAGGGTAGGAATCCCCGTAGTTCTTGGTCCTCATTCCGCCAAATACAGGAGGCTTTACATGAGCCGTAAGGAGGAGGATGATTGGACTGTTATGGACGGCAGGGAGAAAAAACTGGTGGACACTGAGGAGCCATCTCCGGAGCATTTAATCACTGTGGTCGAGTCTAAAGAGAGGGCGATGGTCACCATAGCCAAGCTCTGCATCAGGAAGAACGATACTCCACAAGGTCGACAGCTCAAACTTACCCATTATATCGGTCTGCATAAGCAGTATCTGGGAACACTGCCCGACGACATCCATCTTTTTGTTAGAAAGACTTCTGATATACCTATATTCTTTAAAAAGGAAGTATTGGCGCATCTGGAGAAGGTCGGCTGGAAAGAGAAGCCAGTATTGAGTTTGCCTACCCTGATTGGTACGTATCCGTCTGAAGTGCCCTTAGATGCTGTTGTCCACTAAGTAGATGCAGAAGAGAATTATATGCGCATTCTGGTAGCTATACAGGGCCATTACGGTCAGAGAATTGCCGATAACGTACGGAAGTATGGTCCGGCTGGATGGAAGGTTTATTCTTACACCTTCCAACAGGGGTTGCCAGCCATAATAGATGACGCTAATGAATTTCTGACTAGAGAATTGCCGGAGGCCGATTTACTTATATCTCTTGGTGAGCATCCCGGGGTGGCTCAGATGATTCCCGACATGGCAGAGAAATGCCGTGCCAAAGCGGTGATTGCCCCTGCGGATAACCGTGTCTGGTTACCGCCTGGCCTGGCCAAACAGATTAAACGCAAGCTGGAATCTATGGGGGTAGACATGGTCTATCCGGTTCCCTTCTGCACACTGGCGGAGAAAGATAGCCAGAATCCGAATATTAAAGAATTTGCTAAATATTTTGGTAGACCGGAAGTAGACATAGAGCTTGATAAAGATAGAATAAAGCGAGTTTCAGTTATCAGGGGAACCCCCTGTGGCTGTAGCCCGTATGTGGCTGATGGCCTGGCTGGGGTGTGGGAAAGGGACGCAGTGGAGAAATCCGGGCTTCTGCATCACCAATATCCCTGCCTGGCAACGATGGCGATGGACCAGGAGTTTGAGGATACCCTGATGCATCGTGGCGGGCTTATGACAAAATTGGCGATAGAGAAAGCTATTAAATCTATTAAGGTGGCTAAGTAAGGAGGTTTTATTATGACCACGACTTTACCGTATCACCGAGTTAATGTATTAACCGGCACCAAGGCGGCTAGAATCATCGAAGATGCCAGCGAGTATGCCCACCTGATTAAACGTGCTAACAGGCCTTTGCTGTTACTTGGCTCATGGGCTGTGACCACGACTCTGGGTGGGAAACTGCTCATAGAGTATGGTGTGGAGATAGCCAGGACACTTGATATCCCGATATGTGCTACTGCCCACACCAAGAAGAAGCTAATTGAGCTGGGTGTTGAGCCGGCCAGCAGCTATGATATCATAGAGATACTCAACCATCTCAAGGACCCGGGATGGCAGGGTGTTAAAAAGGAAGGCAATCACGATTTGGTGATGTTTCTCGGTTTCAGGACTGACCTCGGTGAACAGGGTCTGTCTACTATGAAACATTACGCCCCGCACCTTAAGACTATGACTTTATGCAAATACTATTATCCGCATGCCAGCTATTCCCTTCCTAATATGAGAAAAGATGAGCAATGGAAGGAATTTCTAGATAATCTAATTACAAATTTAAAGAGTAAGGAGGCATAACAAGATGGCAGGAATTTTTCCAGTAGATGTTGGTCCCCAGTATGAGGGCGAGGTAATCAGGAAAGCCGACTTATATGTAGAGTTCGGCGGGCCGCAGGTGAAGAGCAAGTTTGAATTGGTGACGCTAAAGGGCATTGATGAAATCGAGAATGAGAAGATAGAAATTATCGGCCCGGATATCAAAGATATGAAGGAGGGTGGGAGTTACCCTCTGGGCTTACTGATTGATGTCGCTGGCGAAAAGCTGGAGAAAGACATGGAGCCTGTGTTTGAGCGAAGGATGCACCTTTACGCTAACTACATAGAGGGCTTGTATCACATGAACCAGAGGGATGAGATCTGGATGAGGCTTAACAAAGATTCATTCAATAAGGGGCTTAATTCGCTTGAAGAAATCGGCAAGATTTTGATGTTTCTTTATACATCCGAGTTAGATGTTATCGAGAAGATATCCATCACCTTTGTTACTGATGAGAAGAAGGTTGAGGAACTTATAGTCAATGCCCGCGAGGTCTATAGGGCAAGAGATGAGAGGGCCAGAGGCTTGAAAGAGGACGATGTCCAGGAGTTCTATAGCTGTGCCCTGTGTCAGAGCTTTGCCCCGACCCATATATGTGCTATAACTCCAGAGAGAATTGCCAACTGTGGGGCTATAAACTGGTTCGATGGCAAAGCCGCTTATAAGCTTGACCCCGAGGGGCCGATACAGGAAGTAAAGAAAGGTGATTTAATAGATGCCGTAAGGGGTGAGTACACGGGGACTAATCAGTTAGCAGTAGAAAAATCGATGGGAGCTTATAGCCGTGTTTATTTGCACAGTGCTTTCGAGTATCCGCATACATCTTGTGGTTGCTTCCAGGCGATCTGGTACTATATCCCTGAAGTCGATGCTTTTGGCCTTGTCCACCGTGATTTCGTGGGTCCTTCTGTAGTCGGTGTGCCCTTCTCGACGATGGCTGCTGATACCAGTGGTGGCAGGCAGGTAGAAGGCTTTTTGGGCTTGGCGCTGGAATATCTCAGGTCGCCCAAGTTCCTGTATGCCGATGGTGGCATCAGGCGCTGTGTCTGGATGCCCAAGGAGATAAAAGAGAGATATAAGGACGCCATACCCGCAGATGTGTACGATAAGATAGCTACAGAGGAAGATGCCAAAAACACTGATGAGCTGATAGCGTTTTTGGATAAGGTAGGCCATCCCTGGGTGAAGGGTGAGGTAGAACTTCCTGTGTAATTTGTCATTGCGAGCGAAGCGTGGCAATCTCTGAGTTTGCCTCGTCCCGATTGCATCGGCACTCGCAGTAACAGTTTACGAGTTGCTAAACAATCTCATAGGAGGAACGACATGGCGCTAAAAGGAACTGATGTTGTAAAGAAGCTTCCTGACGGAGGCAAAAAGAATTGCCGTGAATGCGGCTTCCCTACCTGCTTTGCCTTTGCCATGAAGCTGGCTTCTGGAGGCGTTTCGCTTGATAAATGCCCTTACCTGCCAGCGGAGGTTAAGGCTGAACTGGAAGAAGCCCTGGCACCGCCTATAAAGCCGGTAACCATTGGCTCTGGCAAAAATGCTCTCAGCATCGGCGGCGAAGAGGTGGTTTACAGGCACGAGAAGACCTTTATCCATCAGCCGGGCATTGCCCTGCTTATCTCGGATAAGGAGCCTGATGCGAAGGTAGACGAGAAACTGAAGAAGATAAAAGAATTACAGTTCGCCTGGGTGGGGCTGACTCTCAAGGCGAACTTTCTGGCGTTGCATTTTGAATCAGGTGATAAAGCCAGGTTCGAGGCGTTGGTGAAGAAGGTCTGTGAGGACAACGACCTGCCTGTAGTGCTGATGTCCGAAGATGTTGATGTTCTGCTTTCAGCTCGGAAGATATGCGGTGACAGGAATCCGCTGCTTTATTCTGTAACAAAAGATAACATCGATAATGTAATTGCTGGAATTAAGAGCTCGCCGACGCCGTTGGTGGTCAGGGGTCACAGCGTGGAGGAGCTGGTACCATTGACCACCAAGCTGAAGGAAGCTGGCATCGAGGAGATAGTCCTGGACCCGATTGCCAAGAATATGCAGGAAGCCATCAGGGACCAGACGCTGATTCGGCGAGCGGCTTTGAAGCAGAACTTCAGGCCTTTGGGTTACCCCACTATCGGTTTCCCTTGCTTCATAGCTAAAGATGCGGTCAGAGAAATTCTGCTTGCCGCCATGTTTGTGATTAAATATCCCGGCATAATTGTCTTATCTGATTTTGACCAGCACTCGCTGTTGCCGCTGCTAGTCCATAGGCTCAATATTTATACCGATCCGCGAATGCCTATGTCGGTAGAGGAGAAGATTTACGAAGTACTTGAGCCTAACGAAGAATCACCGGTTCTAGTTACAAGTAATTGGGCTTTGACATACTTCATTGTGTCGGGAGAGGTCGAAGGTAGCAAAGTTCCGTCCTGGTTGTTGGTTAAGGAGGCGGAAGGACTTGGTGTTCTGACTGCGTGGGCCGCGGGTAAATTTTCTGGCGATTCGATCGGACCATTTGTTAAGAAGTCTGGAATTGAAAGTAAAGTGAAGCACAGGAAACTAATCATTCCGGGTAAGGTAGCCCGGATTAGAGGGGAGCTAGAAGAGGCATTGCCTGGCTGGGAAATCATAGTTGGTCCCAGAGAAGCTGGTGAGATACCAGCCTATTTACCGAGTTTAGTGAAGAAGTGGAAGAACTGAAGCCGGCACTGGCAGATGTCCTGACTGCAAATAAGAAGGATAGACGCCATTTAATCGCCCTTCTTCAGCAAGTTCAATATAAGCTTGGCTACATTTCAAAGGAGGCGATGCTAGCCATCGCCGACTTTCTGGAAATTCCGGAAAGCACGGTGTACGGCATCGCCACTTTTTATAATCTGTTCCGCTTTACACCCCTGGGGAAGCACCCGGTGAAGGTCTGTATGGGCACCGCCTGTCACTTGGCTGGAGGCAAGCTTGTACTTGAGGCTATGGCTAGAGAGCTTGACATCCAGGTCGGCGGCATCACACCTGACCAGGAGTTCAGTCTGGATAGGGTAGCCTGCGTTGGCTGCTGTGCCCTGGCTCCTGTCGTGGTAATCGGCGACTCCGTCTACCCGAGGATGACGCCCCCGAAGGTGGAGGAGGTGCTGGTGACCATAAAGCCGGTAAGTCAGGAGCAGTCGGAGAAACAGTAAGGGCAGTTGATGGCGCAATATGTCGTTATTATATTTCCTCCTTGTCATTCTGAGGGAAGCGAAGAATCTCATCGGTACCTTGCCAGAGATTGCCACGTCGCTACGCTCCTCGCAATGACAGAATAAGGGTGATGGTGGCACTTTACATGACATTTGAAGAGATTCAGAAGCAGGCGAAGGCGGACTGGGACTCCCGGTATCACGGTGAAATCCCACACATCCTAGTCGGTACGGCTACCTGCGGCCGGGCTGCCGGTGCACTGCCGGTAGTCGAAGCCTTTAACAAAGAGCTGGCTAAGAGCAATACTAAGGCCAAGTTGACCGAGGTTGGCTGTATCGGCCTTTGCTCACTAGAGCCGTTGGTGACAATAGTCAAGCCGGGTTCTTTCACCGTCTGTTATAACAATGTAACTCCCCAGATTGTGCCCACTCTATTTGAAGGCTATGTCATGGGCGATGACCCCTGCCTCGACCTGGCTTTGGGCACGCTTGATGGTGGTGACGGCAAACCGGTTTATATTCCGGAGCTGTCCAGATTTGAGCATGAATATCGCCTGCTCCTGCGTAACTGCGGTTACATCGACCCCGTTAATATAAACCATTATATCGCCAGCGGCGGCTACAGCAGCCTGTTTAAAGTTCTGAAGATAGAGCCTGATGCCATAATTGAGGAGATGAAAAAGTCTGGTCTCAGGGGGCGTGGTGGTGCTGGCTTTCCCACAGGTAGGAAGTGGGAACAGTGTCGGGAGGCTTTCGGCGAGACTAAATATGTAATCTGTAACGCTGACGAGGGCGACCCGGGGGCTTTCATGGACCGTGTTGTCCTGGAGAGCGACCCACAGCAGGTTATCGAAGGCATGACTATTGCCGCTTATGCCGTCGGCGCTCATGAAGGGTTTATCTATATTCGGGCTGAATATCCTCTGGCTGTTGAGCGTTTGCAGGTCTCTTTGGAGCAGGCAAGGAATCTGGGGCTTTTGGGCGATAATATACTCGGCAGTGGTTTCAGCTTAGATATCGAGATTGTCCAGGGTGCCGGCGCTTTTGTCTCCGGTGCGGAGACGGCTCTCATGATGGCAATAGAGGGGAGACGTTCAATGCCGAGGCCACGTCCACCATATCCTTCAGAGTCGGGGCTTTGGGGCAAGCCTACGGTTCTTAACAATGTAAAGACCTACGCCTATGTACCTCTGATACTGTCTCGCGGCGCTGATTGGTTTTCCGGCATCGGCACTGAAGGCAGCAAGGGCACGGCGGTGTTCGCTTTAGCCGGCAAAACGGTTAGCACCGGGCTGGCGGAGGTAGCCATGGGCACAACGTTGCGCGAGCTTATCTTCGATATCGGTGGTGGCATACGCAGCGGCAAGAAGTTCAAAGCGGTGCAGATAGGCGGTCCTTCGGGAGGCTGCTTGCCGGAAAGCATGTTACAGACACCGGTGGATTTCGATTCGCTCCGTGAGGCTGGCGCAATCATGGGCTCAGGTGGTGTGATTGCCATGGATGAGGACAACTGCGTGGTTGATACCGCCAAGTTCTTCCTTGACTTTATACAGAAAGAGTCCTGTGGCAAGTGCTCCACCTGTCGCATTGGCACCAAGCAGATGCTGGATATATTAGAGGATATTACTACTGGTAAGGGTAAGCCTGAAGACCTGGAGTTGTTGGTTGAACTCGGTGAAGACATAAGGGGTGGTTCACTGTGCGGCTTGGGCAGGACAGCGCCCAATCCAGCCCTGACCACCATTCGCTATTTTCGTGATGAATACGATGCTCATATCCTTGAGAAACGATGTCCGGCGCTGGTGTGCAAGGAGCTAATCGCCTATTACATACTTCCTGAGAAATGCGAGCGTGGCTGTGAGCATTGTGTTCTGGCTTGCCCGGTAGAGGCAATCCTTACCAACGATAAGGGCATAAAGGTCATCGACCAGAGCAAGTGCACCAAGTGCGGCAGTTGCCAGCTCGTCTGCCCGCCGGAATATAACGCTGTCATCCGCCTCTCCCCGCCCAGTTTGGTGCCAGTCTCAGATACCAAGAAGCCTGAATAGTCAGGTAGTTCACACTGCGCTTATTTCGAATAATGTCTTGATATTCTTTCTCTGTCCTCGTTTTCCTTATCACCCTTGTAGTAAATCTCGATGAACTCTATGGTGTCACTGCTCTCAAAATAGGTATAAATGACTCTTATGCCTGATTGAACTCCCTTGCCTTTCAAAGACCTGCAGGCGAACTTCTTGGCTTTGTAAACAGCGATATTTTTTAGTGGTAAACCTGGAATGAGGAAAATCCCCTTGTTGTCAATGCTTAGCTTGTGATAGAGGAAAAGCTCTTTATCAATGAATATCTCCAAGTCTTGTTCGATAGTCCTAAATCTTCTATGGAGCCCCTTCAGATCCTTGTCGAATTCGGGCAGGCGGGAAATCTGGCTGAACTTCCCCATTATTCATATTCCCTCACCGAATAAGGGGCGGTTCGATAGAAGACAGATTCGTATTCAATGACCTCACCATCTTCTGTGGTCAACCATGGGACATCGTTATGAGAATGATCGCTTATCTGGCTGGCATTCATATCGGACAGCTTATTCAGCACATTGTCAATCACTTCTATTTCGTTAGCCTTAAGCTTCGATAAATCGGGTTTTCTTAGAGGCAAGTATTTGGTTTGAGGGAAGTCGAAGTATTTGCTTTTAACTCGGACAATTTCACTATCTGTCATGCTTTCAACTATCTTGTTAAACTCCGTAGGGGTAGGCCCATAGTGGTTTTTGATATAGGTAGCACCTACCAACTGCTCCTCATATTTCTCGTAAAAATCAAAATCCACGAAGTAGAGCAGTTTGTAGATGACAGTCTCACCGATGTTTGGCTTGGAACCAACTTTATTCAAGATATAGAGCAACACCTCTTTGAATTTCTCAAGGTTCTTCTGTGGCACATTTATGCGAATGACGGCCTGGTATATCCTTTCTTTTGGTCTGTCCTGCAAAATTACCTCTGGTTCTTTTTCTCTGTCAAGCAAGCTATTGACAGAGACATTGAATATCTCTGCCAGCCTATCCAGCTCAGCAGCAGAGACCCTACGCCGACTGTTCTCTAATTGAGATATGGCGGGACGGGATATACCCATAAGCTCAGCTAACTTTAGCTGGCTTATGCCCACTTTTGTTCTCAATGTCTTTATTTTCTTGCCAATTTCAGCCATGGCCATATTGTATCATATTGTATGATTTTCTGTCAAGATAATGTTGGCTTATCTTACAGTCAGATAAAATGCACCAAGTGCGGCAGTTGCCAGCTCGTCTGCCCGCCGGAATATAACGCCGTCGTCCGCCTCTCCCCACCCAATTTGGTGCCGGTCTCAGATACTAAAAAGTCCGAATAATCTATCCGGTTGACTTTATAACAGGGGCAAATCTATCTGCCACGAAACTGCAGGGCTCTTAGATATTTTAATCAGCCGAGGTCACCTTTGACGTGCCCGCGGTCGAAGGCTATACTAAAATCATCTTGATAAGGGGGTTATATATTTATGTGGGAATCTGAAAAGGAACAGGTGATTGAGGCGGCTCAGGAGATGGAGAGGAAGGGGCTGGTGGTGGGCACGGCGGGTAATATCAGCCTGCGACTTAAAGACCCCGGCAGTCGGGAACTGCTGGCAATTACTCCCAGCGGCCGCTATTACGATTCCCTCAAGGTTGACGACATAGTGGTGGTTGACTTTGCCGGACAGAAAGTTGAAGGCGAGCTAAAAGCTACCATAGAGACGGTAATGCACATCGAGGTTCACAAGGCGCGGAAAAAGATAAACGCCGTAGTCCATGCTCACCCCCCTTTCTGCAGCGCCATTGCCGTTGCCGGCATGGATATACCCCCACTAATCGATGAGCAGGTCATCTTAATCGGCGGAGAGATAAAGACTGCCCAGTATGGTTTCCCCGGCACTCCGGACCTGGCGAAGAACGTGGTATCGGCGCTGGGACCCAGAAACGCCGTCATACTGGCTAATCACGGCGTTCTGGCTGTGGGCAGGGACATGCGTGAAGCCCTGACTATCTGTGAGCTGGCGGAGGAGCTGGCGAAAATATACGTCTCTGCACTGGGCCTGGGCAGGGTTAACCAGCTCCCTGCTGAGGTGATTGAGCTGGAGCGGGCATTTTTCACTGCCACATACGGTGAGAGCGAGGAATAGCCTTAGCCAGTCTGGCTTTTTGCCGGCTCCCTTATCACTATCGACAGTATGAAGTTTATGCCTAATAATCCCGCGATGAATGCCAACGGTAAAATCCACTGCCCGGTGGTTCCGCGCATGAATTCCATTGTGGGAACTATAAGTACGGCGGCGGCGTTTCCCAAGAGCTGCAAATAACCCACGGAGATGCCGGCGAATCTGGCGCCCGTAATCTCAGCGGACATGGTCAGCATTATGGGCAATGCGGAAATCAGGAAGAAGCCCAGCATTATGCCATTTACCATGTTAAGACCATAACCCTTGGAGAGCATCAGGGCGACGATGGCCGCGGCTCCTATCACAGATGCCAGTATTAGAAATGGCTTTCTCTTCATTATTTTGTCCGAAATCATGGGGATGACGATGCAGCCAATCATGCCGCTGAGAATCAGTATTGCGGATATAGTGCCGGCATCGGTCATTTGAATCTGATGCAGTTCGTTCAGCATTTTTTCCAGCCAGGTAGCCAGCCCGTTGAAAACCCCGATACCTATCAGGGCTATGAAGCCGAGAATTACGAAATCCCTCATCTTTAGAATATGCTTGATACCCTGCCAGCCGGTGACTTCCTGGTGGACTTCTACTTCTCTCGGAGGGGTTGCCGGGTGTGGCTTTACCAGTGAGAAGAATAACAGGATACCCAGGACGCCCATGGCGCCGTAGATTATGAGCATTGTTTCATAGCTCAGCGATTGCACCAGCACTGGTGTTAATCCCAGCCCGACCATCATGCCTATGAACAGTGCCATGGAGCCGAGCCCCACTGCGGTGGCCTCTTCTTTCTGTGGAAACCAGGTCATGGCAAGCTTGGTAACGCCGTTCAGTACAAAAGGTTGCCCTATGGCAATTCCTATCTGGGAAATCAGGAGTACGGTCAATGAATCGGGACTAAACAGGCGCAGTATGGCGAATATGCCGGTAAAAAGGGCACCTATGCCAACTCCGTATTTAAATCCCTTCTTATCGATTATCATGCCGGCAGGCATGGTGAGTAAAACCTGCACCAGTGGGAAAACAAGTGTGAACCACATAACGCTGCTTGCAGGTATGCTTAGACGGTCTTCAATAAAAGTGTCGATGGCGGCGAAGTTGAGCCAGTACAGCTGAGTAAGCGCGGCTATGTACATGTAGATAGCCAGAATAACCCATCTGTATTTGTAGATTTTGTATTCGCCCATTGCTTGCCCCCTCTCTGTGTTTAAATATTTGCAGCTTACGGCGAAGTTGTGGTGCTTAATGGACGTAGTATACAACTTGAAAAGCCAGTTGGAAAGGGGGTAATGGGCATACCTGAAGGGGTTTTGTAAATTTTTGCGGCGTTTAGTCTAGGAAATTTGCCAGAAGCTGAGAAAACTCCCCGGCTCTTTGCTTGTAGACGCTGTGTCCGCAGCCTTCGAAGATATGTAGCTGGCAATCGGGAATCAGCTCAGCGGCAACGTAGGCATGAGATGCAGGTACGATACGGTCCCCAGAACCCCAGACCAGTAAAGTGGGCATAGTCAGTTCACAAAGCCGGTCCTGCAGTACTGTAGTCTGTCCTCTCAACGTTATCATGGTCTTGCCTACGTCCATCTTGACCCGGGTAACGGGGTTGGCGAATCTGAAGGGGGCATAAAATAAACGAGCCAGCCATTTAACACCCTTTAAGACGGCAATGCCAGCCTCCCCGAGAGACCGGCTAAGTGCCGGATGAGACAGTAGCCTGACCCACAGCGCAGCTTCAATCCCCAGGCACCAGCTGCTTACCAGCACCAGCCCTTTTACTTTCTGGGGAGATTTCAGTGCGTAATGTAGGGCGATGCCGCCGCCAATCGAATGTCCCACCAGATGGAAGCTCTCGATGCCCAGTGCGTGCGTGAAGTCTTCTATGAAAGCTACGTACTCTGGTAGGTGAAACTTATCATTAGCCGACTGGCTGTGGCCGAAGCCAGGGAGGTCGGGTATATATACGCTGTAATACTTGGAGAGCTCTTCTGAGCTTTTTAGCCAGGCCCTGGCACCATCGCCACCACCGTGAATTATAACCAGCGGTTCGCCTTGCCCACCGGAAAAGTAGCGAATGTTGAGGCTGCCAAGTTTTATCCTTTTACTCTGCATATTGTTGGATATTTCGTTATTACTTTCCTGAGATGGGCAGGCTATTTAATATCTTCTCCGGCCTCCTCCTCCTTTGCCAGACCCACCTCTACCGCCGCCACCGCCACTGTACCCACCTCTACCGCCGCCACCACCACCATAGGAACCACCTCTGCCGCCATAGGAACCGCCTCCTCTGCTATCGGTACGAGGACGGGCACCACTCACAGCTATTGCTCGATTGTGTAGCATTTTACCATTCAGTCCAGTAATTGCTGCCTGGCCTTGAGACAAAGTCGGCATTTCAACAAAAGCGAATCCCTTGGATTGCCCGCTATATTTGTCCTTTATGATGCTTACAGACGCCACTTCTCCAAAAGCCGAGAATTCTTCCCGCAATTCCTCTTCCGTTACCTCATAGGCTAAGTTACCCACATAGATATTCAATTGGTACCTCCTTTAGTTGATACGTAATGGGAACATACATAGGCTGGGAATACCCGGCCTATGTATGTTTTTAAGTGCAGACTAAAGTTATCTGCTTAGTTTGGCCTTATTGTAGCAATCGCTACAATATACTGGTCTGCCTTCGCGCGGTTCGAACGGCACTTCGGTGTCTTTGCCACATTGGGCGCAAGTTGCGGGGAACATTTGCCTTTGTGACCTGAAGCCACCGTTTCCGTAACGCTCTGACTTCCTTGCCTGTCGGCAGGATTGACAGCGCTTGGGCTCGTTGGTGTAGCCTCTGGACGCGAAGAGTTCTTGTTCTTCAGCACTGAATGTGAAGGTAGTTCCGCAATCGGAACACTGGATTGACTTGTCCTGAAAACTCATCGGATGACCTCCTCTCTTATAAATAGTTGGCTCGAGTTGGGGTCATCCAATACTTGGGTGGATGTAAATAATCTAACTAAGTTTGTGATAACCTAAACTGAAACCACTAAAGAGACATTGTACCATTAAAGGGTAGCGCTTTGCAAGAGCCCGTGAAAACTCCCCGCGAAGAAGGACTGCCGGGACTGAAATGGCTATGAATTCGATTTCAGGGTATAATAATGTGTCGCGAAAACAGGTGGAGATATATTGATTGCGAGATTGAGCCCCAATTGTTTAAGTGTGAATTTGGAGGAGTGAAATGGGGAAAATGATTGTCGTAGCTGGTAAAGGTGGTGTGGGTAAGACGGCTATCGCTGCCTTGCTCATAGATGTGCTGTCTAAGAAAGGGGTTGTTCTGGCTATAGATGCTGATCCTGCCACCAACCTCAATGCTGCTCTAGGTCTGCCGCTGGGGGGAACCGTAGGCCGGGCTCGCGAGGATGTCACTGACGATATACAGAAGGGGCGTCTTTCTCCCACAGTACCCAAGCAAGATGTCCTGGATATGAAGATACGGGAAGCCCTTGTAGAGTCGGCTAAGGTTGACTTGCTGGCTATGGGGAGGCCTGAGGGACCGGGATGTTATTGCGCCGCCAATCACATGCTGCGCCTTTCTATCGATAGATTAGCTAAGAACTACGATTATACGGTTGTCGATTCTGAGGCGGGGATGGAGCATATAAGCCGCCAGACGACGCGAGACGTGGACTTTCTGCTTATTGTGTCCGATGTGACCATGCGGGGCATCACTACGGCGGCTAGAATGAAAGATTTAATTAAGGAGATGAGAACTCAGGTGGGGAAGGTATCTCTAGCAGTAAACCGGGTTAAGAACGGTCTGCCGCAAGAGATAGGGAAGGCTGTCGGTGATTTCGGGCTCGACCTGGTGGCTACTGTACCCGAGGACCAGAATCTTACCGATTTGGATATAAAGGGCAAGCCGATAATAGAACTTCCCGAGAATTCACCGCTCAGGCAGGCGGCAAAGGAAATAATCTCTAAGCTTGGGCTATGAGTCTATTGCGCAGGAGCATATAACATGGGACTTAAGGATAAAAAGTTGATTAGCCTGCAGGAAATCGAGGGAGCGATAAGCCCGCATACAAAGCAAGTGGATGTGGCTCTCAAAACCCGGAAAGAAGCCCTTGAGTACGTCTCTGATGTGCCTAAATTAGCCGAGTTTATCGGTGGCAAGGTGGAATCATTGGGAATTGGCGAGGACTGGGCAATAAGTAAAGAAATCTTTCCCGGTGTGCTGGTCTTTTTTGCTTTTAACCGCACCGATGATGAGTTCCCCAGCAGTCTGAAAGTCCTGTTCTCCGGTGACAGGATAAAGCTGATGAAGGGGGAGGACCTGGCTGGCTTCGTTATTCTCTATGTAATTCATATGCTTAGATATGTGAGAGATAGTAATCCAGGGAAACAACTTCCCGAGGTTTGTTATAGAGTATAAGTTGATAGTCGTTGTGGAAAACATAGCGACAGAGCAATCTTAGTTCTTCTGTCATCGCGAGGGGCGCGAGCCCAGTGGCGATCTTGGCCGAGGTAGACGTGGGTAATAGGCGGGATTGCTTTGCTCGGCTCACAATGATAGGTTGAATGGAGTAATGAATGGCAGGTAACCTCAACTTGGAGTTTGTCTTTAACCCTGAATCGGTGGCTGTAGCTGGAGTTTCGCTCAGTAAGGGCTATGACGGTATGGCTGAAACTTATGTAAAAGCCCTGCTGGAGTGCAAATTCAACGGTCCGATTTATCCCATTAACCCAAAAGGCGGTGAGCTTAAAGGCTTAAAAGTCTATCCGAATGTTAAGGATGTCCCGGGTTCGCTTGATTATGTCATATCCTGTATCCCGGCGGCTGCAGTGCCGCAGTTAATCAGAGATTGTGCCTACAAAGGGGTGAAGGTAGTGCAATTCTTCACCTCTGGTTTCGGCGAAAATGGCACCAATGAAGGCATGAGGCTGGAAGCGGAGGTTTGTGCTCTGGCTAAGCGAGGTGGCGTCAGGCTTATAGGCCCTAATTGTATGGGAGTGTATTCTCCCAGGTCCGGTTTATCTTTTGCCCCTGATTATCCAACGGAGAGCGGGTCGGTGTCTTATATCTGTCAGAGTGGCGGCAATGCTATTTATTTTATCAGGTATGCGGCTCAGCGCGGTGTCCGTTTCAGTAAAGTTATTTCCTTCGGTAACGCCGCAGATATCAATGAAAATGAGTTGATGGAGTATTTCACCGATGACCCTGAGACCGGAATAATAGCTGCCTATATCGAGGGTTTTAAGAATGGAAGGCGTTTTAGTAAAGCCGTTAGAAGAGCGGCAGCGGTCAAGCCAGTGATAGTGATTAAAGGTGGTTATACCGAGGCTGGAGCCAGGGCGGCGGCTTCTCATACCGGCGCTCTGGCTGGTTCGGCTAAGATATGGGATGGACTTGTGCGGCAGGCAGGAGTTATTCCCGTAGCTACTCTGGATGAGCTGGGTGATATACTGGTTACCTTTCTCTATTTGCCTGTGCCTAAGGGGCGAAGGCTGGCTGTTCTTGATGTTGGTGGTGGAGCGGCGGTTATGGCTACAGATGCTTACGTCTCCGCAGGGCTTGAGTTACCACAGCTGCCTGAGAAGTTGCGCCAGAAGGCAAGGGGGCTTCTCGACCCCGATGCCGCCGGGCTGAGCGTCAACAATCCTTTCGACCTCGGCGGTCAATACTTTAATACCTTAGGCACCTACCCCCTTATGAACATGCTGTTGGATGAAGGCGTTATTGATATCATCGCCTTCCATCTGCATCTGGGCATAAACCCGCCATTTCCCTCTATGCCCAGAGAATTCGCGATTGCTATACTGGATAACGCCATTAGAGTTTATACTGAGACTGGCAGGACGATGGTGGTGGTGATCGACCAGCTTACCAACACCGAAAGCTGGGAAACTGCCGTTGCCTGCCAGGAAAGATGTAAACAGGCGAAAATACCTGTCTATTTCTCGGTGCATGGTGCAGCCATGGCTCTCGACCGATTTATAAGTTATCACGAAAAAAGGAGAGGTTGACAAGAGATGCCACAGGAGAATATATCTGCATTGTTTAAGCCGATTACCATCAAAGGCATGGAAATCAGGAACCGGGTGGTGATGGCGCCTTTACAGCTAAGTTTGGGATTCCGTAGCCAAAGGGCAAGGGCTTTTTATCTCGAGCGTGCCCGAGGAGGCACAGGTGCCATCACTTTGCCGGCTACGGCGGTGGATATTTTATTCTCTGACGAAGCCTGGGGCAAAAGCGGAGCTTTAGCTTCATTTTTGCAGGGGCTATCGTCTCTGGTCGCGGACATTCATAATACCGGGGCTAAGGTGGGCATTCAATTATGGCATGGCTTTAATTTTCCTGTCCGGCTCAGCGGTGTGCAGGGGGAATTGATTGCCCCTTCGCCCACGGGAGATGCCCGGGAGCTCAAGGCGGCCGAGATTAAAGTGATAGTTGGCAAGTTCGCTGCCGCCGCGGCCAGTGCCAGGGAAGCCGGGCTGGATTTTGTGAATCTCCATGGCGCCCATGCCTACTTGTTGCACCGGTTCTTCTCACCGCTGGATAACCAGCGGAGCGACAAATATGGAGGTAGCGTGGACAAGAGGATGACCTTTGCCCTTGAGTGCCTCAAGGCAGTCCGGAAGGCTGTGGGCGAGGAGTACCCCTTGTTCTGGAGGCTATCTGCCGAAGAGGGAATAGTGGGCGGCATTACGCTGGAGCAGAGCATTAAATTGGCTCAGGCGCTGGAAAAAGCCGGAATTGATGTCATCGATGTTTCTTATGGTCGGTTTCCCAGGCAGATTATGCCTTCAAAAAAGCAGCCCATGGGCACCTACGTTTCTCAGGCTGAGGCGGTAAAGCAGGCAGTAAACGTCCCGGTAATCGCCGTGGGGCGAATCAACTCACCGCAGCTAGCCGGAGATATTGTCTCTCAGAACAAAGCTGACCTTGTAGCCCTGGGGCGTCAGCTTATAGCTGACCCTTATTGGCCGAAGAAGGCGCAGGAAGGCAGATTTAGCGACATAGTTTTGTGTGATTCGTGCAACAGAAATTGCGTCAGGTCTATTCCTGAAAACAGGGAGCGCACTGGCTCCGAGGACTTGTCATTGTGCAGCGTCAATGACCGTGCTGGCAGAGAGTGGCTTATGTGAACGCAGGAATACAAAATGTTTATCCCTCCCCTGGTGGGAGGGAGTTAGAGGGAGGGGGATTACCTCTAGTTTCACCCTCACCCAAGCCCTCTCCCGTCAAGGGAGAGGGAAAAAGTTAAACAAATAATTGGCGCCTAGGCGATTCTGCCGAATTCCTTCTCCAGTTGATGTGAGCTTAGGTGTATCATGGTGGGTCTGCCGTGGGGGCAGGTGCGGGGTTGTTTGGTCTGCTCCAGTTGTTTTATCAGCTCTCTCATCTCCTCGGAGGTTAGCGATTGCCCGGCTCTGACGGCGCTGTGACAGGCTACGGACTGAGCTATTTTTTCCTCACGCTTCGACGGCTCCTCTTCGGCGGTTAGCGAATCCAACAATTCTCTCACTGCTTCAGTTAGATTCCCCCCCTTCATCATCGCTGGTACAGCTCTTAGTAGGTAGCTCCTGGAGCCAAACGGCTCCAGGCTGAAGCCGAACTCGTTGAGAAGCTCGCTCTTCGTTTTCAAAGCCTCTTCTTGCCTGGGGCTTAGTTCTATGTTCACCGGTTCGAGCAGTCCCTGAACTTCTATCTTTTGCTGGGAGCGTTGAGCCAGGATTTTATCGAACAGTACGCGCTCGTGGGCGGCATGCTGGTCGATGAGATAGAGTCCTTCAGGCCCTTCAGCCATGATGTAGTTGCTGGCTAATTGCCCCAGAACCCTGAGTATGGGCAAGGAAGTTCTTACGGTGTCTTTTGGCTCCCACAGGCTTGGTGGTGGATTGAGTGCCGGTGCGCCAGTCTTGACTTCAGGCGGTGGTGTTTTTGCCAGCACCTTTCCCAGCGATTTCTGCATAGCTGCATAGACGGTCTGGCTGTTGCGAAATTTCACCTCTGTTTTCGTGGGGTGGACGTTTATGTCCAGCTCTTGCGGCGGCAGGGAGATATTTAAGATGACGACAGGGTGCTTGCCGGTCATAAGCAAGCCGTGATAGGCGTCTTCGGAGGCTCGAGCCAGCAGGCTGCTGCGCACCCAGCGGCGGTTGACGAAGAAGCTGAGATATCCCCGACTGGAACGGGAAAGGGAAGGTGGGCTTACCAGTCCGGTAATGCCGGGAGACTGGTCTGCTCCATCTATTTCCAGCATCTGTCTGGCTATTTCCAGACCGTAGACCTCGGCAACAACGTCCCGGATTATGCCGTTACCCGGTGTCTTTAAAATCAGCCGCCCATCGAGTACAAGATTAAATTTTACCTCGGGGAAAGCCATGGCGTACTGGCTTAAGAGGTTGGCGATATGGCCGTTTTCGGTAGTTGCAGACTTCAGGAATTTCAGCCGTGCCGGGAAGTCGCGAAAAAGGCGATGCACGGTGACGGTAGTACCCTGAGGTCGGCTGCGTCTTTCGCGCTTTACTATGCTGCGGTTCTTGAGGTGAAGATAGGTGCCGGCGGTATCGCCGTCGGCTTTGCTCAGGATTTCCACCTCGGCGACGGCGGCTATGCTGGGCAGAGCCTCGCCGCGGAAGCCCAGGGTAGAGATTTTCTCCAGGTCGGTTAACAGGTCAATCTTGCTGGTGGCGTAGCGGTGAAAGGCAAGCTCCACGTCGCTGGCTGGTATGCCGCTGCCGTTGTCGGTGACCCTGACAAGGCTGACACCGCCGCCCTGTGCCTCGACTGCTATATGCGTGGCGCCGGCATCCAGAGCGTTCTCCACCAGCTCCTTCACCACCGAAGCCGGTCTTTCTACCACCTCCCCGGCGGCTATCTTGGAAATGACTTCCCGAGCTAAAATCTTGATTGGCATTTACGTCTTACCTATAGTAGAGCATGTATTGCGGTAAAGCAAGACCTATGTTACTATTTGTCTGACATAATTATGAACGTTTCCAAATCTATCAGGCAAAATCAACTTGATCAAATTCGTGAGTTGCTCATGCATACTGTTATAACTAAACTTGAGACATATTCCAGAGAAACGACGTACATGCCTTTCCTTTCACGTATTATCCAATCTGATGAATTGGTAGCTGCGTACTCCTTTATTCACTCCATCTCAACAACTCTGGGTATGTCCGTATATGAACAAATATCGAGAATTTTATTAGTCACCAGAGGGGTTCCTGAAAACCATGTTCATCTGAGATATAAGCTTGGTGGGCAGATATCTGATGGACAACGTTCCGAGATTGCAGGGATAGTGAGTGACTTGAGCGATGGCTCATCATTCGCGAATAGATTGGAGCAATCCAATCGGGTCTTAAATGCAAGGAGCAGTGGTGAATTACATACTCCTAAACCTGCTACTGTGGATCTTTTTTACAAGCTTGGAGATGAGGAATTTTATATTGACATAAAAACTGTAAAACCTAACATGGGGAACTTTAAGGAGTTAAAGCGCCAGTTGCTAGAGTGGGTTGCCCGTAGAGACGCTGTTGTTAATACACTTATTGCCTTGCCTTATAATCCTTATCACCCCCAACCCTATGAACGATTCACTGTAAAAGGTTTATTGATACCTGGTGAGGAAATGCAGGTAGGTGAGGAATTTTGGAATGACTTAGCTGGGTGGCCAATATATGAAGATCTATTGCATATATTTAATGAAGTAGGCAAGTCCCTGCAAAATGAGGTAAAGATTAAGATAGGAGAAGTCGCCTCCGAATTTCGACGGTTGCTCAAACTTTGAGCATATGAAATACACTATCTACATTGGCCATTTGTTCTTTGGTAAGCTCCATCTTTACTAAGCCCTCAGATGAAATATTGTTTCTGAATAGGCGCCTTTGTCCCGTTCAGTTCGGCAAAGTACAGGACGCTTGAATTGGTTGACAATCCGCAAATCAGACTTCTGCGCTATTGCTGGATACAGATTGTATTTGTCGTTTGCAACCAAGAAAATATGGAAGCCATCGCTTAAAAACCTTCTGCAATTGTTCAAAACCTGTGAGATCGATTCAACATATGTCTCTCTAGCTTCAATGCCTTGCCCCTTGGATAATGTGCCTATTTCCAAATGATCTCTTCTTTCAAAACGGAACAAATCGTATGCGTAGGCATGTTGGTCATGATAGTCTATTAGTCCTACATATGGAGGACTTGAAAATATGCCTTTGATTCTCTGGTCAGGGATAAGTTTGGTAAAAGTGTTGTCTTGTTGTTCCAAGTCTTGTCTAATATCAATAGACCTCGAATCGCCTGTTAGGCATACTTGGATAGTATTGGTTCGCAATTTGTCAAACTGTGCTAATCTTTTGATCGTATCCTGGCTATATCGTATCCACCATTCTAGAATGGAAAACAAGGGCTTGCAGATTTTGCCATGCTTATGACAATAGTAGGTAGACAATATTGGTTCCTTCAATGTAGCCAAGTCAAAGTGAGTCGTCGCCCGACAAGAACGGAGCGTCCGGCTGAGGATGATGACTAACGCGTTTCTTATATTAGAGTCTTGAACTTGTTCGATTAAATTACGGACAAAATCTATTTCGTTCCTTATAGGTTCTATATACCACTTATCGAGGAAGTTATGGGTCTTCACATGGTTAAGTGAGATATTGTATTGGTTAATGAGATCTTGATATATTGGCTTGAGTTCAGCTGCTTTTGCTTGGCCATAATGGTCTTCGTTGATCTCTCCTCTCCTCACTCTTATTTTGAAATCAGGTGAGGGGAAATACTTATTGTTGAAATCCGTCAGAACTTTCGTCAACTTATATTGAAATTCTTGTGTGTTGGAACCTAGAGTGAATTCTTTTAGAGCTGAAGTAACCCTGCGGACTTCGTGATACAATTCAACCGGGTTATATTTGCTTACCTTTACGTTACTTATTAACGCATTGAAGCTTGAAACGTCAATACCTATTGCATGCATCCCAAGCTCATTTGCCTGTACTAGGGTGGTACCACTCCCGCAGAATGGGTCAAGAACAATATCTCCCTTTTTGAAATAGGTCTCTGTCTTGTAACTATCAACATGGCTATCCAGAAAATACTCTACTAGCTGGGGTATGAACTTACCTTTATAGGGATGCAATCTGTGCACATGTTTAGTCCTATCAGACTCCTTTAGGTAATCGAAGGATAAATTCCAGTTCAGGTCATCTCCGAGCTTGTTTATCCAGTCATTCTCTCGCCTACCAATATATGACTCGTAATATTTGATAAGATCCTCTTTGTTAATTAGTGTCTTACCATCGTTAGCAGCCTTCCTAATTCTACCGTACTGTATTAGATAAGAGATATTTGACGTCGTAACATTTCTACCCAAATATTCACTAGCCCATTTGCTTGCCTGGCTGATTGTTAGTAAGCCTGATGCCTTTTCCATCATTTGCCCAAACGTATCTATATTATTTCTTGACATGGATATATCCATGCAAACAGTCTCTGATGGTGTCCCATGAGATACCCATGGTAGCATCCTGTTTATGGTCTATCTCGTCGATAATCTCACGGGCGCGTTTGCGGCTGCACCTAATGCCCTCTTCTTCAGCCAGTTCCAGCACGTCATCCTCGCACCAGATAGCCACCGCGACGTGTTGATTTTTCAGCCAGTTAAAACGTTCGATAATTTCTTTTGTGGTTGGCATTCTCTTAAGTATATCTTACACGGTTTCGTGTATGTTGTCAATTGGTTTTAAGACATAAAGTCTCAATTTTTCTCAACTTTTTCCAGGGGTGCCAGGCTGAGCAATAATCTTTTAACCCCGGCTCCTTCGAAGGCGACGGTTATTTCCTGGTCGCCTTTGTTTGGAGAGCAATTTATGACCACGCCGTCACCAAATATTTTGTGATGGACATGGTCGCCTATTTCCAGTCTCAAATTGTTAGATGGTCTTGGTGCCGACCTGGAATAAAGGGCGGTTACCGGCGTGAACTCTTCCTCTTTTTCTTCATCCCCCATGCCCTTGCGGGTTACGAACTGCGGCGGGATGTCCTGGAGGAAGCGGGAGCGTTGAGTTGCCGAGCTATTGCCGAACAGGCTTCGGCGGTAGGCGTGCAGTAGATAGACACGCTGCTGTGCCCGGGTCACGCCTACATAGCACAGGCGGCGTTCCTCCTCCAGCTCGTCGGGGTCGTCCAGCGACCTTCGGTGGGGCAGCAAACCTTCTTCCATGCCGACGATGAAAACCACGGGAAATTCCAAGCCCTTGGCTTGATGCAGGGTGATTAAGGTGGTGGCCTCACCTTTTTCATTGAGTTCATCCGTATCTGAGTACAGGCTTGCTTTTTCCAGAAAAGCGGCTAATGCCTCCGCCGGGGTCAAATCATTGTAGTCTCTGGCTACGGTGTACAGCTCCTGTATGTTCTCCCAGCGCTCCTCGCCGTCTTCTTCGCTAAGTATATACTCTTTGTAGCTTGTCTGCTCCAGCACCGCATCCAGCAAGCCTGTGAGGCTTAGCTCCTGGCTTCTGGTGACGAGCTCGTCAATCAGGTCGAAGAAGCTTTTCAGGGCGTAGCTGGCACGTGGCGTTAAAGCTGGGCCTTTTTTATCTGCTACCAGCTTAAGTGCTTCATATAGAGGCATGTCCTGATTTTTTGCCCAGCCCGATAGCTCGGCCAGGGTACGCTGACCGATACCTCTGCCGGGAACATTTATTATGCGGGACAGGCTGATGCTGTCGGAAGGGTTTTGAATCAGCCGTAAGTAGGCGATGATGTCTTTAATCTCGCGCCTCTGGTAGAAGCGGGTGCCGCCGACAAGCTTGTAGGGCACGCCGTAGCGCATGAAGGTTTCCTCCAGAGCTCGTGACTGGGCATTTACCCGGTACATAATGGCGCAGCCGCCGGGCGAAACGAGGTCTTGTTCCACCAGTCTCTCTATTTCGCTGATGACAAACTGAGCCTCTTCATCTTCGTTATAAGCCTCTATGACAGAAATTGGAACGCCGACCTCATTCTCTGTCCACAGGCGTTTAGGTTTGCGACGTGAGTTGATTGAGATGATGCTGGAAGCTACATCCAGTATGGTCTTGGTGGAGCGATAGTTTTGTTCCAGAAAAACCACCCTGGCATCAGGGTAGTCTTTCTCGAAGCTGAGTATGTTGCGCAGGTCGGCGAACCTCCAGGAATAGATGGACTGGTCGGGGTCGCCGACAACGCAGACATTGCGGTGTTTTCCGGCTAGCTGCTTTATTAACATATACTGGGTTATGTTGGTGTCTTGAAACTCATCGACAAGTATATGCCGGTAGCGTGACTGATATTTGGACAGAATATTGGGGTGGTCGTTGAAGAGCTGAACCGTTCTCATCAGCAGGTCATCGAAGTCGACTCCATGGCTCCGGGTGAGGGACTGCTGGTAGCGCTCGTAAACACGGTGAACTATGCTTTCGAAATAATTGCTGGTTTGCTGGGCGTAATCTGAAGGGGTCAGCAGCCGGCTCTTGGCGTACTTGATGGCTGATTGAATAGCTCTCGGTACGTACTGCTTGGGGTCAAGGTCTAGCTCCTGGAGGCTCTGCTTTATCAGGCTTAGCTGGTCTTCCTCATCATAGATGACGAATTTGGAGTCGAGCCCGATTACCTTACCCTCCTGGCGCAGTATGCGGGCGCAAATGGCGTGAAAGGTGCCCAGAGTTAGGGTGCCTGCTGTCTGCCCCAGCAGCTTTTCCAGCCTCTCCGCCATCTCCCGGGCAGCCTTATTGGTGAAGGTGACTGCCATGATGCGATGGGGGTTTATGCCGCAGACCTTTATCAGATAGGCGATTCGGTGGGTGATGACCCTTGTCTTGCCGCTGCCGGGGCCAGCTACAATGAGCAACGGGCCGTCAATTATTTCGACGGCTTCTCTCTGGGCCGGGTTCAGTTCAGCTAAAACGTCCATGAATTCTTCTGTTAATCCGTGCCCTGCCACTTAATTTCTATTTGTTCCGGCTTGACGCCTGTAAATGTTATCCCGTTCGGGCTGCTGACGATGACGGCACTCGATGGGCTCAACTTAATGGTGGTGTCCTCGCCATTGGTGCTTATGGTTATCCTGTTGGCGTTGACATTCAGGACAATGTCCGCCTTTTGCGAGGGCAGCCCGCTAAGCGGTTTTCCTTCGAAAGACATTGAGCCGATGGTTACGCCTTCCAGATAAACGTCGGCGCAGCCGGTGGAGCCGCAGCCCAGATTGGCAATCAGACCCAGAGTGACAAGAGCTGCCAGAGCAAGCACTGTGAACAGGGTTTTTTTCATATCGTATCCTCCTCTATTGTGGTTAATCTTCGGCAGAAATTGGCTCGGTTGCGGGTGTTCATGAGGTTCTATAGAGCAATTATAACATTGGGGGGACAGGGCTTCAAAAGGGTTCGTCATTGTAGAGCTTTGCTCGACGCGAGGTTTTTCCATATAATGTGGGAACGAGTTTTGCCCGGAAAAGGTTGATAAATGAAAGTGGTATCGATTGTCGGCATGGCTGGCTCGGGCAAGTCCGAGGTGGCCAGAGTATTTGAGAGGAACGGCTTCAAGAGGATAAGATTCGGTGACATTACCGACGAGGAAATTGAGAAGAGGGGGCTTGAGCTTAACGAGGAAAATGAACGAAATGTCAGGCAGCAATTGAGAAAAGAGCATGGTATGGCGGCCTATGCCAAATTAAACCTGCCGAAGATTGATGCCACGCTCAAGTCCTCGGATGTTGTTGTGGACGGGCTCTATTCTTGGGAAGAGTACACGTTGCTCAAAAGTCGATATGGCGATGATTTCCATGTGGTCGCCGTTTGGGCATCGCCCGAGACGCGGTATAATAGGCTATCGAAGAGGAAGGTTCGACCTCTAACGAAGGAAGAAGCTAAAAGTCGGGATGTTGCCGAGGTGGAGAATACCAATAAAGGTGGTCCGATAGCTATGGCGGATTTCACCATTATAAATGAGGCCTCTCTGGAAGACTTGACCGGGGAAGCTGGGAAGATTGTGGCTGCTTTGAGATGAGTAACGTAAACAGGCCGGATGTAGACGAATATTTTCTAAAAATAGCCTCTGTGGTGGCGGAGCGCTCAACGTGCCGTCGACACCATGTTGGAGCTGTGGCTGCGAGGGACAAGCATATACTGGCCACCGGTTACAATGGTGCTGCTGCCGGGCTTAAGGATTGTCTTGAGCTTGGCTGTCTTAGAGACGAAATGAAGATACCATCGGGGACGAGGCACGAGATATGCCGTGGTATCCATGCCGAACAGAATGCAATCATACAGGCATCGCTTCATGGAGTCAGCCTCGAGGGGGCCACGGTCTATGTCACCCATACGCCATGCATACTATGTGCCAAGATGCTGGTCAATGCCAGGATAAAGCGGTTTGTCACCTTCGGCAAATATGCTGATGACTCCTTTGTGGAGCTGTTCAACGAAGCCGGTATAGAGTTCGAAGTGCGGGAGCGGCCACCTGCCAGTATAACTTATTTGGATTGAGTCTAATTTTGAATGTAATTATTAAGGGGAGGGCAAGGTTATGTTTCACAAAATTATGATTCCCAACCGTGGCGAAATAGCGGTTAGGATAATACGTACCTGCAAAGAGATGGGGATTAGCACGGTTGTAGTTTATTCTGACGTTGATGCCGACTCGCTCCATGTTAAACTTGCTGATGAGGCCTATCATATTGGGCCAGCAGATGCTGCCCAGAGCTACCTGAACACGGAGAAACTACTCGAAGTTGCCATTCGGAGCAAAGCCGAGGCTCTTCACCCTGGTTATGGCTTTTTAGCCGAGAATCCTGAATTTGCCGAAATGTGCGAAAAGCATGGAATTGTCTTTATAGGTCCCACCAGCGAATGCATGTATAAAGTTAAGCCAAAGCACAGAGCACGGCAGTTGATGAGGATGCTTAATATACCAGTAGTCCCGGGTTCTGATGAACCTTTTAGGGGCTCAACTAAAGCGAAATTTGCCGAAGTTGAGCAAGCAGCAGAGAGCATTGGCTATCCTGTTATTATCAAACCCTCGGGTGGTGGTGGTGGCATTGGTATGGTCGTGGCTAGAAACATTGCAGAGCTGGGAGATGCTGTTCGTTTTGTGGAGGAGAGGGGCAGAAAAGCCTTTGGTGTGCCCTCATTTTATGTTGAGAAGCTTCTCACCGGTGTGAAACACATAGAGGTTCAAGTACTTGCTGATAAGCATGGCAATGTCATACATCTGGGAGAAAGGGATTGCTCCGTCCAGCGGAGGTTTCAGAAGCTTATAGAGGAAGCGCCGTGTCAGATTTTATCGCCGCATTTGCGAATGAAGATGTATGTGGCTGCTCTTGATGTAGCCGTGGCTCTGCAGTACATCAATGCCTTGACCGTAGAGTTCTTTTACGTGCCAGACACTCAGGAATTTTACTTTAATGAAGTAAACTCTCGCTTGCAGGTGGAGCACTGTGTGACTGAGCTGGCTGCCAATGTAGATATCGTCAAAGAGCAAATCAGGATTGCCGCTGGAGAGCGGTTGAGTTATAACCAGGATGAGATTGTCCTCACTGCTCCTTCAATAAATTGTCGCATAACCGGAGAGGATGCTTCGCGTAACTTTTTCCCCTGTCCCGGGAAAATAACGAGCCTTCGACTTCCTCATGGTTTGGGAGTCAGAATTGATGAAGGTGTATATGAGGGGTACGAACTTCCTCCTGATTATGATTCATTGCTGCTTAAGCTTATGGTAAGGGGGCAGACAAGGGAAGAAGCTATTTTGCGTATGCAGAGGGCTCTTAGCGAGATGAGAATCGAGGGAATTGAGACGATAATTCTGTTTTATCAGTTGGCGCTGGACGATGAAACATTTAAATCGGGGAAGCACACTACGGATTTCATCGAAAACCGCGATATTATAAAAAAGGTTCAGGAGAGAACAAAGATTCTGCGGCGGTTGGGCAGTCGGTGAATTGTGGGCCAGCGCCAGCATAAAAAGATCCGTCACCTTGCTAAATATGCTGATAGTTCATCCTCTGTTAAAGGCAGGGTAGAATATGTGGAAGGTCAGTAGCGGAGGCGGCAGGAATAGGGTGGAGGGATTTGTCGTGGCAATAGACACTCATTCCAGTGGCATGTGCAAAACCATCTTAGCCAGGTCCCAGCAATGTTCATATAGATGAAGCCCTTTGCTGAAGGCGATCAGGTAACCGTCATCTACCCCAATCTCCTTTGCCATATGCTCTTTTAAGAGCTGGAGGCCGCCCATGTTTGTAGGGAAACCGCCCCATAAATCCCAGCTCCTGAAATAGAGTATGAAATTGAGGCGGCCATCCTGAATGCGGGTGTCCACCAACCTCAGGCAAGGCGGGTCTTTTAGGTAAATGCTGCTGCGGCTACCGACCGTCATGCACATCTGGTTGGTGTCAAAACCTTGCTTATATCGCCTGATTACCTCATCAATCTGTGCGGCCAGGTCTTCCCCGTAGGTGTATTCCTCGTTCTCCTGCTTGTCAGCAGTCATCAGATATGACATGTATTCTTCGATAACTTCGTCTGTTGTGGGTGACGGCACTCCCATAGGTATGTCAGGCCTCAATGGTCTTACCCAGGGAGTGCGGATTATGATTGCGACCAGAGGTATCTCTTTCCGGTGAGTGCCTTCAAAACTACCTTGCTCAATACGATATGTCCTTCCTTCCAGAAGGGCTTTCTCCAGACACTGGAACCAGGCGTCTCCAATAGTGTATGCCTCAATTTTTGTTAAGTTCATTTATTACCTCCAGCCATCTGCAGTTTGTTATCCGAATACAGGGGTGTAAGGCTCAGCATTTTTAAAAATTGGCTTAAGAAGGCAGCCGGGGAACCGTGGGATTTATCAAGAAAAACATAGCTCCCTTTGCTGCTCAGAATTTCTTTGTAAGGCAGATTAGCACGGAGGCGGTTAACTGTCAATGTCTGAGCGTCCATAATGCGTTGGACTTTTGGGGGGTCGTACTGGGTCACTTGTGGGCAGGTGACACCTAACGTAAAAATGCCATTTCCCGCTCAGCCCGAGCTTGCCGAAGGGTGGGTGAAAGACCATTCCCGCTATGGTTCGACAGGCTCACCATGAGCGGGGTTCCTGGCTGACCATGAGCGGGGTTCCTGGCTGACCATGCGGGGTTCTTGGCTGACCATGAGCGGGGTTCCTGGCTGACCATGAGCGGGATTCTTGGCTGACCATGCGGGGTTCTTGGCTGACCATGAGCGGGGTTCTTGGCTGACCATGAGCGGGGTTCTTGGCTCACCATGAGCGGGTGTGCTTTGGAGTCCAATATGTTTCTGAACTTTTGCATACCCCAAATTGAGGTGATGGGTGTTGGGGATTGAGGCATCACTTATTCTGTCTAGTCCGGAGCGGCGACGAAGTTTTTCAGCGTGCCGATGTTTTCGATTTTTACTTCGACAACATCGTCCGGGTTCATAGGGCCGATTCCTGACGGTGTGCCTGTGGCGATGACATCGCCCGGTAGCAGCGTCATTACGCCGGAAATAAAGCTTATCAGCCTGGATATTCCGAAGATAAGGTCGCTGGTGGAAGCAGACTGGCGGAGTTCGCCGTTCAGGTAGGTTTCAAGTTTAAGGTTATCCGGGTTAACTTCGGTCTCTATCCATGGACCTATCGGGGCGAAGGTGTCGTGGCTCTTGGCTCTAGTCCACTGGCCGTCGGCAGCTTGGGCATGACGGTCGGAGACATCGTTGAAACAGGTATAGCCGAGCACATATTCCTTTGCCTCCTCTTCTGGAACATCCTTTGCCTTCTTACCGATAATCATACCCAGCTCGCCTTCGTAGTCGATGCGTTTCCAATCGCGGGGCAGGACTATTTTATCATCGGGTCCAATGATTGCCGTGGACGGCTTGAGGAAGATGAGCGGTATGGTAGGCACGGGCAGCTTCATTTCTTCGATGTGGCTGCGGTAATTTAGCCCGAGGCAAATTATCTTGGAAGGAAGGCAGGGGGCTAATAGCCTGACCTTATCCGGTGCGTAGTTGCTGCCATCGAGTATAGATGGGCTACTCAGATTCTCAAGATGAGAAAAGGGGCTACCGCGAAATCCGCTTATGTTATTCTCGGTTAGCAGACCATATTTGGCTCTACCCCGGGCTACGAAGCTAACGATGCGCATAGCTGCCCCCTTATCCGGCCATTACAGATTTGCGGCGTCGAGGATTGCTGGTATTTTAGATTCCAGGCCGATGGCCATGATATGAGTGCCCCGGCACATGTCCTTCGTCTCATTGATGAGGCGGGCAGCTATCTCTATGCCCTTCTGCAATTTATTCTCGGCTTTGTCCATTTCTCCAATAAGCTCGTCCGGGACATGTATTCCGGCTACGTTCTTATTCATGAATCTTGCCATAGCTGCTGACCTTAGCACTACTATACCGACAAGGACCGGCACGCCGAATTTTTTAGCCTCCTTCATAAAGGCCTCGAAAGTTTTGGGCTCGTAGATAGCCTGGGTCTGGAAGAACTGGGCACCCGCCTTTACCTTTTTCTCCATTTTGATAAGCTGTGGTTCCAGGGGGTCAGCTCCCGGGGTTACACAGGCGCCTAGAAAGAACTTTGGTGTGCCTTTAAGCTCCTTGCCAGCTAAGTCTTTGCCCTGCTCAAGTTGTCGGGCAGCATACAGCAAGGTGACAGAGTCTAGGTCAAATACCGGTTTAGCTTCAGGATGGTCTCCCAGTGTAACATAATCTCCAGTGAGACAAAGTACATTCTCAACACCGAGGACATAAGCGCTTAGCAGGTCGGATTGGAGAGCGATTCGGTTGCGGTCTCGGCATGTCATCTGGAACACCGGCTCTATGCCTTTTTGCTTAAGCAAAAGGCATGCAGCCAGTGAGCCGAGCCTCATCACAGCGCTTTGCTGGTCGGTACAGTTTATGGCATCCACTCTGTCTTTTAGTAAATCGGCATTTTCATTGAACTCGTGGATGTCCACGCCTTTGGCTGGTCCGATTTCAGCTGTAACCACGAATTTTCCGCTCTCAACTGCTTCACGTAAACTCATGCTGCCGTTTCCTCCTTATAGGGGGGTACAGGTAATCATTGTATCTTTAATCTCGAGCCCCCGTGCGATTACAAATTACAAATACTGGCTCTGGTGAATCTCCTATCCGCACAATTTATTTCTTGCCGTGGGCTGCGGTCATTTCCGGCTTTACGTAGGCTTCATTAACCTGGCGGGCCGGATGAGTCTGAGCCCGGTAATTCTTGAGCCTTATGGGCATATCTCGAATAGTATCAAGCTTATTCTGCTTGCGCAGGCGGTCAAATATAAGTATCCAGGCACAATCTCTTTCGCTGCTCGTCTCGCACTTGCCGTCTTTGCTGCCACCGCATGGGCCGTTGACGAGGCTCTTCGGGCACATGGTCATGGGGCAGATACCGCCGTAATCCCCAAGGACGCAATCACCGCAGGCACGGCACCGTTCTGACCAGACCCCTTCAGCCTGGTTCACACCGATGAATCGGGTGTTCAAAGCCGGGATTACGGGTATGGGCTCCACCATGTTAGCTACAAACTGGACGCCGGCGCCGCAGGCCATTGATAGAACGGCATCGCATTCCCTGGCCATCTCAACTATTGGTTCGATGTATTCAGCATCACACTGGCGCTGAATAGTTGCTTCTTTTATCTCTATGTCTTTGCCGTCAAGCCGGTTTGCCATTCGCAATTCGCTGGCGAGAAGCTCAACCTCCTTTTCACCGCCTGCCATACATACTGCCACGCATGTGCCACAGCCAAGCACCAGCACCTTTTTGTAGCCTTGAATAGCCTCTTTTATTTCTTCAAATGGTTTTCTCTCTCCGACAATCATTCTGTTTTTCCCCTCTCCTTCAATGGATTTGGTCCCAGGCGCCGCGCTCTATCAGTCATCTCTTTAGCAGCGGCCACAAACAGCGGGGCGTCAGAGGCGCCCATGTTAAACATCTCCACTCGTTCCTCCTCTAAACCAACCTCTTTGAGCAGCTTCTTTGCCTGTGCTACTCTTTTTTTTGCTCTCAGATTTCCTTCCAGGAAATGGCAATCGCCTTCCTCTCAGCCGGCGACAAAAACAGCGTCAACGCCATCTTCAATAGCCTTGAGCAGGTGTATTGTATCCACCCTGCCAGTGCATTCAACCTTAACTACGCGCACGTTGGGGTCATATTCCATCCGCATTGAGCCTGCCAGGTCAGCAGCCGAGTAGGCGCAGTAGTTGCAGCAAAACGCTATAACCTTGGGACTGTAAGAGTCACTCATGATTTGCTACCTCCTTGCTCAGACTGAACATATTACAGAACTCTTAGCGGTGATTTGCCTGTCAGCATAGTGCTGTACCTTTATAGCCTTGCGGGGACATAAGCTGGCACAAATACCGCATCCTTGGCAGGCCGCCGCTTCTATGTAAGCCACACCTTCCGCGTTTATCTTCGGCACGCCGAAAGGACAGGAACGCACGCAAGTGAGACAGCCAACACAATTTTCCGGGTCTACTACTGATATAATTCCTCCCACCATAAGATGAGGCTTGGATAAAATGGTAACCGCCCTGGAAACGGCACCCTTCGCCTGGGTTATTGACTCCGAGATAAATTTGGGAGCATGAGCCAGGCCACACAGGAACATACCTTCGTTTACAAAATCGAGCGGGCGTAGCTTCATATGGGCTTCCATGTAAAAGCCATCCTGTGTGAGTGGCAGCTTCAATTTGCTGGCAAATTCCGTAGCATCGGGTTGCGGGCGTACGGCGCTGCTCAGGATAAGTAAATCTGGCGCCAGCAAAATGTCCCGGTTCAACACAGTATCAAAGACCGCTACTTTTAGCTTGCCATCTTCTTCATCTACAGCGGGCTTCCTGTTGACATCGTACCTGATGAAGGTCACCCCCCTGTCTCTGGCTTCGCGATACTTTAGCTCTTTCATGGCGTAGGTGCGTATATCGCGGTAGAGAATATAGATTTCTGCATCAGGATTGATGTCCTTAATCTTGAGGGCATTCTTGATAGCCTGGCTGCAGCATATACGGCTGCAGTACATGTGGTCTTCTTCTCTTGAGCCAACGCACTGTATCATGGCGACCGAGTCCAGCTTTTTGGCGTCAAGCTTACCTGATATAAGCATTTCCTCGAACTCGTGCTGGGTCAATACACCTTTCGACTCCCCGTATCTATATTCCGCTGGCTTATATTCCGTAGCTCCAGTCGCCAGAATAACCACGCCATGCTGAATTTCTTCGGTCTTTCCTTCTGAAGTGGCAATCACCGTCTTATAATTACCTACATAGCCGGCGAAGTCCTTAATCGCGGCGCCTTTATATACCTTTACCCGTGGCTCTTTTTCTATCTGTTCCAGTAGCGAAGCCAGTAACGCCCGCGGGTCAGAGCCCTCCAGGGTATAATAAATATTTCTCAGGTTTCCACCCAGTTCCTTTTCACGTTCAACGAGGACAGCCTCGAATCCCTGTGAAGCCAGTCCCAGTGCAGCGGTCATGCCTGCCAGCCCTCCGCCGATGACCAACCCGCTGCGCGTAAGAGGTGCTGGTGACATGTGCAATGGCTCAAGAGTTACAGCCCTGGCGACAGCCATTCTAACTAGGTCTTTTGCCTTATCAGTGGCTTCTTGCGGGTGGGTAGCATGTACCCATGAGCAC